>Ga0184637_10002862_pt1 | contig 10954 bp, 12 predicted proteins | sample PLM3_127_b2_FD_133143 | JGI IMG/M metagenome (GOLD analysis project Ga0184637, IMG submission 133143) | Groundwater sediment microbial communities from an aquifer in East River, Colorado, USA - PLM3_127_b2 | ecosystem: Environmental > Terrestrial > Soil > Riparian zone | place: USA: East River... | reverse complement strand
TCTCGGCCGCGCAGCGTCAGATGGATGAGCTTCAGCAGAAGGGGCTCATCGTCGCGGCCACCCGGCGAACCTTCGCCCGCCACGGATTCCAGCCGCCTCCACGCGGTCTCCGGTGAACGCGGAGACCCTGACCGCCCTCCGGCTGTCCATCCAGGTGGCCGTGCTGGCCACCGCCCTCAACGCCCTGGTCGGCATCCCGCTCGCGTACCTGCTGGCGAAGCGGCGCTTCTGGGGGCGGACGGCGCTGGATCTCGTGGTGACCTTGCCCCTGGTGCTGCCGCCCACGGTGACGGGCTACTACCTGATCGTTCTGCTGGGCCGTCGGGGCTGGCTGGGGGCTCCGCTCTACGAGCTGACGGGCTGGACGGTGGCCTTCACCTGGTACGCGGCGGTGATCGCGTCGACGGTCATGGCCCTGCCGCTCCTCGTGCGCACCGCGCGCGCCGCCATCGAGTCCGTCGATTCCGACCTCGAGCGCGCCGCGTTCACCCTGGGGCGTCCCGAGTGGCGGACCGCGCTGGAAGTCACCCTGCCGCTGGCGCGCAACGGTATCCTGGCCGGGCTCGTCCTCGCCTTCGCGCGGGCCCTCGGCGAATTCGGCGCCACCCTGATGCTGGCCGGGAACATCCCCGGCAAGACGGCCACGGTGCCGCTCGCCATCTACAGCGCGGTGCAGACGGGCGAATCGCACCAGGCGGCGGTGCTGGTCCTGGCGCTGACCGTCCTGTCGTGCATCGTCCTCGTGGCCGCCGGCCGCCTGGGCACGCGCTCGGCGTGACGTCGCATTCCCGCTTCTCGGCGCGGGGCGTCCGCGCATCACGGTGTCGGCGATGTCGATGATCGGGCGCGTCGACCTCGCGATCGTGAAGCGATTCCCCGGGTTCACGCTCGACGTGGCGTGGACGGCCGACGAGGGCGTCGTGGTGCTGTTCGGTCCTTCGGGTTCCGGAAAGAGCCTGACCCTGCGGTGCCTGGCCGGACTGGAGCGGCCCGATCAGGGTCGGATCGTCGTCAACGGCCGCACCTTCTTTGACGCGGCCACGGGTGTGGACCTGCCCCCCCAGCAGCGCCGGATCGGTTACGTCTTCCAGGGCTACGCGCTCTTTCCCCACCTCACGGTGGGCGAGAACATCGCCTTCGGGTTGCGCAGCCGCCCCCGCGCCGAACAGCGACGGCGCGCGGCCGAGGTCATGGAGCGGCTCGAGCTGGGCGGGCTGGAGAACCGCGCGCCGCGAGAGCTGTCCGGCGGCCAGCAGCAGCGCGTCGCCCTGGGCCGCGCGCTTGCCGTGGATCCTGACCTGCTCCTGCTCGACGAGCCGCTCTCGGCCCTCGATGCGCCGCTGCGCCGCCAGCTCCGCGACGATCTGGAACGGACCTTGCGCGATTGGCGCATCCCCGCGGTGCTCGTGACCCACGACCTGTCCGAGGCCTACCAGCTGGCGGACCGGGTCATCGTCTACGATCACGGCCGTGTCATTCAGGCATCGTCCAAGACGGAGTTCCTGTGGCAGCCCAGCTCCGAGCGCGTCGCCCGGCTCATCGACATGCGGAACTTGCTGGCCGGCACCGTGGTGAAGGCCGCGCCCGATCGCATCCAGCTCCGCTGGCGCGGCCAGCTCCTGGAGGCCGTCAATTCACCGGCGCGCGCCTATCTCCCGGCGCCCGGCAGCCCCATCGCCTTCTTCATCCGCCCCGAGTACGTGCGGTTGATCCGCAAGGACCGGATGGCGCCGGACGATCATCACCACATGAACGTGATGCGAGGGCGGGTCGTGGGGGAGGCAGACCAGGGCGCGACGTGGTCACTCCGCATCCGGCTCGACGAGCCCGGCGCCCCGGTCCAGGACGGGTACGATCTCGAAGTGGAAGTTCCGAGCCTCGTCTACGAGATTCTGGACATCAAGACTGACCGTTTTTGGGAGTTCTCCATCCATCGCGGCTCGATCCACGTTCTGCCATCCTGATCTCACGACTCGTGGCCGTGACACTTGCTTGACACTCGCGACGAGCGGGGCGTATAACGAACTCACCCGGTGCCGATCCCTCGTAATTCGGGAGCGCATGAACGGGGCTCCAGGTGGACAAGGCAGTCCGAAAGGCCAGCGACCTCTCACGGTCCTGGCTTTCCGTGTTTCAGGGGAGGCGAACGCATGACTCAGGACGACCTCACCGCACGACTCATCGCCGAGAACGAGGAGTTCCGCCGCCTTCGCGACGAGCACCAGGGATACGAACATGAGCTCGACTCGCTGAAGGCCGTGCCCTCGCTCTCGGCGGACCAGCACTGGCGAATCAGCGAGCTGAAGAAACTGAAGTTGATGGCCAAGGATCGCATGGAGGCCATCGTCCGGCAGGCACGCCTCGGCGTCGGCGCCTGACGGCCCGCGGCTGATCGTCCCCATGCCGCGGAACCGGTCCGACCCCTTGTTCCGCGGCCTCACCCACCTCACGCCGCAGGGCGACGCTCGCATGGTGGACGTCTCCACCAAGTCGGAGACGGCCCGCGAGGCGGTGGCCCGCGCGGTACTCCGCATGACACCAGCGACCCTCGCCCTCATCCGCGCGGGGAACGCGCCCAAGGGCGACGTGCTCGGCGTGGCCCGCACGGCCGGCATCCTCGCCGCCAAGCGGACGTCGGATCTCATCCCCATGTGCCACCCGCTGCGCATCACCGGCGTGGACATTGCCTTCAGCGATGGGCCGGACCGAAGCGAGCTGGCCATCGAGGCCCGCGTGCGCACCGTCGACAAGACCGGCGTGGAGATGGAAGCGCTCACCGCGGTGAGCGTGGCCGCCCTGACGGTGTACGACATGATCAAGGCCGTCGAGCGCGGCGTCACCATCGCCGAGATCCACCTCCTCGAAAAATCCGGCGGGAAATCCGGCCCCTGGAAGCGCCCGGCATGAAAACGGCGCTGATCTACTCGGACGCGTACACCCGTTTCGACTACGGGCGCGAACATCCACTGCGCATGGAGCGCCTGGGCCTCACCTGGCGCCTCATGCAGGCGTACGGCCTGACCACGCTGCCCGAGGCGATCGTGCGCGAGCCGGAGCCAGCCGACGAGGCGCGGCTCGGCGAATTCCACAGCCGCGCCTACCTGGAGGTTCTCAAGGCCGCGGACTGCGGCCGTGCGCCCTCGCGCGCGGCCTTCTTCGGCCTGGGCCCGGGCGACAACCCCGTGTTCGCCGGCCTGTGGCAGGTGGCGCGGCTGGCCGCCGGCGGCTCGGTGGATGCCGCCGATCTCGTGGCGCGCGGCACCGTCGTGCGCGCCTTCCACTTCGCGGGCGGGCTCCATCACGCCATGCCCGACCGCGCGTCCGGCTTCTGCTACGTCAACGACGCCGTTCTCGCCATCCTGCGGCTCCGCGCCCACGGCCTGCGTGTGGCCTACGTGGACATCGACGCGCACCACGGCGACGGCGTGCAGCAGGCGTTTTACGCGGATCCCTGCGTGCTCACCATCTCCACCCACGAGCGCGGCGAGCGCCTCTTCCCGGGCACGGGCTTCGTGGAGGAAGCGGGCGAAGGCAAGGGCGCGGGCTACTCCGTCAACCTGCCTCTGGAGGCCTACACCGATCCCGCGACGTATCTGCCGGCCTTCGAGGCGGTGGTGCCGCCGCTCCTGGAGGCCTTCCGGCCGGACGCGGTCGTGCTGCAGCTCGGCATCGACGCGCACCGGACGGATCCGCTCACGCACCTCGCGCTGGACATCCAGACCTTCGCGGCGGCGGTGCGGCGGGTGGTGGCCCTGGCACCCCGCCTGGTCGCCCTGGGAGGCGGCGGCTACGACATCCGCAACGTGGCCCGGGCGTGGACCGTGGCGTGGGCCATCATGAACGATGTCGAGCTGGCGCCGGAGATGCCGGCGGCCTACGACGCGGATCTGCAGCGATTCCACTTCCGCACGCGCGACCTCTGGGATCCTCCCGAGCCGATTCCCGCGCATCTCGAGCGGCCGGTCCGGGCCTACGTCGACCAGCAGGTGGAGGCCGTCCGCCGCCTCATCTTCCCCACCCATCGCCTGTAGTGTCCAGGGAGATGGGGGGCCTAGCCTCGGGCCCCCCAAGCCCCCCGCGCTCGTCGCGCCCCGGCGAAGCCGGGGCGCTCCTCGATTTCTCCGACACGCTCCCAGAGCTCATCACTCCCGAAGCTCTCCGAGCACCTGATCCCTCTGGAATCCCGCCCGTTCCAGCTGCCGGATCATCATGCCCACGTGTTTTTTCGTGAGGTCTGACGGTCCATGCCCCGGCAGGGTGATCGTCACGCCGTGACCGACGAACTGGACGTGGCTCGTCTTCCGCCCCTTGCGCGGGACGAAGCCGTTCGCCAGCAGCCAACGCTCCATTTGCATGCGTGTCACCTGGCTCGGCATTCGCTCACCTCCGATTTTGGTGCGGCGTTACCCTGCCGCGCCCGGCTCGGTGCCGTGGCCCCAGCGTACCGTCCCGCCGGCCCCGCTGCCCGTTCGGCGAGCCTGCCACCTGTTCGTGACGTTCCAGGTCAGCGCCGTTCCGGGCAGGGCGCGACGGCATGCTACAGTGACAGGCTACGGCTGAGGAGGTTGGGCAGGTGCGTGGGGTGCTCATCACGTTCGAGGGCGTGGAGGGGTCGGGCAAGACGACCCAGATGCTCCGCCTCGAGCGCTGGCTCAAGCGGCGGGGGCACCGCGTGGAGCGGACGGCCGAGCCGGACGGCACGGCGCTGGGCGTGGGCGTCCGGCGGCTCTTCGACCTGGCGCCGCAGCCACTCACCGAAGTGTTCCTGTTCATGGCCGCGCGTCGCCAGCACGTCGCGGAGAAGATCGGACCGTGGCTCAAGCGGGGCCGGATCGTTCTCTGCGACCGGTACACCGACGCCACCGTGGCGTATCAGGGGTACGGCCGTGGAGTCGACCGCGACCTCATCCGCGAGCTGAACGTGCAGGCCACCGGCGGGGTGCTGCCCGACCTCACGTTGCTCTTCGACATCTCGCCGGCGGTAGGCCTCCGCCGTATCCGCGGCCGGAAGCTCGACCACTTCGAACGGGAGGCGCTGGCCTTTCATCGGCGCGTCCGTCGCGGCTATCTCGAGATCCTTCGCGCGGAACCCAAGCGCGTTCGGCTGATCCGGGCGGCGCGGCCTCCGGAGACCGTGACCGCGCAGGTGATCGAGACCGTCGAGGAGTTCTTTCGTGCCCTTTGATACCCTCGAGGACCAGCCCCGCGCGGCGGCTCTCCTCGGTCGCGCCCTGGCCGCGGGACGGGTCGCCCACGCCTACGCCTTCGTGGGACCGCCGCGGTCCGGACGCGCCGGCGCGGCGCTGACGTTCGCCGAGGTGTTGCTCTGTGAGAGGCCTTCCCCCGACGGCGGGTGCGGGCGCTGCCGCGCCTGCGCGCTGGCGGCGAAGCGCCAGCATCCCGACCTGCATCTGATCGCGCCCACGCCGCCGGAGCGGAATCCCAAGGGGCCGCGCGCCATCCGCATCGGAGACATCCGGGGACTGGAGCGCCAGGCCGCGCTCAAGCCGGCCCTCGGCGTGCGCAAGGTCTTCATCGTGGACGATGCGGACCGGATGACCGAGGACACACCACACGCGTTCCTCAAGACCCTGGAGGAGCCGCCCGACCGCACCGTGATCATCCTCGTCCTCCAGAGCGTCCGGGCGCTGCCCGCCACGGTCCTCTCGCGCTGTCAGATCGTCCGCTTCGCGCCCCGGCCCGATCGGGAGGCGGAGGCCGCGCGCAGCGAGGCCCTCGCCCTCTTCGCGGAGATCCGCGCCAAGGGTGCCGACGCGATCCTCCGCAAGTTGCAATCCGTCGACCGGGACACGGCCGAGAATCTGATCGACGCCTACTGGCTGCTCTGCCGCGACTTGCTCGTGGCCGGCAGCGGTGCCCCTGCCTCGCTCCTCGTCAACGCCGGAGCCGCCGCCGAGATCGCGCGCGAGGCCCCGCGATGGTCCATGGAGGACCTGCTCGCGGAGCTCGCCGGATGCCGGGAGGCCCGGGCCTCGCTGGAGACGAACGTATCTCCACGGCTCACCGTGGAGGTCTTGCTGAGTCGCCTCGCCACGCGGGCGGCATGAGGGGAAACGCCATCCATGGATGAATTCCTGATCGGTGTACGCCTCCGCGCCGGCCAGAACGCCGGCGACTATCGCGTGAGCGAAGACCTCGACCTCCACGTCGGCGATCTGTGCCTGGTCGAGACCGAGGGCGAGCCCGCCGTCGGCGAAATCCGGCGGCCCCGGCGGCCGCTGCCCGAGGCCAAGCGGGAGAGACCGTACCGGCGCGTGCTGCGCCTGGTCAGCGAGAGCGAGGCCGGCGACCACCGCGCTCATGCCACCCGCGAGCGCGAGGCCGTCGACACCGTGCAGCAGTTCGCGCGGACGCGGGGACTGACCATGAAGATCGTCGACGTGGAGATGACGCCCCGGGCGCGCCGCGTCCTCGTCTACTTCAATGCCGAGGACCGCGTGGACTTCCGCGACCTCGTGCGCGACCTCGCGCGGGAATTCCGGGCGCGCATCGAGATGCGCCAGATCGGGGCGCGCGACACCACCAAGATCATGGACGGCATCGGTCCGTGCGGCCGCCAGCTCTGCTGCTCGTCGTACCTTCGGAAGTTCGAGCCGGTGGCCGTGAAGATGGCCAAGGCGCAGGACGTGCCGCTGACGGACAGCCGGCTCCTCGGCAACTGTGGGCGCCTCAAGTGCTGCCTGCTCTACGAGTTCTCCACCTACGAGGCCCTGCGCGCGCGGCTCCCAAAGGTGAACACCCCGTGCCAGGCCTCTTGTGGGGGCGGCGGGTGCATGACGGGCAAGGTCAGGTCGATCCGGGTGCTGAAGGAATCCGTGGTCGTCAGCTTCCCGGACGGCACCGAGGCCGAAGTGCCGCTCTCGGAGATCACGTGGGAGGGGCGCTCCCACATCACCTTCGCCCTGGATCGTCCGGCCCCGCGGAGTGGTGCGTGAGCGAATCGGTCCTCTACCTCACCACCCCCATCTACTACATCAACGCGCGGCCGCACCTGGGCCACGCGTACACCACGATCATTGCCGACGCCATGGCCCGGTACCGGCGCCTGCGCGGCGACCGCGTGTGGTTCCTCACCGGAACCGACGAGCACGGGGACAAGATCGCCCAGGCCGCGGCGAAGGCCGGCGTGTCGCCCCAGGCCCTCGCCGACACCAACTCCGCGGCCTTCCGCGAGACGTGGGTGCGGCTCGGCATCACCAACGACGACTTCATCCGCACCACCGAGCCCCGGCACACCCGCGTCGTCCAGCAGATTCTCCAGACGCTGTGGGAGGCCGGGGAGATCTACTTCGGCAAATACGGCGGCCACTACTGCTACGGCTGCGAGCGGTTCTACACTGAGAAGGAGATCGTGGACGGCAAGTGCCCCGACCACGACACACCCCTCACGTGGATCGAGGAAGAGAACTACTTCTTCCGGATGTCGGCCTACCAGGACTGGCTGGTGAAATACATCGAGTCGCACCCGGATCTCATCCGGCCCGAGCGCTATCGCAACGAGATCCTCGGCTTCCTGCGCGAGCCGCTTCAAGACTTGAACATCAGCCGCCCGCGCACGCGCCTGGAGTGGGGGATCCCGCTGCCCTTCGACGAGCGCTTCGTGACCTACGTGTGGTTCGACGCCCTCATCAACTACGTCTCGGCCCTCGGGGAGATCGGCGGCGAGCACTACACGACCTTCTGGCCGCACGCTCAGCACCTGATCGGCAAGGACATTCTCAAGCCCCACGGCGTGTACTGGCCCTGCATGCTCAAGGCGGCGGGGCTGCCCGTCTACACGCACCTCAACGTCCACGGCTACTGGCGGCTGGGCGGCGGCAAGATGTCGAAGTCCATCGGCAACGTGGTGGAGGCCCTGGCCTTGACCGACACCTACGGCCACGACGCCTTCCGCTACTTCGTCATGCGCGAGGCCGTGTTTGGACTCGACGCCGACTTCTCCGAGGAGGCCCTCGTGGGCCGACTCAACGCCGACCTCGCCAACGACCTCGGCAACTTTGTCTCCCGCGCCACCACCTTGCTGGCCGCGCGCGGAGAGGTGCCGCCCCGCGGCGAGGTCACTCCGGCCGAGGCGGAAGTGGCGACCGTCTACCGCAAGATGCGGGCCGACGTCGACGCCGCCATGGAGGAGTTCGCCTTCAGCCGCGCCCTGAGCGCGATCTGGGACTGGCTGGGATTGCTCAACCGCTACGTGGACTCGGAGCAGCCGTGGACCTTGGCCAAGGACCCGGCGCGGCGCCCCCGCCTCGAGAGCGTGCTCTACACGCTCGGCGAGTCGCTGCGCTGCCTGGGCATCGTGCTCGACCCGTTCCTGCCCCTCGCCGCCGGGAAGATCCGCGAGGCGCTCGGCGTTTCTGGCGCGGTGACGTTCGCCGATGCCGAGTGGGGTGGCCTCCGGTCGGGCACGCCGGTTCGCAAGCTTTCGGGCCTCTTTCCGCGCGTGGCCAAGGACGCGAAGGCCGCGGAGACGGCTCCCTCCGAGCGCATCGGCATCGCCGACTTCGCGCGGATCGATCTGCGCGTGGCGGAGGTCGTCGCCGCCGAGGCGATGCCGAAATCGAAGAAGCTCCTCAAGCTGACGATCGCCCTGGGCGACGAGACCCGCACCGTGCTCGCCGGCATCGCCGAGCACTACGCGCCCGCCGACCTCGTGGGCCGGAAGGTGGTGGTCGTCGCGAACCTCCACCCCGCCAAGCTGATGGGGGTGGAGTCGAACGGGATGGTCCTGGCGGGGTCGAGCGAGGGCAGCCTCGCCCTCCTCACCCTGGATCGCGACCTTCCGCCGGGGGCCAGGGTAAAGTAGGTTCATGGAGTTCGCCGTCGACGTCATCGTCCAGGTGGCGCAGCGCGACGAGTCGATCGCGCGCATTCTCCGCGAGATCTGTACCCTCGACGGCGCCACCCGGGGCTGCGCCCTCGACCTCGTGAGCGCCCACCTGGGCCAGCGCGCGCCGCGTGACGTGCTCGAATGCATCGAGGCCCTTCGCGGCGACGAGCTCGCGCGCCAGCTCGCCGAGCGACTCAAGTAGTTACATGGGGGGCTCCGGGCGCCCCCCAAGCCCCCCAGACGCTCGTCGCCCCCCGGGGAACCCGGGGTGCTCCTCGAATCCGCGCGCGGTGGGGAGGCGGCACTGCGCGCCCCGGCCCCCAGACGCTCGCGGCGCCCCGGGACACCCCGGGACACCCGGGGCGCCGCTCGAATCCGCGCGCGGTTGGGAGGCGCCACTGCGCGCCCCGAGCCCCGGACGCTCGTCGCGCCCCGGGGCGCTCCTCGATTCGCGCACAGTGGTCATGAGCGGGCTGCGGACCGGGCACTTCCTCCGTCGCTGGGGGGTGTCTTTTGCCTCGCTCTCCGGAGGGCTGGCCACGCTGTTCGTCTTCCGCCGCGGACTGCCCCACGTGGGGTGGATCATCGGCTACTTGCTGCTCGCGTGGCTGCTCGTGATCCTCTCGGCGCTCCTTCGCGACGCGTGGCAGGCGAGGGGCTGGAAACTTCCCGTGCGCGGAGCCGACTACGCGGTGCAGACGCTCCTGCACGGCGTGCTCCTGTTTATCCTGCCCGCCTACTACGCGAGCACCACCCTGACCTCGCTCAACGCGATCTTCCTCGGCCTGCTCGTGGGGCTCGCCCTCCTCGCCACGTTCGATCCCTGGTTCGGCGCGCTCGTGCAGCCTCGGACCTGGGCCCGTCACGCGTTTTTCTTCCTGGCGCTCTTCGGCGCGCTCAACGTCGCGCTGCCCCTGGTGCGGGTGCCACCCTTCCCGTCGCTCGTGACCAGTGCGACGGTCGCCGTGCTGGCCCTGACTCCCTTGATCCGACGTGGATGGGCACTGTCGTGGTCGCGCGCGCTGCGCGTCACTCTGGGGGCCGCGGTGGTGGCGGCCACCGTCGCCACCCTCGCGCGCTGGGCCATCCCCCCGGCGCCACTGGCCCTGGCCGGCGCGGCGATCGCGCAGGGCATCGCGGACTGGGAGCCGATCGACCGGGTGATCGGTCCCATCACCGCCGCCCAGCTGCGCGAATGGGGAGGCCTCGTCGCGTACACTGCCATCTATGCGCCCGCCGGCCTCAGCCAGCCCGTGGAGCACGTGTGGCGTCTCGACGGGCGCCCTGTCACCGTGGTCCGGCTCTCGCCGGTGCTCGGGGGCCGCCGCGAAGGATTCCGCACCTACTCGCGAAAGACCGGCTTTCCTTCCAATCCCGCGGGCCGCTGGTCGGTCGACGTGGTGACGACGTCCGGCCAGCTCGTCGGGCGCCTGCGCTTTCAGGTGCTGCCGTGAGCCGCCGCGGGCGAGCTCTGCTCGCCGCCCTTTTCCTGGCCCTCGCCGGGGGCGCGTCGGCGCGCGCGCAGGAGACCGGCGCGCGGCATGTGCTCCTGGTCTCCCTCGACGGACTCCGCCCGGAGTTCTACCTCGACGAGGCGTACGCCGCGCCCGAGCTGCGCGCGCTGCTCCGCGCGGGGAGCCATGCGCGGGCCGCGGAGAGCGTGTTCCCGACCGTGACGTATCCGAGCCACGCCTCGATCGTCACCGGCGTCCGGCCAGCGCGTCACGGCATCAGCTTCAACGTGCTCTTCGATCCCACCGGCGCGCGCGGGCGCTGGTACGAGGAGGCGGCCGATCTGCGGTCCACGGCGCTCTGGGAGTGGGCGCGCGCGGCGGGACGGCGGACGGCCGGCGTGTCGTGGCCGTCGACGCTGGGGGCCCGTATCGATGCGCTGCTCCCCGAGCGCGACTACTACGTCCGGCCTGATGCGCTCGACACGTTGCGGGCGGTGGTGACCCCCGGCCTTTTCGAGCGACTGGGCGTGACGCCGCGGGAGGAGATCTTCCGCAACGTGGTCGAGTGGGACGCCTTCCTCACCGCCACCGCCGCCGCCATGATTCGCGAGGACCGCCCCCACCTCCTGCTCCTGCACCTCGTCCAGCTCGA
>Ga0184637_10002861_pt1 | contig 10956 bp, 9 predicted proteins | sample PLM3_127_b2_FD_133143 | JGI IMG/M metagenome (GOLD analysis project Ga0184637, IMG submission 133143) | Groundwater sediment microbial communities from an aquifer in East River, Colorado, USA - PLM3_127_b2 | ecosystem: Environmental > Terrestrial > Soil > Riparian zone | place: USA: East River... | reverse complement strand
TGAACCGAGTCGATTTCCTCCGCACCCTTTCCGCCGTCGCGCTGGCACCGTGGGCAGAAGCGCGGGCGCTCGCCCTGGGACGCCGCCGCGCCGATTTCGCCTTCACCCGCCTGCAATACGAGTCGGGCGACTGGGATGTGGACCAACGCATGCCGGCGAACCTGCTCAACTCGCTGATCGAGTACACGACGGTCGAAGTGGAAACGCGCGAGCGCATCGTCCCGCTCGCGAGTCCCGCGGTGTTCGATGCGCCCTTCTGCTACCTGGCGGGGCACCGGCTGGTGCAGTTCACCCCGAAGGAGCGAAGCGTGTTCGAGCGCTACGTGCAAGGCGGCGGATTCGTGTTCGTGGACGACTGCAACCACGACATCGATGGTCTGTTCGCCAAGTCGTTCGAGGCGCAGATGGCCGCGCTTTTCGGGCCCGCGGCACTCCAGAAGCTCCCGTCGGAGCACGCGCTGTACCATGCCTTCTTCACCTTTCCGAAGGGGCCGCCGACCACGGGGCTCGAGCTGAACGGGTGGGGCGACGATCTGGTGCACGACTACCTGAAGGCGATCGAGCTCGACGGGCGGATGGCCGTGCTCTACAGCAATAAGGACTACGGATGCGAGTGGGACTACGACTTCCGCAACAAACGATTCCTGGCGGAAGACAACACGAAGTTCGGCGTGAACATCGTGCTGTACGCGATGACCGCGTGAGCAACCCGTGACCGCCGGCACCCTGAGCGAAACCGACGTCACCGCCCTGCTGGACCGGATCGGCGCGTTGCGCCGCGAAGTCGCGCGGGTCATCGTCGGCCAGGAACAGGCGATCGAGGAGCTGCTGTTCACCTTCCTAGCGGGTGGCCACAGCCTGTTGGAAGGCGTCCCCGGTCTCGCGAAGACGCTGATGATCCGCACCCTCGCGGACGCGGTCGACCTGACGTTCCGGCGGATCCAGTTCACCCCCGACCTGATGCCGACCGATATCGTCGGCACCGAAATCCTCGAAGAGGAGCACGCGACCGGCCGACGTTTCTTCAAATTCGTCCACGGTCCGGTATTCGCAAATATCGTCCTGGCGGACGAGATCAACCGGACGCCACCGAAGACCCAGGCGGCGCTGCTCGAGGCGATGCAGGAGTACGCCGTGACCTACGGGGGAACCACCTACCCGCTGGAGCGGCCGTTCTTCGTGCTCGCCACCCAGAACCCGATCGAGCAGACCGGCACCTATCCGCTGCCGGAAGCGCAGCTGGACCGGTTCCTGTTGTACATCCGCATCGGGTATCCGGGAGACGCGGAGGAGCTGGAGATTCTGCGCCGCACCACGGGGCCCGCGCAGCCTGAAGCCCACGCCGTGCTCAGCGGTCGCGAGATACTGCAAGCACAGGCCGTCACCCGCGACGTGCGCATCTCCGATGATCTCCTCGCCTACGTCACCCGCCTGGTCCGCGGGAGCCGCCCCGAGCACACGCCGATTCCGTTCGTGAAGGAGTGGACCCGCTGGGGGGCCGGCCCGCGCGCGGGCCAGGCCCTGATCCTGACCGCCAAAGCGCGAGCCCTCCTGCGCAACCGGCTCGCCGTGACCCTCGAGGACCTGCGCGCCGTCGCCGCCCCGGTGTTGCGGCACCGGGTGCTGGTGAATTTCCGCGCCGAGGCGGAGGGGATCTCGGCGGATGAGGTGACGCGGAGGTTGCTGGCCGACGTTCCGGAACCCCGCAGCCCGCTCGGGTAGGAGCCGATGTCGTACGCCTCCTACCGCTACATCGATCCCAGGATTCTCGCCGCGCTCGGCGACCTCGCCCTCGCCGCGCGCACGGTGGTGGACGGCTTCATGTACGGCGTGCATCACAGCCGGATGCCCGGGGCCGGGCTGGAATTCAGTCAGTACCGCAGCTATCAGCCTGGCGACGACGTGCGACGCATCGACTGGAAACTCTTCGCCCGTTCGGACCGATACTTCCTGCGCGATGCCGAAACCGACACGAGCGTGACGGTGCGAGTGGTCCTCGATGCGAGCGAGTCGATGGCCCACACGGAGCACGGCCTCACGAAATTCGAATATGCGCGAATGATGGCGGCGGTCCTCGCCGTGCTGGCCCACCGCCAGGGAGACGCGGTCGGCCTGTACGCCCTCAACGACGCCGACCTTCGCGTCGTACCGCCGCAGCGCGGGCACCAGCACGTGTATCGCCTGCTGCACGCTCTGGAACAGCTCTCGCCGTCCGGCGTCTGGCCCGACTGGCAACGGATGGAAGGGTTGTTCACGGCCGGGGGACAGCGCGGCATCATCGCCATCATCACGGACCTGCACGAGCGGCACGATGAGATCCGGACCGTGGCCGCGAAGCTCGCGGCCCTGCGTCAGGAGGTGCTACTGCTGCACATCATCGGCCGCGCGGAGCTCGAGTTCGCCTACCGCGGCACAGTGACCTTCGAGGAGCTCGAGACGGGACGGCGCATCGAAGTGAATGCCGACGCGGTGCGGCCCACCTACCTGACCGCCCTGGACGGCCAGCTCAACGACCTCCGGCGCTCGCTCGAGGACCTCCAGGTTGACTACGCGCGCTTCCCGCTCGACCAGCCGCTCGATGTCGCGTTGCGCCAGTTCCTTGCCAGCCGCGCGCGGCTCCGATAGCCGTGCTGCGGTTCCTTTCCCCGACCTGGCTCTTCGGTCTCGCCGCGCTCGCCGTGCCGCTTGCGCTCCACCTGTGGAGCCGGCACACGGGCCGGCCGATTCGGGTCGGGAGCATCCACCTGTTGGCGGGCGCGCCGCCCGCGGTCACCCGCAGCTGGCGGATCCAGGAGCCTTGGATACTGCTGCTGCGCTGCGCTGTGCTCGCGGCGCTCGTTGTGGCGCTCGCCGGCCCGTATTGGTCTCCGCGCGACCCTGCGGGCCCCACGTGGGCCCTCGTAGCTGACGACGTCGCCGACCACGCAATCCTCACCGATTCCCTGCGGCGCGCGGGACTGGTGGTGCGACCGCTGGATCCGGCGAATCTGTGGATGGCGCTCCGCGAAGCCGACCGCTCCGCTCCACCGGGGACGCGGTTCCTCGTGTTCGCGCCGGACTTGCGGCGCGCCTTTCGCGGCGCGCGCCCGGTCCTCGGCTCCGCCGTCGAGTGGCACTCCCGCCCCGCGGCGGACGCCGGTGCGCGCGCTTCCGTCCCGCGGACAGGCGCGCGCGTCGTGGCGCTGTACGCCGACCTCGACCGCCGGGAGGACGCGCGCTACGTGACTGCGGCGCTCCGCGCGGCAGGCCAGGCGACGGGGATCCGGGCGATCGTGGTGTTGCGCTCGCCGGGTGGAACCGGGGAGGCCGCCGGGGACACCGACTGGGCCTTCTGGCTCTCCGACCGGGTCATCCCGGAAGCGATCCGGCGGCGAGTGCGTGAGGGCATCACCCTGGTGAGCGACGCCGGGACCGATCCCACGGTGCGCAGCCGCACGAGGATCGTGCTCGCCGAGCAGCCGTCCGATGCGTGGCTGGAGCGCCGCAGCGTCGCCGCCGACACTGGCGCGCCGGTGTGGAGCGACGGCGCGGGCGTCCCGTTGCTGACGGTCGCCCGCGAAGGGCGCGGGGTGCACTACCGCTTCCATAGTCGCTTCGCACCGGCGTGGAGCGATTTCGTCTTGCGCCCCGCGTTTCCGGAGGCGATGGCCCGCCTCTGGATCGGAGCCGACACCGTCGGCGAACAGGGGGATGATCGCCGCATGTCGCTCAGCCAGCTCCTCCCCGTCAGCGACCGCGCACTGCGATCTCCCGCGCCCGCTGTCCCGCGGCGGTCATTGTTCCTGCAAGCATGGCTGCTGGCGGTGATGTTGTTCCTGTGTGAACGATGGCTCGCGGCGCGCCCGCGCAGCAGGAGCGCATGAGCCTCCTCGAGCGACTAACCCGAGCCTGGCGCATTCGGTGGGCGGCCGGCGTCACGCTCGCTGCCGCGGCGACGGTCGTGCTGGTTGGGGCCGCGGCGCACCGCACCCTGAGCGTCAACCCGGCCATTCCTGGTTTCGTCGCCGGCTTAGGCGTCAGCGTCGTCCTCGTGTTGCGGCGCCGCCGCGTCGACGCGCTGGCCATTGCCCGTCATTTGAACCGGGTAGTCCCCGCACTCGACGAGAGTGCCGACCTCCTCCTCCTCCCGGAGGCGCGGCTGTCGCCCCTGGAACGGCTGCAGCGAATACGGGTAGAGCGAACGCTGAGTGGGCTCGTGGAGTTGCCGCCGTTGCCAACGCGTTGGCTCCGCCTGGCAGGAGCGTACGCGATCACGGCGTCGCTACTCGCGGCGGGGTTGCTCCAGGGAAGGCCCTCGGGCCTCGAGACTTCGGAAGGAACCTCCTCACCTCCTCCGGCCCGTCGCCCGCCTCGCATCGCGGATGTGCTGGCCTCGGTCCGGCCGCCGGCGTACACCCGGAGGCCGGCCCGACGATACTCCACCTGGGATCTTGATGCCGAACACGGTGCGCGAGTCACCTGGCGCCTGCGCGCCGATCGGCCGGTGACGGATGTCTTCCTGCTGACCGTCCAGGGTGACACCATCCACGGCGCCGCGCACGGACCGGCGGAATACGAGGCGACAGTCGTGGCAGAGCACACGGTCCTCTACCAGGCCGTGCTGCGCGACGGCGACACGGTGGTCACATCGGATTTTCACCGACTCGCCGTCATACCGGATGCGCCGCCCACGCTGACCGTCGTGCGCCCGGAGCCGCGAACCGAGATCGCGTTCGGGGCACCGCCGACGGTGCCACTCGAGGTGCTGGCGGCCGACGACTACGGGCTCGCCGACGTGCGGATCGTGGCGACGGTCACGACGGGCTCGGGTGAGGGCGTGAAATTCCGCGAGCGCCTCCTGGATTTCGACACGCGGACGCCACGGCGTGAGGAACACGGCTTGCTGCTCCGGGCGGTCCTCGATCTTGGTCTGCTCGGAATGCAGCCTGGCGATGACTTGTACTTTCACGTCACCGCGCACGACACCCGCGTCCCACAGGCCAACGAGACCCGGTCGGAGACCTATTTCATTTCGCTCGCGGATACCGCGCACCTCCTCGTCGCGGATTGGAGCGGTCTGGGCGTGCATGGCGCTCCCGAGTACCTCCGCAGCCAGCGCCAGATCATCAACGACACCGAACGATTGCTCGGCGAGGAAGCGCAGCTCGCCACGATCGAGTTTCGGGGCCGCTCCAAAAGCATCGGCATCGACCAGCACCTGCTGCGGGAACGATACGGCGAGCTCGCCGGCGAGGAGACGGTGCAAGCGGGGCCCGAGCCGACGATCGAGCATCAGCATGACAGCGAGGAAAACGCCACCCTGCTGGCGCAATCGGTGAAGAGCAAGCTGCAGGCTGCGCTGGCGCAAATGTGGGATGCCGAGCTCCGGTTACGCACCGGCGATCCGCGTGCCGCGCTGCCGTTCGAGTACCGCGCGCTCGAGCTGTTGAAGCAGGCACAGGAGACCGCGCGGGCGTACGTGCTGCGCGTCGGCTTCGAGCCGCCGCCGCTTGAGCCGGATCGCAAACGTCTGACCGGTACGCTCTCGGCGATCGGCAACCCGTCGCGCACGCGGGCGGTCACCGTGTCGCCGACGCTGCCGGCCCTCCGCGCCGCGCTGGACATCGTCCAGCGGCTGCGCTCCGGCGGGCCGAGCCGGGGCGGCGATGTTGCGGCGCTGGAGCAGGCCGGCCGGGAACTCGGCCGGCTGGCGATCGACCAGCCGACCCGACATTTGGAGGCGCTGCGCGATCTCCGAAGCCTGATCGCGACGCTGGATCCGGGCGGGACCGTCTGCTCGGTCTGTCTGCCGTTGGTCGAACGGGGAATCTGGCGCGCGCTGCCTGCCCCCGAGCCGGCGCAAGCCGGTCGCCGGAGCGATGCGGGGCTGGCGCGGACGTACTTCGAGCTGCTGCGCGACGGAGGCACGCCGTGAGATGAAGCCCCTCTGTTGGCTGGCCCACGCCGTCGCCCTGCTCGCGCTCGCCGCGATCGGCTTCCGACCAGCATGGCGGACGCCCAGCCGCGCGGGGGACGTCGTCCTTTCCACACCAGGCGCCGACCCCGCTGCCGTGCGGCGTCTGGCCGACTCCCTCGGCACGGCGTTAGTGATTGCGGACCCGGCGGACCTGCGCCAGTGGCTCGCGTCCATGCGCCGGCTGTACGTGGCCGGTTGGGGGCTCGACGCAGCGGAGTGGCACGCGCTGGAGTCCCTGCCACTGAGCTTCCATCCGACCCCGCTCCTCCCGGGAATCAGTCGCGCATACTGGCCGGCCGAGGTGGTCCTGGGTGATCGCCTCATCGTGGAAGGTGACGTCGCGGCCTCGCGGGTCGGCCACCTGATCTATCTCGAGGATCCTTCGGGCACGACCGACTCGGCACGACTCGATAGCTCCGGCGCGTTCCGCCTCGAGGCCCGGCCTCGCGCGGCCGGCCGATCCCTGTACGTGTTGCGCACCGCCACCGTCGACCGTCCGGTAGCGGCCGAAACGCTAGGAGTCGCCGTCGTCGCGCCACCATCCTGGCGAGTGTTGATTCTCGAGGGCCGTCCCCGTTTCGAAACGAGCGCCTTGCGTGATTGGCTGGCGGCGCGCGGTAGCACGGTGGCGATCCGGTCGGCGGTGAGCCGCGATCGCTTCCGCACGGAGTTCGTAAACCGCGACAGCGTTCCCCTCGCGACGCTGACGTCCCGGCTGGTCTCGCAGTTCGACGTGACCGTCATCGACGGACGGACGCTGGCCGCCCTCACCGCGTCCGAGCGCCTCACGCTGCAACGCGCCGTGTCCGGCCGCGGCCACGGCGTCCTAGTGATTCCAGACACCGTCGTTTTCGATCCCGGCACCGGACGTTTCTCCGATCGCGACTTCTTCCTGGACTTCAGCCTTCGGCGGATCGGAGCGATCGATGGGCGGCTGGTACGACCGCATTGGGCCGGCATGGAAAGACCGGCCACCGTGCCGGCGCCGGCGGAACCCTATACACTGGCCAACCGGTTCGGGACGGAGTCGCTCATCGAAGATGGAACGGGGAACGTCCTCGCCCAAGTGGCGCCGCGCGGCGTGGGGCGAGTGGGGTTGAGTCTCGTGACCGGATCCGCCCGCTGGCTACGGAGCGGCGAGCGCGAGGCCTTCGCCGCATACTGGTCGCGAGTGATGTCGGCCGTCGCGGGACGCCCCGGCGAAGACGACTGGAGGATCGAGACCTCCGGACCATTGTTGGTGCACCAGCCACTCATCGTGGACGTCGAGACGACAGGAGAGCGGCAGGCGACGCTCGTCGTCGCCCCGTCGGGCACCCGCGATTCGGTGTTCCTGGCTCGCGATCCGCTGGCGCCCACACACTGGCGCGGGACCTACTGGCCGCGGGAACCGGGGTGGCACGAGGTCGCGGCAGCGGGTGGGTGCGCGTTCTACGTCCAGCCGACCGGGGCCTGGCGGATTCAACAAGGCGCCGAGCGGCTCGACGCCACGGCGCGCCATCTGGTGTACGCCGCGAGGGTCTCCACCAGTCAGCAGCTCCCACCCGGGTCGACATCCCAGCCGATCCCCCTGTTGTGGTTTTTCGGGTTGTTCCTGCTCTCCGCCGGCTATCTCTGGTCCCTGCGGCGCGTCGGGTGACGGATCTTCCTGGTCCACCCGTCGGCGATGGGGCCGGGGCACGGAGCCGAAACACAATACTCGCAGCGAGTTGGCGGGAAGGCCGCGGTCTCGGAGCGAATTGACACCGAAGCCGCCGGGCCATAAGCTTGCCCCCATCACGACACACTCCTGAGAGGGGAATTCGCGCGTGTCGGTCGAAGCTACCCTGCAGAAAGTGCCGCTCTTCAACCAACTTGCGCCCGCTGATTTACAGCGCGTGCTCGAGGTGGCGCGCGAGCGCACCTACCCCAAGAACTCGGTCATCTTGTTCGAAGACGACCCCGGCGATGCGCTGTACGTCGTGAGGCAGGGCCAGGTCAAAGTCGTGCTGATCGGCGAGGATGGGCGCGAAGTCATCCTCTCCGTGCTCGGCGAGGGCGACTTCTTCGGCGAGATGGCCTTGATCGACGACGAGCCGCGCTCGGCGCACGTGATCGCCATGGGCGACTCGACGCTCCTGGTGCTGCGGCGTGAGGACTTCCAAGGCCTGCTGATGCAGACCCCGGGGATCGCGCTCGCGATGCTGCGCGAGCTGACCCGGCGGCTGCGTCGCGTGGACGAGAAGGTCGGCAGCTTGGTGCTGCTCGACGTGAACGGACGCGTGGCGCGGCTGCTGCTCGACCTGGCCGACGAAGCAACCAGCGAGCGCATCACGCGGCGCCTCACGCATCACACCATTGCGCAGATGATCGGGTCGAGCCGCGAGACCGTCAGCCGAACGATGCGCGAGCTCGTCGACAAGGGGCTGATCGAGGTGTCCCGCCGCGACATTGTGATTCGTGACCGCTCCGCGCTGGAAGCAGCGGCCGGCCGGTCGTGACCGGGTGAGGTGGGTCACCACCTACGGGTGAGCGGCCGACTTGTCCTACCTCCCCGATTTTCCGTAACTTAGCGCAGGACTCGGCGTGCCTAAACGCATGGCCTACACGGTGACCTTCTGGGGGACACGGGGCTCGATCCCGACTCCCGGGGCCCACACCGCGCGCTACGGCGGCAACACGTCGTGCGTCGCTGTCGAGGGCCCCGGCGGGCAGCTCGTGATTCTCGACGCGGGAACCGGTATTCGGGAGCTCGGGCTGACGCTGGTGGGACAGAATGGCGCTGTGAAAGCGGAGATTCTGCTGTCGCACACGCACTGGGATCACATTCAGGGATTGCCGTATTTCAAGCCGTTTTTCGCCCCCGGCAACAGTGTACGGATTTGGGGGTCCAAACAGGGGACGAAGTCGCTGGACGCGATCCTGCACCTGCAGATGGATCCGGCCGTTTTCCCGGTGCCGCTGTCGGCTGTGTCCGCGTCGCTATCCGTACAAGAAGTGCAGCCCGGCGGGGAGTTCTCGGTGGGGCCGTTCCGGGCACAGGTGATGCAGCTGCGGCACCCGGGCACGACGCTGGCCTATCGTCTCACGCCGCTTTCGGGCGGGAAGAGCATGGCCTACGTGACCGACAACGAGCTCGGTCCCGGCGGGAGCTACGATACGCCGCCCAGCTGGCGGCGTGACTTGGTGCGGTTTCTCGATCGCGTGGACCTGTTGGTCCACGACGCGATGTATACGCCCTCGGAGCTCGACACGCATCGTGGGTGGGGGCATTCGTCGTACGAGGAGGCGGTGGAGTTAGCCGCCGAGGCTGGGGCGAAGCAGCTGATGTTGTTCCACCACGAGCCCGAGCACGACGACGGGGCACTGGATGAGCTGGTGGCGGCGGCGCGCCGGTTGGCGCAGCGCCGCGGCGCCCCCACCGAGGTGGTGGCGGCGCAGGATGGTTTGCAACTGTCTCTCTAGACCGAGGTAATCAGCTATGCGTACGCGTTCACTCGTCGCCCTGGTGGGGCTGATGCTCACGGCCGGGCTGTCGGTCCTGGCCGCGCAGGGCGGTGGTCAGGATACACGGCCCGGGATCGCCGTGTTTGCGTTCACTAACGGCGGCTCGTTGGGCCAGCAGAAGGACGACTACGACGCGCTGGAACGCGGCATGGCGGGGATGCTGATCTCCGAGCTGGGCGCAAACCCGGCGCTGCGCGTGGTGGAGCGAGAGAACATCCAGCGGCTGGTGGACGAGCAAAACCTCGGCGCCTCGGGTCGGGTGGATCCCCAGACGGCGTCGAAGATCGGCAAGCTGGTGGGCGCCCGCTACGCCGTGATGGGTAGCTTCATCGACCTGTACGGCGACTTCCGCGTCGACGTGCGCGTGGTCAACGTGGAGACATCGGAGATCCTGAAAACCGAGAAGGTCTCGATGCAGCGCGAGCACCTGTTCGACCTGGTGCGGAATCTCGCCGCCGCGCTGAACAAGGACCTCAACCTCCCGCCGCTGCCCCGTCAGGTGTCCGAGCAGCGGATGAACCGCCAGGTGCCGACCGAGGCGCTGACCTTCTACAGCCGGGCGCTGCTGTACCACGACCGCGGCCAGAAGGACAAGGCGATCGAGATGTTCCAGCAGGCGATCAGCGTCTTCCCGGAATACACGGAAGCGCAGGAGGGGCTGCGGCGGGAGCAGAACTCGTGACCGGCCGGTGAGCGGCAACCCGATCACCCGGATCGGGGGCTGGACGGCGCGCTGGCTCTCCCAAGTGGGAGCGCTGGCGCGCTTCGGCTTTGGCGGCGCCGCCGCCGCGGCCCGGCTGCCGCGCGCCGGCCGGGCGGTGGTGCTGCGTGTCACGCTGAATCAGATCCGCTTCACCGCCGTCCACGCGATCGGACTCGTGGTGCTGCTCTCGGGCATCCTCTCTTTCCTCGTCATCTCGCAGGCGATCCGCGAGCTCGGCCAAATCGGCGCCACAAGCCTGATCGGTACGCTGATGGTGGTCGCCATCGTGCGGGAGCTCGGGCCGCTGATCACCGCGCTGGCGGTCGTGGGTCGGTCCGGCACCGCCATCGCCGCCGAGCTCGCGACCAACACGGTGATGGGCGAGGTGCGGGCGCTGGAGGGAATGGGAATCGACCCGCGCCAGTACCTGGTGTTGCCGCGCTTCATCGGCGCAGTGGTCAGCCTGTTCACGCTGCTGGTGGTATTCGATATCGTCGCCATCGCGGCCGGATTCGCCGCCGCGTCGCTCAACGGAATGACTGGGAGCCGGTATGCGGAGATCGTGCTACGCTCCCTGTCGGCGCGCGACGTCTGGCTCACGGTCGCGAAGGCGTTGGCGTTCGGCCTGATCGTGGGCATCCTCCCGAGCTATTTTGGGTTGGCGGTGCGCCGCGCCGCAACCGAAGTCCCGGTGGCGGTAAGCCGCGCCACCGTGGCGTCGATCGTGGGCGTGTTCCTCTGCTCCGCCCTATTCGTGGTGCTCGGGTGACCGAGCCGCTCGTGTTCGAGGACTTGCCCCTCGGCCGCCGCG
>Ga0184637_10002860_pt1 | contig 10959 bp, 6 predicted proteins | sample PLM3_127_b2_FD_133143 | JGI IMG/M metagenome (GOLD analysis project Ga0184637, IMG submission 133143) | Groundwater sediment microbial communities from an aquifer in East River, Colorado, USA - PLM3_127_b2 | ecosystem: Environmental > Terrestrial > Soil > Riparian zone | place: USA: East River... | reverse complement strand
GCCTGCAGCGTGTGGCCGGGGAACTGATAGTCGGGGTTCTGGGTGAAGTCCGCGGTGATGGTTTCGTGGCTGTTGACGATGGCGCGACTGTGGCCGACGCGACCCTTGGCCAGCGCGTCGAAGGTCGCGGCGACGACGACGTCGCAGCCGAGCAGCAGATCGGCGTTGCCGGCCGCGACCCGCACGGCGTGGATCTCTTCCGGCCGGTTGGCGATGCGAATGTGGGAAAAGACCGCGCCGCCTTTCTGCGCCAGGCCGGTCATGTCCATGATCGAGCAGCCCTTGCCCTCCAGATGCGCCGCCATGCCGAGCAGCGCGCCGATGGTGACCACGCCGGTGCCGCCGATGCCGGTGACCAGGATGTTGAATGGGTCCTTCAAGGCCGGCAGCGTGGGTTCCGGCAGCGCCTCGCCGATTGGTGCGACCGGCTTCGGCTTGCGCAACTGCCCGCCCTCGATGGTGACGAAGGAAGGGCAGAAGCCGTTGAGGCAGGAATAGTCCTTGTTGCAGCTCGACTGGTCGATGGCGCGCTTGCGGCCCATCGCCGTCTCCAGCGGAATGACCGACAGGCAGTTGCTGGCCTTGGAGCAATCGCCGCAGCCTTCGCAGACCTCCTCGTTGATGAAGACGCGCAGCGCCGGGTCCGGCATCAGCCCGCGCTTGCGCCGGCGGCGTTTCTCGGCGGCGCAGGTCTGGTCGTAGATGATGGCGGTGCAGCCGGCGATCTCGCGCATCTCGCGCTGCGCCGCATCGAGTTCGTCGCGGTGATGCACCAGGACGCCTTCGGGGAAGGTGGCGGTCGTATATTTCTTCGGATCGTCGGCGACGATTGTGATCTTCGCCAGGCCTTCGGCGGCCAATTGGTGCGCGATCATCGGCACGCTGAGCGGCCCGTCGAACGGCTGGCCGCCGGTCATGGCCACGGCGTCGTTGAACAGAATCTTGTAGGTGATGTTGACGCCGGCGGCGACCGCCGCCCGGATGGCGATCAGGCCGGAATGATAATAAGTGCCATCGCCCAGATTCTGGAACACATGCGACGTCGTGGAGAAGGGCGCCTGTCCGACCCAGGTGACGCCTTCGCCGCCCATCTGGGTGAAGGTCTCGGTGCCGCGATCCATCCAATTGGCCATGATGTGGCAGCCGATGCCGGCCAGCGCGCGCGAGCCCTCGGGCACCTTGGTCGAAGTGTTGTGCGGGCAGCCGGAGCAGAAATAGGCGACGCGGCGGATCGCGGGCTTATAGCCGGCCAGCGCCCTTTCCTTGGCTTCCAGGAACTTCAGCCGGTCGTCGATCGCCGGGCTGGTGTGGAAGCGGGCGATGCGCCTGGCGATGACGCGGGCGATGCGCGCCGGCGTCAGCTCGTCGGCGGAGGGCAGGATCCATTCGCCGGTCTCGTCGAACTTGCCGACCACCTTGGGGCGCACACTCTCCTTCCAGTTATAGAGCTGCTCCTTGAGCTGGTTCTCCATCAAGGCGCGCTTTTCCTCGACGACGAGGATTTCCTCGAGGCCCTCGGCGAAGTGGCGAACGCCCTCGCGCTCCAGCGGCCAGGTCATGCCGACCTTGTAGAGCGACAGGCCGATGCGCTTGGCGTAATCGTCGTCGATGCCGAGATCGTCCAGCGCCTGGCGCACGTCCATATAGGTCTTACCGCAGGTGACGATGCCGAAGCGCCGGTTCGGGCTGTCGATCATCACCTTGTTCAGGTGATTGGCTCTGGCGAAGGCGAGTGCGGCATAGAGCTTGTATTTGTGGAGCAGCATCTCCTGCTCCAGCGCCTGGGTGGTGATGAAGGGGGAGGAGGCCTTGCGGATGTTGAGCCCGCCCTCGGGCAGGGCGAAGTCCTCCGGAATCTTGATCTGGACGCGATCGGGATCGATGTAGACCGAAGCCGTGGAATCGCAATTGTCGGCCACCACCTTCATGGCGATCCAGCAGCCGGAATAGCGCGACGCCGCCCAGCCGAAGATGCCGTAATCCAGAAACTCCTGGATGTTCGCCGGATTCAGCACCGGAATGCCGTAATCCATGAAGGCGTATTCGGTCTGGTGCGCGGTGGTGGAGGATTTGCAGGTGTGGTCGTCGCCGGCCAGCACCAGCACGCCGCCATGCTTTGCCGTGCCGGCCAGGTTGGCGTGGCGGAACACGTCGCCGCAGCGATCGACGCCCGGTCCCTTGCCGTACCACATGCCGAAAACGCCGTCATACTTGCCGTCGCCGAACAAATCGATCTGCTGGCTGCCCCACAAGGCGGTCGCCGCCAGATCCTCATTCACGCCCGGATGGAACTTGATGTGGTGCTGCTCCAGGTGGCGCTTCGCCGCGACCATCGCCTGATCCAGCCCGCCCAGCGGCGAACCCCGATAGCCGGTGACGTAGCCGGCCGTATTCAGCCCGGCCGCCGCGTCGCGCTGCCGCTGCATCAGGGTGAGACGCGTCAGCGCCTGCATGCCGTTCAAATAGGCCCGGCCGGAAGTCTCGGTGTATTTGTCGTCCAGCGTCACGGACGCTAGGCGCGCGGCTTGCGCTGCCATTGCTTCTCCCACATCGCCGTCGGCTTGTTGTTCTGTTTATCGGCCGCTTAAGCGCAAAAATGGGCCGATCTCAGCGGCTTGTCCAGAGCGCGGCCATCCGGGTTCGTTTTGATCGCCATGAGCTGCGGCGGCATTCCTTTGATTTCGTCCGGGCTCCGGTCGACGCAAGGACGATGCTTATCCACGCGGCGGCGCTCGCTGATGTAGGCTCGCCCGCTTTCGCGTTGGGCATCGCTTTCGGCCGGAGGCTGCCGGCGCGGTGACGACCGACGCCGCCGGCCGAAGCGATGACGCGCGAGCGAGGCCTCGTTCGCCAAGCCATCCCGCGCGCCGATCTGACAGCCTCTAACGCATAGCTGCGCGCTATCGGCAGATAAGCGCGGAACAGGCCTTCGACGTCCTGATGTCGGCGTTTCGGGGCGAATCCGGATTTTTCCTCGGCATCGCGGGCACCCGCGAGATTCATGGTAAATATGGACGTATTATACTAAAAATCAGCACAAATGATTATTAATTGGTAGACACGTAAGCGTGTCTGCTAGCGTGCTCTCCGGGACGGACGAACGAAGACTGCAGCTAAAGCGAGCGCAGACTCGCGTTGCGGAGTATTCGGAGTAACCCGTGCGAGCACTTGGGGCGTTGCCGGTTGCATGGCGCCATTTCGACGCCGGCGTCAATCTGTTCACCGTCGTTTGCGATCTGTCGCAGGATCTCCCGCTATTCCCTGATCTCGACCTTGCGCTCGATTACTGGCAACGCAAACGCGCGGGCAACATCATGCCCGGCCGCCGGGATATCGATCCGGCCGAGATGCACGATTTTCTATCGCGGGTGATGCTCGCGGATGTCGAGCACAATCCGCTCCGCTTCCGCTATCGCGTCGCAGGTACGGGCGTGTGCCATGTGCATCCGGGTGACGCGACCGGGTTAAGGACCGACCAATTGCTGCCGTTGCCTTATGGCGAGCTGATTCATCAACAATATGCCGGCGTCGTACGGACGCGGAAACCGGCGCTGCATCTCAATCTCTTCGACAACCACGACAGTTATCATTCATATGCGCACCTCATCCTGCCGTTGGGGCGGGATCATGAGTTGGTCGACATGATCCTGACCGTCGACAGCCGCGGCCAGGATCAGGCCGAGATGATGAATGTGCTGATCGACTTGCAACGTCGCGCCGGAATCGAACCCGGCAGCCCTAGCCTGCATGTGCAAACCGCACGACATAGATGGGCGGCAAGTGATGTGTGACCGCGTGCCAATGGTCACCCTGGTCTTCCGATACATACAGATTGCCGGTGGTCGAGCCGAAAGCGAGCGTATCGCCGCCCTGATCGATGTCGAGCGCGTGGCGCAGCACCAGATCGTAGCTCGGGTCGGCCGGCAATCCGCCGGATAGATCCTCGAAGCTCTTGCCGCCGTCGCGCGTGCGCGCGGCGACGAAACGCCCGTCCTTCGGCACCCGCAATTCATCCTTGATCGCCGGCACGAACCACGCCTTGGTCGGATCGTCCGGATGCACCGCCACGCCGAAACCGAAGCGCGGTCCGGCCGATTCCCAGGTCTCCAGGTCCGATGTGCTGAAGAACACGCCGTTATGATGCTGGCACCAGAAATGGTCCGGCTTGCCGCGGCATTGCACGACGCGATGCGCGTCCTGGATGTTCGGATCGTCATGGCGCGGCGGCGGCATGTAATCGGCGAACATGCCCTTGGAACGATTGGCCCAACTCTCGCCGCCATCCTCGCTGCGCCACACGCCGCCGCAGGAGACGGCAATGACGATTCGCTTGGAATCGCGCGGGTCGACGCAGATCGTGTGCAATGCCGGATCGTCGGTGCCGCCGCCGAACCATTGCTGACGTTCCGGCATCTGCCACAGGCTCTCTACCAACTGCCAGGCGCCGACGCCGTGATCCTCGTTGCGGAACAAAGCGGCGGGCAGGGCGCCGGCCCAGATCACGCCGGGCTGGTCGGGGCCGCCCGCCTCGATCGCCCAGATCTGGTTCACGCTCGGCGCGCCCTCCTCCTCCGACCTGGCGAAGGCCGGCATCGGCAGCTCGTCCCAGGTGGCGCCGCGATTGGTCGAACGCTGCAGCTTGGCGCCGAAATGACCGTGGCTCAGCGCGACGTACCAATGGCCGCTGCGCGGATCGACCAGGATCGCCGTCACCGGCACGCCGAGAAAGCCGATATAGGTCTGGCGCCATCCGCCGTCGATTCGTTCGAACTTGAACAGGCCCTTGCGCGTGCCGATGAACAGATCGTCAGCCATGCTCGGTCTCCCAACTGCGTTGGGCGCCCGGGGTTACCCGCCGGAAAGCGCCTGCATCACATAAATTTCGGTGGCCGCCGCGACGGGCAGCTTCAGGTTGTTTTTATCCATCAGCAACTCGCCGTCGACGAACACCGCCACATGGCGACGCAACCGGCCCTGGTCATCCAGCACGTAGGATCTCGCCTTCGGCACTGCGGCAAAATAGGCGTCGAGTGCCCCGCCGAGGGTCAGCGCCTCGACGTCGAGCGGCCCGCCCGGCGCGATGTGCCGCAAATGGCTGGTGAGATGAATGGTTGGCATGATGCACTGCACACTCATCGCAAATCGCCGCGCAGGCTAGCCCAGGAATCCAGCCCGTTCAATGCGCCCCGTTCAATGCGCCCCGTTCAATGCGTCGGGGCGTGCGCCGATCCGTAAAGCATGATTTAATCCAGACCTGCGTATCGTGGGGATGCACATGACCCTGTCCATGATCCGGCCGTTCCGGCTATCCGTCCGCGCGAATCCCTCTCGGCGCCCTTTGGCCGGACATATCGGCTAGCTGCATGCAAGAGCTTCAGGACAAGGAGCTGAAGCAGTTCCTGACGCTGCACCGCCTGTGGCTGACCAACGACCGGCGCGGCAAGCGTGCCGATCTGACCCTGCGAACTTTGCGCAACCTCGATCTCAGCGGCATGGACCTGAGCCGGGCCAAATTGACCGGCGCGCAGTTCATCAATTGCAATCTCGACCGTGCCGTCCTGGTGGACGCCGATCTGTTCGGCGTCAACCTTTCCGGCACGTCGTTCCGCAGGGCTGACTGCCATCGCGCCGATTTCCGCGGGGCGATTTTGGCGGCGGCCGATTTCACCGAAGCGAAGCTGGCCGGCTGTGATTTTCGCGACGGCACCCTGCTGGTCAGTGTTGCCGGCACCGTCGGGCCGGTGGTGGGCCAGATGGAGATCACGCCGGAGATGGGCACCCTGATGACGCGCGCCGACCTTGCCGGCGCAAAGTTGCACCATGCGGTCATCAAGCGCACCGACATGTCGGCGGCGGTGCTGCGCAACGCCGATCTCAGCAACGCCAATCTGGCCGGCAGCTCGCTGAAGGATGCCGATCTGCGCGGCGCCAACATGACCAACTGCGATCTGTCGCGGGTGCTGCTCAACCGCGCGGTGCTGGACGGCGCGCAATTGAACGGCGCCGTGCTGCGCGACGCCAATGTGTTCCGGGTCGACTTCAAGAAGGCGGTGCATCGCGGTTTGGATCTGCGCGAAACCTTCTCGGTCGACGATTCGGAGGAGGCCGCCGCCGCCATCGCCAACCAGATCCGCGCCCACGAATCCTGGGTGGAAAGTTCCGGCGCCAAGGGCGAGCGCGCCGATTTTTCCGGCCGCGATCTGTCCGGCGTCGATTTCTCGAACCGCGACCTGACGGGGATCGTGTTCAGCCAGGCGCGGTTGCGCGCGGCGCGCTTCGACCGGGCCCGGTTGTCGTTATCCAACTTGTCGCGGATCGATGCGACGGGCGGCAGCTTCTTCGGCGCCGATCTGAAAGGCGCGGACCTGACCGGCGCGATCCTGCGGCGCGTCGATTTCCGCGAGGCTGATCTCAAGGTGCAGACCGCGACCCTGCCCGACGGTTCGACGCGCGATTGGCCGACGCGCCTGTCATTGGCCAGGCTGCAGGAAGCCGACTTCACCGGCGCGCAGGTGGACCGGGTCGTGCTCGAGGGTGTCGATCTCAGCGGCGTCCAGGCAGATCCGGCGACCATGGCGGCGTTGACCGGCAAGGGTCCCTAGACTCCGGGTTTCGATCGTTTCAGGTCGAATCCGCCCTGGCGCGCGGCCTCCACATGCGGCAACTTTGATCCATGATTCTGGTCGACCAAATCACCGAGGCGCAGCAGCGCCGCTTTGACGAAGACGGATTCCTGATCCTCGAGCGGCTGGTCGATCCGGCGGCGGTGGAACGGTTGCGCGCGCGCATTGAGCCGCTGTTCCGCGGCGAGTTCGAGACCGGCCTCTATCCCGACGAATGGAACTGGCAAGAGGGCCGCGACCGCCCCGATCGCACGCGCCAGATCTGCAATGGCTGGAAATCCGACCGCGCGGTGGCGGATGTGGTCCTGAGCGCAGGCGTGGGCAAGCTGGTGGCGGAACTGAGCGGCTGGCCCGGCGCCCGCATCTGCCAGGATAATGTGATCTGGAAGCCGGCGGGGGCCAAGGCTCTGGGTTATCACCAGGATGATGCTTACGCCAAGTGGTTTACGCCCGCGCACATGGCGACCTGCTGGATTGCGCTCGACGATACGCGTGCCGCGGGCGGCACCATCGAATATGCGCGCGGCTCGCACAAATGGGGCATTTCGCCGCCGATCGAGACGTTTCACGCCCCGGAGGATTACCAGAAGGAGTTCCGCGCCGCCGCTGAGCGGATCGGCCAGAAAACCGACATCGTCCATGTCGAAGTGCCGGCCGGCGGCTGCGCCTTTCATCACGGCGGGACCTGGCACGGGTCCGACATGAATCGCGGCGACAAGCCGCGTCGCTCCGTCGTGGCGCATTGCGTCTCGTCCGAGGCGCAGTTCCATCCGACCAATGTCAGCTATATCTACAACCGCTATAAGCGGCGCGGCGATCTGAGCATGGACGAGAGCTTTTTCCCGATCCTGTGGCGGCGAGACGGCTACCGCACCGGCTGGCTGGACGGGCGCTGAATCGGACGCTGAACCGGGCACTGAAAGGTTGCAACCTTGCGTCCGGTTCGGGCGTAATGGCTGGGGACACATTCATGGCCAAGGGTCGGATATGGCGGCTTCGCCCGGCACCTCGCTCGCACATTTCCTGAACACGGATCTGGACACCCTGTTGCGCCCCGGCGAATCCGGCGACGGGTTCCCGGAGGCGCTGGCGCTGCTGCGGCGCGGGGCGGCAGGAGTGCCGGCCTATGGCGCGATGCTGAAGCATGCCGCGCTCGGCCCCGGCGACATCCACGATGCCCGCGATTTCGCCAAGCTGCCGCTGCTGACCAAGGACAATTACGTGCGCCGCTTTCCGCTCGGCGATCTGGTGGAAGGCGGCGATCTCACGGCCTGCGACTTCTTCGCCGTCTCCTCCGGCTCGACCGGGGAGCCGACGCTCTGGCCGCGCGGCTTGCATCACGAGCTGCCCATCGCCGTCCGCTTCGAGCAGGTGTTCCGCGATGGATTCCAGGCGCACCGGCGCAAGACGCTTGCGGTGGTCTGTTTCGCGCTCGGCTCCTGGGTCGGCGGCATGTACACGACGTCCTGCCTGCGCTGGCTGGCGGCCAAGGGCTATCCGCTGCTCATCGTGACGCCGGGCAACAAGATAGACGAGATCCTGCGCGTCGTGCGTCGCCTGGCGCCGGATTTCGCGCAGACGGTGCTGCTCGGCTATCCGCCGTTCCTCAAGGAAGTGGTCGATGCGGGGCGCGCCGAACAGATTGATTGGCCCTCGTTCAACATGCGGCTGGTGACGGCGGGCGAGGTCTTCTCGGAAACCTGGCGCGATCTGGTGCTGGCGCGGCTGGGACAAAAGGAAACGCTGAACAGCGTCGCCTCGCTCTACGGCACCGCCGATGCCGGCGTGCTCGGCAATGAGACGCCGCTGTCGGTGGCGATCCGCCGGTTCTTGAGCGAGCGACCCGATGTGTCGAAAAGTCTGTTCGGCGGGGAGCGCCTGCCGACGCTGTGCCAGTACGATCCGACCTCGCGCTATTTCGAGATGGTGGAGGGTGGCACGCTGGCCTTCAGCGGCGACAATGGCGCGCCGCTGATCCGCTATCACATCGCCGATCAGGGCGGCGTGATCGGTTTCGAGCAGATGCGCGCCCGGCTGGCGGAACACGATTTCGACCCGCAGATGGCGGTGGCGCAAGCCGGGCTGGCCCAAGGCCGGCGGCTGCCCTTCGTCCATGTGTTCGGCCGCGTCAACTTCACCGTCTCGTTCTTCGGCGCCAATGTCTTCCCGGAGACGATCAGCCTGGCACTGGAGCGGCCGGCACTCAGCGGCTGGACCACCGGCAAGTTCGTCATGGAGGTGAAGGAGGGCCTGGCCGAGCGGCCGCGCTTCACCGTGGCGATCGAGCTGGCGGGCAGGGAGCAAGCCGATCCGACGCGCATCGATCTGGCGGAGCGGGAGATTCTGGCGACCTTGCGCCGGCACAACAGCGAATACGCCAACTACGTCTCGGCCGAGGATCAGCGGCCGGTGGTGACGCTATGGCCGAAAGGGCATCCGGATTACTTTCCGGTCGGTGTGAAGCATCGCTACAGCCGGCGCTAGCCGCGCACGCGTCATCGCGCAACACCGTTCGCCACAAACTCGTTCGTCACCCCGGCCACCGAGCCGGGGCCTATTCATCCGTCGCACGGACGGTGCCTGGTTGCATCGGCTCTTGCCGCTGCCTGATGGATCCCGGGTCAAGCCCGGGATGACGGGTGGAGCGTACGTGCGACGCCCGCACAGCACAGTGCGATCAACCGCGCTCATAGAGCCTGGCGATCTGATCGCCCCAGCGTTCACGGATCTTGTGGCGGCGGATCTTCATCGAAGGCGTCAGCATCGCATTGTCGATGGTGAAGCCTTCCGGCAGCAGGGCGAAGCGGCGGATGCGTTCGATGCCCGACAGATTGGCATTCACCCGGTCGATCGCGGCGCTCATCACCTTCTGGAACGCGGCATTGTCGGCGAGCGCGGGCAGTTCCGCGTCGGCGCCGTTCTTCGCCGCCCAGTCCATGGCGAATTCGGCGTCGGGGACCAGCAGCGCCACGACGTGCGGATGACGGTCGCCATGCACCATGGCCTGGGCGATCTCCGGCTGCAGCACCAGGAAGCCCTCGACGCGGGCCGGCGAGACATTGTCGCCGCCGGAGAGCACGATGATGTCCTTCTTGCGGTCGGTGATCTTGAGATAGCCGTCGCTGTCGAACTCGCCGATATCGCCGGTATAGAGCCAGCCGTCGCCGATGGCGCGCGAGGTCGCTTGGGGATCGCGCCAATAGCCCTTCATGACCGCTTCGCCGCGCACCAGGATCTCGCCGTCGTCGGCGATGCGGCATTCCAGGCCGTCGAAGATCGGACCGACCGTGTCGATCTTGATCTTCTTCGGCCGGTTGGCGCTGATCACCGGCGAGGCTTCGGTCTGGCCATAGCCCTGCAGCAGCGGCACGCCCAAGGCCAGGAAGAACACGCCGATCTCGTAATTGAGCGCGGCGCCGCCGGAAACGAAGGCCTTGAGCCTGCCGCCGAAGCGTTTGCGCACCTTGCGCCGCACCAGCAGGTCGCACACAACGTTCAGCACCTTCTCCTTGAAGGTCAGCGTGCCCGGATGCTCGTAGTTCTTGCGGCCTAGGGCGTAGGCGAGGTCGAACATGCGGCGCTGGAACGGCTTCGCTTTGATCAATCCGCGCTGGATGCGCTGGTGCATCGCCTCATAGAGGCGCGGCACGGCCGTCATGATGGTGGGCCGCGCCTCCGCCATGTTGTCGGTCAGCTTGTCGATGCTCTCGGCGTAGTAGATTTGGGCACCGATGGAGATCGGCAGGAACTGCCCCGCCGTATGCTCGTAGGAATGCGACAAGGGCAGGAAGGACAGGAACACGTCGTTCCCCAGGCCCACTTCCAGCAGCAGGCGATAGGCACCCTTGATGTTGCACAGGATCGAGCCGTGGGTCAGCATCACGCCCTTGGGTACGCCGCCGGTGCCCGACGTGTAGATGATGCAGCAGGTCTCGTCGCGCGCCAGGGCGCCGATCCTGGCATCGATTTCCGCATCGAGCCTGGAATCGCCCATGCCCAGGGCCTCGCTCCAGGAGATCACCCGCAACGGCAATTGCTGATGCGTGCCCAGCGGCTCCATGGCGATGACGAAGTCGAGCTCCGGCGCCTGCAAGGCCGCCGACAAGGCGCGCTTGGCGATGGTCGGGCCGGAGATGATCAGGCCCCTGGAGCCGCTATGGGTCAGGACATGGCGGTTGTCCTCGATCGTGTTGGTGGAAAAGGCCGGCACCGTGATGGCGCCGACCGACATGATGGCGAGATCGGCGATGAGCCATTCCGGCCGGTTCTCCGCGATCAGCGCGATGCGGTCGCCCGGCTGCACGCCCAGCGCGACGAGACCGCGCGCCAACGCCCG
>Ga0184637_10002859_pt1 | contig 10959 bp, 8 predicted proteins | sample PLM3_127_b2_FD_133143 | JGI IMG/M metagenome (GOLD analysis project Ga0184637, IMG submission 133143) | Groundwater sediment microbial communities from an aquifer in East River, Colorado, USA - PLM3_127_b2 | ecosystem: Environmental > Terrestrial > Soil > Riparian zone | place: USA: East River... | reverse complement strand
TACACGGGCACGAACTTCGGGACCATTCGCGTGCTGGCCGAGCCGATGGGTGCAAACCGGCAGCGCGATGTCGTCATCACCGACATGAGAGTCGAGAAGGAATTTACACTCGTCGGCCGGTTGCGGGCGTCGGGCGTGTTCGACATCTTCAACCTGTTCAACAGCAACGCCGAGGAGCGGATCAACTGGACCTCTGGCTCGGCGTTCCTGAGGCCCTTGCAGGTCATCCCGCCCCGCGTCGCGCGGGTTGCGCTGAAGCTGACGTACTGAATGGGGTGATGACCTTCCCGATTGGCCCTACGTAGGAGCTTGAGCCCGACTGCACTTCGCGGGCCTTGAGGCCGATAGCTCCGGTATGGCTAAGTCAGTTCAAAGCGATGTACCCCGACCCGAGGATCTCTCTGGGATACTGAACGCAGGCCGGCGAGTATGGCCGGATAGGCGAACGATCTGGCGCGGTGGGCGAAGGGAATCTGACTGGCTTCGCCGTCCGCTTGGAGCGCTGGCCCGGTTGGATCGCCGTCGCGGCTGGCGTTGGCTCTCCCGATTCTCGCTGTGGTAGAGCTCTGTCAACTTCTTTCTATCAGAGGTGTTGAGCAGGGCGCCGAGCCGGTGGCACTGGATGGTGCGCGAGCAGCAAATTCGAGCGCTTGACTCGTACGGCACTCTTCCAGAACGGAACGCCACGTGTTGTGCACCAGCTCAGTCCAGCGCGTCGCGAGGCACCCCACTGCGTTCCGAGCGGCGTTCCAGCGGAATTCATCCGTTATCAGTGCCACGAGGGCACGTGCGAACGCTTCCGGAGAGTCGGCGACTTCCACACCTGCTGCGTCTGCGTGTTCAAGGCCATCCACGCCCAACGTCGTGCTAATGACTGGAATACCGTACTGAATCGCCTCGATCGTCTTGATTGTTACGCCGGAGCCGTAACGCACGGGGACGACAGCCACGAGAACGCGTCGGTACACCGCCTTGATATCGTCGATCGGACCCAGAAAACTGATCACTCGCTCTGCATCGATCGGCAGGTCCAGGTTCGCTGGTCTATCTCCGGTCACAAGAAGTCGAAACGACGACAGCTGCAATCTGACGAGCGGCAGTATTTCCGACGCGAACCATCTCAGAGCGTCGCCGTTGGGAGAGTCCGCCCCGGCCCGCCAGCCGGCGGCGAACAGTGCGCACGAGCGCTCGCTGAAGGATTCTTCAGTGAGTGTGGCAGTCGGGCAAAATGCCGGTATGATGCTGACCCTGGCGTGACCGGGGGTCGACCAAAAAAAATCTGCTTCAGACGAGGACACGCTCACGATCCAGTCGGCCTCGGTGCGGATCGTGCTCTCGATCTGCTTCAGCTGTGCAGCCTCCGCACCGAGTCTCGGACCGTGTGGAGAACGGTCGGGCATCTTCAGTTCACGTTCGAGCCGCCGGTGAAAAAGCGCTTCGGCATCGTAAACCAGTGCCGCGTGCGGCTGGCAGCGCTGAATGATGCCCGCGAATCGTTCCCAATTGTGCGGACGTGACACGATGACGAAGCTGTATGTAGAGCCGGGCTCTGCCAGGTGCGTCTCCAGGGGTTCTGACACAAGTTGCGCACCGAAGCGCCCGATGTCTACCGTACCTTCCTGATCGGCGGCCCAGAAGCTAAGTGCCGTGCCTGAACCGAGCTCGCGAATACAGTTCAGCATTCGGCCGTGACCGGAACCAAACTTGGGATCGGGAAGACGATCATCGACAATCAAGACCTTCGGCAGGCAGCCGCCTGCTCGCCAGAGTTCGCGCTCGACGGCGACTGACGACTCGGGGTTTGGCTTGCTGAACTTGATCATCGCCGGCGCCCATTTTGCTAAAAAGCGAGCACGGTTCCGGAGGTTCAGGAATACTCGAAGGCGCTCGTGAGTGCTCTGGCTCTCATGGTGCAACACGACTGAGTGGGGCGCGTAGAACACGTCGTGACCGAGTGCGCGAAGTCGCAGGCAAAGTTCGACATCCTCATAGTACGCAGGATAATAGTCATCGGTGAACCCGCCCAAGGCGTCCCACAGGGATTTCCGGACGAGCAGGGAGCAACCTGAGCAGTAGTCCACACGCCGCAAGGCCGTGAACCCAAGTGTTCGCGCGGGCAGTCCGCGGCCAAGGGCGACCGTCGAGCCGTCCCGCCATAGGATGCAACCGGCTTCCTGGAGGCGCCCGTCCACGAAGAGAATGCGGCTGCCGACCGCCCCTGCACGAGGGTTGGTGTCGGCTACTTCGACCAGCGCTTCGAGCCATCCGGACTGGATTTCTGCGTCATCATTCAAAAGAACGAGGTACTCACCGCGCGCCACGCTCGCTGCGTAGCGACAGCCACCCGCAAAGCCCAGATTCACAGTGGATTCGAGGACCTGAGCACCTGAGACCCTGTCGTGCAGGTACTCAACCGTCTCCGCGGTCGGGCCATTCGCGATGACGATCGTCTCGGCCGGAACACGTGCGGTCACGTGTCGCTCAAGCGCAGTCAGGGAGCGGTGCAGCAAGGAGGGATTTTGCCGTGTGGGAATGACGATGGACACACGCGGCTTGGGAGAGCAGGGAAGGTAGACGCGAGGCGACGATTGGGTCGGAGACGTTCTCACGCCTTCGCGTTGGGACCACCAGGAACCCGCTTCGCCACCGGGCTCAACGCGAGTCTTTTCAACAAGCGATGCAGCAGCTCAAAACGCTTGATCCCCAGGTTCACCCAATCAGCGATGCGATATCGTGGCTGTGCGAGGGTTGTATGAATAGCAAGGTCCAGTCTGAATAACTCGTTGCGAAGGTGGGCGATCTCAGACCTTGCATTGGCCTCCGCCGCGATCGCTCCCCTCACTTCAGTCAGATATGCGTCTTTGACCACTGCATCGTGCCTGAGATAGTCGGCTTCACGAGCGAGTCTGTCGATTTCGGCGCGGGACGAATCGAGCGTTCCGAGGACTTCGGCTCGCTCCTCGGTCAGACGTCGGCAATCCTCTCGGTAGCGAGAAAGTTCCTGCTCCAGAAAGTGGTTCTGAGATGCCCATCGGTCCCGCTCGCTCGACAGAAACCGAAGCGCTCGAACGAGGTCTTCGGCGCGAGCGAGTCGTTCACACGCCACACGTTCCAGCCGCAGGACGAGACGCCTGATCCGCTCGTCGCGTTCTTCGCAGGCCGCTTCCATTCCAGCGAGATCCTTCCTCAGTTGCCGTACGTCCTCGAAACGAGCATCCAGAACGACCGAGCGTGACTCACTCATGGTCATCAGAAGAACACGATTCCATGCCACTCTACAATAATCTGACGCGCACTGAAGCATAATTCGGACACAGAGAATTCTCATGCGCTCCGGGGTTTCCCACCAGCTGGCCCGGTGAACAGCGCACAGCAGCGACGCTAATCTTACTTTTACGCCGCGGTGCTCGACCCGGCTGCGTTAGACTCTGACCGACATCTCCGCATTTCGACTTGATGTGCGACGGCTGCCCGGAGCAGCGTCTGACTCAACAGTGGACCCAAATCCCAAAGTCTCCTTGCGAGACCTGCTGCGACGCTCTCTGTCGATGTTCCGGCTGTTCGGCCAGAGCTGGCGGGAGCCGCTGGCCGCGGTTGCCGACGTGCAGGAGCGCAGCTCGAGGCGTGTGGATGCTGTCGTCGAAGCCTTGGAGCGCTTAGAGGCCGAGCTGCGCCAGCTGCGCGAGGACAAGCAATTGATGACGGGAGGCACTCCGGCAGACGGCCGCGACTGGGAGTCGATCTATGTCGGCTTCGAAAATCAGTTCCGCGGAAATGCAGTTGATGTGCGACAGCAATTATTGCCGTACGTCGATATTTTCAAAGGAGCCACGAAAGTTCTCGATCTGGGCTGCGGCCGAGGAGAGTTCCTGGACCTGCTGCGGGAGCACGGGATTCAAGGAATCGGCATCGATGACAATCGGCAGATGGTTGAGATTTGTCGGTCCAAAGGGCTGGAAGCCGTCGAATCCGACGCGCTGGAGTTTCTCGAACTGCAATCCAACGTGTCCCTGGAAGGCGTCATGTGCTCGCATATGTTGGAACACACGCGGCCCGCCTACGTGCTGCAGATGCTTCGGACGGTCCTTGCCAAGCTCAAGCCAGGCAGTGCTTTGGTGATCGAGACCGTCAACGTGCAGTCGTGGTGCGCCTTTTTCAGCGGTTTTCTTCGCGACCCCACGCATACGCTGCCTCTGCACCCGGACACGCTCAAGTATCTCGTCGCAGCCGCCGGGTTCGAATCGGCGAGCGTGCAGTACCGAGTCCCTGTGCCACGAGACCAGGAGCTGCAATATGTGCCCGACCTCGGACCAGACATCGCTCCTGACTCCCACGAGTGGGCCCGGGTGTTGAACCACAACGTGCGGGCTCTGAACGACCGTTTGTTCGCCGAGCAGAATTACGCCATTGTCGCGAGATGTCCATGAATGGTGTCACTGCTACGGAGCGGAGTTGGCCAGCACGAGCGTTGGCGTCAGGCGCTCTCCTCTGGATCGGGCTCGGGCTCGCGTCGTGCCTCAGCTCTTCCGTGCCAGTTGTGTTCCCGCTCGTGTGCGGCGTTTTATGGCTCCTTACCACGGTCAGGCCGGCCCTCGCACTGGTACTTTTGGCAGGCCTCGTCTCACTGGCCGCACCGGTACCTGCTCTTGTTGGTGAGTACCCATTCCGTTTTCCAGAGGGGCTTGTGCTCGCCTTCTTGGGAGGAATGACGTCTCGTGTGGTGACCGGACGATTGCCGCGTCAGGGTCAGGGGACGACAGGTGAGTTGGCACCCGCCCTCTGCTTCGGTGGCGTCGTGGTTGCTTCCTGCGCTCTCAGGACAATCGCGGTGACCGAAGGTCTTCCGGCACGCCAGGCCCTGTCGGAGTTGGCACTCTTCATGACTCGCGACTACCTCTCGACTGACGTGCATATGTATCGCGCGCTCGTTCCTGCGGGACTCCTGATCGAGGGCCTTGCGCTCTTCATCGCCGTGGCTGCGCTCGTCCGACAATCGCCTTCCCTCCGACGCCATGTGCTCACCATTTCAGTGCTCGCGGGGACGACAGCCGCGGCGGCAGCACTCGTCCAGCTCGGTCGGCTGGCGTGGGCACTGGGCGGCCTGCCGGCTGCCCTTCAGAGATGGCCGGACGGCCTGAGCGTGCATACGACGGATGTCAACGCGGCCGGTTCGCACTACCTCATGGTGGCGTTCGTGGCTGTGGGAATTGCGCTGAGTTCACCGATCAGAGCCCGATGGGTGGCAGGGTTTGCCATACTCGCAGGTGGGATTTGGCTGTCCGGGTCTCGATCAGCGATTGCGGCCGGTGCGTTGGTCCTGCTGCTCTGGGGTATGCGGCACTCGCGGCGCGGACGGGTGCTGCTGCCGGGTGCTATTTTCCTGTGCGCGCTCGTCGTCTGGTTTGCGGCGGATCTACATCAACGCACGTCCGCGCTCGACAGCTTACGACTTCGTCAGCAGTTCACGACGACGAGCGTGCGCATGCTTGCCACCGAGCCTTTGCTTGGCGTCGGAATTGGCCAGTACTATGCCCTTTCCTCGCAGTTCATGCCAGTGGGCCTTCCTGTCGCCTATCCGCGAGAGAATGCTCACAACAATTTCCTGCAGATTGCGGCGGAACTTGGGGTCGTCGGCCTTGCCGGCTTCATCTGGCTCCTGTCGGTCGCGCTGCTTCGCCGAAGACAGCGCGCTGCTACGTCACTCGCCGCCCCGGAGCGTGGTGCTCGGTTAGGCGTGCTGGCATTCCTGGTCACGTGCCTTACTGGACATCCCTTACTGGTGCCTGAGGTGGCCTATCCCTTCTGGATCCTGCTTGGTGTCGTGGCCGGTGGTTCCACCCCAACTCGGCTGCCGCGTTGGGGACCCCGGCGTTGGGGAGTGAGCTCCCGCCTGGAAGATCCGTGGAAAAAACGACGGATCTCCATGGTCGGCGCGGTCTGCTCGCTGCTGCTCGTGGGTAGTTTGGTACCTCGGTATGCTCGTGAGCTTCGACGCCTGGCCGGCACCGATGAGGGGTTTCATGCATGGGAGCAGGCGGAGAGCGGCCGCAGGTACCGATGGACCGGCCAGCGCGCTGTTGTGTTCTTCCCAAACCAGCCCGGGACTGTCGATCTCACGCTCGGGGCGTTCCACGCTCAACCTGCAACGGTTCCCGTTCGCGTCCATCTCAGTGCCGGAGGGTCCTGGCAGGAAACCGTTTTCCTCACAGACGGTCGATGGTCAACAATCAAGATTCCGCTGACGGTTGAATCCCTTCCGTTCGTGCGTCTGGATGTTCGCGTCGATCGGACTTGGTCTCCGATGTCCGACCTGGGCGATATGAGGGTCTTGGGTGTTATGATCGGCGAAGTTACGAGCATCTCGCCCGCAAGGATCCTTCGGTCCCGCATTCGATGACAACTTGTGGCACCACCGCCGGCCCGACTCCCGGTCCTCGTCGAACCCGAAATGCACTGGTCCTCTCCACGAAGGCTCCATTCCTGGAGGGAGGAGCCGAGACTCTCGCTCGCGAACTGGTCACCTCACTCCGGCGTGGGGGTCTTCGGGCGGATCTGATCGAGATACCGTTCTTTCCGGCGCCGATTGAGGCCGTGCTCAGCGCAATCCAGCTGGCGCGCCTCACCGATATCGGGCACACGAACTTCGGACCCGTCGACGTGGTCATCGGCTTGAAATTTCCTGCCTATCTCGTCCCTCACGACAACAAGGTTCTGTGGCTGCTCCATCAGTATCGGCAGATGTATGAGTTGTGGAACGAGCCCGGAATCGGGTTTTCATCGATTGCCAGCGCAGAAGAATTACAGGCGGCCGTACACAGCGCCGACAGGCAAGCGATCCCCGAGCACCGAAAGGTGTTCGCACTGTCCGGGGCCGTTCGCGAGCGCCTGCGCATGTACTGTGGATGCGACGCCGAGGTTCTCTATCCCCCGATTCCTGACATGGGAAACTACCACGCCGAGCAATCCGCCAATTTCTTCTTCTTTCCCAGTCGAATCACTCCGCTGAAGCGTCAGGCGCTGGTCGTCGAAGCACTGGCCAAGACTCGTCAGTCGGTCTGTGTCCGTATGGCGGGAGAACCCGATACGGAGGCAGAATTGGCGCACATGACCGGACGCGCGGAGAGCCTGGGCGTATGCGAGCGATTGACCATTGAAGGCTTCATCTCCGTCCCTACGAAACGAGATCTGTACGCTCGTTGCATCGGCGTGGTGTTTCCATCCCGTCTCGAAGATTACGGCTTCGTCGCGGCTGAAGCGATGCTGTCATCAAAGCCGGTGATTTGCTGTTCGGACTCGGGCGGGGTTCTCGAGCTGGTCGTTCACGGGGAGTCTGGCCTCGTCGTCGAGCCGACTCCTGAGGCGATTGCCGATGCGCTGGACTGTCTCTGGGCGGATCGAGCACTCGCACGCAGACTGGGTGCCGCAGGCAAGGAGCGTATCACGGCGCTGGCGCCCACTTGGGAGGTGGTGACAACGCGGCTGCTCGCCTGAGGGGCACACCGCGTGGGGATTACTTCGTCACGCCAAAGATCGCGGGATCGCGAATTCTCTTGTTGAACTCATCGATCTCGTTCAACGGCGCGCAGATCGCATCCGTCACTCCTGAGAACAACCCTTTCCATCCGAAGAAGGTCACGTCCTTGGGCGCCATTCGCTTGAACGTGCTCTTGGGATGCGTCCAGGGTGCGGTGAAGTTCTTCGGGTCATAGATGGTCAGTTGACCCTCTATGGCATCGGCATCTATCCGTCTGTATCGCTCCTCGTACCGGGCGTCGAAGCTTTTGGGATTTCCGTATTCATCGAGCCACGCTCTCTCATCAACCCCCGTGGTGTTCACGACCAGTGTGTCTCCTTCCCACCGGCCGACCGAGTGGCCATACCACGCCGGCCCAAGGTTCTCGAGGTTCTCGCCTGAAGGCAGTTCTCGCCCGTCGAGCCAGAGCTCGCGGAGCGTTCGTTCCCACTGGAACAGCTGCAGCACCCTGTCGGTCAGCATGATGATTTCGATGGGCTCGTTCTCCTCCCAGACGAGCCGCGGAAAACCCTGCGGGTTGCACTTGTACATGGGGTCGTTTGAGTCCGAGGGCACGCGCGCCTGGAAGTCGGGAATCCGGCCCTGCATCGCCGCCGCGCCTGCCGGCGTCAAGGGAGGGTGTTCTTTGGGCCGCACCGTATTCCGAAGCCAGAATCCGGAGAGATCGCGCGGATCGAACTTGCGCTGACCGATTGGGGCCTGCGCGAGCGTCGCCGGCGACAACAGAAGCACGGCCACGAGGGCCGACACGAGACTTACCAAACGGCTTCGCATGTTCTCCCCTTAGCGGCACCAGCTCCATCAGGGCATCGAGCGCTCCCGGATGGCTGGGGACTACTCAACGGGGTTTGCACCAGTCGCGCGCGACATGATTTCTTTCCCGTCCGCAAGAACGACTTTCACGACAATCCCTCTCGGCGAGCCCTGGGCGCTGGGATTGACGATGGCGGTTATTTCCTGGCCGATTTTCAGCGTATTCCTGTTATACCCCTGCCTGGCTAACGTGCTGACGCTGCTGTTTTCGAAAGCCCAGTTGACAACGCTGCCGTTGGCGTCCTTCACGTCGATGTAAATCGCCACATGGGGATTGCGCCACGCCACTTCCGTGACAGTGCCCTTCAATGTGACCTGCTTCTTCATGTCATACGTGGCGCCCCTGCTGTGATGCGCGAACAGCGGTCCGGCGCCTGTCGACACGCCTGCCACCAGGACGGACAATGCGAGCAGCTTCTTGATGGAAATCTCCATTAATCAATAGCGCGGGGCCCCACCCCCGCGTCGCTCGTTCCACTCGCTCTAATCAATCATCCGCCTCTTTTGTTGACGGGGCTCGCGTTCATCGGCGCGCACATCAACTCCCCCAGTCCTGACTTAGCGAACTTGGGTGACGACATCGACGAGCGCCGGCTCGCCGCGCTTGACGACGGCGATGGCCCGGGCGATCGCCGGCCCGAGGTCGTTCGGATCGGTGATCGGACCTTCCGCGTGCACGCCCATGCTTTGTGCGAGGCGGGCATAGTCGATATTGGGCTCGGTCAGCACGCTCCCGATCTGGCCCCGATCGATCCCGCGGTTGTGGCGGTTGGCCATGGTTTGCACGTGCATGAGCTCCTGGTGGTACGCGCGGTTGTTGTTCATGACGCTCAGGATCGGAATCTTGTGGTGCGCTGCGGTCCACAGGATCCCCGGCGCGTACATGAGGTCGCCATCGGTCTGAAGGGCAACCGACAGCCGGCCGTGCCGGCGGTTGGCCAGCGCGGCTCCCACTGACGCCGGCGCGCCGTAGCCGATGCCGCCGCCACCGGCGTCGCCCAGCCAGTGATAGGGCTTGTTGAAATCCCACAACCGCCTCGGCCACCCGCCCCCGTCACTGTAATAGCTCGACACCAGCGACCAGTCCTCGTTCTTGATCTGGGCCCACAGCTCGGCGCACAGGCGCGCCGTGCTGACCGGGCTGGCGTCCCATGCATAGCTGGCGGCGAGACGTGAACGGGTCTGCGCCGCCTGGCTCGCTTCAGCGAGCCTGGCGCCACGCTCCTGAAACACCCGCCTGCGATCGCCGGTGATCGCGCGCTTGACGGCTTCGATCAGCGCGGGCAGCGTGGCCTCGCCGTCCGCCGCGATCGCGAGATCCACATCCTGCAGGCGCCGGAAATCCTGGTAGTTCGCTCGGATGTAGAGATCGCCGGTCGTGATCGTGATGAGCGTTGTCCCGGTCTTGACGATCGGTCGCGAGGAGCGGTGCAGCTGATCGCGCAGGATGTTCAGGGTCGCCCAGAAATCGGTGACCTCGAGCCCCAGAACCAGATCCGCGTTCGCGAGAACTGCGTTTGCGCTCTGGGTGTGATTGAGCGCGTGACGCGAAGGGAAGTTCATCCGGCCGCCGCGATCGATGACTGCGGCCTGCACGGTTTCCGCGAGCTCCGCGAGAAGCTTCATGCCGGCGGGCGTTCGCACGAGCCGATCGACGACGAGCACCGGGTTCTCGGCGGCGACGAGCAGCCGCGCGACTTCGGTGACGGCGCCCGATTCCCCCTGCGGCAGAGCCGGCAGCGTCAGCCTCGGGATCGCCAGCTTCTGATCGTTGTCGATTGGCTCTTCCTGCAGATGCCCGTCGACCGTCAGCACCACAGGCGCCATGGGCGGCGTCATCGCAACTCTGTACGCGCGCACCGCAGACTCGGCAAAGTGGGTGAGCGACCCGGGCGTATCATCCCACTTCGTGTAGTCCCGAACCATCGCTGCCGCGTCCTGAACGCCGTGGTACCACTCCGCGGGCCGGCGAATGGCGGCATCGAGGTGGTTGCCGATGAGGATGTACACCGGGACGCGGTCGCACCAGGCGTTGTAAATCGCCATGGAGGCATGTTGCAGGCCGACGGTCCCGTGTGCCATGACGGCCAGCGGTTTCCCTTCAACCTTGAAATAACCATGCGCCATGGCGACCGCCGACTCTTCATGGCAGCACGTGAGCAGCTCGGGATTCCTGTTGCCGCCGTGGTTGATGACCGATTCATGAAGCGCGCGGAAACTCGAGCCTGGATTGGCGCAGACGTATTCGAAGCCAAGCGACTTGATGACGTCGACCATGAAGTCGGACCCGGTGCGATCGGCCGTGAGGATCTCGACTGCGGGCGGCGGCGCCGATTCGGTCGCCGAGGTCATGATCGGCGCACCGCCAGGGCGGGGGGCCTGCTGAGGAGCGGGCGTCTGGGCGCCGACCATTTCTCCCGGGGCCACCAGCGCGGCCACTCCGGCGATCGCGCCGCTCTGGAGAAACCTGCGCCGCTCAATGGAGATCTTTTTCGAGCCTTTCGGTCGCGCCATGGCGCCAGCCTCTCTTTGGAGAACGCTGCCGGGAACGATACCACAGGCACCCTGCATGGGGTGATGGGGTGAGGGGGTGAGGGGGTGATGGGGTGATG
>Ga0184637_10002858_pt1 | contig 10960 bp, 9 predicted proteins | sample PLM3_127_b2_FD_133143 | JGI IMG/M metagenome (GOLD analysis project Ga0184637, IMG submission 133143) | Groundwater sediment microbial communities from an aquifer in East River, Colorado, USA - PLM3_127_b2 | ecosystem: Environmental > Terrestrial > Soil > Riparian zone | place: USA: East River... | reverse complement strand
TCCTTTTGCGCAAGTCGTCCATTGGGTGCGCGCAGCATCCGCGTACCCGGTTCCTGCATCAGCGACTCGACCTGCTCGGCGCTTTGTACTGCACGCGAACCGACCGCGAAGACGATGGTGCCGGTAAGTTTCTCCGGGACCGCCTGCGATGCCGTTTTGCCGAAACAGGCGCGGGCCAGCGGTTTGGTGATTCCCGCGGAACCCGCCAGTAGCAGATCGCCGAGTTGGTGATAAACCGCGCTTACCGTGGCCGCCAGGTCTGCGTCGGTAGCAGCGTCCACGATCCAGATCCGGATATTCGATCCGCTGCTGAAATCATCCGCGGCTCCGGCATTCGCAACGCCCAGCCCCCGCTCGGCTTCGGCAAAGACCTGCTGCAGCGGCGCGAGCGGCGGCGGCGACAGCGCGTCCCTGGCAAAAACGGTCTCTGCCAACGGCACGCCGTTGACGTGGACCACGCCGCTTTTCATTGTGCGCCCCTGAGCCGGAAACGCCGGTGCGATGACCGCCCCGCGGCGGCCACTGGTCTCCAGCAATGCCAGGGTCTCGGCCACCACGTTGCCGCGCAGCGTGGAATCGATTTTTTTTACGACGACGTCGAAAGCCTCGGGACCGAGGCGACGCACGATATCGCGCACCCGGGATGCTGCCTGCGCCGCCGGCAGATGACGGCTGTCGGTATTGACCGATACCACGCGTGCCTGGGCGATCGTCGCCGGATCGCATTGCATCGGTGCCGCCACGACCCAGGTTTCGACGCCGATTTCGGCGAAAGGCCCGGCGCTGTCCATCGCCCCGGTCAGGTCGTCCGCAACGATCAGTACGCGGGGGTTCTGCACCATTCAAGTCTCACCACAGTCAGCGAAAAAATTCGCCAAGACGCCAAGAGCGCCAAGAAATGCAACGGAAATTGCTTTTCACTGCGTTCTATAGCGACAGATCTTTGTTCGGTCTTTCTTGGCGCTCTTGGCGGCTATCAGATCCTATGCAGCGACGCGATCGGCCATCTTGCGCGCGTAGGCGATGGCGGCTTTCATGTTGACGTTGCTCGCCTTGCCGGTCCACGCGATGTCGTGCGCAGTGCCGTGGTCCACCGAGGTGCGGCGGATCGGCAGGCCAAGACTCACGTTCACCGTGGTGTCGAAGGCAATCAGCTTGGTGGGGATATGCCCCTGGTCGTGGTACTGCGCCACGACCAGGTCGAATTCGCCTTTGAGCGCGCGGTAGAACACGGTGTCCCCAGAGATCGGCCCCTTGACGTCGATGCCTGCCTTTCTTGCCGCTTCGACGGCGGGCTGAATGCGGTCGATCTCCTCGCGGCCGAAAATGCCGCCCTCGCCGCAGTGCGGGTTCAGCCCGGCCACAGCGATGCGCGGATTGGCGATGCCGAGTTCGCGAAAATGCTGATGCCCGGCGCGGATAGTCGCGACCACGCGCTCGATGGTCGGCTTTTCCGCCGCATTCCGGAGCGAAGTGTGGGTGGTGACGTGGACGGCGTTCAACTGGTCCCCTGCAAGCAGCATGAACGAGGATTTCGCGCCGGTAAGGTGCGCGAGCAGTTCGGTGTGTCCGTCGAAGTGATGACCCGCCGCATGCATGGCCGCTTTATTGAGCGGCGCGGTCACGATCACGGCGATCTTGCCGTCTAGCGCCAGTTTGACTGCGGCTTCGACGTAGCGGTAGGCCGCCTCGCCGCCGGCCGCGCCGACTTGGCCGTCGCGAATCTTGTCCTGGTCTTTCGTCAGCACGTTGGCAACCGGCACCTCCCCGCTTTTCGCGTCCAGGCCGTCGACAAACGTGAGTCCGGTGCCGAGCAGCTTGTCGGCGCGCCGGAGGATATCCATGTTGCCCACCACGGCGGAAGCCGCGCGCGTCTGCGGATCCATCTCGGCCAGCGTCTTGACGATGATTTCCGGTCCGATACCCGACGGGTCGCCCATGGTGATGCCGATCCTGGAGCTCATACATTCCTTGTGGTTCTATCGATTCAGAGGGCGAGATTATAGGGCGTTGCGCAGATTGTTCCCTACGGTGTTTCCTGGTCCTCGGGCGCCAGCGCGGCACGCACATCCATCGCCGTCGCCAGTTCCCCGCCGGCGTCGCCGATGCGTTGTGCCGCTTCTTCGACCCATTGCAGGTTGCTCTTGTCCGAGCCGAACGGCGCGTCTTCCAGGCCCACCCGTACCTGTCCACCTTCCATCACCGCACGCGGAATCAACGGGAGCACGTCAACGTCAAGCCCCGCGATCATCCAGTTTGCGCCCGGGGCCACCTGGTCGAGCAGATTGAGATAAGCCGTGACGCCGTAATCCTCGGGCGGGAAGCCGAAGGTGAAACCGCGCGAGAACATGAAACGGTAAATCGGGCGCGGGCAACTGCTGCGCCAGTGCAGCGTCGCGCCGAGGCGCAGAAATCCGGGTTCGTAAATCGCGTAGGCCGGATGAAAGCCGTAACGCATTGCAAGATTCAGCCCATGGCGGATGTGGTCTTCAGGATTGAGATAAACGAATCCGGTCCGGTCCTCGCGCAGTTCGTCGTAATGCGCGACGTTGGCCGATCCCGGGTCCACCGCGGCCCACTCGATCAGCCTGCGGCGGGCGAGTTCCTCGACGTGGGCAAAGCGCTGCTGTGGCGTCTGTTCGCCGGCCTGACCTTTGAGCCCGGTGGTCGGGATGGTCGGATAGACGATCGCGTCCACCCTGGTGCGGATGCCTTCAATGATGCGCGAGTACACGTCCGGATCCTCGGTTTGCCGCCCGCTCGCCTCGTCGTAAGCATGCAGGTGCACTATGGCGGCACCGGCCTTCACGCAGGCGATGCCCTGCTCGACGATGTCCTTCACCGTAACGGGAATACCAGGCTGGCGGCCTCGGGTCCAGGGCCCGTTGAGTGCAGCTTCCAGCCATGTCTTTTGCGCGACCGCGTTCATGTTCTTGTTCTTGTCCGCCGGGAAGGCTCAAACGATCGTGACGGCCAGCTCGCCCAGGCCCTCCACGCCGCCGACCATCTGATCGCCGCGCTTTACCGCGCCGACTCCCGCCGGCGTGCCGGTGAAAATCAGGTCGCCGGGTTTGAGGAGGTAATACTCGGAAAGAAACGCGATGGTGTCGGGCACGTTCCAGATCATGTCTGCCAGGTCCGCCTGCTGGCGCAATTCGCCGTTGACCTTGAGCCAGATGTTTCCGGTCGAATGGTGGCCGTGGCTCGCAACCGGGTGGATATGGGCGATCGGGGCGGACTCGTCGAAGGCCTTGCCGAAATCCCACGGTCGGCCCATGTCGCGCGCCTTCATTTGCAGGTCGCGGCGGGTCATGTCGAGGCCGACCGCGTAGCCGTAGACGTGATCCAGCGCCTTTGCCGCCGCGATGTTGCGCCCCTCGCGCTGGATTGCCACCACCAGTTCGATCTCGTGATGGAGACTCTGGGTACCCGGAGGGTAGTGCATCTGCCCGCCGCCGGGCACCACCGCATCCGCCGGCTTCATGAAAAAAAACGGCGGCTCCTTCTCCGGGTCCTTGCCCATCTCGCGCGCATGCGCGGCGTAATTGCGGCCGACGCAGTAAACGCGGTGTACTGGAAATTTTTCTTTGCGGCCGATGACCGGCACAGACGCGACCGGCCCGATGTCGAACAGCAGTAGGTTTTCACTCATGGTCAGAGTAGATAAGAATTGGATTAGCGCATTCCCAGCGGCCAGCGGCCGCGCGCAAACAGCGCGTATTTTTGCACATAGAGGTGATCATCCCCGCGGCCGGTCAGCAACGCCAGCGCGCGGCGGTGTATCGCTATCAGCGCCGCGCCTATTTCAGCAGCTCCTCCCGGAAAAGCCCGAGCGCACGCTGCACCGGCCGGTCGGAATAGCTGAACAGCAAGGCGTCGTCTTCCGCGTAAAGCGCGTAGGCGTGCCAGGACGGTACGACAAAGGTGTCGCGCGCAGTGAACCCGAAGGTCTGGCCGCCGATTACAACCCGGCCGTTGCCTTCGATCACCGAAAACACGGTGCCATCGGTGCTGCGGTAAGGCCGGCCGCTGAAACCCCGCGGCAGCAACTGGATGAATGAGCTCATGCTCGGCATCGCCGGTCCGCCGCTTGCGGGATTGACAAATTCCATCTTGTGTCCGTGGCAGGCGTGCGGCTTGTCCACCCGGGCCAGTTGACGCAGACTCTCGCGCGAGCGCGCATACGCATATGCGAACACCGGCGAGGAACAGCCTTGCAACCGGTATTCGATCGGTAAAAGATTGTTGCCGTAGCGCAGCCACGCATCGCCCTCCGGCCGCACCACTTCCTGCTCCTCGCGCGGATATTCCTCGGCAAAACCGGCATCGAGAAAGCGCACCAGCGGGATGTCGAGCCCGTCCAGCCACACCACCGGTTCGTCGGCCGGGTTGCCGTGGTCGTGCCAGGTCCACGACGGCGTAATGATGAAATCTCCGGGATGCATGGTGACGCGCTCGCCGTCCACCGCGGTATATGCGCCGGAACCTTCGACGATCAGCCGCAACGCGGTCTGGGTATGGCGGTGGCTGGGCGCCACTTCGCCTGGAAGGATGAGCTGCCAGCCGGCAAAGAGCGTATGGGTAATCGAGGACTGGCCGGGCAGGCCGGGGTTCTCGAGGATGAGCACGCGGCGCACCGCTTCCTTCGCAGTAATCAGGCTGCCGGATTCCATCAGCCACGGGCGAACTTCCCCGTACTTCCACAGCGCCGGCACGCACGGCGAGGCCGGCTGTTTCGGCACCAGCGTGCTCATCGACTCCCACAGCGGCGTCAGGTGCGCCCGCCCGATGCGGCGGTAATACGCTTCCCGCTCCGCGCGGGCATCCTTCATCGGCTGTCCCATTTTTCCCTCCTGCCTGCTATTTAAACCCTCACCGCAATCTTTCTAGACCTTCACCGCAAAGATTCTTTTCAATACCCCCTTGAGGGGTACGCAAAGGCGCAAAGGAAACGCAAAGAAGAACTTGACCGGACAAAAATCTGATCGTCGCAGAAGGGAACATCTAAGCGTACGGACCATTCATCAACGAAAAGTCCACCCGTGACGTTTTTTCCACTATTCATGTTTTCCTGATTTTCTCTGCGTTTCCTTTGCGTCTTTGCGCCTCTGCGGTTAACGCCCTAGATTCTCGGCAAAGACAAACCGAAATCCTTCTCCACCAGTTCGGTCACGCGACCGAGGAAGTCGGTGCGCATTTCGTCGTTGGTGCGGCTTTTCAGTCCCCAGCGCAGAAACATCTCGTTGTTCTTCGACTTGCTGGCGCCGAAGAATCCCGGCGTGATCGGGAAATAGCGGTTGATCGCATCCTGCACCGCCGCCCTGCCTTCCCCGGTCTGGATCAGTTCCATGCAGAAGTCCTTGCCGAACTTGGCGTGGAACTTTTCCTCCGGCATGGTGATGCGCGCCAGGTTGCGCAGCGGATGGAAACTGCAGTGAAGCAGGTCTTCCACCTGCAGAATCTCGGCATAGTCCGCAATCGCCTTGATCACGCAGAACTCCGGCCAGGTTCTGAGCTCGAAATTGAAGATCGTCAGCGGCTTCTTCACCTTCGGGTCGAGCATTGCCGCCTCAACGCCGATTTCCTCCGCCAACCCCCGGAACCTCACATGGTGATGGTACTCCTCCATCGCCACCCTACAGGTCAGCCACTTGGCGTAAGGCGTCGGCGCCAGCGCGATGGCGGGCTCGTCGAACACCTGCGCGCCGTAAAGCTCGTTGACCGCGTGGCTAACGACGATCTTCTTCACCGCCGTCCGGTATTCCTCCGGCTGGTGCGCCAGTTCGGCTGCGGTCTTCACTTCGAGGGTGGCTGTGGCTGTCATGGGGTACCCCTCAAACAAGCGGTTCGGTATTGAAAAATTCCAGGTCGGTGCCCAGATCAATCAGTTTTCCGGCGAACTCGGATTGCATCGCCTTCGCGAGGCCTTCGAGATTCCACGAAGTTCCCGGGTTCATCTGCGTTCGCGCCACCGGCCGCGGTTGGGAGAACAGGAACAACTCGCGGCCGCGCACGCCGAACAACTGCCCGGTGATGTCGTGCGCGTTCGAGCACAACAAGGCAGTGAGGCGCGCAACGTAATGCGCCGGGATCCTGAGAGCCCTTTCCTTGTACGCCACCTGCGCCTCGTTGGCAGGCTGGATGGTTGCGGTCACCCGGGTCGCGGCGAACGGCGCGATCGCGTTGCACGCGACTTTCGAGCGCGCCATGTCCATCGCCACCACGCGTGTCAATCCCACCAGCCCGGCCTTGGCCGATGCATACGCCGACTGGCCGAAGTTCCCGAAAAGTCCGGCGCTGGAGACGATATTGACGATGCGCCCCGGTGCCCGGCCGTTTTTCTGCTGCTCGCGCATCAACGGCGTAGCCGCCACCAGCAGCGTGAACGGCGCGGTCAGGTTGTTGGCGATTACCTGTTCCCAATTCTCGCGGCTGGCCTTGAAAATGAAGGCGTCGCGCAGGATCGCGGCGTTGTTCACCACGATATCCAGCGCGCCGAATTTCTCCACCGCGAGTTTCACCGCCTGGTCCGCAGCACCAGCTGCGGCCATGTCTTGGGTGAATGCTGCCGCATTGTTACCCAGCTTCGCGGCGACGCTTTCGGCAATGGAGGAATCGGGTTCGCCTCCTGAAATGGACACACCGCTGTCGGCGATCAACAACGCCGCACCAAGGCGATGCAACTCCTCCACGATCGCCAGCCCGATGCCGCGCGCGCCTCCGGTGACGATCGCCACTCTGCCCGCCAGTGCCTGTCCCGGGTTCATCTCGCCACCGCGGCTTTCGGCGCTTCAACTGGCGCCGGGAAAAACGCATCGGCGTGAATATCGCGCAGACCGACACCGCGCGCCTTCACCAACGCGGTCGCCGCGTCCACCATCGGCGGCGGGCCGGCAAAATAGGCATTGAAACCGGCGAGGCCCGCGAAATCCTCCGCCACCGCATCGGTCACGAGCCCGTACCTGCGCGGCAGCAGCGTGCCCGAGGATGAGGTTGCGCCGGGGTCGGAAAGTACGATGTGTGCCCTGAAACTGGCATGGCGCTCCTGCAACCCGGCCAGTTCGCGCTCGAAGTAGACGTCGCGCTCAGCGCGCACCCCGAAATACAAATGCACGGGCTGGGCGAAGCCGGCGGCGAGCGCAGTCTCGGCGATGGATTTGAGCGGCGCCAGGCCGCTGCCGCCGGCGATGCATAGCATCGGCCCGGGATGCTGCGCCCGCAGATACGAAGTGCCCATCGGCCCGGATACCTTGACCATGTCGCCGACCTTGAGCGCGGTGGCGATGCGATGGCTGACCGACCCGCCGGCCATCACCCGCACGTGGAATTCGAGCAACGGCTGGTTCGGACGATTCGCCATCGAGTAGTCGCGGCTGATTCCGGGCGCCACCGGCAATTCGAGCTGCGCATACTGCCCGGCAGAAAAGGTGAACGGCCCGCCTGCGACGATTTCGAGCCTCAGCCTGAGGATGTCGTGGGTCAGGTTGGCGATCTCGGCGACCCTGCAGCGCATCACCCTGGACGGGTGCATCACGAAGTCCTCGGAATCGAGGCGCCGCACCACTACGTCGCTCCACATCTGCGAGCGGCAGGCGAGCACGATGCCGCGGCTGCGTTCGTCCGGGGAAAGCGCGTGTTCGGAATATTCCAGCTCGAGGATATCCCCGGACACCAACTCGCATTTGCAGGTGCCGCAGTTGCCGGACTGGCAGCTGTATGCAAAGCCGATACCGTGGGCCAGCAGCGCGCCCAGCACGGTTTCGCCTTCCTCGGCGGGCGCGGACTGGTTCAGATCGGCGACGGTAACGGTGAGACTCATGGAGGCTTGCCTGGCGATCGCGGGCGCCATGGGCTACAATCTTTCAAGTATGGGAACCAAACTGTTGGATGTCAAACAATCGGTGCGGCCGCCCAGGGGCGTGAAACCGGCGGGCGCCAGGCGCAAGGCCGCCAGCATGGGCATGCTGCCCGGCCTGATTGGTTACCAGCTGCGGCTCGCGCAGCGCGCGATCTTTGCCAACTTCGTCGAGACCGTGGACGGCGCAGGAATTTCCCCCGGTCTGTTCGGGATCCTGGTGATCATCGACGCCAATCCGGGACTCACCCAGCAAGCTCTGGCCGATGCTGCACACCTGGATCGCTCCACGGTCGTGACCGTGCTTGACAAGCTGGAAGACCGGGCGCTGGTAGAGCGCCATGCCGCCGATCGCCGCAGCAACGGGCTGTTCCTGACCCGCGACGGCACCAGAATGTTGCACCGGCTGAAGCGCAAGGTCGCGCAGCACGAACGCCGCGTGGTGCAGAACCTCAGCCCCGGGGAGCGCAATCAACTGGTCGCGCTTCTGCAGCGCATCCTTCCGGAGAAAAGATAGAGAGCCGGTCAAGAGCGTTGACGCAAAGAACGCAAAGGAAGAATCAGACTTCGCGAATCACGAACCACGGATTTCCGAGTCCCGCTTCCTGGCTTTTTGCTCGGCGCTCGTACCGCGGCCCTCGGCCACCCGGTCGCCTCTCGCCTCTCGCCTCACGCCTCTCGCCTCACCTCACTCCGCGTCCTTTCTTGTTCTTCCTTTGCGCACCCCTCAAGGGGGTATTAAAAGGAACCCTTCGCGTCAACGCTCTTATCGCCGGCCGGCGGCCGGCTGATCTCATTCCGAATCGGAAACCCGGTTTCGCAGCCGTTTCACCGCTGCGCGCACGCGTTTCGCCTCCACTCTTCTGCGCCTTGAAGCCGCAGTCGGCTTGGTCGCGATCCGCGATCTGGGCCGGTGCGCGGCGGTCCGCACCAGCTCGTCAAGGCGCGCCAGTGCGTCGCGCCGGTTGGCCTCCTGGCTCCGGAATCGCTGCGCGTCGATCACCAGTACGTCCTGATCGCTAACCCGCCTTCCCGCCAGTTTGCGCAGCCGATTCTTGCCCTCTTCGGTCAGTGACCTGCTGGAGCCGATATGGAAGCGCAGCTCCACTGCGGTAGCGACCTTGTTCACGTTCTGGCCGCCGGGGCCGGACGCGCGAACGAAGCGCAACTTCACTTCATTCGCGGCGACGCGGGGAACTCTGCTGTCCAGAACCATCGATGTGTCTCCAGAATCGCGTCCGAAATTGCGTCCCAATCTTCACAATTGTGCGCTCGTTTGACGCACTGCAACAGCCGTAAACGCCCGTCCGGCGCGGACTTCAGGGGTTTCAAAAAACTCGGGTCGGCCCTTGCAATTGACTAGGAGGAGGAATACATTTGCTTCGGGTTTCCCCGCGTACACAGTTCGAAACAAGCAGTTAACAAGCGAATACGTAACGGGGGCGATCTGATTCGCTACGTTGTGCCCAATCCTAGAAGTTGAAACCAAGATAAACGGGAGAGAGTTATGAAACGATGGACGTATTCTGGGGTCGCAAAGGCCCTGTCCGCAGCGGCATTCATCGGTTTCGCGTCCCAGGCCATGGCAGCAGATGTCACCTGGGACCGCCTGATGAACGCCGACAAGGACCCGAACAACTGGTTGATGTATCACCAGTCGTTCAAAGGCTGGCACTATAGCGGCCTCGATCAAATTAACGCTAACAACGTCAAGAGCCTGAAAGTGGCATGGCTGCACAGCCCGGCTGCTTCCAAACGCGGCATTCAATCCTTCCCCCTCGCAGTCGACGGCGTTCTGTATTACACCAGCGCATCCGGCCAGGTGTGGGCCCTCGACGGTTCGGACGGATCGGTGATCTGGCGCTATCAGGCCAAGATCGACACCGAGCGTGCGGAAGGCACTTTTTACAATCCGTACAGCCGCGGTCTGGCCATTGGCTACGGAAAGGTCTACATCGGCACAACTGATGGCCGCATGATCGCGCTCGACCAGAAGACCGGCAAGGTCGTCTGGGACAACATGATCATGAGCGTCGAGAAAGGCAACAAGGGCTTCACCGGTGCGCCTGTGATCGTGAAGGACAAGGTCATCATCGGATCCAACGGTGGTGAGCTGTCCGGCTGCTGCGGCCCGATCTTCGCGGTTAACGCGCAGACCGGCGCAGTGGCCTGGCAATTCGATACCATCGGCGGCGACGAGCGTTCCCGTGCTTCCTGGGGAAATGATTCGTGGAAGATCGGCGGCGGCGGCGGCTGGATGACCGGCCAGTACGATCCGAAGACCAACAGCGTGTGGTGGGGCACCGCCAACCCGGCGCCCGACTACGACTGGGCAGGAGAGAACTGGAAAACCGCAGGACCGCGTCCGGGTGAAAACCTGTACAGCTCCTCGGTCGTGGTTCTCGATGCCGACAGCGGCGAGCTGAAGTCGTACTTCTCGGAAATGCCGCACGACGCCTGGGACTTCGACAGCGCCGTGGGCGAATTCATGGTATTTGAGAAGGGCGGCAAGCGTTACATGCTGCACCCGAACAAGGGCGGGATCATCTTCGTTTATAACGCTGACCAGGTTGGCGCTGGCAACCAGCTGAAGGTGGAAAACGCTTACATGGTCGGTGAGACCTATAACTACATCAAAGGCGTTGATCCGAAGTCCGGCCAACTGATCGGCCGTCGCGAGCTCCCCGAAGGCAAGCATACCAACGTGTGCCCGGCGATTGACGGTGCGATCAGTTGGAATACCGGCTCCTACAACCCCGGTACCGGCCTGTTTTACAAGGTCATCCAGGAGTGGTGCTTCGACATTGAAGTCGTGAAGGCTGACAAGCCGGTCGACTTCTCCGGTCAAGCCTACTTCGGCGCTTCATGGACCGCTACGCACCCGCAAGGCAAGCAGTCTTACGGCCATGTTAGCGGCCGTGACCCGCTGTCCGGCAAGATCAAGTGGCGCGTCGAGTTCAAGTATCCGCCGCTCGCCTCGCTGCTGTCCACCAAGGGCAACTTGGTGTTCGTGCCCGGCGCCGATGGGAACTTCCATGCTCTCGATGCCCGCACCGGCAAGGAACTGTGGAAGCATAACAACGGCATCGGTCACCACGGCGGCGT
>Ga0184637_10002857_pt1 | contig 10961 bp, 9 predicted proteins | sample PLM3_127_b2_FD_133143 | JGI IMG/M metagenome (GOLD analysis project Ga0184637, IMG submission 133143) | Groundwater sediment microbial communities from an aquifer in East River, Colorado, USA - PLM3_127_b2 | ecosystem: Environmental > Terrestrial > Soil > Riparian zone | place: USA: East River... | reverse complement strand
TGCCGCTGGATCGTTTGCTGGTGGAAACCGATTCGCCCTACCTCGCCCCGGTCCCTCACCGGGGGAAAACCAATCGGCCCGCCCTAGTCCGCCACGTCGCTGAGGAAGTCGCGCGCCTTCGCGGAATGTCCTTGGAAGCCCTGGCATCGGCAACGACGGGCAACTTCTTCCGCCTCTTTAGACCCCCGAAGCAGAGCGAGAAGTTACCTTAGGTACGGCTTGTAACAAATTATCAGGACGTAGAATAACCCTGTCTGAGAGCCAAAGCCATTATTTGACATAATACACATATGCGACAAAATAGCCTCGACGCCTGCTACAGGTGCGTCCAGGCGTGTCTTTGGGACTGGGTAAAATATTCTACTCGAACCCCTCGCCAGCCGATTTGGTAACCACTCAGTAAGAAGGAGGTAGAAATGAGAATGAGCGCAAGACTGCCCGTTGCAGCGATCCTGGTCCTAGCGTTCGGATTGGGGAACACCGCATCCGCCGCTGACCGACTCTTCACCGCGTACAACATGTGGTTTGAGTCGCCGCAGAAGATGTACTCCACTAACTATCAGAAAGGCAACCTCCTGCCCGCAGGGAGCGAGGTGAAAGATGTCAACCGCTCCTCCAGGAAGGTAGAGTTCGTGGACGCAAAGTCGAACACGAAGTTCACGATCGAGTTTGTAGGCAAGCATCATCCCGGTGTAAAGCCGGAACAGTGGATCGACCGCCTCCTTACCACCAGGGATTTCTCGGCACTCACCAGGGGCCTTACTGCCGACGAGATCAAGGCCATCAAAGCCGGGGAGGTAAAGGCTGGCATGTCCAAGAAGGCCGTCCTAGTGAGTCTCGGCTATCCCCCCGAGGTCGCTACCGCCTCCCCCGATCTTGATATTTGGAAGTTCTGGCGAGATCGTTTCCGCAACTACCTGGTGAAATTCACCGACGGGAAGGTGTCGAGCAGCGAGCAGTGAACGGGTCGATCATTGAAAAGAAAGGGGCCTGGGCGTTCGCCCGGCCCCCTTTCCTTCGTTCCCGGGCTCACCCATTTCGTATGTGGGGCAAGACTCTGGCACCGGTTCTGACTTAGGAGTGATCTCAAAAATGAGAAGCGCCGCATTTTCCCTCATTCCCGACCCGCTCCCCGAGGTGAGAACCCCTCTCCTGGAGAGGGCATTGAGATGGGTTAGTGCGAAGCCTGTATCTGTCCCTTGAGAATCCGACCCAAGGCCGGGTCGAGTTTCTCCAGCTGATCCAGGGCCGCTTTGGCCTCTTCGATCTCCCCGATCCGGACAGAAGCCGCACCCAGTTCAAACCAGCCACGGGCGAACTCGGGCTCAAGGCGCACGGCCTCCCGGTACGCCCTGATTGCCCGGTCCAGCCGACCGGTATCCCGGTACGCCTCTCCAAGCAGAAAGAACGTGACAAAGGAACTGCGGCCGACGGTGCTGGCTCGCTCCAGGGTCTGCACCGCACGGCCCGGCTGCTTGGCCAGCCGCTGGGATTCACCGAGCAGGTTCCAGGCCCAAATGTCCTCGGGATTGTTCAGAGTGACGCGCGAAAGCAAGGCGATCGTCTTGGCATAGTCGCCGCTGCGGAACCAGGCGTAACCGGCCATGACCGCCCATTCAGAACGCGCCGGCTCCCGGCGCTGCCGCTCCTCGGCGTAGCGCAGGAGCCCTGCCCAATCCCGTTTTCGGTCGAGATCGGCGATGTGTTGCCGCTCGGCGAAGCTATCTCCGCGTCCGGCGAGCGCCAGCCCGGGAAGCGGATCGATCGGAGGTCCAAGCTCATCCGGCGAGCTGGCGCAACCGGAAAGCCAAATATAAGCCGCGAAGGCCGCGATGAGCGTCCGGAAACGGGGGTCAGACCTTGTTCTGATAGACGTAGGCTTGCTGCTTGACCTTCGATTCCCCGGCGCGCTTCAGGGTGTCGGGATCGAGCTTTCTGTCCCACCACAGGGCCCGCCCTTTTTTCTGCTCCTGGACGATGTGCGGCTTTTCCTGGAGCAGCTCGCGGATCATGCGGGTAAGGTCGGATTCGTAGGGTTGCGCCATGGTCGAAGAATGCAGTCTGGTGCGAATTATACGCTCGCGCGGACCGTCGGGCGCCTGAGGGCAAGACCCCCTTGCCAAGCGGGCATGGACTGTATATAAATACAGATATGGAGGCCCCATGACCGAAGAGCTCACCCCCACGCAACAGAAAATTCTCAACTTTGTCCGCAAGACCACCCAAAAGACCGGTTTTCCGCCCACCCGCACGGAAATCGCCGAGGCATTCGGCTACAGCTCAGCCAACGCCGCCCAGGAGCATCTGCGCACTCTGGAGAGAAAAGGCGCGATCGAGCTGACCCCGAGCGCCTCGCGTGGCATCCGCCTCTCCGATGGCTTGGGGCTACCGTTGATCGGCCGCGTCGCCGCAGGCAGCCCCATCCTCGCAGAAGAGCATATCGAGCAGCGCTGCCAGGTCGATCCGGCCCTGTTCCAGCCGCGCGCCGACTACTTGCTGAAAGTCCGCGGCATGAGCATGCGCGATGCCGGCATTCTCGACGGCGATCTGCTCGCGGTGCACCGCACGCGCGAGGCGCGCTCGGGCCAGATCGTGGTGGCGCGGGTACACGATGAGGTCACGGTGAAACGCCTGCGCCGCCGCGGCAACGCGGTCGAATTGCTCCCGGAAAATCCCGAGTTCAAGACCATCGTCGTCGATCTGCGCGAAGACGATTTCGCCATCGAAGGCCTTGGCGTCGGCGTGATCCGCCGGCCTCTTTGACGCTCGTCTTGCTTTTTCCGCAGATCGCTATCTATGGCGGGCATGCCTTTGACATTTTCCGCTCTGCTCGAGCGCCCCGATATCTGGCGCGGCGGCAGTTTGAGCCGGGCCGGCATGCCGGCGATTCCAAGCGGATTTCCCCGACTTGACGCCGAGCTTCCCGGCGGCGGCTGGCCTGCCGGCGCGCTGACCGAGATCCTGCCCGCGCACGAAGGCATCGGCGAGCTGCGCCTGCTCGGCCCCGCGCTCGCTGCGCTGTCCAATCGGGGGCTGTGGCTTGCCTGGATCGCTCCGCCCCATCTTCCCTACGCGCCGGCGCTCGCCGCGGCGGGGATCAATATCGGCAAGATCGTCATCGTGCGCACCGCCACCGCAAAAGAAACGCTCTGGGCAACCGAGCAAGCGCTTGTTTCGAACGCCTGCGGCGCGGTGCTCACCTGGCCGCGGTTGGTGAAGTACGCCGATCTGCGGCGGCTGCAAATCGCCGCCGAAGGCAGCAGGGCGCCGGCCTTTCTGTTTCGGTCCCCGGAGGCTGCCGGAGAATCCTCCCCCGCTCCTCTCCGGATTGCACTCGGCACCGCGGCCGGTGGCCTTGCGGTGCGCGTGCTCAAGCGCCGCGGGGCTCCCCTCGCCCGCCTTATCCTGCTGCCGGCGATGCCGCCCGCCGTGCGCGCCAAAAACCATCATGTGGATCGCCGTCCGGCTGCCGCAACTGCCGCTCGAGATTTTCCTGCGCGGCTCGTCCACGCCTGAGCCCTTCGCGGTCGAAGAGCGGCACCGCGTTTTCGCCTGCGACCGCAAGGCACTCGCGCGCGGCGTTCGCGCCGGCATGGCCGTTTCGGCGGCGCTCGCCCTGGCTCCGCAACTGCGTATTGCGCCGCGCGATCCTGCGGCGGAAACCGAGGCATTGCTCGGCGTGGCCAGCTGGGCGGCGCAGTTCACGCCCGGCGTGGCGCTCGAGTTTCCCGATTGCGTGTTGCTCGAAGTCTCGGGGAGCTTGAAGCTCTTCGGCGGCCTGGAGCCGCTCCTTGAACTCCTGCGCCGGGGACTTAGGGAAATGGGGTGGAGCACGGCGCTCGCCGTCGCTCCCACGCCGCGTGCGGCTTTCTGGCTCGCCCTCGCCGGAAAAGGGAAATTCATCGGCTCGACGGCCGAGCTTGAGCCGGCCCTCGCCGCATTGTCCGCCGAGATCTTTTGCCGCAACGACGATACGCTGGCAGCGCTCGATGCAATCGGCGTGCGCACGCTGGGCGAGCTGCGCGCGCTGCCGCGCGATGGCGTGGCGCGGCGCTTCGGCCAGGGACTGCTCGACGAGCTCGATCGCGGGCTCGGGCGTCTTCCCGATCCACGAAATTTTTTCGTTCCGCCGGCGCGGTTCAGGGCAGCGATCGAGCTTCCCGCGGAAGTCACCCAGGCCGAGGCGCTGCTCTTCGCCGCGAGGCGGCTGATCGTGCAACTCGCCGGGTTTCTCGCCGCGCGCTCGAGCGGCGTGCAGCGCTTTGTCTTACGGCTCGGACATCGCAACAAGGCTGCTACCGAAATCGCCATCGGCCTGGTCGCACCCTCCCGCGATGCCGAACACTTCACGTTGCTCGCGCGCGAGCGGCTTTCCGGTCTCGCACTCGCCGAGCCGGTGCGCGAGCTTGGCTTGCAGGCCGACGACATGGTGCCGCTTCCCGGAAACAATCTCGGGTTGCTGCTCGAGCAAGGCAAACCGCCGGGGGATTGGGGACATCTGATCGAGCGGCTGCGCGCCAGGCTCGGTGCCGAAGCCGTGCGCGGCATCGCTGGCCGGGCCGAGCACCGGCCGGAGCGCGCCGGCGCGATCGCCGATCTTGGAGTAAAGCAAATGCAACTGGATTTTGGCGAACGCCCTTTCTGGTTGCTCGACCGCCCGAAATCGCTCGTGGAAATCGACGCCGTGCCGCATCACGACGGGCGGCTTGAGCTGCTCGTCGGCCCGGAGCGCATCGAGTCGGGATGGTGGGATGACGATGAGGTCGCCCGCGACTACTTCGTCGCCCGCACGCAGAACGAGGCGCTCGTGTGGATCTATCGCGAGCGCCGCGGCGAAGGCGGATGGTATTTGCACGGCGTATTCGCGTGACATCGACCGCCCTACCCGCCTACGCCGAGCTGCACTGCTTGAGCAATTTCACTTTTCTCCGCGGCGCTTCGCATCCGGAAGAGCTGGTGAAGCGCGCCGCCGAGCTCGGCTATTCCGCGCTCGCTCTCACCGACGAATGTTCTCTCGCCGGCGCGGTGCGCTCGCACGTCGCGGCGAAAGAGGTCAAACTGTCTCTCGTCATTGGCTCGGAAATACAGCTGAAGGACGGACCCAGGCTGGTGCTGCTCGCCACCTGCCGCGAAGGCTACGGCGAGCTCGCCGAGCTCATCACCCGCGGGCGACGCAGGAGCAAGAAAGGCGGCTATTCCCTCGGCTGGGAAGATTTCGATAGCGGATTGCCGGGGTGTCTCGCGCTGCTCGTTCCCCCTCACTTGCAGTGCGCGCGTCCCGATGCAGCGGGACGCCGCTCGGTGAGCGGGCAGCATGCTGCCCGAAACCCTCACCTCGCCCCCTACCCTCTCCCGGCGGGAGAGGGAGAAAAACTGACCCACAGCGCGCGCGGTGTCGCCGAGCGCTTTCCCAACCGCGCCTGGATCGCGGTGGAGCTGCTGTGCGGGCCGGACGATCGGGCGCACCTCGCCGCTCTGCGCGAGCTCGGCAAACGCTCGGGCCTGCCGCTCGTCGCCTCGGGCAACGTGCACATGCACCTGCGCTCGCGCCGGCCGTTGCAGGATACGCTGACCGCGATTCGCCTTCGTACGCCGGTGCACGCCTGCGGTCACGCGCTCCACCCCAACACCGAGCGGCATCTGCGGCTGCGCATGCGCCTGGCGCAGATCTATCCGGCCGAGCTGCTCGCCGAAACCGTGCGCATCGCCGAGCGCTGCCGTTTTTCGCTGGAGGAGCTGCGCTACGAGTATCCCGAGGAGCTCGTTCCTCCGGGCGAAACTCCGGCGAGCTGGCTGCGCAAGTTGGCCGAAGAGGGATTGCAGCGGCGCTTTCCCGAAGGCGCATCGCAGAAAATCCGCGATCTCATGGAGCGCGAGCTTTCGCTCATCGTCGAGCTTCGCTACGAGCCGTTTTTCCTGACGGTCCACGACATCGTCCGCTACGCCCGCAGCCGGGACATTCTCTGCCAGGGGCGCGGCTCGGCGGCCAATTCCGCCGTCTGCTACGCCCTGGGCGTCACCGAGGTCAATCCGGCCAAGCAGGAGCTCTTGTTCGAACGCTTCATCTCGAAGGAGCGCAACGAGCCGCCTGATATCGACGTCGATTTCGAGCACCAGCGGCGCGAGGAAGTCATCCAGTACGTCTATAACAAATACGGCCGCGAGCGCGCCGCGCTGGCGGCCACGCTCATCACTTATCAAACCAAGAGCGCGCTGCGCGACGTCGGGAAAGCGCTCGGGCTCGATGCTCTGCAGGTGGACCGAATCGCCAAATCGATCGCTTGGTGGGACGACCGCAGGGAGCTTGCTACCCGCCTGCGCGATGCGGGCTTCGATCCCGAGAGCCCGATCATGCAGCGCCTCATGGCGCTTGCCTCCGCCTTGCTCGGTTTTCCGCGCCATCTGTCGCAGCATGTCGGCGGTTTCGTCATATCGCGAGGGGCCCTCGCGCGCCTGGTGCCGATCGAAAACGCAGCGATGCCCGAACGCAGCGTCATCCAGTGGGACAAGGACGATCTGGAGAACTTGGGCCTGCTCAAAATCGATGTGCTGGCGCTCGGCATGCTCTCCGCCATCCGGCGCGGCCTGGACTTCGTCAACACGCTGCGCGGCAGCGCGATCACCATGGACAGTCTGCTGCGCGAGGAGGATCCCGCGGTCTACGAGATGATGCGGCACGCCGACACCGTCGGCGTGTTCCAGATCGAGTCGCGCGCCCAGATGTCGATGCTGCCGCGGCTGAAACCGGAGCATTTTTACGACCTCGTGATCGAGATCGCGATCGTGCGGCCCGGGCCGATCCAGGGCGACATGGTGCATCCTTATCTGCGGCGGCGCGCCGGCAAGGAGCCGATCGATTATCCCAACGACGCGGTGCGAAAAGTTCTCGAGCGCACCTGCGGGGTGCCGATTTTTCAGGAACAGGTGATGCAGCTCGCGGTGGTGGCGGCGGGCTTCACCCCAGGCGAAGCCGACCAATTGCGCCGCGCGATGGCCGCCTGGCGCCGCAAGGGAGGGCTCGAGCCCTTCCACAAAAAGCTCATGGACGGAATGAGGAAGAACGGCATTTCAGCAGAATTCGCCGAGCGCATCTACCGGCAGATCCTCGGTTTCGGCGAATACGGTTTCCCCGAGTCGCACTCGGTGAGCTTCGCTCTGCTCGCCTATGTTTCCGCCTGGCTCAAGCGCCACGAGCCGGCGGCGTTTCTCGCGGCGCTCCTGAACAGCCAGCCGATGGGTTTCTACACGCCCTCGCAACTGGTGCAAGACGCGCGCCGCCACGGCGTCGAGGTGCGGCCGGTGGACGCGTGCTCGAGCGAATGGGAATGCACTCTGGAAACCACCACCCCGCCCTCCGCTGGCGCTTCGGGCACCCCTCCTTACCAAGGAGGGGAAAGCTCATTCCCCTCCTCCTCGAGGAGGGGTGGCAGCGAAGCTGCCGGGGTGGTGAGACCCGCCGTGCGTCTCGGTTTCTGTTTGGTGCAGGGCTTGTCGCAAGCGGGCGCCGAGCGCGTTGCCGCCGCGCGAAAGATCCTATCGTTTGACGGCGTCGAGGATCTCGCCCGGCGCGCTGAACTGAACCGGCGCGATCTGAAGTGCCTGGCGGCTGCGGGAGCGCTCGAGGCGCTCTCAGGCCACCGTCGCGACGCCTACTGGCAGGTCGCCGGAATCGAAACCGGCGCGTTCGTCCTGCGCGGCGCGCCGGTGGAGGAGACTCCGCCCGTGCTTTCCGCCCCGACCGAGGGAGAGAATCTCGTCGCAGACTATGCGAGCACCGGCCTCACGCTCGGACGCCACCCTCTCGCGCTGCTGCGCCCGCGCCTTGCACGCATGCGCTTTGCCGCCGCAGAGGAGATCCGGGGGTTGCCAAGCGGCAGCCGGGTCCGGGCGGCGGGCATCGTCACCGGCCGTCAGCGCCCGGGCACGGCTTCGGGCACGGTATTCGTGACGCTGGAGGACGAGACCGGCTGCATCAACGTCATCGTCTGGCGCGATCTCACCGAGCGCCAGCGGCGCGAGCTGCTCGGCGCGCGCCTGATGGGCGTCGAAGGAGTGCTTGAACGCGAAGGCGAAGTGATCCATCTTGTGGCGAAGCGGCTGATGGACCACAGCACCCTCCTCGGACGGATCGTCACGCCGCCGCGGGATTTTCACTAACCGATTCTAAGGGGTCGAGCGCTAGACAACTACATCGCGCGGTACATGTAATCCCGCGTGAGCGGCAGCGGATTCGACGCCCCGCCTTCCTTGCGGGCGAGCACCTGGTAGATGTTCATCCACTCGTGCTCGAAGCCGTGCGCGCAGCCGGCCAGGTACACCTGCCAAATGCGATAGCGCTTGTCTCCCGCCGCGGCGATCGCGCCCTCACGGCTTTGTTCCAGCCGCTTCGCCCACTCCAGGCAGGTGCGCGCGTAGTGGCGCCGCAGCGACTCGACGTCAGCGACCTCGAGGCCGGCACTCGCAGTCTCGCGAAGCACGACCGACAGATGTGGAAGTTCGCCGTGCGGGAATACGTAGCGGCTGACGAATTCCCCGGCGCCAAGCCCTACCCAACGGCTGTCCGGATCGGTGGCCGTGATGCCGTGATTCAGGACGAGGCCGCCTTCGGCGAGCAAGCAGCGAATTTTCTCGAAATAGGCCTTGAGATGGCGCAGCCCGACATGCTCAAACATGCCGACGCTCGCGATCTTGTCGAACACGCCTTCGCCTGGGACATCGCGATAGTCCTGAAGATGTACTTCGCAGCGGCCCTCGAGACCTTCGTCCCGAATCCGCTTCGAGGCGAATTCGTATTGGTTGCGGCTTAGCGTCACGCCGGTCGCACGTGCGCCGTATTTCTTTGCCGCGTGCAGAATGAGCGCGCCCCAGCCGCAGCCGATGTCGAGAAACCGCTCATCGGGCCGGAGCATGAGCTTCCCGAGGATGTGGTCGAGTTTCTGCTCCTGAGCGGTGTCCAGGGAGTCGGTTTCGTTTCGGAAATAGGCGCAGGAATAGACCATGCTCCGGCCGAGCCAGAGCGAATAGAAGTCGTTTGAAACATCGTAGTGGTACTCGATGGCCTGGCGGTCGCGCTTCCTGGTGTGGCGCCAGAAACGCCGCAGTCCCTTGCGCCCGCTGGAAGCGGCGCTTCGCGCCAGGCTCTCGGCTACCCGGAATACCTCGAGGATCGGCCCTTCGAACCGCAGATAACCCTCCACGTAGGCCTGTCCGAGCTTCATCAGGTCGGGCGGTATGAGAAAGCGCAGCGCCGACGGGCTGGGCACGCCGATTTTCACGGTAGGCTGGCTGACTAGATCGAAGGCACGGCCGTTCCACAATTCCAGCCGCAATGGGATGGACGCCGACTCCTTGAGTCTTTCGATCAGCCGTTCGAGGCGACGTTCGAGAAACATATGCTTATTCCCGTTAATAAGAGTCCGCTTCAAATTATTTGAAACGGATCCGACTTAGGGAGCATGAGGGGATGTGTCCCCTCATTTGTAACCGGATTTAAATATCATAGCATCGACCGCAAGACGCCGATGGTTTTTCAGCCGTTGTCCGGAAGACCCCTACAGGATGCCAAATCCATCAAGACTATATAGAATCGTTTTCGGCATTCTTTGTCTTTTTATTTGCAACTCGGTAAAGTCCCACTAGGACTCTGAATTGGAGACATTTCTCGCATCGCTCGTGAGCGTCGCCTTCCACGGCTCGGCGCTCGGCATGATCCTCTACGTGATCTCGGTGGGTCTATCGGTGACGATGGGACTCATGGGCTTCGCCAATCTCGCCCATGGGGTGTTCGCCATGGCCGGGGGCTACATTCTCACCACCGCTATCTCTCGCTTCGGCGTGCCTTTCCCGCTCGCTCTCGTGCTCGCGTTCGTGTTCGTGGCCGCCGGAAGCGTTCTCCTCGAGCGGTTCTTGTATTCGAGGCTCTATGCGGCGAGCGACCTGGAGCAGGTGCTGTTTACCATTGGCCTGATCTTTATTGCCGTCGCAGTGGCGCGTTTCATCTATGGAACGCTCCAGCATCCGGTTACGCTGCCAGAATATCTGAAGGGCCAGTTCCCGCTGTTTGGCCGAGACTTCCCAACCTACCGGGTTTTCATCATCGTGTTCAGCACGGTGATGGTGGCGCTGTTGTGGTTCGGCGTGGAACGCACGCGCTGGGGAGCGATGGTGCGCGCGGCGGTGGACAACCGGGCGATGGCGCAATCGGTGGGCATCAACACGAAACGTCTGTTCACCCTCACCTTTGCGCTCGGCAGCGGACTCGCGGGACTGGGAGGCGGGCTCGGCGCTGAGATCATCGCCATCCAACCGACGTATCCGTTCGAGAACCTCGTGTATTTCCTGGTGGTCGTCGCTGTCGGCGGCCTGGGCAGCCTGCGCGGACCGTTCGTCGCGGCGCTTCTGATCGGCATCGCTGACACCGCCTGCAAGTACTGGCTGCCGCAGTACGGCGCTTTTCCCATCTACGTCGCCACCATCGGCATCCTGCTGTGGCGGCCCGCAGGTCTGTTCGGGCGGCACGCATGAGCGCCCACGCCGGAGGCTACAGCGCCGACCCGCGCATCCGCTGGATCGAATGTCTGCCGTGGATCATTGCGATCGCGGCCTTCTTTGCGCTCCCCGAGTATCTTTCTCTCGGGGCGCGTATCCTGATCTTCATCCTCTACGCCCTGTCGCTCGATCTGATTGTCGGCTACGCCGGAATCATCACGCTGGGCCACAGCGCCTACTTCGGCTTGGGCGCCTATGCCGCCGGAATTCTGTCGGCGAAGGTAGGGGTCATCGATCCGATGGTGCAGCTTGCCGCCGCCGCAGCCGCCGGAGCGTTTCTCGGCCTTACAACCGGAGCCATCATCCTGCGCACGAAAGCGCTCACGCTGCTCATGCTCACCCTTGCGATCACGTCGGTTCTTTTGGAGATCGCCAACAAGGCGACCAACCTTACCGGCGGGGCGGACGGACTT
>Ga0184637_10002855_pt1 | contig 10968 bp, 17 predicted proteins | sample PLM3_127_b2_FD_133143 | JGI IMG/M metagenome (GOLD analysis project Ga0184637, IMG submission 133143) | Groundwater sediment microbial communities from an aquifer in East River, Colorado, USA - PLM3_127_b2 | ecosystem: Environmental > Terrestrial > Soil > Riparian zone | place: USA: East River... | reverse complement strand
CTTCCTGACCACGGCCCGGATCGAGCCCACCTCGCTCGAGAGCTTCGTGCGGTTCGCCCCGGGGCGCTACACCCGCCACCTCGTCCACAAGGATCGGAACGTCGAGCTCCTCGTGCTCTGCTGGGCGCGGGGCGCGAGCGCGCCCATCCACGGTCACGAGGGCGAGTACTGCTGGGCGCGGGTCGAGCGGGGACGGCTGGCGTTCACGAACTATCGCGAGATCACGCGGACCCCCTTGCGCCCCGAGCTGCTCGGCGGCCTGGTGGAGGGGGGGCCCGGGCACGTCGACGGCCCCGCCGATATCCACGCGGTGACCAATCCCGCCGCCCTCGGCGAGGATGCGGTCAGCGTCCACGTCTACTGCCGGCCCTACGACGAGTGCGACATCTACGACGAGGAGCAGGGCACGGTCCGGCGCGTGCAGCTCGTCTACGACTCGGTCCCGCCCCACCTAGCCGCCGTGCTTGCCGCGAGCCAACCATGAGCGCGAGATTCTGAGGGACGCCCACTCGCCTCGTCGCGCCGATCCCTTGCCCTGACCGGGTCGGTCAGATGTCGTGAACGGTCGGACCGTGGAGGTGAACGACCCGCGTTGACAGCTGGTCCCCTGCCACGTCGACGATGCGGAATCCCGGCGGACCCGGCAGCATCTTTCCCGCTTGCGACACTTTGGAAAGCTGAAGGCACGTCGAGGGGGTCGTGAGCATGGTGATTGCACCGCGCTGAATCGTCTGGTCGAGATGGACGTGGCCACAGATGAGCCACCGCACCATGGGGTGCTGGCTCAACACTGCGATCAATTCCCCGTCGTTCCGGAGCCTCATGCTGTCGATCCACTCGAGACCGAGCGCCCAGGGGTGATGGTGGACGAAGACGATCGTGGGTTGGCCGTCGTGCTGCGTCAGATCCTCTCGGAGCCACGCGAGCTGCGCGGCGTCGAGCAGGCCGCCGGGCTGTCCGGGCTCCTGGGAGTCCAGCGCCACGAAATGGTGACGCGCGTGGTCGAAACTGTAGTAGTGGGGCGCGTCGGGTGGGGCGGCGTCACGGCCGAGGACGCGGTGGAAGGCCACGCGATTGTCGTGATTGCCGATCAGAAAGCGAACGGGGCAAGGCAGCCCGGCGAGAATCTCCCCCAACCGCTCGTAGGATGGCTCGTAGTCATGGGGCGTCAACATGCGCGTGCGATCGATGAGATCGGGGCTGGCGAGATCGCCGCCGAGCACCGCGAACGCGGGGGCGGGATCCAGCGCTCGAACCGCCTCGACCACTCGTCGGAGCGATGCGTCCGTGTCGAACTCGAACTCGCCACCTCTGGCCTTCCACTTTCCGCCCACCATGATGTGGGTGTCGGTGAGGTGAACGAAGCGGAAGGGCGCGTCGTCGCTCATGGCGTCCATCGTATCCCGGGCGGGGTGCGCCTTGGTCGGATATCGGCGGGCGGGCCCGCGCTCCCGGACCCCTCGGCGAGCCGCGCGTGATGGGCCGGCGCGGGCGGCCCCAAGCGAAGCTCGCCGCGATGCGAGCGATGGGCAAGACGCGCCCGCCGCTCGAGGTCCGCGCGGTCCCGCAGAAGGCCATCGAAGACGTGCGCGCCCTCGGAACCATGGACCGGGGGGCGGGTCGGGGCGCCCGCCCCCGACTTCACGCTCCCCAACGTCTCCGGCCAGTTGTGCTCGAGTCGATTCACCGCGAGGAAGCGGGCAGGTTCCGGAGTAGCGCCGCGAGAAGCGCGCGCCCGGATGCCTGGGTCCAGGGGCGCGGGCCGATGGCCCTTCCGAGGAGGAGGCCGTCCCTGCCAATCAAGTACACGGTCGGCGTCGCCTGGAGCTGGTAGGCTTCACTCGCGCGGCCGTCCGCATCGAGGAGCACGCGCGCGGTGTATCCGCGAGCGGCCACGACCTGCGCTACCGTATCGCGCGGCTCGGCGATGTTCACCAGCAGGATCGTGAGGCCGTCCTTGCCGAAGTCTGCCTGTAACCCGTCGATCGAGGGCAACTCCCTCGTGCAGTGCGGTCACCAGGTCGCCCAGAAGTACAGCATGACCAGCCGACCCCGGAAGTGCTGGAGGTCCACCGGCTTGCCGGAGAGATCGCTCAGGTGGAGCGACGGCGCCTGCAGCGACCGCGGGAACGGGACGATCCCGGCCGCGCGCCATATGCCGTTGTCGACGCCCGACTGAGCCTCCGCCGGCGCGAGCCGGCCCGCGGCCCCGCCGGCGACCAGCCCGACCATCGCCGCGACGGCGATCCATCGGATCATCGTGTCGCCTCCTCGTCTGCCGTCGTCCTTCCCAGGGAGGCGCGGACGTCGATCTCCGTCTCGCTCAGGATCTCGACGGCGCGGTCCTCGAACGGGTCGGCGCCCCCATGCGCGGCGCGGTAGCGCTGGATGGCGCGCTCCTTCTCCGCTTCAAGCGCCTCGATCTCCGGCAAGAAGGCCTGAAACATCAGGTTGACGAACCGGACGAGGCGGGCGTCCCCCTTGCGCGACTCGACGCGGTACTGGCGCGCGTGGCGGGCGAGATCCTCCGGGGCGGCGTGGACATCGCCGATCGACCAGAGGTTCAAGGTGAACAGGGCCCGCGGCCATCCGGTCTCCGCCATCGAGATCGCCACCAGGTGCACGGTGTGATCCCGGAAGAGCCGGACGGTGTGAAAGTGCCCCGCTTCGTGCTCGGCGCCGGCGTGGGCGTGATAGTAGAACTGGCTGTGGCGCTTGCGGTCGAAGACCCCGTACTCGTCAGGGTAAAGGATCCAGGCCTCCTGCGGGCGCCCGCCCCGCGCCAGGGCCATCACCGAGGTGCCCGCGCGCTCGAGGCCGTCGAGCAACCTCGCCAGCTCCCGGAGGGCCGTCACGGCGCGCCGTAGACCGATGTCGTGGGGTGGAACGCGGCCCACGCGAACCAGAACGCGTCCACGTGGGGGAGGGCGCGCAGCCGCTTGCCGGCCAGCGGGCCCTTCACCGCGTGACCGAGAAGGGTCCAGGTACTCCCGGTCTCGCGGTCGCGGAAGCCCTCGGCCATGCGCTCGAAGCTCAGCCCCTTGCCGTCCACGATCGCGCTGAAGACGCCCGTCGCCCCCACCGCGCGCGAGCGGGCGATCTGCGCGTCATCGAGCGCGGACATCGCGCCCGGGCGGTAGAAGATGACCAGACGCTCGCCGCCGACCGTGTCCTGGATCACCCCCTGCGCCGCCAGGGTCGCCCACGGGTACGCGCGGGGCGAGCCGCCCACCGTGATGCCGACAACCCGCTCCTTGGGCGGGCGCCGGCGATCGGGTTGGCCCTGGAAGAGAAAGGGCGTGCTGTCCGGGCGGTCGTAGGCCGCGTACGGGTTCATGCCATAGGAGCGCTCGTGCCCGGTCTCGCGCGAGAGCACGCGGCCCGTCGGGTACGCGGCCTTGAAGTCCTCGTACGAGATCGTGTTGGCGGGGATCGCGGCCAACCGCGCGCCGGCGCGCTCGCCCACGACGGCGCGGCCTTCGATCTGCGCCCAGAGCGAGTGCGTCTGCCGGTCGTACATCAAGAGGTCGCTCTTGTAGAGCTTGCCCGAGGTGCCGAAGTCCAGGGTCTGGCCGTTGTGCGCGCGATCGAAGACGAGACCCGAGTTGCAGAGCGGGCAGAAGGTGACCGCGACGGGGCGCCCGCCGACGACGTCGTTGACGATCTCGTGCCAGATGAGGATCTGCAGGGGATAGGCGCGGGCGTCTCCGTTGACCTCGAGCGCCAGCACCGGCTCCCGGGGCTTGATCCAGGCGTCCGCGGCGTCGGTCGCCACGAAGACCGGGCGGTCGATGGCCGGAATGCCGTCCGGCGGGGGTCCGCCCGAGACGATCTCGTCGAGCGGCACCAGCGCCTTGCTCAGATCGGTCTTGAGCCCGGCGGCCAGCGTGGGCTGACACGTGAGACCGAGACCGACCAGGCCGAGCGCGAGCCCTCGCGAGACGATACGCATGGCGCCGTCCTACGCTCCTGACCGCTCCGCTCGATCGAGGCGCAGCCGGTCGCCGCACTCGAGGAGCGCGTCGTAGCCGAGCGTGGATACGAGCCCGAACACCGCCTTGCCGTCGGTCCACGCGACCGTGTTGTAGCCCTTTCGCTCAAGGGTCAGGTAGTCGTGCCCCCGGTAGGACACGCGGGTCCCGCGGAGCTCGGCGCCCCGAGCCGAGGCCGGCACCATGAAGACGGACATGAGCGTGTGGCCCTTCTCGTAGAGCACGTACGCCGCCTTGTGGTCATCCGCCTCCGCGAGCCGGCCGCCGACGAGCCGGATCCCAGACGGCGAGTAGTCGGAGACCGTCACGCGCAGTCCCGCGCGCTGCCGGAACCAGGCCTCCACCGCGCGGGGATCCGGCGACGCGAATTCGGCCGGCTGCTCGATCTGGGCGTAGGTGCTGTGCTTGCTCACCAGCTCGGTGACGAGCGACGGGGCAGGCCGGAGTCCGGGCAGCAGCGACACCACGAGGAGCACGGCCGCCGCGGCCGCGGTCCCGACGAGCCACGGCCGGATCGCCGCGACCCGGGCCGAGCGCCGGATGCGCGCGCGGATCATCGCGCGGAACTCGGGCGGCGCCGACTCGCGCGGCTGCCGGTGCAGGAGCTGGCGGAACTGGCGCTCCCGGGCCATGCGACCCGCACACTCCGCGCACTGCGCGAGGTGGGCCTCCGCGGCAGCCATCTCGCTCGTCTCGAGCTCGCCATCGACGTACGGGTGCAACCAGGCCTCGAACTCGATGCAGTTCATTCCGGCTCCTTCACGTAGCCATGCTCGCGCGCGAGCCGGCCGAGCACCTGCCGCAGATGGGCGCGGCCCCGCGAGAGCCGCGACATCACGGTCCCGATGGGGCAGTCGACGACCTGGGCGATCTCCCTGTAGCTCAGCCCCTCCAGATCGGCCAGGATCACGATCTCACGATGCGCCAACGGCAACGCCTTCAGCGCCCGGTCGACATCGCCGTGGATGATCGTCTGCAGAAGCTCGTCCTCGGGGTGGCCGCGCGCTCGGCCAAGGTCGGTGATGCTCGTGGCACCTCTCTGGTGATCGCCGAGGTCGCTGTCGAGCACCTCGTGCCCCCCCGTCTTCAGACGCCTCAGGAACTCGTTCCTGAGGATGGTCAGGAGCCAGGCCCGGCAGTTGGTGCCAGGGTTGAAGCGGTGAAAGCCCCGGAAGGCCCGCAGACAGGTCTCCTGGACGAGGTCCTCCGCCTCCGCTCGGTTGTGGGTCAGCCGGAGAGCGCTCCGGTACAGCGTGTCGAGATGGACGAGCGCCGTCTCCTCGAACTCCTGGCTGCGATCGGCCGGCCCCACCCACCGCAGCATGTGTCTCCCTTCGTCATCCTAAACTCGGCTCCGGCCGGCAATATTCCACGAACGAGAGCCCGGTGCGCCGGCCAGGCGGCGGATTGGCTGGAATACTTTCGGCCCGTGAGCGGTTCACAGGTCAAGCCATGGTCCGCGTCCTGGCGGCAGTCCGGGGAGCCGGCGTCCTGCTCGCGCTCGGAGCGCTGGGGGCTGCGGCCTTCGCCGACTCGGTGGGTCCCTCGGCCCTCTCGGGCGCCGACCGGGAGTTCCTGGCCCGACACTGGCGGCGGCCCATCGCGCCCCAGGGCCCGGCACCCCGGACCTTCTCGCCCCTGGAGCGCTCGCTCGCGCCCGAGAGCTGCGGCACCTGTCATCCCGCGCAGCTTGCGGACTGGAAGACGACCCTCCATGCCAGGAGCATGGGGCCCGGCGTCCTGGGACAGCTGGTCGAGATGAAACGGACCGACCCCGACTCCGCGCGCTCGTGCCTCACGTGCCACGCCCCGCTGGCGGAGCAAGCCGAGCAGATCGAGGGGCCGCGCGGCGTCGCCGCCAATCCGGGCTTCGACGCCGGCCTCGAGCGACAGGGCCTCGTCTGCGCCGCGTGTCACGTGCGACAGCACGAGCGCTTCGGCCCACCGCCACGCCCGGATGCCCAGGCCCGTCAGCTTCCCCGATCGCTCCTCCCACACAATGGAGCGGCCTTCAGCACCGCCTACCTCCGGTCGGAGTTCTGCTCGAGCTGCCACCAGTTCGAGCCGACGGACCTGCGCCTGAACGGCAAGCTGCTGGAAAACACCTATGCGGAATGGAAGGCCAGCCCCGCCGCCCGCCAGGGCCTCCAGTGCCAGAGCTGCCACATGCCCGACCGGCGTCACCTCTGGCGGGGCATCCACGACCCCGACATGGTCAAGTCCGGCGTGGAGATCTCGCTCGCGACGGATCGGCCACGCTACCGGGCTGGCGGGGAGGTCCGCGCCACCCTCACGATCCGGAGCATCAGGGTCGGGCATTACTTCCCCACCTATGTGACGCCGCGAATCGTGGTTCGCGGTGAGCTGCTGGACGCGGCCAGCGCACCGGTGCCCGGAACCGTCCAGGAGCGCGCCATCGGTCGGGACGTACCGCTCGACCTGTCCCGAGAGATCGCGGACACGCGGATCCCTCCCGGCGGTCGGTTCACGTTCCTGTACCGGCAACGGCTCGGCTCGCCTGGTCTCTCGCTCCGAGTCACCGTCACCGTCTACCCGGACCACTTCTACACGCGCTTCTTCCAGTCGCTGCTCGATGGCGGGGCCGGCGCGGGCACCGCGCAGATCCGGGAGGCGCTGGAGGCGACCCGGCGGTCATCCTTCGTACTCTTCACCCGAGACGTCACTCTCACCTGAGCCGAAGGAGAACTCGAATGCGTCACACAAAGGCCCTCATCGCGATGCTCGTGCTAGTCGCCCTCGGCTGGCTCGCCGCCGCTCCGGCGCGCGCGCAGGAGGCTCGGATCACCGCCGTCTCCCGAGCGCCCTTCCAGAAGGTGGCGGAGGCGCTCGAGCGCGCCATCGCCGAGGAGAAGATGGGGCTCGTGTGCCAGGCCAATGCGCAGCGCGGCGCCGCGACCCGCGGCGTCACCATCAAGGGGAACCAGGTGCTGATGGTCTTCCGGCCCGATTTCGCGGTCCGGCTTCTGGCTGCCGACCCGCGGGCCGGCTTCGAGGCCCCCATCCGCATCTACCTCTACGAGAACCCCGACGGCACCGCCACGGTGAGCTACCTGCCGCCCTCCGCGGTCTTCGCGCCGTACCGGCACCCCGAGGTCCAGGCGATCGGGGTCGAGCTCGACCCGATCTTCAAGGCCATCGTCGACCGCGCCCTGGCAGCCCGGTGAGCCCAACTACCTCTTGAGCGTCTTGATGAAGCGGAGGACTTTGCGGCGCACGGGTTGGCGGCAGCGGGCCGAGCCGCCGCGGGCTTGAAGGTCTTCTGCACCTGCAGCGAATAGGCGGAGAGGGCGGCCAGTTCTTGCGAGTCCCACGGCAGGGGCTTGGCCGCCATGGGGATCAGCATGCAGAGCTGGACCATCTCGTCGATGTTCACCTGCCTCAGGCCCGCGCGGTCCTTCGGCATCTCAACCGGATGCGGGTACGGCTTGGCGAACGTGGGCTTGAACGAGGCGTTGTTCTGATGGCAGGTGAAGCACGAGAGGCCGTTGGTGCTGAGCTTCGTGTCCTTCCAGAGCCGTGCGCCCTCGGCCACGAGGTCGGGCCTCCCGGCGAGCATCAGCTTCGTCCCGGCCGGACGCGTGACCATCCTCGGGTCGACCTTCGCCGCCGCCGCGCACGGGTTCTTGGCGCCGCACGGGTTCTTGGCCGCGCACGGGTTCCTTGCCGCACAGGGGTTCTTTGCCGCACAGGGGTTCTGCGTCCTGACTCCCTGGGTTCCAGGTTGTGCGTCCACGGCGGCTGCCCCTCCGTTGAGGGCCAAGGCTGCCGTCACGCCCACCGCCACCGATCGGACGACAGGATTCATGCCGCTCTCCTCATGGGGGTCCGGGGCCGACCCGTCACGGGCCAGCCCCGGTACAGCGCCAGGGCCTCGCTCCTGCTACTTCTTCTTCGCGGCGCAGGGGTTCTTCGCCGCGCACGGGTTCTTGGCGGCGCACTGGTTCTTCGCGGCACAGGGGTTCTTGGCGGCGCAGGGGTTCTTCGCGGCGCACGGGTTCTTGGCGGCGCACGGATTGGCAGCCTTCACGGCGCACGGGTTCTTGGCGGCGCACGGATTGGGCTTCTGGGCCAGCGCGGGGCTTCCGAGCCCAACGGTCAGGACGGAGGCGACAGAGACGGCGGTGACGATTTCTCGAATCAAGCGGTTCGCCTCCTTTCGATCACGGCATCGACGCTTGCCCATACGAACCCCCGCCTGCTCTCGCTTATTCCGCCGCTGGAGCCGGCCGCCTGCGGGAATAGATCGCGGGTGTCCCGGAGTTTTACAGGGTTGGCATTCCGATCGGACGGGCGGCCGGGCGGCTGGAAGCGCGACCCGCGCAGAGCCCGAGCGGCATGTGGAATAGGCGGAGACATGCGCGGTTTCTCCATCGAGGGAGTGCCCCCGATGCCGCCACGAGCTCTCGTCGCGTCGGTCCTCCTGCTGACTGCATGCCTGGCGCTGGCGGTGGTCATGCTGGCGATCCTGAGCGCGGAATCCGATCAGTCCCTGATCCAGGAGCCGCCCGAAGCCTTTGCCGCGGACATGAGAAGACCCGCTCGCGCGGGGCCGTGCGAGAGGACGGTGCCCAAGACAGACGTCGCCGAGGCCGTGTGGGAGACGGGTTCGATCTCCCAGTGCTGACGCGCTTCTCGGGAGCCATCGTCGCCGCGGTTTTCCTCTCGTCCCCGCCGAGTCGGGCATATGACCGCGCACGTCGGCCGTGTCCTTGCCAGTCGCTGAGTGGCCCGCCGAGGTCGCCCTCGACGGGTTCGGCCGTTCGTTGCTAAGGTGCCGGCAGGCGCGTCCCCGCCGGCGCGCGGCGACACGGCTGTCCAATTGACCACGAGAGGAGATGCCATGGCAGAGGAGCCTCCGGGCCTCGATCCGACCGTCCAGAGCCGCGAGATCACCTTCGAGGCCGACGTCCAGTCGGTCACGCCCTTCCTCAAGCTGGCCACTGTGAGCCACAACGGCGCTGCCCACCACACCTTCGCGTGCGACGAGGGCCCTCACTCGGCGGGCTCGGCTCGGCGCCGACCCCGCTCATGTACTTCAGCGCCGCGCTCGCCTTCTGACTCACGACCCGGGTGTCCAGGTTTGGGCACATGCTGAAGGTGACGGTCACGGCCATGCGGATGCGCGTGCGCGTGCGCGCTCGGTACCGCGTCACGGGATCGGTGCTCAACGACAGCATGATGGGCGCAATGCTGGGCGCCGAGACGACGCTCGAGATCGACTCTCCCGCCGGCCCCGTGCAGGTGGCCCGGGTCGTCCGCAACGCCGAGCGCGGCTGCTTCGTCATGCAAGCGCTCCTCAACCCGGTGCCCGTCACTGGACAGACCGTTCTCAACGGTCAGCCGGTCGCGTTGTCGTAGGGCGCGCCCCGCATGCTCCCCCGACCGGTCGTCGCGGAGTGCGCCCGGTGCGGCCAGGCCTTCGGCCACCGCGCCGCATACCAGTTCCAGACGGCGGGCGGGCTCGCGCGCAAGTGCCTCCCATGCGCGCTCCGGCATGCGCCGATGCTCCGGCGGTCCGGCCTCATCGCCCTCGTCGTCGGAACGGTCCTCACGGCCATCAACCAGGGCGACGTGCTGCTGGCCGGGCACTGGCCCCCCGCGCTCGTCTGGAAGCTGCCGATGACCTACGCGGTGCCGTTCATCGTCGCCACGTTCGGGGCGCTCGGGACGGGAAAGGTCTTGACTCGCCCGTGAGCCGCGCGTACCCAGTCTGTCCAGCGTGAGAGCGCGACTGCCCGCCCATTCACGACAAGGAGAAGCCATGGAAATCGTCAGAGTGACCGAAGCGCACGAGCTCGCCCAAGAAGACCAGCGCTTCTGCGACGCCACCAAGGCGTGGTTCAAGATCGACTTCGTCCCGAAGATGAGCCGGGTGCTCCTGACGGTCCCGGAGTTCGGCCGCCCCTACGGCCGCGCCTCTCGGCGCGCCATGACCGACGGCGCCCTCACGCGCGCCCAGAAGGAGCTCATCGCCACGATGGTGAGCGCGATCAATGTCTGCGAGTACTGACTCGTCGCCCACAGCGCAGCCGGGAAGCTGCAAGGGCTGTCCGACGACCAGGTCTGGTACGAGATGGCGTACGTCGCGGGTGTCACGCATGCGCTCAACGCCGTCGCCGACGGCCTGCGCCTACCGCCGGAGTTCTCGCCGTCGCCGCGCGAGCCGCTTCTCCCCCTGCCCGAGCTCGCGACAGCATCCCCCGAGGTCAAGGCGGTCTTCGATGAGATCGTCGGCTTCTACGCGCTCGACCGCCCGCCTGCCGTCTTCCGGTGGATGGCGCGCGACGTCGGCTTCCTCCAGTCCTACTGGGCCGCGACCCGCCAGGCCTTCACCGATGGCGCGCTCGACCGGCGCATCAAGGAGATCCTCGCGTTCGCCGCGTCGATGACCGGCAAGTCGGACTACGGCGTGGACTTCCACCTCCGGGAAGCCCGGCGGCTCGGCTTGACGGACCAGGCGCTGACCGAGGCCGTCGAGGTGATCCAGCTCTTCAACACGGTCACGAAGATCGCCGACGCGCTGCGCCTCCAGCCGGATTTCGACACGGGGACGTCGGGCCAGCCCGGCGCGCAGCATCCGGCAGCGTCCAGCACCCCACCCGGTGCTGCCTGAAGAAGACGGCCAACTTGGCCCGAGCGGCGAGGAGATGGCTCACCAGGATCGTCCATCACAACAGTGACTCGAGAAGCCATGCCACGGTGATCGCGATCACGGCGACGGAAAACACTCGGAGCAGCCGAGCGGCTCGCGATCCGCCCGGTCCAGCCGCACCGCGGCCACCCAGCCGAAGGTCAGGACGACCAGGCTGGGGCCGTCCTCCGGTGTCGGGGGCGGATTCGATCCAGGTCTACCCTGCTCCAGGGGGTGGCACCGGTCGATCCGGCTCGACGGCCCTCGGTTCTTCCCGGTCCCTCTCCTCCCCAGGCGCCGAAAGAGCGCCCGAGGCCCCTGGCG
>Ga0184637_10002854_pt1 | contig 10969 bp, 15 predicted proteins | sample PLM3_127_b2_FD_133143 | JGI IMG/M metagenome (GOLD analysis project Ga0184637, IMG submission 133143) | Groundwater sediment microbial communities from an aquifer in East River, Colorado, USA - PLM3_127_b2 | ecosystem: Environmental > Terrestrial > Soil > Riparian zone | place: USA: East River... | reverse complement strand
CTTGGATGGAACAAATCTTATTGTTCAGTACTTGGCCCCAAGCGATGCGCCTAAGGTTAGGATAACGGTTAACTATCCAAATGGCGGTAGCTACACCGCCAATTACGTTAATACTGGCAATGATATACCCATACCATTGCCTGGCGGAGTATATGGAGATTTTATCGTTACTGGACAATCCGTATGTGATGAAAGTAGTGGATTCTATAGCCCTGCTTCTTCTCAGGTAACGGTTACACGCAGTCAAACAACTGTGATAGTTTCTAACCAAACATCATTGTTGACAGTAACTAATGTTTCTGGATTAACAGGGTTTACATTGCCCGCATCGGTGCCGCCGTCTGGGGCAGAGAGCGGTACGCATAGCGCATTTGCTGGCCAGATTATTTTAACATTAACATCATCTGGGGTATTCACAGGAAATAATGTCAATTTAATATTAAATGGGACACTGATTCAGTGTATTGACATTACATCAGGAACCGTTACGTTTAATTCGGCATCATTTTCAATCACAGATGAGATTCAAATTATCTTAAGTATAGGATCTTGTGTATGATAGACTTGTTTGATTTATATAATAGTTTCACTTCGGTTGTAAATACCCAGATTGGCGGGTGGTTTAGGCCGCAAACTGATTTCACTAAAAGATGTAATGATATAAGTAAAAAGCTATGGGTAAAATGGACAAGAGAAGCCGAGAAGTCGCAGGAGTGCAAGGACAATTTAATGCCATTCCTGCGAAGCAAGAATATCATTGTTTCGACAACTGGCCCATATGGTAAATTTAGTCCTCCTAAAGACTATGGAAGATTTGCAAGTACAAGAATAATAGTTTCAGGGGAAATGTGTTATCCGGATAAGTCCGTAGATAATGGCAAATGCGAACAAGGAAATTTTAAAAGTCAAGAAGAATTAACCGATGAATACTTCGATAGTATTAAACAAGTGGATGTCGAATTAATTGATGATAAAAAATGGGGCGCTGTAAATTCGCATCTAACAAAGAAACCTACACTATCAAAACCAAAAATTCGACAAATTGATAATGGATTTGAAGTAGCGCCAAGAAAGGTAAGCGTTATTGTTTTGGATTATTATGTAGAGCCAAGTGAAGCAACATTCGTGTATACTATAAGTCCTGGAAATGTGCAAACCGGCGCGGGGGATCAAATAATTTATGATGATAAAAACAGTAAACCATTGGAATGGCCTGCAACAGTAAGGAATGAGTTTTTGAATGAATTGGGATTGAGTTACGGAATTTTCGTGCGCGACCAATTTGTAACACAAGCAACACAACAACAAAAAATGACGAATTAAAATGCCTTTACCTTCCATTACATATAGCAGCATACAGCAATTGCTTAACGATATTAATACTCGTTTTGTGCCAAATGGTATGGAACTTATTACGGGGGATATAGGGAATAGCCAGCTAAATGGACTGGCTAATTTTATTGTCACGTATACGCTCAATAGCGGATTAGCGGGTATATCTTCAAGCACCGGGGTTATCCCTTTGTCAAAACCGGTTACTTTATTTACAACAGTTCCTACGTCAATTAATTGGCCCGATAACGTACAAAACGAATACTACATAATAAACGCAACTGCATCCAATATACCTTTAACATCTGGGTATTCATACGTAGATCAATACGGGGTATCGCAAACTGTAATACCAGCCAGAACCTCTATTCATATTGCAAAGGCTACAAATGGTAGTTGGATTTTGGTGAGTAATTTAGGTGGGGCTGGTAGCGGCTTGCCCCCGCAAACGGGGCATGAAGGGGAGTTTTTAACAACAAATGGCACAAGTTCTTCGTGGTTTAGTCCATGCTTGTTTATCACAAGTGCAGATTTTGAAGTCGATGGGGTTACTTACATAAATACAGATATTGTTAACAATAAGTATTTGTTATTCTTGAATGACCTACCTCGATTTGTTTACAGTGTAGATCAAAACCCATCCCAAATAGAATGGGAATATCAAGCCGGGGGAGGGTTTAAGATGTTGATTCCCGGATTCGATGCAAGCGCAAATGATCATTATTTATTCTTGTTTTTAAAAGGGTTTAATTAATTAGCGACACCATTATGAATATAAAGTTTATATATATACTAATAGCACTGTCTTTACTTGCTGCTGGGTCTATGGGGCAAGCATTTGTGCCACGCACTAATGGTACTTTTACGCCTATTGATCCTTTTTTATCTGTCCCAAGAGCGTTATACATACCAAAAGTGTGTGATACCCTTGTGAATCCATTTAATGGAGGGAAAGATAGCGTAGGGGCCATGGTGATAGATACCTGTAATCAGAAAGTGTGGATTAGAACAAGGGTTGGGGGGACTAAAATATGGCTACAGTTTAGTAGTATTATTAGTGAACAGCACCCTGTAAATTGGTATAATATAAAGAATGCAGGAGCAGACACAACTGGTATTGTAGATGCAAGTCCTTACATAGTAGCTGCTATAAATAGTGGCAGAAGAGATATTTATCTTCCAAAAGGGACTTATCTAATAAGTAACACTGTTCAGATGAAAGACAGTGTTACTATAAGGGGGGATGGTAGGCAGGCTACGGTGCTAAAACTAGCAGCAAACACTGTTGGATTCAAGCTAGGATTCGCATTAGGAGGGTTTAAGTGTCAGTTTTTGGACATTGGATTCTTAGGGAGTGATAGCACGTCTGGGAATGGCTCTCAAACTGGAATTTTAATAGATAGTGTAAATGGTGTATTTATACATAATGTTGGCGGCTATCTACTTGGTGGATGGACAGTGAGAATCAAGAGAAATGGTTATTGCTGTGGAACATATACTACTACAGCCCCAAGAGGGAATATAATTTCAAACTGCTATTCCCAAAAATGTTATGGAGGTTATGCGCTTGATACTGTGGCCGAATATAACACAATTGACAATTCTACGGCTGTGAATGGGGTTTATGGAGCCTTTATTGCTGGCGGAAACAGCAGATTAAACAACAACAACTTAAGCAGCAATACATACGGAGCATACCTTACAGGAGGAAGTAATAACGCTCATGGGGTTGCAGTTGGGAATACATTTAATCATAACGGTTACAATATATATGTAACAGGTGCTACAAATGGATTTACATTTAGTGCTAATGCTTGCTATGCAGGAAGTACACAAGAGGTTTATATAGACAATTCTGATAACGTTAATTTTTATGGCGGGGCAATCCTTGTTGGCACCGTAACATCCATAAATAACACTAATTGCACATTCTCAAATGTAAGGATGAGTGCTCCTGTGTGGACAATTACAGGTAATGCGCCTACAGTGATTATAAATGGTGCGTTGCAAAATACTTTAAGTATTAAGGATGCCTTAAATTCAAATCAGCTTGATATAAGTCATTTAAACAAAGTGGTAAATTTTAATGTACCATCTGGCGGGAAGTTTATATTTAGTGACAGTGTATTCACTAAATATATAGCAGCAGGCACGGCCAATAATGATACACTACACATAATGGCTACAACAAGACCAACGCCAACGCAAAGTGGAATACAGTTTGGCGTTGATAATTCGGCAAATGGCGTTAGGGCTGGATATTGGGATATGAGAACAGGGCACTTAGGAGTTGGAACTAGAAGTGTAGCAGCTACTATTCATGCAAGAAATTCAAGACCCACAGCAAATGCAGAATTGAGGTTGTCCGAGGATACTACTTGCGGAAGTTGCGCAGCAAGGTTATTGCTGGAAAACAATGGCACCACTACTACTGGCCAAATATTTGTAGGAGGCACCACTAATGCCTTTATGCCCAGGGGCATGATGATGCATACTACTGGTGCCGATGGGTTAAAGATTGCTACAAATGGAGCAGCGGGACAAGATATTGAGTTTGCTGGAAGTGTGTTGAGTGCAACGACTAGTTGGGGTAGGTTCAAAGGCGGTACTGGTAATTTTTTAATTGGGACATCAACTGATAATACAATTGGAAAATTACAGGTAAATGGTAAAGTCACTATTGCTACAATAGATAGCACTGCCACGGCCATGAATATTCTATACCAAGACCCTGCGGATGGCCAGATTAAGAAATCGGCAGTTCCGTCCGGCGGTGGTATGGCTATCGGTGGTACCATTACAGGCGGAACTGATGGAAGTGTTTTATTCAGAAATGGGGGTGTTCTTGCTGAAGATAATGCGAATTTCTTTTGGCACGCCGGGAATAAATTTCTTGGATTATGGACTAACACACCTACAACACCTCTTGATATTCCAATACATACAGGAACAACAAGTACAGCAAAATTTGGCCTGTTTAATTTACAGTCGCTAAGTGCAACAAATGGGTTTCTATTTGGTAATGCCTCCTATAACGGTGGCGCTGTAGTTTATGCTGATAATGGGGAAGTTACCGGGTTTCAGTTTTTAAGCGGTGATTTATTATTCAGAAGTGCTCCTAGTGGTATTGCCGGTGCTGGCGCAACTATAACAACTAATATGACAGTTAAGAATGGAGGAAATGTAGGCATAGGAGAAACATCGCCAGGCGCAAAATTACATGTAAATGGTTCTGTAAGATTTGATCTTGGCAGTGATGCTACTGGTGATATGTATCGTAGAAATTCTAGTGCTGGATTTGAGAGATTTGGAATTGGATCAACGGGGGATGTATTGACTGTTGTGGGGGGATTGCCAGCATGGAGTACTCCTGCAACAGTTGCAACAATATATACAGGAGATGGGTCAATTACAGGTGGAGATAGAACAGTAACAGGTGGTTCGAATGGATTAACATTTACAGGTACTCGTACTGGAACAAATAGCACTGTTACTATTAATAATACATCATCAGGCAGAGGTCTAACCGCCTCTTCGGTTACTGGGCTTGGCCTACATGCCTCAAGCACTGATGGCATAGGTATATTAGGGATATCCACCAACAATATAGGCATATGGGCTCAGGCGACTGGGGCAAATGCCATTTATGCGCAATCCCCATACATAGGCGGAGCGGCTGTATTTGTATCTCATCCTGCCACTACAAATACAATTCAAACGATATTAAATGTTACAAGAACATCAACAGTTATAGGTGCGGATGGTATTGGAGGATCGATAGACTTTAATATAAATAATACATTCAGTGCGGGATCTGTTAATTTAGCTAATCAACTTATATCTCAACTTACGACTGCTACGTCTGGTAGCGAAGTTTCCAGATTCACAATTAAGGGGGTTAATACCGGAGCGCCTACTACTGTTGCCACATTTGATGGTAATGGAAATGCGACATTTGGTACTACTAACTCAATAGTAGGTACAGCTACCAACAACAATGCAGTTGCAGGTAATATTGGTGAGTATGTTCAATCGGTGGTTACATCTGGTAGTGCTGTATCATTAACAACAGCAACAACAGCTAATGTTACTAGCGTATCGTTAACGGCAGGAGATTGGCGTGTTGAGGGCGTAGTTGACTTTGTTATGACAACCGCCACTGTTACTGATTTTAAACATGGTATATCAACAACTACATCTACACTAGGAGGTCAGGACAGTTATCTGCAAAAGCCATCGGCGTTTGCGGGATCAAGCGCGACCTATGCTGATATTACACCTGCTATAAGAGTAAGTTTAGGAAGCACAACTACGGTATATTTGGTAGCACAGTCTACTTTTTCTGGCGGATCGGTAGACGCATATGGAACCATGAAAGCATGGAGGGTAAGGTAATGCCAGGAGCTACCGAGGCAGAACAGGAAAAAACAACAGCCGGACAGCGGAGGATAAATTTAATATGGGAAACAACGCAGGCTAAGATTGCGCTGTTCGTAGTAGTTGTTGGTGTTTCGGTGAATGCATTGGTAGTTGTTCTTTGTATTTTGTATATAAAAGAAGTGTCAGTCAATCAGCTTGCCCTTGTTTCGATTTGTTTGCAGTTTATAAACCTTACAGCAGGCATAGTGATCGGTTTTTATTTCAGTCGCACAAATCATCAGGCTATAGGGGGTGAGGGAGAGAAGCCCGTTCAGGAGTACAAGGGGAGATGATTATGGGAAATGTAATCAATAAAAACCCTATAAAAATGGAATCAACAGCAAAGTCGAAAAGTTTTTTAATGGAAAGGTATCTTGGATTTATATTATCACTCATATCAGCCCTGCTTATAGGATGTTTTAGCTTCTTGTGGAAGGTTAATGGCGCTATGATTAGGTGGGAAGAACGTGATATGGAAAAAACCAATGGCCTTAACAGGGTAGAACAAAAAGTAAATAACTTAGAACTGAAAGTAAACACAGTTCAAATGGATGTATCTGATTCTAAAATCGCAATCACGCGCATTGAAACCAAGCAAAATTTAAAACCCTGATAATATGAAAAAATACCCTGATTTTGCGAGTGTATTACTTGGCAATGGCCCAATTGGTTTCTTTTGTGGATATGTGGTGATTGCGATCATTTGTGCAGTTATTAGTCTGTTGATTGAGGTTAACAATAGGCAGATAGATAGCACGAGTACCCCTGTTAAATTGAGCTACAAGTTCATGCTGGCTCATAATGTGCTAAGAATTATCGTTAGCTTTTTGCTTGTGACAATCACTGTCCGGGCGCTTTATGAGTATATACCGCCAGAATGGATGATATTTGTATCAATAGGGGTAGGTGCCGGAGCCGACAGGCTGGCGTTACTGTTTAAAAACTTTGGTCTATTGACGACAAATAAACTAGCAGCTAAAGTAGCGGAGCGGCTTGATAAATAAGTTACTCCTTGAAAAACGCACAAAAAGCCGGGAGCAAGATTCCGGCTTTTTTATTTTATTTGTTTGAGACTTCAAGTGTCACTATATTTGATTTATGGTCAAGGATGAATACTTGAGTTTCACTGATATGATAACCAAAGGCAACATATCCCGATCATCTCTTTCTAGATTGATTAAAGATGGCAAAATCAAAAAGCAGAAAGCGGGTGCTTTTTATCTTTACTCCTTAAAAGATGTTATAAACAATAAACCAAGAAAAAAATGACCGGAATACATCAGATAATTGACAGTCGTACGAAAAATCGCTCAACATTAACCACGGTTCTGCTTGTGGTCTGTATTGCTGTTCTATTGTTTTTGCAATTCAGAGGTTGTCATCAGTCTAAGATGCAGCTATCTAAATTCAATAAAATAGATTCATTGAATAATGTGTTATTGGGGGTAGTTGCCAACGATAAAATAGCAACGGATAGCACTAAAACGGCTTTTCAGGATTCATTAGCGTTTGTAAATGGACAACTTGATTTAGCTACGGGGCAAAAGCTAAGAACGGAAATAGAAATCAGGGATATATCCAAGGAAAACAAAACATTGATTGCTAGGTATAAGTTAGGCGAGTATGCCGATACTTCGGCTATTGTAGTGCCAAACGAATTTGTGATCGACTGCCAAGGGTGCTTTACTAATTTAGAAAAAACCACAGCGCTGGTTGACAGATACAGCACTGACATTAGCAATATGGAAGCAAAACAAGAAAAACAAAACCTGATATATCAGAGGCGGTTCAAAGAACTAGATGAGGAAAAACTTGGTTTTTATAACAAGGTGAATGCGTTAGCCAAAGAGCAGAAGAAGGCTATTGATGATATAAGACCTCGTGGCAGACTTTATTTATCATGGGGTGTATTATGGCGTCCGTGGCCGGTCGCAGGTGGGGCCGGGCTTATGTATCAAAACAAGCGCAACTTAATGTATGGGCTAAAAGGGTATTACGGCCAGGGCGGCACAACCGTTGAAACAACAATTAATATTCCATTATCACTAAAATTCAAATAAAATAAAGTTATATGGCTGATTTTAAAAGAGTATTAAAAACAGACGGTAAGTTTTTTTTGGTAGGGACTATCGGGGGCATAATCACATTATTCTTACCGGTTTTATTATGGAACGTATGGTTCTTGGATTATATTGATTCGCATGGTAAACTTGTCGCTTATTGCATAGCGCCAGTATTCGCTGCAATTTCGGCTGGTATCTTTGCTGGATTTGCTTATACGAAAAAGCCTCTGACTGGTATAGGTAGGGAAGGGAGTCAGATCAATCCGTTTTGGGGCTGGGGTGGGCTTGCATTGGTAATTGAAATAGTAATTGTGGCATTATCTAATACCTGATTAAAGAAAACGCAGCAAAATACAGCACTAAATGAATGTATTTGATAAGATAGTAGTCTGCCTCATTCTTATTTCGGTAATAATTTGGCAAGCGCTTCATCAGGCAAAGGTGTTCAAGCAACAAAAAACCATATCTCACTTCTGGAAAGGGGTGTGGTATGCGTTAGCTGTTGCAGCGATCACTACTCCTTATGTGATTTTTTTCGATTGGTGGTATCTCCTAAAAATACCAGTTATAGGAATAGTAGAACGTATGGCGTTCTTTGACCCTATTTTAAATAAATCCAATAACCAGTCTCTTTTCTATAACGGCCCAGATGTACAGGAGTTTAAAAGTAAAGGCAGTTGGCTGGATCGACTGGAAAACAAGCTACCAGACGGGGTAGTAATTGCCTTGAAATGCGCTTATGTGGTAGCGTTTGTGATTATTATAATACGTATTAAATGACAATAACAACCGACATACTAAAGGCTATTGCACCAGGGAGTAAAAAAACTGGCGGCAAACATCTTCCCGGTTTGGCATTGTGGATGAATCATTGGTTCCCTAAGTTCGAGATTGATACTCTGCAAGAAATAAGACATGTATTAGCTCAATGGGCGCACGAGAGCGATTCATTTAATACATTAGAAGAGTATGCATCCGGTAAAGCATATGAATGGAGAGTTGATCTTGGTAATACAGTCAAAGGGGATGGAGAAAGATATAAAGGTCGCGGGCCGACCCAAACAACGGGTAGAGTTAATTATTTAAGATTAGGTGAGAAACTACAGAAGCCTAATATGTTCTTAGACAACCCTGAATTGCTGGAATTTCCTGAATGGGGAGTTTGGTCATCCTGTGTGTATTGGGATGATAAATCGCTTAATGATATTGCCAATATGCCTGATTCAGCCGAAATACCTTCTAAGAAGGCAAAGCGAATGCTTTCCCCATTAGAATATATCACATTAAGAATTAATGGGGGATTTCGGGGGTATGAAGAGCGACTGAAATTCTATGAACGAGCTAAATCTATTATAGTATAACTATTTTTTCATAATCATGTAGCAGTAAATACTGATACCGGGCTTTTGTTCTCATTAGCCCGTTTTCTTTTAAACCTAAATCAAATTATATGCGGTATTTGTTATTCATGTTATTAGCCCCCGCAATGTGTTACGCACAGTTGGATACAACATTAACCTATCGGCAAAAGGGGGTTCACCATTTATCTATAAGCGCCGATACGACTACCATATCCTGTAAAATTGATACAATTAAGTACCCGGTTGATTTTGAGATAAAATTCAATAAAACCAAAAAGACAATTGCAATAGACGGTTACGGGACTTATAAATATATCGGATATACCCCTACTCAATCATTACTAGCGCATTCTTATCAGCTTGAAAATGGAGGGGAAATATGTTGGGTTAGGGGAAGTGTTATTTGGGCATCGCCATTGGTAAAAAGAAAAGCCACAACAATAATATTTGAAGTAGGTAAATAAAAAAACGGCTACACTCCATAAAAAGAGTCATGCCGATTTATGCTCTATTATGAAACTATTTCAATGCATTAATAGCAGAATCAAGTTCCAACATATTTATATTGTTCTCTAATTCTTTTTCGGCTTCATGCCATATTGCTATCTGAAGCGCCTCCCACTGGCATGTCTTGTAGTTAAGCGCAAAGTTGCCCCAAGAATAAGATACCCCATCGTTTTGTATCATAAGTTCGGTTGTATCTTTATACCCGTCTATACATGCCATTGAGTATAAATACCTAGCAGTTTCTACGGGAGATAAAATAAGATGTAGGGTTTTAGGTAGTTTGCCGTCCGTCCGTTCGTAGGAAACTGTCATGCCTTTATGGTTGAGGCTCCAATTAGTAACGGTAACAACTTTTCTTGATAATTCAGTAGTCATATGTTATTTGGGTTTATGTGATTTTTGCCTCAGTCTTACACTGGTTCATTGATTATGGATTAGCGCAAACAGGACTGTCCATCCGGTAACGGCTAATGAAAACATTATATTTACGGGTATGGAAGGTTGCTTGTTATTTCTTATTGCGTATGCTATATTCTCAATATAAATACCGCTAAATAGTAAGGATGCCCAAAAGGTGAATACTAATGCCATAAAATAATTGTTTACAGTTTTGGTTCATAATAACTATAAACTATAGCCCCATCAGCGGCCAGGATACATACCTTGCCCGTTTCATTGCATTTGATCCAGCCATAGCCACTCATCCCGCGTGTAGCCCTACAGCCTTTCTGAGAAGCGCAGGAGAGGGCCATTGTAATGATGGCGGCAATGAGTAATCCAATCACGAAATTAATTGCTGATCGTCTTTCCCGATGTGGGTAGGGTTTTGTGTTCATTTTGTTTTTGCTTGTTTTTTAAGTATTTAATATCTGTAGTAATGTCTTTTAATGCGTCTGAATATCCATCCAGATGGAATGTTTTATTTGTAACAGCCCGTTTAATATCCTGTAATTCGGATAATGTATTTCTTGTATTTGGCCCCTCAATACGTTCCATCATAAGCCGGTTTTAGCCCATTTAATAATAAACTGTGCATCATCTTTATTAAGATAGATATTGTACTGCTTGTAAACTCCATTCCTGTCTTTCTTTCGGGTGCAGTTATATCTGGTAATTAATTGTTCCCATTTTTGCAGAATAACCTTGGCTATGCTTTCATTGCAACACTCAATTTTTGCCGCAGTCTTAGTGTAGGTTATCGTTGTTTCATCTGCCAATAAAAGACGCGTTGAATCCTGTGCGTTTGCTTTTAATGTAAATGCGCCGGTGAGGGCTGCGATAAGTAAT
>Ga0184637_10002853_pt1 | contig 10972 bp, 10 predicted proteins | sample PLM3_127_b2_FD_133143 | JGI IMG/M metagenome (GOLD analysis project Ga0184637, IMG submission 133143) | Groundwater sediment microbial communities from an aquifer in East River, Colorado, USA - PLM3_127_b2 | ecosystem: Environmental > Terrestrial > Soil > Riparian zone | place: USA: East River... | reverse complement strand
TCCGCTCTGGCCCGGTCTGCTCCGCTTACGTCCTCGACCTGTTCAGGCCCTGCGGTATCCGCCACTCGTCCCACGTCAACACGTCTCGTCAGCAGTCAACTAGGGTGTGGCTCCCATGTGGTCGATGGTGATTGCGCCAATCTGGCCAGGTGACGCGTTCAGCTGAACTCAGCGAGGCTGCGTGGGCTTGGATCGAGCCGTTGATGCCTCAGGCGGTGGGTCGTAGTCGTCCGTGGCGTGATCATCGTCAGGTGGTCGAGGGCATCGTGTTCCGGTATCGGACCGGGGTGGCGTGGCGTGATCTTCCGGGGCGGTTCGGGCCGTGGCAGACGGTGTGGAAGCGGCATCATCGCTTCGCGACCGATGGCACGTGGGACAAGCTGTTGCGCGTGATTCAGGCTGAGGCCGACGCGGCCGGTCGGGTGGATTGGAACGTGTCGTCGACTCCTCGATCGTGCGGGCGCACCAGCATTCGGCTACGGACGCAACGTCATCGAACGCGCCTTCAACGGCTTCAAACACTGGCGCCGGCTGGCCACCAGATACGACAAGCACGCCATCGTCTACCGCGGCGGCCTCGTCCTCGCAGCCGTGCTGCTCTGGCTCACCGACTTAGGAGACCCGTCCTAGTCGAAGCCCTCGTACAACAGCTCGTTGACCGCGAGCGTGCGGTCACGAGGTCTTGCTCGGCGCACCACCGCAGCAGCGTCTCGATACTCGGTGGGCCGCCTCGTCACAGTGCTTTATCCAGCCGCGGCTCGTTCAGAATGGGCACATCATCGATGCTGTGGAAGATGCGTAGCCCCAAATCTTTCGCCCAGCCGAGCTCCAGCTTCGCTCCAGGGGAGGGGGCAAGCAACAAGAAGGCATCACACTGGCTGAGCCAGGCTTTGTCCCACGCCAGATAATCCTCCCATTTCAAGTCGGCACCGGTTTCCAGAGAGCGCTGGTCGATAAAGTGCGTCAGATGCGGGACGTACGGAAAGTGGCCCCGCTTATAGATCTCTATCCCCGCATCCATGGCCGCAACAACGTTCGCCCAAAGCGACTCCTCGTCCTTCCCCGTGTATGGGCCCGCGATGTAGATTCTCAAACGCTGATTCTGGTTCCTCATCCCTCTTTTCTATCCCGCGGGCCGCGCGTCCAAGGCCGCCTGTTCCGCGTCGCTCCCAACGCTTGTGGCGGTGGCCACTACGGCCCACGGTATGGGGATCAGCTCGTTACATGCCTCGCAAGTGATCCGTACCAAGCAGTTCTGGAGTAAGGCCAAGGCCGATCGCCACGGTGAATAGAAAGTCCAGGAGGCCGAGGCCGCCACTTTCTGCCGGCCCGCGGCTGCCTTGGTTAGTCACTCAGGTACCGCGGGGGGACAACAGCCCTTTCGTTCTCCATGTCGGGCGTGATCTTGGCCATGATCACATCCACTCCCCCGGTGCGCTGCTGCTAGTCATATCCCGGTCGACACGCCGACCGAGGATCTCCTCCGCCCGCGAGACGTAGTAACGCCAGCTCGCCCTCCTGCCCTCCTCGCCGCCCGCTGATCCGCGCAGGCGGGGACCGTCAGACGACGAGCGGAACTCCGACTCCGGTATTCGACGCGGCTCCCCGACCAGGTTACGCTCTGTACATCGTGCGGCACAGGGTTTCGAGGGCTAGAGCGTTCATGGAGCTTTGCTCGATGCTGGTCCCGGCCGCGGCGATCCCGTGACCGACCATCAGCGCGACGTCCTTGTTGCCCATGCACTCCGCGAAGGCCTCGCCCTGTTCGTGGGTCTGGATCGTCCGGCTATCGGGATACACTGGGACGCCCTCGCGGGCGAGGTTGGCGCCCGGGCGATACGGCCCATAGATGGGGACGATCTCCTTGCCGGTGATACCGATCAGCACCGAGTACTCCGGATGGGCGTGGACGACGCTCTTTACCTCGGGGCGCATCTTGTAGATCCAGATGTGCAGGAAGCTCTCACTCGGGGGCTGGAGCCCGTCGGGCCCATCCACCATCTCGGCTTCGAAGTTCACTTTGATGATGTCGCGCCCTCGGCTATAGCGCAGGCCGACCTGGTCGGGCCCCTTCCCCTTGATCAGCATCGTGTCGTCGTCAAGCCGATAGCTCACGTGCCCCGTGGCGCCATGCATCAAGTCAAAGGCGCCGAGCACTCGGCATGCCTCCGCCAGGTTCTCCGCTATCTCGCGTTCCTTGTAGGCGCTGTAGGGGCTCATCGCAAACTCTCCTTCCCGTAGCTTGCCAATTCGGGAAAGAGTACTATGCTTCGCGCATTCGAAGAAGCGGAGAGAGCGATGGCCGTCGCGATATCAACGCTTGCCAACCCTGAGGTCTTCCCCGCCCAGCGTAAGACACCGCTGCCCGGCGGCTACATGGGCAAGCTGCTGCACGTCGACCTGACGGCGGGGCGCTGCGAGGACCTGAACCTGCCCGAGGAGCCGGTCCTCCGCCAGTTCTGGGGCGGCCAGGCGCTCGGCCTCTACCTTCTGATGAAGCTGCTGCCACCCGACGCGAAGCCACTCGAGCCCGACAACGTCATCGTGTTCATGACCGGTCCGCTGACCGGCACGGGGCTGACGCCCGGGGGCACGAAGATGACCTCCGTGTTTCTCAGCCCAGCGACCGGCTACACGCTCGGGCGAGCCGCTACCAGCGGCTTCTGGGCCGTCGCGCTGAAGGCCGCCGGCTACGACGGCGTCATCGCAACCGGCGCCAGCGACCGACCCGTCTACCTTTATCTGGACAACGGTCGTGCCGAGCTGCGCGACGCCAGCTCCGTGTGGGGCCTCGGCGCGCGCCAGACGGAGGACCGCCTCCGCCAGGAGGTCGGCCACCAGGACGCACGCGTCGCCTGCATCGGCCCGGCGGGCGAGAACCTCGTCCACGCCGCCATGCTCGTGAACGACTACAACCACTTCGCCTCGCACGGCGCCGGCGCGGTGATGGGCTCGAAGAAGCTGAAGGCGATCGTCGCGCGCGGCACGAGTCGCCCTCCGATCCACGACAAGCGGGCGCTGCTGGAGGCCGGCGAGCGCTGGCGCGGCACGCTGCGCGTCTATACCCCCGATCAGCGGCGCGACGTGGGGCACGGCGCGTCCTGGGGCGCCATCACCCGACACAACTGGCGCGCGACTCTCATCGAGCCACAGCACACCGCGGGGTTCGAGTCGAATCGGATCACCGTGCGGCCGTGCTTCCAGTGCGGGCGCCTCTGCCCGTGGGACGTCGAGATTAAAGAAGGACCCCACGCCGGCACGATCGGGCACTTCGACGCCGGCTCCGAGTGGCTGGACACGTTCTTCAACCTCGACCTCGGTGGCAACGACGTCCTCTATATGTCCGAGCGCATCAACGACGTCGGCATCGAGTGCAGCCACTTCGCGGACGGCGCGGGGCTCGCGTTCGAGGCGTGGGAGAAGGGCCTTCTCGGGCCCGATCGAACCGACGGCCTGACGCTCACCTGGGGGGACCTGGCGACGATCGACCGCCTGCTCGACATGTGCGCTCGCCGCGAGGGCTGGCTCGGCAACCTCCTGGCCGACGGGCCGAAAGAGCTAGCAGCTGCGCTCGGCGGGGACGCGCCCCAATGGGTCGTCCACACGAAGGGTGGCACGCCCGCGCAGCACGAGTGGCGGCCGCTCATCGGCAACATGCTCCGCGAGCTCGTGGCGAGCGGCGGCATGAAGCCGCAGGGCGGCGGCAGCAATCAGCCGCCACCGGACCTGCGTTACCGGGAGGCATGGGGGCCGCTCGACCCGCGTAAGCCCGATGGCTGGGCCTGGTCGCATCTGCTCAGCGAGCAGTATCGACAGGCAGCGGGGCTGATGGGCGTCTGCTGGTTCGCCCAGAACCACATGGCGCCGGACGGGCTGCAGTCGATGTACGATGCGCTCAACGCGACGACCGGCTGGAACATCACGGCGGATGAGGCGCTCGACGCCGGCCACCGCAGCATGCTCCTCCAGAGCATCTTCGGGACGCAACGCGGCTGGCGCGCCGAGCACGACTGGACGGACGTCGGGCCGCGCTTCCTCGAGCGCATCCCCGACGGCCAGTACGCAGGCTTCACCATCGCCGACTTCCTTCCGGGCTTGATCCAGGAGTACTACCGCCTCTCTGGGCGGGACGACATGAGCGGCCGCCCCTTCAAAGAAACGCTCGAGCGCCTCGGCCTGCAGGAATTCGCCGAGTGGAGCGAGTCCGAATGAACGGACCTCTGTCCCCTCCCCCCTTGCGGAGGAGGGTCGTCTGCCCCCTCCCCCAAGCCATGGGCGGGGGAGCGCCGTCTGTCCCCTCCCCCCTTGCGGGGGAGGGCTAGGGAGAGGGGGAAGCCCTGTGACACAACCAGCAGCCGAACGCCGTCCCTACCCCACAGGTCGACTCGCCGACGGCCAGCCCAAGGCGATCCTCTTCGACTCCAGCGCCTGCATCGGCTGCCGTCAGTGCGTCGAGGCGTGCAAAGACTGGAACGACCTCCCGCGCGGCAACACGTACAAGATCAACGCCTCGACGTGGCTCACCATTGAGCCCCCGATCCTCGAGGGCCAATCGGAGGTCTGGGGCCGCAACAGCTGCATGCACTGCGAGTACCCGGTGTGCGCCGCCGTCTGCCCGGTCGAAGCGATTACGAAGTACGACGAGGGGCCGGTCGTTATCGACCAGGACCTTTGCATCGGCTGCGAGTACTGCATCTACGCCTGTCCGTGGCACGTGATCGCGAAGTCCGACGTGAGCGGGAAGGCAACGAAATGCACGATGTGTGCCGACCGCCAGGTCGACGGAAACGAGCCCTTCTGCGTGCACGCCTGCCCCGTGGGCGCCCTCAGCTTCGGCCTGGTCGACGCGATGCAGGCCGAGGTCACCACGCGGGCGTCAGCGACCAGCGGCTCGGTTTACGGCGAGCGCGAGGCCGGCGGCACCCACGTGCTGCACGCCCTCACCCAGCCGCCACGCGAGCACGGGATGCCAGCCGTCAGCTCCGCCCGCTACCCCACCCACCACGTCCCACTCGACGTAAAGGTCCGCGGCATCCTCACAATGACCGGTGGCCTGGCGGGCAAGTGGCGGTCGGTGACAAACGCGTTCACGAAGCCGTGGCGGCTGAAGTACCGGTACTGGCACAAGCCAGAAGGTTGAAGTAGCCCTCAACTGGTGGCGGCTGACCACCAGCACGATGTTGAGCGCCCTAGACCAGGCGGCGCTTGCCCGTGGCGGGGTCGGTGAGCAAGCCGAGGGGCCCGAAGTCGAACTCGGCCACCTCGCCAGGTGCCGTGTCCGGCATGCGGACTGTGTCCCGCGCCGTGGCGCCCAGCCCGCCGGGGATGATCAGTATTGACAACTGCGCACCTAATCACGGTTCAAGTGGTCGCTTCTTTCGTGCCCAGGGCGAGAGATTTCTCGAACTTCGACTACCTGAATGCCCTGAACCGGAGCGACATCTGAACCGGCCGCCGCCGTTGGTGCTTATACCCGGCCACCCTCGGTGCGTGATACATTCCGCCGCTATGCGTGTAGGCGACCCTGTCCGCATTCTCTATGTTGTCGGAAACTCGGATCTTGGCGGCGCCGAGAACCACGTCCTCGCCCTCGCGCGGAGCCTCGATCGGAAACGCTACGCTGTTCGGGTCGTCTGCCCGCGGCCGGGGCCCCTGGTCGAAGGCCTGCAGGGCCTCGGCGTCCGCGTGCACCTCATCGACATGGTCAGGCCAGCGCCCGACGACGAATACGAACTGCACCTCCCCGCCCTGTGGGACTTCTTCTCGCTCGTGCGGCGCTGGCGTCCGGACGTGGTGCACAGCCACCTCTACCCCGCCCATCTGCACGCCTCCCTGGTAGCCGAGCTCCAGCGGGTGCCGGCCATTCTCACCACGGCGCACACCCTCATCGTACGTCCCGGCGATGTGTGGCTCGCCGGGCTCACGCGGACCCGCGTGATCGCAGTGTCGCAGGCGGCCAAGGACCTGCTAGTCCAGGGCGGCGTGCCTCGCACTCGGGTCAGGGTGATCCGGAACGGCATCGAGCCGCGGTATTTCCAGGATGAAGCCGCCGCTGGGCGCGAGATCCGTCGCCAGCTGGGAATCCCGGACGCGGCTCCCGTCATTGGCACCATAGCCCGGCTCTCCCCCGAGAAGGGGCATCGGCAGCTTCTCCACGTCGCCCGCGACGTGCTCAAACAGCGGCCGGAGGCCAGGTTCCTTATCGTCGGAGACGGCCCCCTGAAAGACGAGCTGCGCGCCCTGGCGGCGAGCCTGGGCCTGAACGGAAGCGTCGTCTTCACTGGTCCTCGGCACGATGTTCCGGCCGTGAACCGCGCGCTGGACATTTTTCTCCTGACCTCCCGCGAGGAAGCGCTCCCGCTTGCTGTCGTCGAGGCCATGGCCGCGGGGCGTCCGGTAGTGGCGAGCGCCGTAGGAGGCGTGCCGGAGGTCGTGTTGGATGGAGCCACGGGTCTCCTGTGTCTACCCGAGGACCACGCTGGGTTTGTCCGGGCGGTTCTCACCCTGATCGATCGGCCAGATCTGCGCCTCGAGCTGGGGTCTCGGGGGCGCGAGCGAGTGCGGAGGCGATTCGGCCTCGCTCGGATGGTCCAGGAGACACTACGGTATTACCGCGCCAGCATGGCGCGCGGTGAGCGGGCCCGAGCGGCGTCGGGCGGGGCAGGCTCATCTGGCGCGAGCTAGCGTCTCCTCGTAAACCGCGACCGTCTGGTCGAAGGTACGCTCGATCGGGAACTCCTTTCTCACGCGCTGCCGGGCAGCATCCCCGAGTCGGCCGCGGAGCGAGGCGTCCCCGAGTGCCACGAGCGCGCGGGCCAGAGCGCAGGGGTCGCGAGGCGGCACCACGAAGCCGGTCTGCCCATCCAGAATCTGTAGAGGAACGTCGCCCACTGCGGTCCCGACCACCGGTCTGCCGGCCGCCATGGCCTCGAGTGCAACGAGGGGGCAAGCCTCACTGTCCGACGTGAGTGCCAGCACGTCCGCCACGGGATGCAGGTCGGCCGCGCGCGGCCGAAAGCCAGCGAAGGTGATGCGACTGGCGACCCCGAGAGCCGTCGCCTGCGCTTCGGCCGAGGCGCGCAGCGGCCCATCCCCGACCATAAGAAAGTGCGCGCGCGGGAGGCGGCCTGCCACGAGGGCCGCGGCCTCAACGAAGAGCAGGGGGTTCTTGTCGATGGCCAGCCGTCCCACGAAGCCGATGAGGTACGCGTCCCTGGGAACCGCCAGCTCGCACCGGGCCGCCGCGATGTCGGCGTCGGACCACTCTCGCTCCGGAATGGGGACTCCGTTGGGGATGGTGTGCACGCGCTTGGCCCTGAGCCCCGCGGCGACGTTGCTGGCTACGCCGATGGCGCTGTCGGTCTGGCGGTCGGCCCACCGGCCAAGTCCACGGTTGATCCCTCGGCGCCAGGTATTCATGCTGTGATGCGTGACAACGAGGGGAAGCCCGCTAACTCTGGCGGCGATCGCCGCTGCAACCGACGCTGAATGCAAGTGGGCGTGAATCACATCGAAGGCCCCACTCCGGGCGAGGCGCGCCAGACGAGCGGCAAAACGGAGGCTGAGACGGTGCTTGATGGAGCGGGAAGTGAGGATGCGGACCGGGACGTTCTCACGTTCGAAACGCTCGGCGAGCGGCTCCTGCCCAGAAGTGGCGACGGTGACGGCGTACCCGCGCCCGGCTAGGCCCCCCGAGAGCATCAAAAGGTGATGCTGCGCGCCTCCCACTTCCAGTGAGTCGATGACCGCCAGCACGCGTGTAGACGCCGCCGTCACAGAACTCCCGTTCGGCCAATGTGAGGGGAACGCGCTGAGGAGCTAGTTTACGGAATGGCCTGGGTAGAGGGGATGGCTTACGAAACAGGTGTGCCGAAATCCTCGAGGGCGGCGCCTACGGTCGGGTGGATGCTGAACACTCGATGGAGCCGGGTCACCTCGAAAATGGTTTCGATGTCGGGCGTCAGCCCCGCCAGCTTCACGTCGCCGCCCGCTGCCCGCGTCCGCCGCAAGAAGCCCACCAGCGCGCCGATGATCGAGCTGTCAATGAACTCCACCTGACCCAGATCGAACACGATGCGGGGACAGCGAGCCTGGATCTCGCCCACCTGCTGGCGTAGCTCGTCCGCGTTCGCGGCGTCCAGGACGGCCGGCTCAGTCCAACTGATGATAACCGTGCCGCTTGGATGCTCCTCGACGTTCAGGTTCATGGCTCGGCGCTCGACGCGGCCTCTAGCTCAACCGCGGGCCCGTGGGGTGCGAGCCTCATCGGCGCCGATCCCGCCATGTCGAACAGCTGCGCTAGGAAATCGCTGAACTCTTCGGGCGCCGCCTGCCCGATTCGCTCCCGATAGAAGTGGTCTAGCTCCAGGGCGCACTCCTGGTAGAGCGACTCCGGTGTGTCCACGGCGACGAGCCGAAAGGCGAGGGAGTTACACAGGTTCCTGGCGAGCTTGCTCGTCCGCTCGATTCGGTCCGGCGGCGGCTCGAAGCCCAGGTGGTCGCTGCCTTTGAGGTACAGGAGCTGGGTCTCCACCAGGCGAAGGTCTCGCTCCGCCTGCTCGCGGAAGCGCTGGCCCAACACGTTGGCCAGGTGAAAAAACCCGAGCGCCAGCCGTTTCTCATCCGTGTTACTCCACGTGAGCGGGGTTGCGGTGCCGAGATCGGTGCGCGCGGCATAAGTCGGCAAGCCGCGGGCGCCCGCCGCCCGAAACACGTCTCCCACGCGAATGAAGCGATACCCGCGACCGCGGAGCTCCGCAACGGCCCCAGCGAAGTTCCTGAGTAGCTCTGCCGCGCGCTCCAGTGAGATCTCTTCGGGGGTGGAGGCGTAAACGTATTGCTCCTCGCCCACGAACTCCCGCATCAGGATGATCTCCGCGTCGTACTGGAGATAGGCGTACCTGCCAGCGACAAGCGGGGTCGCGGAGAACTGCCGCCAGAACACCTCTCGGCTGCTGCCGAACATGTGCCCCGCGCTGCGAAAGCTGCCTCTGGGGATGAGGACCGCGGGGATGGTCTCCCGCTTCGTGCCGCGGACCCGCACCACCGGCGGCAGCTCCGCGCTGGGCGGAGCCTCGATGGCGTCGTGGTAGAGCGCCGTGTAACGGATCCTCTGCTCCCTGAGGACCCGCGTGCTGAGATGGAAGAACTCGGGTGGATGGAAGCCTAGAGGTCGCCGTCCCAGCACCTGGCCGAACGTCTCGATCCCTTCCCTCACATCCCGCGCGAACTCAGCCTCTGTCGAAAAGAACGGGTGGACGTGATATTGGGTGTAGCTAAGGAACTCCAGGATGCCGCGGCGCATCCCCTGCTTCATCCGGTCGATCACGTCTGGCGCTTCGTCGCTGAGCACCTCTAGGGTGCGGCCCGTTATTCCATACGACCCGGCGAACTCTTCATCGAGATGCAGATCCAGCAGCATCCGGTACGCCTGGATCAGGTCGGGCCGGGACTTGCGGTGGAACTCCGCGAAGTCGATGTTCATGTTGCTCAAGATGACGATTTCGGCCGCCATCGGCCCTCCAGATTGTCCGGGCGGCTCAGCCAAGCGGAACCGCCTGGACGCCGTCTGAAGGCTTGCTCACGAAGATCGTGGGCTCGATCCCCGTGGTGCTCTGATAGCGTTCCTGGAGGCTCGCGCAGAACGCCGTGGCCGCATCTTCGGCCACCAGATTCACCGTGCATCCACCGAAGCCGCCGCCCGTCATCCGGGCGCCCAGGCACCCTGGGCTCTGCCTGGCTGCCTCGACCATGGCGTCCAGCTCACGCGACGAAACCTCATAATCGTCCCGAAGGCTCATATGGGATTCCGCCATCAGCTGGCCCACGCGGCGGAGATCGTTCTGGGACAGCGCTGCGGCTGCCGCCAGAACTCGCTCATTCTCGCTCACCACGTGCCTGGATCGTCGCCAGAGTATCCCGGCCGAATCCGCATCCAATAGGTCGGACTGGTAAGTCTCGTGGTGCTCGGGGTCCAGATCCCTCAGCGTGGAGACCTCCGGCGCACGTGCCCGAACCACGCCCAGCGCGGCCTCTGCCTCTCGGCGGCGCTCCGCGAAGGGGGACACGATCTGGTCGTGGCGGGTTCCCGTGTTGGCGATGACAACTGTTACTCCCTCGGGGATGGCTATCAACTCGTGGCTCAGCCTTCGGCAGTCTAGCAGCACCGCGTGGCCTGCGCGGGCGTGGCTGATCACATACTGGTCCATGATGCCGCCTGTTGTCCCGTACCAGTGCTCGGCATCGCGGCCGACCTCGGCGAGCTCATGCGGTTCCAGCGCGAGGCCATGCAGGTGGGCGACGGCCGCGGCGAAGCCGACAACCAACGCTGAGGAGGAGGAGAGGCCCCCGCCAGGTGGCAAATCCCCATCGACAAGCACGTCACACCCGAACTCGACAGGGTGGCGCGCGCCCAGCACGCTGAGGACCCCCTGGAAGTAGCGCGCCCATCGCTCCGCATGCCTGTCTTTGGAGTCGATACTCACCTCGAAGCTGGCATCGAGCGTTCTCGAGTGCACGCGCACGCGTCGATCATCCCGGCGCCGCGCCAGCAGGAAGATAGCCCGGTCGATGGCCATGGGGAGAACGAACCCTTCATGGTAGTCGGTGTGGTCGCCGATGAGGTTGACTCGGCCCGGCACGCGGACCCCGAGCTCCGGCCGAGCTCCGAAGCGGCGCTCGAAGTCCTTGCCGAGGATTCGCCATTGGTCAGCCGGCATCGACGCACTCCCGCGGGCCCGGGCGCGTTTCCCCGTCCGCGTCGCGCTCAGTATAGTCGCGCAGTATAGTTTGCGGAGGTTCTTCTGCTGCCCGCACCGCGCCTATGCAAGACATGAATGAACCACCTCGGAACGCCCGGGCCGTGCTGCTCCTTCCCGATGGCACAAAGTGCGCTGTGCCGGAGGGCGGTATAGCGATTGGGCGCCGCGTCGACAGCGGACTGGTGCTCAGCGATCCTCAAGTCTCCCGCCGC
>Ga0184637_10002852_pt1 | contig 10972 bp, 12 predicted proteins | sample PLM3_127_b2_FD_133143 | JGI IMG/M metagenome (GOLD analysis project Ga0184637, IMG submission 133143) | Groundwater sediment microbial communities from an aquifer in East River, Colorado, USA - PLM3_127_b2 | ecosystem: Environmental > Terrestrial > Soil > Riparian zone | place: USA: East River... | reverse complement strand
GGCGCGCGGCCGACCTGCGCGTGTGCGCGCACTGCCGAAGCGCGGAGAGCGTCATGATGGCGCTACGCCACGGCATTGAGGTCATCTATCACGCGAACTACGCCGACGAGCGCGCACTCGACGCGCTCGAAGCCGCGCGCGATCGGATCTTCGTCGGCCCCGCGCTCGGCCTCACCTACAACTTGAGCCAGGTAGCCGCCCACTCCGGCGTCACCGCCGCGCGGGCGGAGGCCTTCGCCCGGGAGCTGGAGGTCTCCGTCGAGACGGTCGGCCTCATGCGCAAGCGCGGCATCCGCGTGCTGCCCGGGGGCGACTACGGCTTCCCCGTCACGCCGCACGGCACCTACGCCCGCGATCTCTGGGTCTTCGTCAAGATCCTCGGCTTCTCGCCATGGAGACGCTCGTCGCGGCGACCAAGCTCGGCGGCGAGATCATGGGTCAGCCGGGCGCGCTGGGCGTCGTGAAGGCGGGCGCGCTGGCCGACCTCCTCCTGGTGGACGGCGATCCGCTCGCCGACATCGAGATCCTTCCGGACCGCGGCGCGCTGCGCATGATCATGAAGGACGGTGCCCTCCACAAGGCGCCCTGAACTGACTGTCGGCAGGCTCGTTCCGGTAGGGTCGTCGGCTCAGCGGCCGGCCCGCGCCGCCACGGCGAAGCCTCCGTCATCGGACAACGAGCCTCGCCACGATGTCCTGGATCTGCTGCTGCACCGCCGCGTCGTCCACCCCGCGCGAGCGGTTGCCCTGTGAAGGCCGCACATTGATCATCGAGTCGAACTCGACGAAGGCCGAGGCCGACCTCTCCGGGTAGAGATTGATCCCCCAGAGGTCACGATCTCGATCGGCATCAAGATGGATGATAGCGCGTCGCATGCTAGGGTGACGCGAGTGCGGAAGGCTCGGGCCTCGAGGGGTCCCGTCTCTGCGCACGGACGAGCACACCGGCGGAAAGGGAAGCCAATGCGCGCCACGGACACGGTCGAGATCGGCAGGACGGGCCTTCAGGTTACTCGCCTGGGACTGGGCGGCGTCGCGCTCTCGGGCGCGCCCCCGGCCACCGATCCGCAGCAGCCGGCGCCAGAGGCCGAAGCCATCGCGCTCATCCATCGCAGCCTGGCGCTGGGGGTGAACTATCTCGACACCGCGCCGATGTACGGCGTCGGCGAGAGCGAGCGTCGTTATGGCCAGGCGCTGCGCAGCGTTCCCCGCGACCGCTACGTGCTCTCGACGAAGGTGGGGCGCGTGCTCCGCCCGGACGCGCCGGGCAGCCCTCAGATAACGTGGGCCTTCGACTTCAGCGAGCGCGGCGTCCGCGAATCGTTCGTCTCGTCGCTGGACCGCCTCGGCTTGGAGCGCATCGACATCCTCTTCGTCCATGACCCGGACGACAACTACCGGCAGGCGGTCGAGGGCGCCTTCCCGTTGTTGGTGGAGCTGCGAGCGCAGGGACTCGTCACGGCCATCGGGGCCGGGATGAACCAGTGGCAGATGGAGCTGGCCTTCGCGCGGGAGGGCCACTGCGACTGCTTCCTGCTGGCCGGGCGCTACACCTTGCTGGACCAGACCGCCCTGCCCGAGTTCCTGCCGTACTGCGTGGAGCACGAGATCGGCGTGGTCGCCGGCGGCCCCTACAACAGCGGCATCCTCGCCGTGGGCGCCCGCGAGGGGGCGACGTTCAACTACCGCGCCGCGTCGCCGGAGATGATGGACAAGGCCGCGGGCATCGGCACCGTCTGCGCACGTCACCGCGTACCGCTGAAGGCGGCGGCCCTGCAGTTCATCCTGGCGCATTCGGCGATCGTGTCGGTGATCCCGGGCGCGCGATCCCTGGCCGAGGTCGAGGAGAACGCCCGGATGGTGGAGTTCCCGATCCCCGCCCAGCTCTGGGCGGAGCTGAAGGACACCGGACTGATCGCCGCCGCCGCGCCGACCCCCTAGTCTCTGAACTGGGCGGCTCGCCAGCGCAGCGCCGCGACGAGACCCTCTTTCTCCCTGATCTCGTCGAACTTCGTCCCGACCTCGGTGCGGGCCGCGTAGAGCGGCGCCACCACGTCGAGGCCGGCGTTGATGGCGCTGCGGAGTCCGGCGGCTTCGGCGCCGCGGTTGATGCCGCGCTTGGTGCCGGCGAGGGCTTCCGGTGAGATGAGGGCCAGGCGCCGGGCGAACTTCAAGGTGGCCGCCTGGAGGTCGGCGCGCGGCACCACGCGATTGACCATCCCGTACTGCAGCGCCGTGGGCGCGTCGATGGTGTCGCCGAGGTAGAGCAGCTCGCGCGCGCGCTTGAGGCCGATGACGAACGGCATGACGAGGACGGGGCCGACGTTCGAGAAGCGGATCTCCGGCTCGCCGAAGACGGCGTCGTCGGCGGCGATGGTGAGGTCGCACAGCATGGCCAGCTCGCAGCCGCCGCCGAGGCAGTGACCCTGGACGGAGGCGATCACCGGCTTCGTCATGTCCCAAGGGGTCATCTCGAGGGCCACGTCGTCGGTGAGCGACTCGTGCCAGGCCAGCGCGTTGTGGCGCCGGGCCGCCCGGTCGGGGTTGGGGGAGATGTCGTAGCCGGCGCAGAAGCTTCGCCCCTCGGCGCGGAGCACCACCACGCTCGTGGCGGCGTCGCGGTCGGCCTCGTGGAAGCGCTCGACGAGCGCGCGCTTGAGATCGGCGCTGATGGCGTTGAGCTTGTCGGGCCGGTTGAGCGTCACGACGCTGACACGGCCGTCGACGGCGTAGGTCACGAGTGGCGCGGTCATGGCAGGCTCCTCATGGGTGTGGTCGCGTGCTGTGAGTCTGCGTGCCCGGAGAGCACGCGCGCCTGGGCGAGCAACTCGTACTTGGCGAGGGTGTCGGCCATCCGCCGAGCCGGCCACTCGCCGCGCTCGACATACCCGAGAAACTCGTCGAGCACGAGTGCGAAGTGGGATTCGTGAGGCGTGCGCAGGGCTGCCGGAATCAGCACTTCGCTGCCTCGCTCCGCGGGCGTGACCTGGAGCCCGGGCAGCTCCGCCTGCCACGCCGCAACCCGCCGTCGCAGGGCCTCCTCGGCGCCCGTCCCGCCGGGACGGGGCTCCACAACCATTCGGCGGCGCCAGCCGGTCGCGGCGTTTTGCGTCACGTGGATGTCCGCCCGCGTGCCGCGCAGATGAGCCCGGTGCGCGTCGCCCCCACCCGCGGGCTCCGTGAGTTCCCAGCGTGTCGAGACCTCGACAGGCACTCCGCCGCAGCGGAAGGAGATCGCCGCATTGCCGAAGTACGCCAGGCTGCCGCCCTCGACCAGCCCACCGAGCGTGCCCGGGAAGTCGCCGAGCCCCGTCACCCGGGCGAACAGCTCGCGCGGAACCAGGGTAGGCCAGCACCGCGCGGCGATCAGCTCGAGCCGTGGGGCGTGGCCGACGAGCTGCTGCGCGTGGTCCACGAGATGCGTCGGGATGTCCGCGAGCCCGTCGCCCTGCGCGCGGACGTCGAAGTACCAGGGCGGGCGCCGGAGCGGAGCGCCGTTCACGCGCTTCTCGAGATGGTGGATGCTCTCGAAGGTGATGGCGGCGCCCTCGTCCCGCGTGAATGCTCCGAACACGTCGGGTGTCCCCACCAGCATCCGCTCGACGGCCGTCGTGATCTCGTGGCGGCCGGTCATCATCTCCATGGCGAGCGGCGGGCCGGCCAAGGCTTGGCGGAGGTCCGCGAGCCCCTCGATTCCCGTCATCCAGGGCTTGTCGGCCAGCACGGGCAGCCCGGCGTCGTGGAGCCGGCGGATCCAGCCGATCTTGCGGTCGTTCCGGCCGGCCAGGATCACCAGGTCGCCCGGGCGCTCCGAGAGAAGGCGCTCGAGCGGGTCGCCCCCGACGTGGACGACGGCCCGCCATCGCGTGGGATGCTCTGGGCGTGCATTGAAGCTCGCCACGAGGCTCAGGAAATCACGAATCTCCGCCTCGTCGGAGGCGTAGACGGCGATCTCGTCGCTCACGAGCGGGTGTTGCTCCCGCAAGGTGAGCGTCGCGTGGAAGTGCTCCGGGGCAAGGAAGGTCAGGGTGTGCATGGTCCTCCCATGGTACGACCAGTGTATGATCCTGTTTCCATGACCTATCGCCCTCGAACGTCCACCTCCCGGCCCCTCGACCAGAATCGGCGGTGACCATGCACATCGAGATCATCTGCACGGGCGACGAAGTCCTGACCGGCAAGATCGTCAACACCAACTTCAGCTACATGAGTCAGAAGCTGGAGGACGTCGGCCTCTCGGTGCGATGGGAGACGACGGTCGGCGACGATCGGGAGAGCCTGCTCCGCGCCTTCCAGCTGGCCGGGGACCGAGCCGACGCCGTCATCGTCAACGGCGGGCTCGGCCCTACCATCGACGATCTGTCGCAGGAGATCGCCGCCCAGGCCGCGGGTTGCGAGCTCGTCCTCAGCGAGGAATGGCTGACCCGGATGGAGGACTTTTTCCGCCGGCGCAGCAGGGTGATGCCGCCCAACAACAAAAAGCAAGCGATGCTGCCCGCCACCGCCGAGATGATCGACAATCCGGTCGGCACCGCCTGCGGCTTCGCCCTCGACATCGGTAAGGCACGCTTCTTCTTCACGCCGGGAGTACCGCGCGAGCTGCGCCGCATGCTGGAGGAGCAGATCATCCCGCGGCTCCTCGCGCGCGGCGGCGCGCCGACGGCCATCTTCCTGAAGCGCTTCCACTCGTATGGACTGGGTGAGTCCCACGTCGACTCGTTGCTCACGGGCGTGGACGAGCTGGTGCCGGACGGCAGCGTGAAGCTCGGCTTCCGGGCCCACTATCCCCAGCTCGAGACCAAGCTGACCGCGCGCGGCGCCGACATGGACGACATCCGCAAGAAGCTGGTGCCGGTGGAGCGGGAAGTGCGCAAGCGGCTCGGCAACTTCATCCTCGCCGAGGACGATCAGACCCTGGAGGGCGTCATCCTGGCCGAGCTGGCGAGTCGTCAGGGCTCCCTGACCGTCGTCGAGACCTTCACCGGCGGGCTGATGGCCGGGCGGCTGGCCCATCTGCCTGGGGCGGAGAAGGTCTTCCGCCGTGGCATCGTGGCCCGCGACCTCGGCGAGGTCTTTGCGGCCGTCGGACTGGAGAGTACACCGCCGGCCGGCGAGCTGACGCGCGAGACTGCCGAGGCGGTGGCGCAGGCGGCGCGACGCCAGACGGGCTCCACGCATGCGCTGGCCGTGCTGATCGATCTCGACGACGGCCCGGACCGGATCGAGTTCGGGGGGAGCATCTGCCTGGCCATCGCCACCGAGCAGGAGGCCGCCTCGCGGCGCAGCCGCATCCTCGGCGGTCGCGACTGGGTCCGCCTGGGAGCGGTCGAGCTAGGGCTCGACTGCCTGCGCCGCTATCTTCAGAGCTTGCCCGTCAACGAGCGCACCGACTTTGAGAGAGCCTGACCCGCATCGGCGGGCGAGAGATAGCGGAGCGTAGGCAAGACCTCAGTCGCCAGCAGCTCCATCGAGCGAAACCACGCCTCCCGCTGGCCTGCGTCGGCGTAATCGCTGCCGAGCTGCAAGATGGTCCCGAAGCCGCCCGTGATCTGAAACTGCTCCCGGATCAGGTCGGCGACCGTGCGGGGACTGCCCACGGCCCAGACCTTGGTGTCCACGAGGTACTCCGCGGTCAGCTCCGCCGTCTGATCGGCGTCGCTGCGGCGATAGTACTGGGTGCCATTGAGCTGCTCGGCGATCGGCTTGAAGTACTCGTTCCAGAAACGCGCCGCGAAGCCGTCGAGCACGGCGCGCCGGGCCTCGGCGTCGGTATCGGCCACGAAGATGTCGCGCAACACCCGCCAGCGCGCGCGGTTCGCCACGCGCCCGGCCGCCGCCGCGCTTTCCGCCAGGGAGTTCCACTGATCGCGCACGTGCTCGGCGAAGAAGTTGAGGCTCATCGGGATGTAGCCCCGCTCGCCGGCCAGGGTGAGCGAGGCCGACTTCTTCCCGAAGCCACCCGCGAAGGCGATCCGCGGCTCGTGCGGCGCGTAGGGGCGGTGGTGCCAGCCGTAGTTTCTGCCCGCGTCTGCATCGACGGGTGGGTGGACCGTCCAGTATTTGCCGTTGAATTCCTGCGGCCCGCTCTCGCTCCAGCACTGGAGAATGATGGCGAGGGCCTCGAGCAGCATCTCGTGGGTGGTGGGTCCGTCCACCCCGAACATGACGTGGTCGCTCGGGGTGGCCCCGGCGCCAAATCCAAAGTGCAGGCGACCGCGGGCCATGTGGTCGAGCTGCGCGAGCTGGGCGGCCACCGTTACCGGATGGTTCTGATAGAGGATCTCCACGCCGGTGCCGAGCATGATGCGCGAGGTCGCGCCGAGCGCGCGCGCGATGATCTGCTGCGGGCACGCGATGGGCGAGTAGTGCGAGGTGATGTGCGAGCCGATCCAGATCTCGTGGTAGCCGACCTCCTCCGCCTTGCGGATGACGTCGAGGTTCCAGTCGATGATCTCCGCCATGGGCCGGCCCGGCTTGGTGGCGGGGGTGAGAAACATCCCGAGCTCGAGCGGCATGACGGACTCCTTTGCGCGTCGGAGAATCGAGGGGCGCCCCGGCTTCGCCGGGGTGCCACGAGCGCCGGGGGGCATGGGGGGCCCTTTCGAGGCCCCTCATCTCACTAGTCCTCGCGGTTGCTCACGCGCGGACCGCCGCTGACGTAGATGGTTTCTCCGGTCATGAAGTTCGCGTGATCGGAGGCCGCGAAGATCACCGCCCACGCGATCTCCTCGGGGCGGCCGAGACGCTGCAGCGGTACCTCGCGGGAGGCGTTGGCGATCATCGCCGGAGTTTTCCAGACCTCCAGCGCGCCCTCCGTCTCCACCGGCCCGGGCGCCACCGCGTTGACGGTGATCCCGTGCTTGGCCCACTCGGCGCCCAGGCTCTGCGTCAGCATCGTCACCCCCGCCTTGGCGGCGGCATAGGCGGCCATGCCGCGGACGCCGGCGCGGCCGGCCACGGAGGAGACATTGACGATCTTGCCGGCGCGCTGCTTGATCATCACGCGGCCGACGGCCTGCGAGAAGAGGAAGACGCCGGTGAGGTTCGTCCGCACCATGGCGTCCCACTCGTCGCGGGGCAGATCTTCCAGGGGCGAGCGCATGCGGTAGCCGGCGTTGTTGACGAGTAGATCGATGCGCCCGAACTCGTCGATCGTCCGCGCGACGACCTCGTCGACCTGGCGCGCCTCGCCCACGTCGCAGGCGAGGGCCAGGGCGCGGCGCCCCTGGGCGCGTACCTCCTCGGCGACCGCATCAACGGCCGCGCGCCGGCGGCTGCAAGCGACGACGTGCGCACCGACCTTGGCAAGTTCAACGGCGATGGCGCGCCCGATGCCCTGGCTGGCGCCGGTGACGATGGCGACGCGGTCGTGAAGTGTGTCGGCGGAAAATCCCATGGCGGCGGCGAGCATACCAGCTTTGGCCGCGCCGCCGGGACTCTCGGTTACTCTTCAATGGCCCGCGCCCAGACTTGTCGGCCCGTGGGCTGCGCTACTCTTCAAACGGATGGACGCGACAAAAACCTCGACGGGAGAATTCGCCATGGATCTCACGGGGAAAACTGCGTTGGTCACCGGTGGCTCCGGAGACCTTGGCGGGGCGATTGCCAGGGCCTTGGCCGCGGCGGGTGCGGATGTCGCCGTCGCCTACGCAAGCCACCTCGAAGCGGCAACCGCGACTGCCGACGCGGTGCGCGCCGCGGGGCGGCGAAGCCTGACCGTGCAACTCGACCAACGTGATCCGATCGCCATCGGCGCATCGGTTGAGAGGGTGGTCGGGGAGTTCGGTCGGGTGGACATCCTCGTCAACAATGCCGCCTGGAACATCGGCATTCCGTTCACCGCCCTCGACGCCCTGACCGCCGATATCTGGGACCGGGTTCTGGAAACCAATCTTCGTGGCCCGTACTTGCTCGCGAGGGCATGTGCCCCGCACCTGCGCGCGCATGGGGCGGGTCGGATCGTGAACATCGCCTCGGTCGGGGGACTGTACCCGGGGAGTAGCAGCATCGCCTATTCGGCGAGCAAGGCCGGGTTGATCCATCTCAGCCGCTGCCTCGCGGTCGCCCTCGCCCCCGAGGTGACGGTCAACTGTATTGCCCCCGGATTGGTGGAAGGCACCCGCATGGCGCAACGACTTCCCGAAGAGATTGCCCAGTGGGCACGCAATCAGGCGGTGCTGGGTCGAACCGCGAGCGCGCAGGACATCGCCGAGCAGGCCGTCACCTTCTGCCGGGCCGAGTCGGTCACGGGACAAGTGGTCGTCATCGACGGTGGCATGCCGGCAGGCATGCACTGAGCTGAGCCCGGCGCTACAATCCCCTCCGCATGCGTGAACGGAGTGACGCGCGGGCGACGAACGACTACTGGGGGCGCGACGGTCTCGAGCGCGCGATCCTGACGGCGCTGGCCGTGGCGGGCAGGGACGTCGACGCGCTGACCATCGACGATCTGGCCCCGGCCGACCAGTTCCACAGCGGCGGGAAGGACGCCACTGTGCGGCTGGCTCGCCTGGCCGACGCGCGACCGGGCCTTCGCATCCTCGACGTCGGCGGCGGCCTGGGTGGGCCGGCGCGCACCTTGGCGGCGGAGTTCGGGTGCCACGTTGCCGTGGTCGACCTCACCGAGTCCTACGTGCGCGCGGGAGCCGCTCTCACCGCGCGGCTCGGGCTTGCCGATCGCGTCACCCATCGGGTGGGCGATGCGCTGGCGGTCGAAGTCGGCGCCGATCCTTTCGACGTCGTCTGGACCCAGAACAGCGGCATGAACGTCGCTGACAAGGAGCGACTCTACGCGGGCTTCGCTCGCCTGCTTTCCCGGGGCGGGGTGCTGGCGATTCAGGAGCCGATGGCGGGTCCGGTGCAGCCGCCCATCTTCCCCGTGATGTGGGCGCGGGATGCGACCACCAGCTTTCTGCGCCGACCAGAAGAAATGCGCGGAGTCATCGAGGCCGCGGGGTTCCGCGTGCGGGCCTGGGACGACGTCACGGCGCAGCTCGCCGGCCCGAGCACCGGCGCCGCCGTTCCCGCCCACGGCATCCAGCGGATCATCATGGGCGCCGCGCTCGACGAGATCACGCGGGCCGGGCAGCACAACCGCGAGGAGGGACGCATCGTCATCGTCCAGGCTGTCCTTGAGAGATGGGGGGCCTAGCACCGGGCCCCCCAAGCCCCCCTGCGCTCGGGACACCCCGGCGAAGCCGGGGCGCCCCTCGAAAGCCCCCCGCGCTCGTCGCGCCCCGGCAAAGCCGGGGCACTCCTCGATCTCCGCCCCCCGCGCTCGTCGCGCCCCGGCGAAGCCGGGGCGACCCTCGATCTCACTCGCCCCAGACGTCCCGAGATACCTCCACCACGCGCTCCAGCTTCCGCCACTGCTCGTCCTCGGTGAGCGTGTTGCCGTGGTGCGTGCTGGCGAAGCCGCACTGCGGGGACAGGCACAGGCGGTCCAGCGGCACGTACTTCGCTGCCTCGCCGATGCGGCGCGCCAGCGCCTCCTTGGACTCGAGCGCGCCCGACTTGGTGGTGACCAGCCCCAGAACGACCAGCTTGTCGCGGGGCAGCAGGCGCAGCGGCTCGAAGCCGCCGGCGCGCTCGCTGTCCCACTCCATGAAGTAGGCGTCCACGTCGGTCGAGAACATCGCCTCCACCACGGCGTCCTCGTAGGGGTTCGACGCCAGCCACGTGCTGCGGAAGTTGCCCCGGCACGTGTGCATGGTCACGGCCATGCCGGCGGGCCGGCCGGCCAGGGCCCCGTTGATCGCGCCGGCGTAGGCGCGGGGGAGCGTCGCGGGATCGTCGCCGCTGGCCCGGAGGCTGTCGCGGATCGTGGGATCGCAGAGGTAGGAGAAGCTCACGTCGTCGAGCTGGAGATAGGTGCACCCGGCGGCGGCGATGTGCCCGATCGCCGCGCGGTAGGCGGCCGCGGCGTCCGCCCAGAACGCGGCGAGGTCCGGATAGTTCTCGCGCGAGATGGCGCTCCGGCCGCCGCGCAGATGCAGCATCGCGGGCGCCGGGATGGTGAACTTGGGCACGGCCTTTGCCACCGATTTCAGAAACTGGAAATGATCCACCATGATCGGACCGGCACAGCGCACCTTGCCGGTGATCGTGGGCATCGGCGGCACGTCCTCGGCATGGAACTTCACGCCGGTGATGGGTGCCAGGCCCACTCCCTCGAGTTGCCGGAGGAAGTCGAGGTGCCAGAAGTCGCGCCGGAACTCGCCGTCGGTGACGACGCGCAGCCCGAGCGCTTCCTGCCTGGCCACCGCCGCGCGGATGCAGCGGTCCTCCACTTCTCTGAGCTGACCGGCCGAGATCGCGCCGGCCTTGGCTCGGGCGCGCGCCTCGTGCAGCTCGGCCGGGCGCAGGAGACTACCGACCTGATCGGCGCGGAACGGGGGTGTGGTCCGCATATGTGTCCTCCCTGGCGGGAGTGCCTCGGGTTCAAACCGAGACACTCCCGGCGCAGTGCTAACGCCGTCGTGCATCCAGAAACTCGCCCACGAGACGGATCGTGACGCCAGCCTCGGCAAAGCATACATTCTGACCATGGACAACCGCTTCTTCGAGCGGCCGATCCTCAACTCCCCCTACGGGTCCCCCGCGCGCCACTGGGAGCTCGACGCGCAAGGACAGCCCACCGGGCAGATCATCGAGGCGCGTCGCACGGCCCAGTTCATCACACCCATCCCCAAACCGAAGAAGCACAAGAGAAGCGCGGGGCAGCAGCGGTTGGTGTTCGACGAGGGGGCGGGCGTCTCGACCGCCAAGCAGGAGTACGACCCGAACCCGGTCATCAACGAGCTGCGCCACCGCGTGAACCAGTGGCGCGGCATCGGCAACCCGAGCGCGTGGGGAGTGACGCCGGAGACGGCGCGGCTGCTTCAACACTGGCGACACCACGAGTTCACCGGCGTCCGCCCCTTTTTCTGCCAGATCGAGGCGGTGGAGACCGCGATCTGGCTCACCGAGGTGGC
>Ga0184637_10002851_pt1 | contig 10977 bp, 12 predicted proteins | sample PLM3_127_b2_FD_133143 | JGI IMG/M metagenome (GOLD analysis project Ga0184637, IMG submission 133143) | Groundwater sediment microbial communities from an aquifer in East River, Colorado, USA - PLM3_127_b2 | ecosystem: Environmental > Terrestrial > Soil > Riparian zone | place: USA: East River... | reverse complement strand
GTCGTCTCCGCGGCGCCATCGACGATCAGGCACACGTCCGTCGTCGTGCCTCCCATGTCGAAGGCCAGCGCTCGGTCGAGGTGGAGCGTGCGGGTCAGCCAGGCCGCCGCCGCCACGCCCGCCGCCGGGCCCGACATGGCCATGAGGAGCGGGCGCGCCCGCGCCATGTCGATCGACATCATGCCGCCCGCGGAGTGCAGCAGGTGCATGGGTGTGCCGGGGTGGGTCGCCGCCACGGTCGATTGCAGTTCCCCGAGGTAGCGGTCGGCCAGGGGCATGACCTTGGCGTTGAGCACGGTCGTCGCGGTGCGCTCGTACTCGCGCAGCTCGGCGTTGACGTCGCTCGAGATCGACACCAGGGCAAAGTGAGGAGCCAGGGCCGCACGGACCGCGCGCTCGTGGTGGGGATTGGCGTAGGCGTGGAGGAGACACACGGCCACGCTCTCCACGCCCTCGCGCGCAAAGCGTTCGACGATGCCCACCAACTCCTCGAGGGCGAGCGGCAGCCGGACGCTGCCATCGGGGCCGCTTCGCTCGGTGATCTCCTCCCGCAGCCGCCGCGGCACCAGGGGCTCCGGCTTGGCGGGCAGATCGAGCCGGTAGAGATGCGAGCGATTCTGGCGGGCGATCTCCAGCACGTCGCGGAAGCCGCGCGTGGTGATGAGCCCGACGCGCGCTCCCTGCCGCTCGACGATGGCGTTGGTCACGACGGTCGTGCCGTGGGCGAGCGAGGCGAGCGGGCCGGCTCCGGCGAGAGCCGCGAGGCCATGGGCCACGCCGTCGGCCGGACGGTTCGGGGTGCTCGGCACCTTGGCGGCGTGCACGCGCCCGGTGGGTGTCCACGCCACCACGTCGGTGAAGGTCCCGCCCACGTCGATGCCGGCGCGGACCCCGTGCACGAATCCCCGCTCCGAAGTCAGGTATCTACTTGGCGACGATGTTGGCGTTGAACCACTCTTTCCAGGCCGGCAGGGTCTTGGCGCGCGTCTCGTCGTCCATGATGTAGCCGCGCTCTTTCCACTCTGCCACCGTGGCGAAGATGCCCGGCTGCCCCTTCAGCTTGGCCGGCACGGCGGCCTTGAGGTTGGTGGGGCCAACCTTGAGCGTGGCCACGATCTGTTCCTGCACGTCTTTGCCGAGCGCCGTGTTGATGAACTGGTAGGCGGCGTCCGCCTTCTTGGTGCCCGCCATGATGGCCATGCAGTCGATGCCCACGATGCCGGGCTTGTCGGTGGGCTGCACGACTTTCACGCTCAGTCCCTGGTCGATGAGGTGGTAGGCGTTGCTGGACAGCATGACCTGGACCGGGGCCTCGCCGGTCTTCATCAGATCCTGGCTCCGAGCGTCGGTGGAGAAGAAGGCGGCGATGTTCGGCTTGAGGCGCTTGAGCCGCTCCTGCCCCTTCTGCCAGTTGACCTCGTTGCCGCCCTCCAGGAGGGCGCTGATTGCGATGATGTGGGAGGGATCGAAATCGGGCATGGCGATCTTGCCCTTGAGCCGCGGATCCCAGAGGTCGGCCCACTTCGCAATCTCGATACCCGGCACCAGATCCGGCCGGTACGCGACGGTGTAGACGTAGGACCACGCGCCCAGGTGCGCGTCGCTCCGGATGGCCTCGCGAGCGAGATCGGCGCTGCTGGGGATCTTGGCGAGGTCGAGCTTCTGGAACAGTCCGTCGGACATGTAGAGGCGCCCGACGTGCGAGGTGGTCAGCGTCACGTCCACGAGCGGCGCGCCCTTGGCGACCCGCGCCTTGGCCAGCCGATCCAAGGTGCCTCCCACCTCGAACTCCACGGGAATCCCGGTCTTGGCCGTGAATGGCTTGGCCACGACTCGATCGACGGTGTCTTTCCAGTTGCCGCCCCAGGAGCTGACGACGAGCGCCTCGTTCGCGTGCGCCCGGGACACGCGCAGCGCGGCCAGGCTCGCCAGACCACAGACAAACGTACGCCTCCGCATCAGCAACTCCTCCTTGTGGCCTTCGCGACGCTGCGATCAGGCGGGATGATTGCGGACTCTAGCGCAGCTTCCTCCCACCGCGCAAGCCGCCGGTACCACCTCCTTCTGAGGCATCGCGGCCGCGGGAGGGCGAGCGGAGGCCGGGAGGGCCAGCGGCACCCGCTACCGGTACAGCTCCTCGAGGGCGGCGCGATACTTCTCCGCCACCACCTTGCGCTTCACCTTGAGGGTCGGGGTCAGCTCACCACCTTCCTGGGTGAAGTCGGCGGCGAGGATGGTGAACTTCTTCACCTTGGCGTACGACTGCAGATGGGTGTTCTTCTCCTCCACCGTGCGCTCCACGCGCTCGACCACTGCCGGGTGCTTCACGAGCATGGCGGGATCCGTGGCGAGAATGCCGTGGTCGCGGGCGAACTTGGATAACTCGTCGGGATTCACGGTGACGAGGGCCACCGGGTACGGCTTCCGATCGCCGTAGACCATGACCTGACTGATGAAGGGATCCGCCTTGAGCATGTTCTCGACGTTCTGGGGGGCGATGTTCATCCCACCCGCGGTCACGATGAGGTCCTTCTTCCGGTCGGTGATGAACAGGAAGCCGTCGTCGTCCAGCCGCCCGATGTCGCCGCTGTGAAACCAGCCGCTCGAATCGAACACCTCGGCGGTGGCCTCCGGCTGCTTGAAGTATCCACGCGTGGCCACGTTGCCGCCGCGGATGAGGATCTCGCCGTCCGCGGCGATCTTCAGTTCCACACCGGGCAGCGCCTGCCCGACCGAGCCGAAGCGATAGCGATCGGGTCGGTTAAAGGTCGCCACCGGACACGTCTCCGTCAGGCCATAGCCCTCCAGCACCAGGATGCCCGCGGCGTGGAAGAACTCCGCGATCTCGCGGGAGAGCGGGGCGCCTCCCGACACCCCCCACGCGAGCCGTCCGCCGAGCGCCGCCTGAAGCTTGGAGAACACGAGCCTGTGGGCGAGACGCCGCTTCAGCTCCAGGGCGGTGGTTATGGACTTGCCCTGCTGCTGGAGCCGGCTCACCTCGCGCCCGACGCCGAGGGCCCACGTGAAGATACGGCGCTTGGCCGGCGAGCCGGCCTCCACGCCGGCCAGGATGCGGGCGTACACCTTCTCGAAGACGCGCGGCACACTGCAGATGAAGTGTGGGCGCACCTCGCGCAGGTTCTCGCCAACCTTGTCGATGTTCTCGGCGAAGGCCGTCGTCAGCCCCCGGTGGACGCCGAGGAACGATTCCAGTCGCGCGAAGGCGTGGGCGAGGGGCAGAAACAGGAGATGCACCCACTGGGCCTCGACCGGCGTCCCCTGCCTGGAGGAATTGAGAGCGGAGATGTGGTTGCCATGCGTCTGGACCACGCCCTTCGGCGGCCCCGTCGTGCCCGAGGTGTAGACGATGGTGGCGATGTCGTCCGGCGCCGTCGACGCCACGCGGTCGGCGAGCGTGCTCCGCAGGGCGTCGTCGTGGTTCCGCCCCAGGCGGCGGAGGGAATCCCACGTCATGACCGTCTGGGAAGGCTCCAGCGCCTCGTAGCCCGCCATGACGATGATCTGCTCGAGCCCCTTCATGCTGGCGCGCGCGTCGAGGGCCTTGGCGAGCTGTCCAGGATCCTCCACGATCAGCGTCTTCGCGCCGGAGTCGTTGACCACGTACGCGATCAGGTCGGGCGGATAACTCGGATAGATCGGGACGGTGATGCATCCCGTACTGAAGATGGCGAAGTCGGCCTGCACCCACTCCGCCCGACTGGCCGAGAGCAGGGCCACCGCGTCGCCTTTTTCGCGACCGAGGGCAAGGAGCCCGAGAGCGACCTCGCGGACGATCTCCCCGACCTCGCGCCAGGTCAGCGTCAGCCACGCCCCTCCGCGCTTGAACTGCTGGGCCGGCATCGCACCGCTTTCCTCGACTCGGCTCCAGAACATCCGGGCCATCGTCTCTGCGGCCATCGCCTTCCTCCTCGTCGTTGGGGCAGAAGAGCCGTGTTGTCGGCGAGTTGGACCCTATCACCGGCCCGGTGACGCAGTGCGAGAATCTGCTTGCGTCGCCTAACGCGTCGCGTTATCCTGGGGCACGTGGAACGACACACGAAGCGCCGGCCCGGCACGCCGCGATCGCGAATCAAGACCAAGGAGGAGTCAACCATGCAGCAGCAGCCAAGCCCCAACGAGATCTACAGCCAGTTCGCGGGCAAGACGGTGGAGACCATCAGCCTGTGGGCGGAGACCAACCAGCGCATCCTGAAGGAGCTGGCCGACTTCACGGCAGGCACCGCGAAGGAAGGGGTGCGCTTCTACGCGGAGATGCAGCAGAACGCGGTGAAGGCCATGAGCGAGACGCCCACCAGCCTGCCCTGGCAGCCCGCTACCTGGCAGGAAGGCTATCAGAAGGCCTTCAAGCTCTTCGAGGGCAACGTCCAGGCGGTGAGCCGGTCGGCCGAGCGCGTGCAGAGTTCGGCGGAGCAGGCCGGGAAGGGTATCCAGGAGGCCTTCTCTGCCGTGGCCGAGAAGATGAAGGGCTTCTACACACCCCAGACCTGAGCGCGGACCGCTGGGCGGCGCGCCCCGACCCCGTCACTTCGCCTCCGTCTTCCGCCGCTCCAGGCGCTCCTCCAGGGCGCGCAGCCGCTCGCGCAGGAGCGCCACTTCCTCCCGCAGCTTGTCGGCCTCGCGCGGCCGCTCCGGGGCATCGGTGTCAGTGCGCGGTTCCGCGCGCGGCATCATGACCCCCCAGCCGGCGCGCGCCGCCCACTCGCGAGAGACGCGATCCACCTCCCGCTGGCTGGTGGTGACGTTCTCGAGACTCGAGCGCAGGGAGCGCTGGATGAAGTCTTGCCATGCCTCGCCGTGCTTGATGAGCTGGTGGAGGAAGGCGGAGGGCAGGTTTCCACGGTGATGTCGCTCCGCCTCCAGGATGATCTGCGTGAGGGTGACCGAGGTCAGGTCCTCACCCGACCCCGCGTCGACCACGGAGATCTCTTTACCCGCGCGGATCATCTCCTCGATCTCGTCGAGGGTCACGTAGCGGCTTTCCTGGGTGTCGTACAGCTTGCGATTCGAGTAGCGCTTGATGACGTACGCCATGCTCTGGCTTCCCTCCGCGTCACGGCCGCGGACGTCGCGCCGAGTCTAACACCGCGCGTCAAGCCCGACAAGGAGAGTACGCATGCTACACTCACGCCTCTCCGAATGAGGAGGACCTTCCCATGAAGCTCACAGGTCGAACGGCGCTCGTCACGGGCGGTTCGCGCGGCATCGGACGCGCCATCGCGCTCGCCCTCGCCGAAGAGGGCGCCGACGTGGCCATCAACTATGTCTCCAGCGAGGCGGCGGCGCACGAGGTGGCGGAGGCGGTGCAGAAGATGGGGCGCCGCGCCATGCTCGCCCAGGCCGACGTGGCCGACTACCCCGACACCTTCCGCATGGCGCACCAGGTGCTGGAGGAATTCGGGCACCTCGACATCCTCGTCAACAACGCGGGCATCAACTCCGACAAGACCTTCGTGAAGATGGACCACGCCTCGTGGCGCAAGGTGCTGGCCATCAATCTCGACGGCGTCTTCAACTGCACCAAGGTCTTCCTCGACCAGATGCTCAAGCAGAACTACGGACGCGTGGTCAACATCACCTCGGTCATCGGCCAGATCGGCAACTTCGGGCAGGCCAACTACGCGGCCTCCAAGGCCGGCGTGGCCGCCTTCACCAAATCGCTGGCCAAGGAGCTCGCCGGCAAGGGCATCACCGTGAACGCGGTGGCGCCCGGGTTCATCGAGACGGAGATGATCGTCGGGATCCCGGAGCGCGTGCGAAACAAGCTCCTCGAGCAGATCCCCCTCAAACGGTTTGGACGGGCGGAGGAGGTCGGGCGCTCGGTGATCTTCATCGTCTCGTCGGACGGCGACTACATCACCGGCGCCGAGCTGTCGATCAACGGCGGCTTGCTGATGTGACGCGCCGGCCGCGGCCGGCGCTCAGCTCCGCCGCTCCGTGACGGCCTCGAGCATCGAGAAGCCCAGCGTCCCCCAGAAGGCCAGGGCCTGCGTGGCCCACCTCCACGGCTGGTACGCGAGCGCGGTCCAGGGCGACGGGCTCGGCGTGTCCTCGTAGACGATCGCGGTGCGCGACGGCATCACCCACGCCTCCCCCGCGAGGACGTCTTCGCCACGCTGATTCGTGCAGACGGTCACCAGGCGCATGCGGTTCCGCTCTGGGATGACCTCGGCCACCTGCACCTTCGCCGTAATGGTGTCGCCGAACTTCACCGGCTTCATGAACTTCAGGCTCTGCGACAGGTAGATGGCGCCCGGTCCAGGCAACCGGGTGCCGATCACCGCCGAGATGAGCCCCGCGGTGAAGATGCCGGGGGCGATGGGTTCCTTGAACGTCGTGGTGGACGCGTAGGCGCGGTCGCTGTGGACGGGATTGTGGTCGCCCACCGCGTCGACGAAGTGCCCCACGTCGTGGCTCTGCACCACCCGCGTGATGTGTGCCGTCTCGCCCGGCGCGATGTCGGCGATCGTCCGACCGATCACCGGGCGGAGCCTCCGGCGCTGGGCGGCCGGAGCGCCTCCTCCAGGCGCCGCCCCATTGCGGCCATCGTGTCCTCCAGCCGATCGAGGCGCTCCTCCAGCTCGATGATCTGCTTGGCCACTCCTGCCACCTGCGTGCGCGACGGGAGATTGAAGGCCTGGAGCGCGGCCTCGACGGACTGATCGGCGAGGCGCTTCGCCGGAGCCTGACTCACCAGCCACTGGTCGAGCGTCTTTCCCATCATCTGGGCGAAGCTCTCCGTGCTCATGGCCTGGCTCAGCGCCTTCGACCACGCTTCGATGGACTGGTCGAGGAACTGCTTCCACTGCGACGTCAGCTCGGGGGTCACCGGGGTCTGGGCGAAGATGCGCGCCCACTGCGCGAGCCCTTGCTCGAACATGGGTTTCCACCAGAAGCCCGCCGGATCGGGGGGAGCCGGAGTGGCGCCCTTGGTCATGAGCTGCGCCCAGGACTTCGCGCCCTCCTCCAGCTGGCGCTTCCAGATCTCGAACATCTGCTGTGACGGCGATGTCTCAGTCATGGGTCACCTGTCACCGGGTCGTCTGTAGCCGGATCGTAGCATGACGCTCTGCGGCAGGCATCTCGCCGCCTACGAGCGCGGCGCCAGCCAGCCCGAGACCTGGGGCCAGCAGTGGATCGCGGCGCCGCGGCCGGCGATCAGTGAGATATGTCCGCCCGGCAGCTCGACGTACTGCTTGTCGTGGCTGCCCACAACGTCGATCAGGGCGCGCACGCAGTCCGGCGGGGCGATGTAGTCCTCCTTGGCCCCCACCACGAAGACCGGGCACGCGATGTTCGAGAGCCGGACCGGGCGCCCGCCGCAGACCAGCTCTCCCCGGTAGAGTTTGTTGTCCTGGTAGAAGTCGCGCACCCACTGCCGGAAGAACTCGCCGGGAAAGGCCACGTACTCGTTGGCCCACCGGTTGAGGGCGTTGAACCCTTCCACGTACTTGTCGTTCCAGAGATTCCACCAGAGGTTCAGGTGGGTGGAGAGGTCCATCGTGGGCTTGAGCAGCTTGAAGCCCGCCTTCACCATGTCGGCCGGCACCGTCCCCAGCGTGTCGACGAAGCGGTCGACGTTGAAGAAGCGCTTGTCCAGCCACAGTCCGAAGATACCGACTCTGGCGAAGTCGATGGGGCCCGCCATGTTGATGAAGTTGCGCACCGGGTATTCCGGGTGCGTGGCCACGAATGACGCGGAGATCGGGGCTCCCATGCAGTACCCCAGGACCGACAGCTCGGAGGCGCCGGAGACCTCGAGAACCTTGCGGGCCATGCGGGGCAGGATCTTGCTGACGCACTCCTCCACGCTGAGGTCGTTGTCCTCCGGGCCGAACACCCCCCAGTCGAGGAGGAAGAAATCGAACCCCTCCCGGGTCATGTGCTCGATGAAACTCCCGCCGGGAAGCAGGTCGAAGATGTAGGGGCGGCTGATGCCGAGGTTGGGGACGAACAAAAGCGGCGTGCGGTGCGAGCGCCGGGAGGCGTACCGGTAGAGCCGCGACTTGTTCCTCTTGTAGACCTCCTCGCGCGGGGTCTGCCCGACCTTCGGGTTCGTCGGGTTGAGGACCATGTCCGTGAGGTTCCGGACGCGCTTGACGTTGCGATCGAACTCGTCCTGCCACTGCTTGACGACCTCGGACGCGACGGAGGTCGCCCCGTTGAGGTCACCGCGGGTGAAGCGCTCGACGACGTCGGCGAACCGCTCCTGGGCCATCAGGGAATCCTCTCGGCCGTCACATCGAGAACATGGAGCCCAGCTTCATGGCCAGGCCCATGTCGCCCTTGATTTTGAGCTTGCCCGACATGAAGAGCATCTGCCCCGACTGCTTGCCCGAGGTCATGTCGAGCCAGTCCTGGGCGCTGATCTGCAAGGTCAGGTTCGGGCTGGGCGCCGCTCCCTCCGTCACCGCACACGCCCCGTCCTTGATCACCGCGTGCCAGGTTCCGCCGCCCTCCCCGCTCACGTCGTACTGGACCGTGGCGCTCGTCCCCGCTGCCTTGTCGGCGCGGAACTTGGTCGTCATCGCCTCGAATGTCTCCTTCACTGTCGCCATTGCGCTCCTCCTTTGAGTTGGAGGGGGCGAGGCGCCCCCTCCAAACCTCCCCACCACGCGGGGTGCCACACGCGCCCGGCGCGGGTGTGGCCCAGCTCGATTCTGCGCCGCGCTTCTAGAAGGTGAACAGATCCATGCCACCGGTCACCGTCAGCACGGAGCCCGTGATGTACCGCGCGCGCTCCGAGGCGAGGAAGGCCACGGCGTTCGCCACGTCCTCGGGAGCGCCTTCGCGCTGCATCGCCACACGCTTGACCATGCGCTCGTACAGGGGACTCAAGGTGGCGTTGGGGGCGATGATACCCGGGGCGATGACGTTGGACGTCACGTTGTGGCGCGCGCCCTCCAGGGCCACTGACCGCGCGAAGCCCACCACGCCCATCTTGGTGGTGGCGTAGGCCGCCTGGCCGAAGCCGCCCATGAGCCCCGCGATGGATGCCATGCAAATGACACGTCCCCACCGGCGCTCACGCATCCCGGGGAATACCGCCTTGGTGACATTGTACGTGCCGGTCAGATTCACGGCGAGGTTCAGCTCCCAGTCCTCGTCGCGTAGATCCTTGAGCTGACCCAGGGTGTAGATGATCCCCGCGTTGTTCACGCAGATATCCACCGGCCCGAGATCGCGCTCGATGTGCCCGACCACCGCCGCTACCCGGGTGGCCTGGCGGATGTCGCATTCGTAGCCGCGGGCCCGCCCGCCCGCCGCTTCGATGCCCTGTGCGGTCTCCGCCGCACCTTCAGCGTTGAGGTCGACGATCGCCACGGGGCATCCCTCTCCGGCGAGGATCTCGGCGTCGGCCCGCCCCAGGCTGCGCGCCCCGCCCGTGACGAGGGCCACTCGACCGGCGATTCCCAGATCCACCGCTACCGGCCTTTGAAGTCGGGCTCGCGCTTGGCGAAGAACGCCTGGATCCCCTCGGCAGCGTCCTCCGTGCGCAGTGACTTCAGAAAGGCGCGCACCTCGATGTCCAGCGCCCTCTCGATCGGCGCTTCCAGTCCCTCGTCGACGGCCTCGATGATCAGCCGGGTGGCCACCGGAGCCCGCGTGGCGAGCTGGCGGGCCAGCGCCTTGGCCTCGGCCAGCGTCTCCCCGTCCTTGCACAGGCGGTTCACGAGGCCGAGGGCGAGGCACTCCGGCGCAGGAATCTGCGTTCCGAGGATCAGGAACTCGAGCGCCTTCGTCCGTCCGATGAGCCGAGGCAGGCGCTGGGTGCCACCGTAGCCCGGAATGATGCCGAGACTCGACTCGGTCTGCCCCATCCGCGCGCCGTCCTTCAGGAGCCGGAAGTGACAGGCCATGGCGATCTCGCAGCCGCCGCCGAGGGCGTGGCCATTCATGGCGGCGATGACCGGCTTCGCGAAGCGCTCGATCCGGCGCACCACACGAGTCCCGAACCGGACGAAGCTCTCCACGTCCCCGCCCGCGAAGGCCGAGCCCAGGTCGGCCCCGGCGCAAAAGATGCGGTCGCCCGAGCCCGTGATGATGACCGACCGCACGGCGTCGTCGCCTTCGAAGCTGCTCAACGCCGCGTTCAGCTCCCGCATGAGCGGCTCGCTGATGGCGTTGGCGGGCGGGCGGTTGAGCGTGATGAGCCCGAAGCTCTCCTCCGTCGCGACGATCAGGGTCTCATACGCCATGCGCGGCGACTCCTTGCAGGAAGATGCCGGCGACCGCGTCGGCCGCCTCCGTGAGTCGATACTTGCGCTTGCCCAGGACCCACGAGGTGGCGAGCTGATCCATGGCGCCGAACAGCATCTTCGTGGCCACGTTGATCGGCACGTCGTGGCGGACGTGGCCGCTGGCCACACCCTCTTCGAGGACGGAGGAGATCAGCTCGAAATACGCGGACACCTCGTGAGCGGAGGCCCCGCGGAAGAACTTCTGGCCCTGGCGCAGCTCGACCTGCACCACCTCGGCCAGGTCCGGATTGCCCTCCAGTACCTGGAAGTGCAGGGCGACGAGCCGGCGGATCTTGGCGACGGCATCGGGCTCGGCGGCGACCTCACGGCGCACCTGGGCCACCCATTCCGCCATCCGCTCCCGGAAGAGGGTGACGAGGATCTCGTCCTTGGTCTTGAAGTAGAGGTAGATCGTCCCGCTGGCGATGCCCGCCTCGCGGGCGATATCGGACACGCGAGAGTTGTAGTAGCCGGTTCGGGCGAACACCCGGATGGCGGCGTCGATGATGGCTTGGGGCTTGTCAGGGTCGCGCATGGCGGCTGAATGAACCGCCAGTCATGGTACGGGGAGGGTCGCGCGGCTGTCAACGAGCCGGCCGTGGGCCCCGTGGGCCGTCCTCCCCGCTACACCTTGAAGTAGCGGGCCTCGGCGTGATGGAAGACCAGCGCCGAGACCGACGCTTCGGGGTCCATCATGTAGCTCTCGGTGAGGGTGATG
>Ga0184637_10002850_pt1 | contig 10978 bp, 7 predicted proteins | sample PLM3_127_b2_FD_133143 | JGI IMG/M metagenome (GOLD analysis project Ga0184637, IMG submission 133143) | Groundwater sediment microbial communities from an aquifer in East River, Colorado, USA - PLM3_127_b2 | ecosystem: Environmental > Terrestrial > Soil > Riparian zone | place: USA: East River... | reverse complement strand
GCTCAACACCTGCATCGGAAAGACGCCGACCTTGACCTCGGGCAGGCCGAACAGCGCCTGGTCGGCCGCGACCGCCATGTCGGTCATGCACAGCAGCCCCATGCCGCCGGCCATGCAGACGCCGTTGATGCGCGCGATCGACGGCAGCGTCGCGTTCTGCGCCTCGCGCAGCATGTCGGCGTAGGCTACGTTCGGCTTCGCGAGGTCGAACGCGAAGCCTTTGCCCGGCTGCAGGTCGGCGCCGGCGCAGAACGCCTTGTCGCCGGCGCCGGTCAGCACGATCACGCGCACTTCGGGGTCGGCGTGCGCGGCGGCGTAGCCGGCGCGGATGCCGTCGGTCACGTCCTTGTTGATCGCGTTGCGCTTGTCGGGCCGGTTGATCGTGATCCAGAACGCATGCCCGCGCTTCTCCTGCAGGACTGCTGCGGAGTTGCTCATGATGGTTGAGGCGAAGGGGTTGACGGTTCGATCTCGGCAACGACGCGACTTGCCGCCACTTGGTCGCCGGTGGCGACATGCACCGCGGTCACCTTGCCGGCCACCGGCGCGGCGTGGATGTGCTCCATCTTCATCGCCTCGAGCGTGACCATCGGTTGGCCTGCTTCGACGCTGTCGCCGACCGCGACCAGCACGGCGACGACGCGGCCGTTCATCGACGCGCGCAACTTGCCGTCGCCGCCGGCTTCGCCCTGGCGCGCCGTCGCGGCGCGGGAGTTGTCGTCGATGACGAACGGCGAGCCGCCGTACTGCAGCAGCAGACGGGTGCCGTCGCGATGGAACACCGCGCCCTCCATGACGCCATCGCAGATGAAGCGCGCGCGGTCGTGGCCGAGCTGGATCAACGCGAGGTCGAAGCTGCGCCCGCCGATGACGACGCCGAAGCGCTGATGGTTCCGCAGGTTCAGGCTGCCGTCGCAGCGGCAGCCGTCGACATCGAAGCGCAGCGGGATCGCCAGCGAATGCGTCAGCGAGCGGCCGACCGGCCGCCGCGCGCGATCGCCCGCCGTCTCGTGCAGCAGCAGTGCCGCGACCGCGGCCGCGCGCTGGCGCAGCTCGTCGTCCGCGGCGAGCAGTGCGTCCTGATGCTGGCCGATGAACGCGGTCGTCGCTCCGCCGGCGGCGAACACCGGATGCGCGAGGCAGCGCGCGAGGAACACCTGGTTCGTCGTGACGCCGAGCGCGACCATGTCTTCGAGCCCGCGGATCAGCTTGCGGCTCGCCTCGTCGCGCGTGCGCCCATGGCTGATGATCTTGGCGATCATCGAGTCGTAGTACGGCGGGATCTCCGACCCCGGGCGCAGCGCGTTCTCGACACGCAACCCGTCGGGAACCTGCCACAGCGCCATCGTCCCGCTCTGCGGCATGAATCCCTTGTCGGCGTCTTCGGCGCACAGCCGCACCTCGATCGCGTGGCCGCTGAACGATACGTCGCGCTGCGCCAGCGGCAACGGCTCGCCGGCGGCGACGCGCAGCTGCAGCTCGACCAGGTCGAGGCCGGTGATCGCCTCGGTGACCGGGTGCTCGACCTGCAGCCGGGTGTTCATCTCCATGAAGTAGTAGTTGCCGTCCCGGTCGAGCAGGAACTCGAACGTGCCGGCGCCTTCGTAGCCGATCGCCTTCACTGCGGCGACGGCGGTGGCGCCCATGCGCTCGCGCAACTCGGTCGACACGGCCGGCGACGGCGCTTCCTCGATCACCTTCTGGTGGCGCCGCTGCACCGAGCAGTCGCGTTCCCCGAGGTGGATCGCGTTGCCGTGGCGATCGGCGAAGACCTGGATCTCGATGTGCCGTGGCTCGACGATCGCGCGCTCGAGGATCATCGTCGAATCGCCGAACGCGTTCTGCGCCTCCGACTTCGCGCTGCGCAGTAGGTCGCCAAATTCCTTGGCCGATGGCACCAGCCGCATGCCGCGGCCGCCGCCGCCGGCGGTGGCCTTGATCATCACCGGGAAGCCGATCCGCTCGGCCTCGGCCGCCAGGCGCTGCTCGCTCTGGTCGTCGCCCTGGTAGCCGGGGATGCACGGCACGCCGGCTTCGATCATCAGCCGCTTGGCGCCGGCCTTGTCACCCATCGCGACGATCGCTTCGGGCGACGGCCCGATAAACACCAGCCTGGCGTCGCGACACGCTTGCGCGAGGTCTTCGTTCTCGGCGAGGAAACCGTAGCCCGGATGCACCGCGTCGGCGCCGCTGCGCTTCGCCGCGTCGATGATCGCGTCGATGCGCAGGTACGACTGCGCGGGCAGCGGCTCGCCGATGCACACCGCCTGGTCAGCCTGCTCGACATGCTGCCCGTTCGCGTCGGCGCTCGAATAGACCGCCACGGTGCGATAGCCGAGCGCACGCGCGGTGCGCATGACGCGCAGCGCGATCTCGCCGCGGTTGGCGATGAGGATTTTGCGGAACGGCGTGGCGAGCGTCATGGCGTTCAGGCGGGCGCCGGGAAGGTGCCCATGAACTTGCAGAGGATCTGCAGCATCACCTCGTCGGCGCCGGCGCCGATCGACGTCAGCCGGGCGTCGCGATAGATGCGCGAGATTGCGCTCTCGTGCGCATAGCCCATGCCGCCCCAGAACTGCAGGCAGCCGTCGGCGACCTCGCGCGCCAGTCGCCCGGCCTTCAGCTTGGCCGCGGTCGCCAGATACTTGGCGTCGTCGCCGCGCACCATCGCATCGACCACCTTCCAGCACAGCGCGTGCAGGCATTCGACCTCGGTCAGCAGTTCGGCCAGGTTGTAGTGCACCCACTGGTTGTCGAGGATCGAGCGACCGAAAGCCTTGCGTTCGCGCGTGTACTCGATCGTGATCGCGATCGCCCGGCGGGCGACGGCACAGTTGTGCAGGGCGCCCCAGAGCCGCTCATGCTGGAACTGCTCCATCTGGTAGATGAAGCCCATGCCCTCCTCGCCGATGCGGTGGCGCTGCGGCACGCGCACGTCGTCGAAGTACAGCTGCGCCGTGTCGGACGAGTCCATGCCGATCTTGCGGATCTTCTTCGCCACCTCGACACCGCGCGTCTTCATCGGCACGACGATCAGCGACTTGTTCTTGTGCACCGGGCCGTCAGAGGTGTTGGCCAACACGACGCAGAAGTCGGCTTGCGTCCCGTTGGTGGTCCACATCTTGCCGCCGTTGATGACATAGTCGTCGCCATCCTTACGCCCGGTGGTCTTGATCGACGCCACGTCCGAGCCGCTGCCGACTTCCGACACGCCGAGGCAGGCGACGTATTCGCCGGAGATCGCGGGGGCGAGGAACTGCTCGCGCAGCCATTCGCTGCCGCGCCGCGCTAGCGCCGGCGTGGCCATGTCGGTCTGCACGCCGATCGCCATCGGCACGCCGCCGCAGTGGATGTCGCCGAGCGCCTCGACGAGCACGGCGCCGAACGACGCGTCGAGACCCATGCCGCCGTTCTCGACCGGCTTGGTCACGCCGAGCAGTCCCAGCTCGCCCATCTTGCGGAAAAGCTCGTGTGCCGGAAAGATCTCGGCTTCCTCCCACGCATCGACATGCGGATTGATCTGCTCGGCGATGAAGCGGCGCGCGGTATCGCGCACCGCCTCGTGTTCGGAGGTCAGCTGCAAGGTCATGGTCTCGCCACCGAGAACTGCATGCGCTGCGGCGTCTTCGCTTCGGCGTCGCGGCAGATCGACATCACCTTGGCGAGCACGGCGCGCGTGTCGCGCGGATCGATGACGCCGTCGTCGAGCACCAGCGCACTGGTCGTGAACACGCTCATCTGGCGGTCGAAGCGGTCGATGATCTTCTGCTGCAGCTCGTCGAGTTTGCCTTGGTCGACCGCGCCTTTGCGCTTCATCGCCGCCTCGGTGACGATCGCCATCGTCCTGGCCGCCTGCTCGCCGCCCATCACGGCGGTCTTCGCGTTCGGCCACGAGAAGCAGAAGCGCGGGTGGAAGCCGCGGCCGCACATGCCGTAGTTGCCGGCGCCGAAGGACGCGCCGCAGAAGATCGTGAACTGCGGCACCGTCGCGTTGGTCACCGCCTGGATCATCTTCGAGCCGTGCTTGATCATGCCGGCCTCCTCGGTAGCGCGGCCGACCATGAAGCCGGTCGTGTTGTTGAGGTAGAGGATCGGCGTGCGCGCCTGGCAGCAGGCCTGGATGAAGTGCGTCGCCTTGTTGGCGCCGGCCACGTCGATCGGGCCGTTGTTGGTGATGATGCCGAGCGGCCAGCCCTCGATCTTGATGTTGCCGCAGACTGTCGCCGACCCGTAGTTCTCGCCGAACTCGAGCCACTCGGAGTCGTCAGCGATGCGCGCGATCACCTGCTTCATGTCGACCGGGCGCTTGTGGTCCATCGGCATGATGCCGAGCAGTTCCTCGCCGTCGTAGCGCGGCGGCTTGAAGGCGCGTTGCTCGTGCGGCAGGTCGCGGTTCCAGTCGATCTGCGCGAGGATCTCGCGCGCGATGCGCAAGGCGTCGCGGTCGTCCTCGACGAGGTAGTCGCCGAGGCCCGAGATCGACGTGTGCATCAGCGCGCCGCCGAGCTCTTCTTCGGTCGCCACCTCGCCGGTGGCGGCCTTCAGCAGCGGCGGGCCGGCCAGGAACGCACGCGCGCGGCTGCGCACCATCACGATGTAGTCCGACAGGCCGGTGTGGTAGGCGCCGCCGGCGGTCGACGACCCGTGCGTCACCGTCACCACCGGCTGCCCGGCGGCCGACATCCGCGCCAGGTTGCGGAACAGGTTGCCGCCGCGCACGAAGTCCTCGACGCGGTAGGTCATCAGGTTGGCGCCGGCGCTCTCGACCAGCTGCACATACGGCAGCTTGTTCTCGAGCGCGAGTTCCTGGACACGCAGCTGCTTGTCGAGGCCCATCGGCTGCAGCGCGCCGGCGTCGATGCCCGCATCGTTCGCGTTGATCATGCAGCGGATGCCCGAGACCGTACCGATGCCGGCGATGACGCCGCCGCCGGGAACGCTCTTGTCGAGGTCCGCGTTGTCGAAGCCGAGGCCGGCCAGGGTCGACAGCTCGAGGAACGGCGTGCCCGGATCGAGCAGCAGCGCCAGCCGCTCGCGCGGCAGCAGTTGCCCGCGCTTCTCGAAGCGTTCGCGCGAGGCCGCCGACGCCTGCACGGTGCGCGATTCGAATGCACGGATGCGCTCGATCAGCGTAAGCATGCCCGCGCGGTTGGCCAGGAAGGCCTCGCTGCTCGGTGAGACGGTCGATTCGATCAGTGCCATGTCGTCGGCTCCAGCGTACGGAAAGCACCCCCCTGTGTCTTGCGCGAACTGGCTGCCTCCGTCAGCGCGCCAGCCGCACCCGGAATTTGCTCAGCAGCGCCGACGGCTGGTACGACTGCTTGGTGCGACGGAAATTTGCCAGCCCCAGGTCTTGCTCGAAGTTCAGCCACTGTACCGGCCGCTCGAAGCTCGCGCAAAAGTGGTGGAACATGTACTGGTAGATGCCCTTGCAAGCGTCGAGGCCCTTGGCGAAGCGCATCACGAAGACGGCGGGCTGGATCTCCTCGGCCAGGACGAAGCCGGCCGGCCGGCCATCGACGTGATGGACGAAGCCTTCCAGGCCCAGCCGCCCGGCCTCCTCCACGGCCTCGATGCATGCCGCCTGGTCGGCCTCGCCGTCGGCTTTGCCCTTGTCGGCCATCCATTGCCGGAGCACTGCGAGCGCATCTGACCGCAACGCCGGCAAATAGCGGTTGGCCTGCACGCTTCCGCCTGCCAGCAGCTGATTCATCAGGTTGCGTTTCTTGGCCAGCGCGCTGCCGCGGTAGTGGCGGAAGTTGTCGGCGCGGTAGAGGTAGTCGGCGTCGTCGCGAGATTCGCTGACGGCGAAGCGCTGCGGGTCGAGCCGCTCGACCTGCCCCCGTGTCAGCGGGTAGAAGCAGTCATGGCCGCGCAGCAGGCCGGCCAGCGCATCTGGCGCGGCCTCATGCAACGCGAACAACGGCAGCAGGTGTCGCACTCCGTCGTAGGTGCGCCCCGCAATGCACGGCTGATCGCCCGGCAGGTAGCGGTACGCGTGCTCGCGCCGGAACAGGTAGAGGTTCGAGAAGGAGAACTCCGACAGGCAGGCCTCGCCGGTCCCCTCACGCAGCTGCCGCAACGCGGCGTCGATCTCCCGCTGCAGGCGCAGCTCGAGCGGCACGCCCTCGCCCGCTTCGTCGATCGTCTCGACGCCCGTCGTCAATAGCGCACCACGCGCACGCCCGGAGCAGGTCCGTCGGCGGGTGGCCCGGCGAAGCATTGCGCCATCAACAGCCAGCGCTGGACCGCGCCGGCGCTGTACTGCAGACCCGTGTCGTCGAGATGCCGGCGCTGCGTGACGAGCAGGCAGAAGTCTTCGGCCGGGCCGCGGACGAAGTCTGCGCTCGACGCATCGCCCCAGGTCCACCGCGCGCCGTCCGGCGCCGCCAACTCGACGTACGGCTTCGCGTCGGGCACCGGCAACCGACGGTTGACGAAGGTCCAGCCGAACGTCGTCACGCCGATATGCGCGATGTGCTTCAGCCGTGCCGTCGCCGGACGCCTGCGGCGCACGACGTCCCAGACGTCCTGGCCGTGCGCCCAGGTCTCCATCAGCCTGGCGCTCGCGAACGAGCGCGCGCTCATCGGCGGCCCGTACCAGGGCAGCCGCGCCTTCGGGTCGAGCACGGCCAGTCGATCGACGAGCTGCTCGTGCAAGCGACGCCATTCGCTCAGCAGTGCCGGGCCGGACAGGCCACCGTACGCGAGCCGCGCGACGCCGCTGATCTCTTCGCCCTTCGCGAGTCGCTCGTTGAGCAGTGCCGCATCACGCGCGAAAGCTTCGGGGTCGGTCGCCGACTGCAGCGCAGTCGCGTCGAAGTAGCACAGGTGCGCGATCTCGTCCCACGGCGTCCAGCCGTAGAACTTGCTGTGCGTCGCCCATTGTTCTTCGGTCAACGACTCGGCCAATGCAGCGAGTTCACGGTACTCGGCCAGCAGGTCGGCGCAGGTTTCCTTCACGTCAGATCCCCAGTTGACGCGCCGCCAAGTCTTTCATGATCTCCTCGGCGCCGCCGCCGATCATCATCACCTTGACCTCGCGGTAGATGCGCTCGCTCTTCGTGCCGCGCATGAAGCCCATGCCGCCGAGGATCTGCACTGCGGCATCGGCGCAGAACTGCATCGCCTGCGTCGCCAGCACCTTGACCATGCAGATGCGCGCGACCAGCTGCGCGGGCTCGGCGAGCCGGTGCTCGATGCGGTACGCCAGCTCGTAGAGCAGGCAGCGCGCCGCATCGATGCGCGCCATCATGTCGACCAGCTTGTGGCGGATGACCTGGCGCTGCGACAGCGGTTCGCCGAAGGTCTTGCGCTCCTGCGCCCACTCGAGCGCTTCGTCGAGGCACACCTCGGCGAAGGCGCAGGCCTGTGCCGACATGATCAACCGCTCGCTATTGAAGTTGCTCATGACGATCGGGAAGCCCTTGCCTTCGGCGCCGATGAGATTGCGTGCCGGAACGCGGCAGTTGTCGAACCGCAGATGCGCGGTGTCCGAGGCCCACCAGCCCATCTTCTTCAGCTCGCTGCGCGTGAGGCCCGGCGTGTCGCCGTCGATCAGCAGCACCGAGACGCCGCCGGCACCCTTGTCGGCGGGGTCGGTGCGCACGGCGGTGGTGATGAAGTCGGCGCGCATGCCCGAGGTGATGAAGGTCTTCTCGCCGTTGACGACGTAGTGGTCGCCGTCGCGCACCGCCGTGGTCTTCAGCGAAGCGACATCGGAGCCACCGCCCGGCTCGGTGATCGCCAGCGCGATGATGCGCTCGCCCGACAGAACCTGCGGGACGACGCGCTGCTTCAGCGCTTCGCTGCCCGCGTTGACCACCGGCGGCAGCCCGATCGTGTGCGAGCCGAGCGACGCGGCAAGGCCGCCGCTGCCGCAGCGCGCCATCTCCTCGGCGACGAGGATCTTGTAGAACACGTCGGCCGGCGTGCCGCCATACGCTTCCGGCACGCCCAGTCCTTGAACGCCGAGCTCGGCCGTCCTGCGGTACAGCGCGCGCGGGAACGTGCCGGCCTCGTCCCATTCGTTGACGAACGGCGTGATCTCGCGTTCGACGAAGTCGCGCAGGCTGCTGCGGAACTGTTCGTGCTCGGGCGAGAAGTAGTGCGCCAGCGGCGGTGATTCCAGCATGTCGAAGGACGACCGTGAGATCACGTCAATGTAGCTGCATCAGCCGGCGCGCCACTTGCGGAAACTGGCTGCGCTGGCATGCTCACAATGCCGTGCAATCAGGAGGTACGCACGATGGATGGGCTGGAAGACGCGATGCAAACCGGCAAACGCGCGCTGGTGTACCCCTTTGAGGCGGTGCCGCAGCGTGGACTATCGATCGAGGTCGCCCCCGGCGTTCATTGGATCAGGATGCCGCTGCCGTACGCGCTCGACCACATCAACCTGTGGGCGCTCGACGACGCGGCGGGCTGGGCAGTCGTCGATACCGGCGTGCGCACCGAAGAGACGGCGGCGGTGTGGCGCGAGCTGTTCGCCAACGCACCGGACGTTCGCACGCTGACGCGCGTCTTCGTGACGCACATGCACCCCGACCATGTTGGCATGGCGGGCTGGCTGACGCGCAAATTCGGCGTCAGGCTGTGGATGACGCGGCTCGAATACCTCAGCTGTCGCGTGATGGTGTCCGACACCGGCCGGGAGGCGCCCGACGACGCGATCGCGTTCTACCGGCGCGCGGGGTGGAGCGACGCCGCGATCGAAACCTATCGCGCCCGATTCGGCAACTTCGGAAAGCACATCCACAAGCCGCCTGACAGCTTCAGGCGGCTTCGCGACGGCGACGCACTGCAGATCGGCGCCCACACGTGGCGCGTCATCGTCGGCACCGGACATTCGCCCGAGCACGCCTGCCTGTACTGCCCCGACCTCGGAGTTCTGATCTCTGGCGATCAGGTACTGCCGCGGATATCGTCGAACGTTTCCGTCTATCCGATCGAGCCGGATGCCGATCCGATGGCCGACTGGCTCGCCTCGCTCGACAAGCTGAAGCGCGAAGTGCCGGACGACGTTCTCGTGCTGCCGTCGCACAACGAATGCTTTCGCGGCCTGCATGCCCGCATCGATGCGCTGCGCCAAGGGCAGGAACGCTCCCTCGAACGGCTGCGACGTGCGCTGAAGGAACCCAAGCGTGCCGTCGACGTCTTCGTCAGCCTGTTCGCGCGCAGCATCGACGAGTCCAATGTTCCGTTGCTGGGCATGGCGACGGGTGAGAGCATCGCCTGCCTCAACCACCTTTTGCACCGCGGTGACATCGACTGCGAGGCGGACCGCGACGGGGTCGCCTGGTACCGGTCAAAGGAAGTCGCTCGCTGATCGCGGGCCGCTGCGACCGCCTTCTGCCGGCGTCGACGTTGCGGCAGTCGAGATGAGCAAGCGAAATACCTTGAAGGTCGCGCCAAGCGTCAACCGAGCGGCAACGGTCGCCGCTCATGCTGCGAGCATCACGGCCTGCGCACGCAAGCTACTGATCATCCTCAACGCGATGGTCAGAACTCGCAAACCGTTCGACGCAGCGCTTCACCTGGGTTGACCTTCAAGACAGTTGCTTGGTTCGGAGCTTGTTGGCCGATTTGAAATGGTTGATTTCGTTGACATTCCGGCCGAGCCGCCTGTCCAACCTCTCCTCTGTCGTGCACTGTCGTGCGACAGTCAAGTCCCTTCAAGGTCCCTTCACATCCGTTCCGGTATCGCTTGAGGCCGCCTGCGTAGGACCTTGAGGCACTAGACCCCAGGCAGTCGGCGTTGTAGACGCTCTTCCAGGCTGCCACCGGCTGCGGCTCACACCAGCGCAGCTCGCGGAACGGCGGCGCCCCCGCGTACGGAGCGACTGAGCGGTTGCGCGCCACAAGACGTCCGACGACCCGAGGCCGCCGGACGCGCTTTGAAGGCGGTTCATTGGCACGTGAAGTTGGCCGCGTCGTTGATGTCGCCGGATCCCTTGTATCGCGTCTGCTTCGGGTACGGGCATAGCGGCCGCGTCCGGGACGTCACCCCGAAGTAGCCAGGATTGCTCGCCGCTGCGACGACGGAATCCGGCGCCACGCCCTTTTCCACCCACTCGACGAGCTGGGGCAGCATGTCGAACTTGTCGGTGCCAGGGCCTCCGCTGCAATGGGCCATGCCGGGCACGACGAACATGCGCGCGAAGTCCTGCGCGTTGGATCCCATGTGCTGGTTCATCGCGTCGTACCAGCGCAGCGTGTCCTTGACCGACACCGACGAGTCGCTCGAGCCCTGGTACATCATCATCTTGCCCGCGCGTGCCTTGAATTGCGTGAGGTCCAGGGCGTCGGTGAAGGTCATGCCCGCGGTCGATTGGGGATATGCCGCAGTGGTCGCATAGATCTTGATCGGCTCGGTGTCGAAGTTGTAGTTCAGCGAGTACGCCAACGAATCGGCCGTCGCGATGGGCAGCGGCGGCGTCGTGTAGATCACGGCCTCGGCAGTCGCGAAGTTGAGCTTGGTGGCGTTGTTCGTCGTCGACGCGTAGGAGCCGATCCACCACGAGCGCCAGGACGGGTTGTAGGTGGTGCCGTTCAGGCCGCCGATGCCTCCGTCCCACTGCCAGTCCGAGTACAGCTGCGTGCCCTGCGAATTCACCGCGCCCGCAAAGGCCTGCTTCATCGTGCCGTTCTGATCCGCGCTGAGGCAGCTGTCCGCCTTCGCCCCGGTGCATTGCAGCTCCGCTAACTTCGTGCTGACCAGGGCCGTCGTGCACGCTGGCTGGTTGTCGACGATGCCGTCGGCGAGTCCGTCCAGGCTGTCGCAGGCGCCCAGCACGGCATTGCGGAACAGCAAGAGGTCGGTGTCGGAATACGTCTTGACGATCGCGGGGTCGCCGTTGGGGAAGAACAGGCCGCTGCGCCGTGCCAGTCCGGCAACGAGCTGCGTGGTGTGCACCCCGGCCAACGGGCCGAGCGGAATGTGCAGCACGGGGGCGCCGGCGACGACGCCGTCGTAGTG
>Ga0184637_10002849_pt1 | contig 10980 bp, 13 predicted proteins | sample PLM3_127_b2_FD_133143 | JGI IMG/M metagenome (GOLD analysis project Ga0184637, IMG submission 133143) | Groundwater sediment microbial communities from an aquifer in East River, Colorado, USA - PLM3_127_b2 | ecosystem: Environmental > Terrestrial > Soil > Riparian zone | place: USA: East River... | reverse complement strand
GGCCATGGCTGATGTTGTGATCATCGGCGCGGGACCTGCCGGTGCGATGGCGGGAGCATTGCTCGCGCGACGCGGCTACGAGGTGCTGGTTCTCGAGCGGCAGAAGTTTCCTCGCTTTTCGATCGGCGAGAGCCTGCTGGCCAACAGCATGCACTTCATCGAAGAGGCCGGAATGCTCGAAGCGGTGCTCGCCAAGGGCTTCCAGTTCAAGAACGGCGCGGCCTTCGTCAGCGACGGGCGCTATTCGGAATACAACTTTGCGCAGAAGAGCACGGCCGGGTACGCATACACGTTTCAAGTGCCGCGCGCCGATTTCGACAAAGTGCTCGCGGACGACGCCGCGCGCCAGGGGGCGGAGGTGCGTTACGAGGTCGAGATTACCGGGGTCGATTTCAGCGGCGATCTGCCGCGCGTGCACAGTCGCACTGCCGCCGGCGAGCTGTCGAGCCATCGTGCGCGCTTCGTGCTGGATGCCAGCGGATTCGGGCGGACCTTGCCAAGGTTGTTGAACCTCGAGCGGCCATCGGACTTCCCGGTGCGCGCCGCGCTCTTTACGCACATCGAGGACCACGTTGTTGCCGGCGCCTTCGATCGGCAGAAGATTCGCGTGAGCATCCACCCGGAGCAGCGCGATGTCTGGTACTGGCTGATCCCGTTTTCGAATGGCCGCAGCTCGCTCGGGGTCGTCGCGACACGCGAGTTTCACCAGCGCTTCGAGGGCAGCACCAGCGAACGGCTGTGGCAGATCGTCAGTCAGGAGCCGTCGCTTGCCGCCTTGCTGGCGCAGGCGAAGCCGGTCGCGCAGGTGGGCGAGATCATCGGCTATGCCGCAAATGTCACCGCGCTGCATGGCAAGGGGTTCGCGCTGCTCGGCAACGCGGCGGAGTTTCTCGATCCGGTGTTCTCATCCGGCGTGACGATCGCGATGCAATCGGCGAGCCTCGCCGCACGGGCGCTCGATCGGCAGTGGCGCGGTGAGACGGTTGATTGGACGGCCGATTTCGATGCGCCGTTGAAGTACGGCGTAGAGACGTTTCGTGCCTTCGTCCGCGGCTGGTACGACGGATCGCTCCAGGACATCATCTTCCACACGCGCCAGGACGAGCACATTCGCCGCCACATCTGTTCGGTGCTGGCCGGGTATGCGTGGGACACCACGAATCCATATACGGGAACGCACGCGGGGCGGCGTCTCGATGCGCTGGCGAGGCTCTGCCGGAATGCATAAGGCTCTCCTGGTCGCCGTTGCCGGTGTGCTCGCGTCCTGCGCGACGACTTCCGCCAGCCGCGGCACCCAGGCGACTGCACCTGCCTGGCAGCTGCTGCCACCGTCTTCGCTCGGAGCGGTGCGCGCGGTGAATCAGCGTCTGCGGGCCGCATATGCCGACCAGGAGATCAGCCTCGACTGCGCCGTCAGCGTGACGACGGAACTCATCACCGTCATCGGTCTGCTCCCGGCGGGTCCGCGCCTGTTCACCGTGAGCTACGACGGTCGGCAAGTGGATGCCGAGACGAGTCAGGACGTTCCCGCCGCGCTCAAGCCCGAGCGGCTGCTCAATGACCTGCAACTCGCACTCTGGCCGCGGCAGGCCCTCGAACGGGCGTTTGAGAACTCGCGCTGGCGCCTGACTGAACCGGATCCACGCACGCGGCGCTTGCTTCGTGATGGGAGACTCGTCGCCGAGGTCCACTACGGCACCGCAGATCCCTGGACGGGCCGAATCTGGCTGGTCAATTTTGACGGTGGCTATTCGATTGCCGTCGACTCGCAGCGGCTGGAGTGACGTGGGCGCGGCCGGCATCGACAGGGTTGAGAGCGACCGCACGCAGATTCCCATCGAAGAGCTGCTGTTGCAGCGGCACGAGATGCTGCTGCTCGAATGCCTGCACGACTACGGCCCGACCCATGTTGAGGTAGGTGCGAGGGTGACGCAGAATCATCCGCTCGTTGATCGATCGCGAGGCATGCCCGCCTGGGTGGGCGTCGAGTTGATGGCGCAGGCGGTCTCGGTCTTTTCCGCGCTCGAACTGCGCGCTCGGGGACTGCCGCCGCGCATAGGGTTGCTCCTGGGCGCGCGCAGCTTCGAGACCCGAGTGCCGTATTTTTGCGTGGGCGCGAGCTTGAACGTGCGCGCGACGCTCACGCTGCGCGACCGCACCGGTCTCGGCGTTTTCGAGTGCACGATCCATGAGCAGGGAGCGCTGCTCGCGCGGGCGCAGGTGAAGGGATACATGCCGGAAGACATCGATGCATTCCTGAGATCAAGCGAAAATGGCTGAGTGGGTGCTGGTTACAGGATCGAGCCGCGGCATCGGCGCCGCGATCGCCCGCCGCCTCGCGCGCGATGGCTACAACCTGGTGATTCACTGTCGCGAGAATGTTCACGCCGCCGAGGAGGTCGCAACCGCGGTCCGCGCCGCCGGTGTGCAAACGCGGTTGCTCAAGTTCGACACCGCCGACCGCGCCACGACCCAGACGGCGCTGATCGCGGACGTCGAAGCACACGGGGCGTACTACGGCGTGGTTTGCAACGCCGGGATTGCCCGGGACGGCGCTTTCCCGGCACTCACGGCGGAGGATTGGGACAGCGTGCTCAGGACCAATCTCGACGGCTTCTATAATGTCCTGCAACCGCTGGTCATGCCGATGATCCGCCGCCGCAAGCCGGGACGCATCGTCACGCTGTCCTCAGCGTCGGGCGTGATCGGCAATCGCGGCCAGGTCAACTACAGCGCGGCCAAGGCCGGTATAATCGGCGCCACCAAGGCGCTTGCCGTAGAGCTGGCGAGCCGGTCAATAACCGTCAATTGCGTGGCCCCCGGACTCATCCGCACCGCGATGAGCGCCAACGCACCGATCGAGGAAGTGCTCAAGATGATTCCCGCGCAGCGACTCGGTGAACCTGACGAGGTCGCTGCCGTGGTCGGCTTCTTGATGTCGGAGTCGGCGGCCTACATCACCCGCCAGGTCATCGGCGTGAACGGCGGATTGTGCTGATGAGTGCCAACGAGCGACGCGTCGCGGTCACCGGCATGGCGGGTATCACTTCGCTCGGGCAGAACTGGACCGAAGTGGAACGCAACCTGCTCGCAAACTCGAGCGGCATCGAGCGCATGCCGGAATGGGCACGCTACGCGGATCTCAATACGCGCCTGGGTGGCCCGGTGCGCAACTTCGCACCGCCACCGCACTTCACGCGCAAGGTGACGCGCTCGATGGGACGCGTATCACTGCTGGCGACGTGTGCGACGGAAATGGCGCTTGCGCGCGCGGGACTGCTCGACGATGAGTCCATTCGAGATGGCCGCATGGGGGTGGCGTACGGCTCATCGACCGGCAGCACCGATGCGGTGCGCGATTTCAGCGCCATGCTCTCCACCGGCAGCATGGGCAACATCAACGCGACCACTTACCTGAGGATGATGCCGCACACCACGGCGGCCAACATCAGTGTGTACTTCGGTCTCAAAGGCCGCGTGATTCCCGCTTCGAGCGCGTGCACTTCCGGCAGCCACTCTATCGGTTATGCCTACGAGTCCATCAAGTACGGCAAGCAGCTGATGATGGTAGCGGGAGGCGCCGAGGAGTTGTGCGTGAGCGAGGCGGCCGTGTTCGACACGCTGTATGCGACCAGCACGCGTAACGAAAGCCCCAAGACCACGCCGCGCCCGTTCGATCGCGACCGCGACGGGCTCGTCATCGGTGAAGGTGCCGGTACGCTGGTGCTGGAAGATTACGAGCATGCGCGCGCGCGTGGCGCGCGAATCCACGCGGAGATCGTCGGTTTCGGCAGCAACGCCGACGGCGATCACCTGACACACCCCAACACGCATACGATGCAGCGCGCGATGGAACTGGCGCTTGAGGACGCCGGTCTGCCGTCACAGGCGGTGGCTTACGTGAACGCGCACGCCACGGCGACCGAACAGGGCGACATCGCGGAGACTCAGGCCACCTGGAGGCTGTTCGGTTCACGCGTTCCCGTGAGCACTTTTAAGGGGCATGTAGGACATACGCTGGGCGCCTGCGGGGCCATCGAAAGCTGGTGGACGATCGAGATGATGAATTCGGGCTGGTTTGCGCCGACGCTGAATCTCGACAACGTTGACGCTCGCTGCGGCGAACTCGACTATATCCAGCGCACGGGGCGCCGCTTCGACTGCGAATTCGTCCTCAAGAACAATTTCGCATTCGGCGGCATCAACACTTCACTATTGTTCCGGCGCGCGGCTTGAAGAACTGCACCGGTATTCATGCGACTCATAAGGGAGATCGATCATGTACATGAAGCGATTGCTGGCGGTGGCGGCGGGAGTGGTCCTGGTCATGGGCGTCGCGTACGCGCGCGACACCAGGCTCAAGCTGCCGATCAAGGACGCCATGGAGACCGGGGAATTCAAGGCGCAGGCCGACGCGAACATCAAGCTCTTCTTCGGCGCGCAGCAGTACCCGAAACCAGTGCAGAGCTTCGGCACCTTCACGTCCAACAAGAAGACCAACTTCTTCAACAAGTCGGACAAGGAGGGCTGCGAGTGGGTGTTCCTGTCCGCGGCGCTGGCGTTGCAGGAGCGTGCCCGGCAGCTCGGTGGCAACGCGGTGGTGAAGATCAAGAGCGTCTATAAGGGTGGCGATCTGTCGAGCGAGACCGAATACGAATGCGGCGCGGGCGCGGTGATGGGCGGAGTTGCCTTGCAGGGCGAGGTGGTCAAGCTGCCCTGAAATGAAATCTGCATTTCTCGCCACCGCCCTCGAGGCTGCGGAAGCGGCTACACAGGTCATCCAGCGGCTCTACCGGGGCAACATCGAGGTCCGCGAGAAGGCGGATAAGTCACCGGTCACTGTCGCGGACATAGAAGCCGAGAAAGCGATACGGGCGGTGCTCGAGGCGAGCTTCCCCGAGCACGGCTTCTTCGGCGAAGAGACCGGTGAGCGCGATTGCGACGCCGAGTATCTGTGGCTCGTGGATCCAATCGATGGCACCAAGGCGTTCGTGCGCGAATACCCGATGTTCTCCACGCAGATCGCACTCATGAAACGCGGTGAGCTGGTCGTTGGCGTATCGAGTGCCTGCGAGTACGGCGAACTCGCTTACGCGGAGAAAGGACAGGGTGCGTGGCTCGACGGCAAGCCCGTGACCGTGAGTAGCGTCGATCGTATCGAGGACGCCGCGCTGTCTACGGGGAATCTGAAATCGCTGGCGCTCGGGTCACACTGGAACCGGTTCGGTGCGCTCGTCGGCCGGCTCAATCGCATCCGGGGCTACGGCGATTTCCTGCACTACCACCTGTTGGCGGCGGGCAAGATCGATGCCGTGATCGAGACCGACGTCAATATCCTCGACGTCGCGGCGCTCGCGATGATCGTCGAAGAAGCCGGTGGACGGTTCACCGATCTCGAGGGGAATCCGGTGTCGCTCGGCACCACGAGCGTGCTGGCCACCAACGGCCGGCTGCACGGACCGATCCTGGAAGCGCTCGGTTTCTGATCGGAAAGGCCCGCTTCACGGGCCGCTAGTCGCTGACGAAAATGCGCCGGCCGCGGAAGTCGAGCTCGTGGATCGCAGTGTGATACAGGCGCGTGAGATGCGCGGCGTCGAGTACCGCCACAGTGGGCCCGAATGTCCAGGTGCCGTCGCCGTACAGGAGCAGCACCTGGTCGGCAAAGCGCGAGGCCAGCGTCGCGTCGTGCAGGCTCGCGATGACGGTGCGGCCCTGGTCGGCGCGCGTGCGAAAGAGCTTCAGGATCTCGAGCTGGTGATGCGGATCGAGGTGATTGGTCGGCTCATCGAGCAGGTACAGAGCCGGGTCCTGTGTCAGCACCGTGGCGATCGCGAGCCGCCGGCGTTCACCGCCCGAGAGCGTTTCTAGCGAGCGCCCCTCGAGAGCCGCAAGACCGACGGCCGCGAGTGCGCCGCGAGCAATGCCCAGATCGCGCTCGCTCTCCCAGCGCCAGAACTCGATGTGCGGATGGCGGCCGATGAGCGCGGTCTCGAGTACCGTCGACGGAAATGGATCCTCACTGGACTGAGTGAGCAGGCCGAGAACCCGTGCGAGCTCATGCCGCGGCCAGGTGGTGAGATCCTCACCGCGCAGCCGGATGGTCCCGGCGCCCGGCGCGCGCAAGCCCGCGAGCGTATGCATCGTGAGTGTCTTGCCGACTCCATTCTCTCCGAGCACAGCGAGAAACGTGCCGGGGTTGATCGTGAAGTTCAGCCGTTCGACGAGTCGACGTGCCGAGATCTCGACACTGAGATCTTCCGCCTCGAGGGTCAGCACATGGAGACCGGTATCCGACACGCAGCGTCCTCAGCGAGGCTCGATCCAGTTGATTTCGGTCGCGGTCTTCGGCCCGATCACGATTTGCCTGAGGCTCGTTGGCATTTCCCACACCTGCTCGCTCACCATGAGTCGGCCCGCCATGATTTCGGCCCGCTCCTGCGGGTAAAGCGGGCGCTGTTCAGGATCCGCAAACCCATCCGGGAAAGTCGGCCGATCATCGCCCGGCTCATATTTGTCGCTGGCCCCCACCGTGTGCAGAAATTCATGGGCAATCACGATGTTGTTGGAACCCGTCATCTCCGGGTCGGCGAACGCATAGACGACACCCAGCAGGCCCTTTTGCAAACCGAGAGAATGCGGCACCGAAGCCGTCAGCTCCGGGTCGTGATAGAGCACGAAAATGCGGATGTCGGGCGGCGGATGGCCGCCATCGCTGCCGGCGCGCCATGCCCAGTACCGCAGCTTGAGGCTCCAGAACGCGCGACTCAGAAAACCGCCGTCGCGGTCGAGCAATGGCGGGGGATCCGCGACCTCGTCGTACAGCTCCACGCGCACCGGCTCGGACAACGGCAATTCGTAGTGGCGGGCTTCATCCGCGATGAACTCCTCGATCGCCGCGAAGCTTTCGTTCGATAGCGCCTCGAGGTAGCGCGTCGCGACTTCGCTGCCATCCGCATTGATGGGATGAACGGCAATCCACAGCGGCGCATCCCAATCGGTCGAGCGGACGCGGGAGAGGTAAGCACCGGTAGCGACGAACACCAGCAGTCCGATCAGGATCGCGAGGCGAATGGCGCGAAACACCGCGAGCTATTCCGCCGCTTCCGCGCCGAGTTCGACGATTTCACCGTCCTCGGCAATCACGCTGATCGCGATCGGCCGGCAGCAGACACTACAGTCCTCGATGTAGCTCTGGCTGGCGGCGGACAGGTCGATCACGATCTCGATGGTCTCCCAGCAGTGCGGACAAGTGATCTCGCGCGTGTCGATGAGCTCGGTCATGGTTGCAGCCGCGTCGCCGTCCAGCTGCCGGCCACGAAGTCGTGCTCTGAAGCCGGCGTGAGCAGACGCGACCAGCGGGCACGGTCATGGATCCGGTATTCGCCCTCGACCCAGAGTTCGACCGTTTCCGCCCACAATCGATAGCCACCCCAATGCGGTGGCCGTGGCACGGACACGTCGCGGCTGAAATCATCCGCGGGTTCAGAGGGAGCCATCGCGTCGGGCGTATCAAAACGAGCCTCGACCTTGCGCACGGCGTCGAGCAGCTGGGCGCGGGAATCGACGGGCTCGCTCTGCTGGCTGGCCCAGGCTCCGACCCGTCGTTGCCAGGTTCGCGTAGCAAAGTACGCATCGCTCTCGGCCGGCAGTGCCTTGACGATCGGTCCTTCGATGCGCAGTTGCCGGTGCAGCTCATCCCAGTGCATGACGGCTGCTCCCCGCGGCCTGGCGGCGATTTCACGCCCTTTGCGCGAGTTGTAGTTGGTGTAGAAGAGCAGGTAGCCAGCAATGGCGACGATTTCCTTGCACAACACCACTCTGGCGGATGGCCGTCCACGGTCGTCGACGGTGGCGAGGACCATGGCATCGGGATTGCGTTGGACGCGCTGTTGCCAGGCTTCGGCGAGCCAGGCGGCCGCAATCGGCATGGGGTCGGCGGGCAGACGATCGGGCAGCAGCTCAAGGGTCGTTGGCATGGCGCGCAAGATACTAGCGTGCCGCCTCGCACCGCCGCCAGAATGGGCGCCCTTTCATCGCGCAGATGCCAGTGCGAATCGCATGCCCTCGGTCGTCGTCAATGGAGTTGAGATTTTCTATGACGTGCACGGTGCGGGCGAGCCGCTGGTGCTGCTTCACGGCCTTGGCGCCAGCAGCCAGGACTGGGAACACCAGGTCCCGGAGTTCTCGCGCCACTACCAGGTCGTCACGCCCGATCTGCGCGGATTCGGCCGGAGCGCCAAACCCAGCGGCCCGTACTCGATCGCGCAATTCTCCGCCGACATGCTCGCATTGCTCGACGTCCTCGGCGTGAGGCATTGTCACCTGCTGGGGTTGTCGATGGGCGGTGCCGTGGCATTCCAGATGGCGCTCGATCAGCCGCAGCGGTTCAAGAGCCTCATCATCGTCAACAGCTCGCCGAACTTCGAGCTGCATTCCTGGCGCAGGCGATTGATGGCGTGGACGCGCATCCTGCTGCCGCACCTCTTCGGCATGCGCGCGATGAGCCATCACGTGGTGAAGCGCCTCTTTCCCAAGCCAGAGCAGGGCGAGCTGCGCGCACGACTGCTGGCACGTGGCAGCAGCAACGACCGCGATGCCTATGTCGCCGCCGTGCACGCACTCAAGGGCTGGACGGTCGAACGGCGGCTGGGGGAGATCCGCACACCCACGCTGGTGATTGCCGCCGAGTTCGACTACACGCCAGTGAGCGACAAGGAACACTACGTCGCCAGGATGCGCAACGCGACTCTGCGCATGATTGCGGACAGCCGGCATGCGAGCCATTGGGACCAGTGGCAGACATTCAATCGGCTGGTGCTCGATTTCCTGCGCGAACATGAACGGACACCGGCGGCAAGCTGAACGGCGGATTCAGCGGTCGTTCAGTGGCTTGATCCTAGATTGGCGTCACCTCGAAACTGGAGGGAGGCCATGAAACGACTGAATGTCCTTGCCGCGCTGGCCGCGACCGCGGTGCTCTGCTCCGCCAGCGCCGTTGCCGATGATCGCGGTCACCGGAATTCGGACCGTGATCACTATTCCCGCAATGACCGTCACTACGATCGGTCCAACCGCGGGGACCGTCGTTGGGACGAGGAGCGTTGGGATGATCGCCGCTATGTCCACGCGCGCCCGAACCGTTACTGGACGCCGCTGGGCCACCGCTACTGGAATGGCTATCGAGACAGCTCCTGGGACAACCGTTACTACGGCAGCTATTACGGCAACTACTACGGTGGCCGCTACTGCCCGCCGCGTTACCGGCGCAGCGGCATCGACGGCACGCTGATCCTCACGATCCCCATCTGGTAGCACCCCGGACAGCGCAGACGAAGAGTGAGCAACTAGCCGGCTGACAGCCGAAGGCTTGCCGGGGGACTGAGGCGCCGGTAAGGTTTGCAGTCAACCTACGGGCTCACTGCAAATGAAGCTTCAGATGCTGCGCGAGCAGCTCAACGCCCTTGACCGCGAGTTGCTCGAGCTCGCGGCGCGCCGCCAGGCGGTCAGCACCGACATCGCGCGCGTCAAACGCGAAAGCGGTCTGCCGACGCGCGACTACGGGCGCGAGCGCGAAGTGTTGCTTCGGGCTCGTGCGCATGCCACCGAGCTTGGACTCTCTCCCGCCCTCGCCGAATCCCTGCTGCGACCGCTGATCCACGATTCGCTGGCGACCCAGGAGCACGCCCGCGTCGCGGCACAACGCCATGGCAGCGGCAAGCATGCGCTCGTCATCGGCGGTCGCGGCAAGATGGGACGTTGGTTTGTCGATTACCTGGCCTCGCAGGGTTTTGCGGTCGAAATCGCCGACCCGGCGGGAGCGGTCGAGGGATATCCGCACCGCGCACGCTGGCAGGAGAGCAGGCTCGACGAGGACCTGATCGTGCTTGCCACGCCGCTCGGTACGACCGCGACGACGCTGCACGAACTGGCGGCCCGCCGCCCGCGCGGACTGTTGTTCGACATCGGCTCGCTCAAGACCCCCCTGCGCAGCGGGCTGGAGGCGTTGGTCGCGGCCGGTTGCCGAGTGACCTCGATTCATCCGATGTTCGGACCGGACACCGATATGCTCTCGGACCGCCACGTCATCTTCATCGATCTCGGCGATGCCGAGGCACTCACCCAGGCGCGCGAGCTGTTCGGGCACACGATGGCGGAACAAGTGGTGATGACGCTGGACGAACACGATCGGCTGATTGCATTCGTGCTCGGTCTCGCGCATGCGCTCAATATTGCTTTCTTCACCGCGCTGGCCGAGAGCGGCGAGGCGGCGCCGCATCTCGCCAGGCTGTCGAGCACGACTTTTGATGCTCAGCTCGACGTGGCAAGCCGGGTGGCTGCGGAAAGTCCGGCGCTCTACTACGAGATCCAGAGCCTGAACGCGTACGGCGACGAGTCGCTGCGGGCCCTCGATGAGGCGGTCGCGCGCTTGCGCCGCATCGTGGCGCAACACGACGAGTCCGAGTTCGCGAGCCTCATGACGCGCGGTAAGGCGTATCTCGACGGCCGCACCGCGGCGCGCGCGAAGGACTGAGGGCAGAGCGCGGAGGGATCGCATGGCGCGCAAGGAAATCGTCCGATCGGCAACCCCGGCAGGCATTCGCCGCACCGCAGAGGAGGAGGTGGGCGAACTGAAAGCTCGCATGCGGATACTCACCGACGAAGCCGCCAAGAACGAGGTCATCCTTCGCAAGACACAGGAACGCGAGCTCGACCTGCTCAAGGCCGAGTCGCTCCCGGCGTTGTTGCGGGTTCTGGTCAAGGGGCTGGGCGATTCATACGCTCTCGACGCCGTGACACTGGTGCTTCTCGATCCGCAGCACGAGATTCGCCATCTTCTGATCGGCAGCGGTCAGCGGCTCGAGGATTTTCCCGGCGTCATGTTCGTCGAGAGCCTCGCTGGCATGGCGCCCCCGTTTGCGGTCTTGCAGCGTCCGTGGCTCGGGCCCTTCGTGGGCTCCGACCACCAGCTCGTGTTTCCCG
>Ga0184637_10002848_pt1 | contig 10981 bp, 10 predicted proteins | sample PLM3_127_b2_FD_133143 | JGI IMG/M metagenome (GOLD analysis project Ga0184637, IMG submission 133143) | Groundwater sediment microbial communities from an aquifer in East River, Colorado, USA - PLM3_127_b2 | ecosystem: Environmental > Terrestrial > Soil > Riparian zone | place: USA: East River... | reverse complement strand
CTGGCCGTGAGCAAGCTGGCCGTGAGCAAGCTGGCCGCGAGCGCGGCGGGCGCCGCGAGCGTGGCTCGGGTGAGCGCGAACGGCCAAGACGAGAAGAGGGACACGAGTCGCGGCGGGATTCGGGACGGGGGCGACCTGCCGACCGAGACCTGAACCGCGAGTCCCGCAACCAGCCCTCGGAGAACGAAGAAGCGGGGGAGCGCCGCGCCACCAAGAGCCCGTCTTCAGGGCTCGGGATCATGGCTAAAGCGTTCAAACGCGTCCTCGACGGGCGCTAGGCCGGCCAAACTCCGCCCCACCGCGGCTGCAATATTTTCAAGTTTCAACCCCATTTCTTTCCTACCTTCCGGTCACGGCGGCCCAGTTGTGCAGGTTACGAGCTTGATTGCTTTGCTCCCCTGGCACTCGATTTGCTGACTCTTGATTTCCGACTCTCTGGGTAGGCCCCAGGGACGCGCCCCCAACCGGAGGTGCTCATCAATCGACGGGGGTCGAAGGGAGATTCAGGATGAAGCTCACCAGTCTACTTGCCGTTCTCGCGGCGCTCCTGTTCGTCTGGATGACCGGGGAGGCTGAAGCCGCCACGACGTCGGTGACCGGGACGGTGGTGTCCTCGACTTCCGATCGGCTTGTGGTCAGGACTTCCACCGGAGAGTGGTCAGGACTTCCACCGGAGAAATGACGTTCAAAATGTCCTCGATCACCGATCGTCCGGCGACATTCGTCAATGGAAGGCAGGTGACGGTCTGGTATGACCCGGCGGCGGTTCCCGGGGACGACCACACTCACCTGGCGACGAGGATCAGTGCCGACACGAGCGCCCGAACGACAGCGGAGGACCGGTCCTACAGTTCCTCAGACGACCTCCCCTCAACCGCGGGGCCGCTGCCGCTCCTGGCTTGGATCGGGCTCGCGGCGGCCGGAGGAGGACTGGGTCTGCGGGTGCTTTCTAAGGCGCGGGCTCGGTAACCCGGCGCGCCAGGCGCAGTGGTCGCCATGAACGGGAGGCGTCTCCTCGAGCGGAGTGGGCAGGTCTTCTACAACGCCGGCCTCGTGCTCCTCGGTTACACCGTGGGGGCGGCGCTGGAGTCCAGTTTCGCGGCCTGGTCCTTGGGCCAGCAACTGGAACGAAGCCTCCATTTCTCCGCTCGGGGAGAAGTCGCCCGCTCGGCTCCCCTCCCGGGAGGCGTGATCGGCCGGGTGGAAATCCCCCGGCTGGGACTCACCGAGGTCATCATCGAAGGGGCCGAGGCGTCGGCGTTGCGTTGCGCCGTGGGGCACATTCCGGGAACCGCGCTTCCCGGATCGCCCGGGAATGTGGGGATCGCCGGGCATCGGGATCGATCCTTTCGCCGGCTCAAAGACGCCCAGACCGGAGATTGGATCTTGGTGGTCACTCCCGAGGGCTCATTCCACTATCGCATCGCATCTCTTTCGGTGGTGAGTCCCATCCAAACTTCGGTGCTCGCCGCCTCCAAGGAACCGAAGCTAACCCTCGTCACCTGTTATCCCTCTCACTATGTTGGAAGGGCCCCGCGGAGGTTCATCGTCGAAGCGCATGAAGTGGTGCCGGTGCCCGAGGCGCGCGGGGGCGCACGATCGAGCACGAGCAGAGCGGCGGTGGCGTGGCCTCTGGCCGGCTGGCCCTGGCTGACGGCCCGAGGTTCTCGATGATTCCGCTCTCTCATTAAGAGAGCCGATCTCCCTCCAGCTCGCCCGGTGCGCTGCGCACCCGATCCAGGATCTCGGCGGCGGTAGCCACCGCCATCACCACCCCGGCAAGCGACGCATCCTGCTGGGTCTTCGTCCTGGCGGTCGCCAATCGGTCGAGGCCGGCGGGATTGAAGAGGTCGCGCTCCCGCAAGGAGGGGCTCCGGCAGAGCCGCATCTTGAGCGGTGCCAGCGGGCCATCGAGCCAGGCGGCATAGTCGGCGAGCGCGATCCCCCGCCCTCCCAGCCCCGTTCGAGCCCGAAGCCGCCTTCCGGCCCTCACCGCCGCCGCCCACAACCAAGGGGTGCCGGGACGAGCGCCCGTCCTTTGCCAAGGAATTGCGGCCAGCCGCGGAAAGTGGCGCACGAAGACCCGGCCGAGGGCGCGACCATAGCGGCGCTCCGCGAGCCGTAGCCGCTGCATCGCGTCGAGGGCCGGGTCGTGGGCATAAGGGGTGACCACGGGCAAGTAGTGGCGGTCGAGGGCGAGGCCGGCCGCTGCCAGGCGCCCCACCCGCTGCTCGAGGAGAAAGCGGCGGGCGCGTTCCGGCGCCGGCCCCTCCGGCACCGCGGCGAGCGCCGCCGCCACCGCGGCCCGGGGATGGGGGGGGAGCTCCCCCGCCGCTTCCTTCCCCAGCACGAGTCCGAGCTGGTCGGGGCGCAAGATTCTGTTCATGGCCGTGAAGAGTCGCGCCTCGAGCGAGGGCGGGCCGGGGAGCCCATACCGCGGATGGGCAAAACTGCCGCCCAGAATCGCGTCGCCTGCAAACCCATTCCATTGGGCGCTCGCCTCCTCGCGCAGCTCGGGCAGAAGGTCGGTGCCGTGGTAGTGGAGGGCGGACACATGCCCATCGGTGAGAGCCACCGCGTGGTCGAACACCCGAGCCCATGCGGCCGCGCTCCATGGAGCCACCCGGTGCGGGGCGGCGAGGGCTCCGGTCACCCGGCGAGCGAGCCGCTCGTCGGCGCATCCTGGTGCGCCGAACGTGAACGCGTGCACCGCCTGGCCTTGGCGGCGGAGGAGGGCGAACAAGAGGCGCGAGTCGAGCCCGCCTGAGAGGAGGAGACCGGGGCGCGGCGAGGCGGGGGCGATGCGGACCGCCTCGTCGAGAGCGGCGAGGATCATGTCGGCGGCCTGGTCAAGCGATCGAGAGACCTTAGATTGGTCGCGGAACTCGAGGCGCAGTGTGCGGACTCCCTCGGCGGCAAAGGTCCAGCGCGCTCCGGGGGGCAGGGCTTCGACTCCCTTATAGAGGGTTCGCGCCCCCAGGAGCTGGCCCAGGGTCAAGAGCTCCGCCACACCCTGTGGATCGAGGTCGCAGGTCGGAGCGAGCTGGGCGAGAGGGAGCGCCGCGGTGCCGAGCAGCAGGTGGCCGGGCAACCGCCGGAGGTAGAGCGGCCAGGCCCCGAGTCGGTCGAGATGAAGGTCCAGATGAGAGCCGTCCCAGGCGAGCGCTGCGTGAGGAAACGGGACCAGGGTTTCGCCGGCAGCCAGAGGGGCGGGATCGAGGAGACGAGCCACCGCGGTTGCCGCGCCGCCGGCGGAGATCGCGGCGGACGCGCGGCCTGCGCCGGCACCTACGGCCGCCGTATGCCGCCGATCGAGACCGGGGGTTCGCGCCGCCGGGGCGATGACCGCAAACGCCGCCCCGCGGACCTCAAGGTGTTCGGTCTCTTCCCAGGATGCAGCGGGGCGGCGGGCGAGGATTCGGGCCAGGATCTTGGGCTCTTCGCCGGGGAGACTCCCATCCGCGCCGGGGAGACTCCCATCCGCCGCGGGCCAGCTCACCACCGCAAATAACCCAGCCATCCGGATTCAAAACACCGGCGCTTGCCGCCGAGCCGGTGTTTTATCCATACAACCGAATAGGTACAAACAATTGAATAGGTAAATCGATGTCGATTCCGAGTGGGTTGTCGTGGGTCCTAACAAGATTGCCCTAGTACCGCCGGTGTTCTCCCCTCGGCTTCTTCTCATCAGCCTCTCTCAGAGTCGCCCTCAGCCGGGAAGGAATTGTCTGGAAAGGCGTTGCGCATTCAGACGGGCAGCCAGAAAAAGTCGAAAATAGTCCTTTACACGACCTTGACCCGACATTAGATTGCGGGCACTTGGTGGGTAGCAGCGGTTAATAGTGGGTTCCATCTCCATCAAGTGGATTCCAACATGATCGCTGACCGCCGCTCGTGCCAGGACGGTCGAGAGGGTCGTCGGGATCCCACGGTCGAGTCCGGCTCATTCGGGGCTTCCAATCCTCCTTCTCCAAGGGTCGTCTGGTGCCGAGTGTCGGAGTCTATTTCGGGGAAGACCTGCATGCGATTGATGCCAAGGGCAGGCTCAACATTCCCGCGCGCCATCGCCGCACCGCCATCCGCCGAGGGGACAAGCTCTGGGTCATGCCCGGATTCGAGGAGTGCCTCGTCATTCTAGACGAGGAGGGTTTCAATGCCTACGCCGAGCGAGTACGGAACCTGCCCGGAAATGCGGAGGAGGCGCGCCGCTTCGATCGCGCGCTCTTCAAGCGCACCGCCGAGCTCGAGCCGGACGACCAGGGTCGGGTGGTCATCCCCGAGACCCTGCGCCGGTTTGCCGGGCTCGAACGGTCGGTGCTGATTCTCGGCGTCAATAACCGTGTGGAGCTCTGGAACCCGGAGCGCTTTGCCGCCTACGAAGCAGCTTCGCCTCTGTCGATGGCGGAAATAGCTCGAAGACTCGTCTTCTGACGGGGGGCCCGTGGGGTTCGTCCCGGCCCACCGCCCGGTCATGGTCGAGGAGGTGCTCCGCCTCCTCATCACCGAGCGGAGGGGCCGGTACGCCGACCTCACCGTCGGGGGGGGTGGGCATGCGGAGGCGATTCTCGAGGCACTAGATCCCGCCGGGACGCTTATTGGGCTAGATCGTGATCCCGCGGCTCTGGCAGGCGCTGCCGCCCGGCTGGCCCGTTTCGGGGGCCGGGTGGAGCTCGTGCCAGGACGCGCTTCCGATCTTACATCGATCCTCGCGGTTCGGGGGATTGAGCAGGTGGACGGCGTGCTGCTCGATCTTGGCCTCTCGAGTGATCAATTGGCTTCGGGCCGCGGGTTCAGCTTTGAGGGTGATGGACCGCTCGACATGCGGTTCAACCCCGCCGAAGGTCGGGAACCCGCCCATGCTCTCCTCGCGCGGCTCAGTCAGGCGGAGCTGGCCGAGATTCTCCAGATTTATGGTGAGTTTTCGCGCGGCGAGTCCCGTAGCCTCGCTCGCCGCCTCATCGCCGCCCGCGCCCGCTCTCCGCTCATGCAGGTCGCCGCAGTACGCGACGCGTTGCTCTCCATCCCCGCTCGGCATCGGCAACGAACCCTGGCCAGGGTGTTTCAAGCCCTCCGAATCCAGGTCAACGACGAGCTGAGCGAGCTCGACCGGGGGCTCGTCGCCGCGGCCAGGAGCCTGCGCACCGGCGCCGTCCTTTGTGCACTGTCCTATCACTCGCTCGAGGACCGCAAGATCAAGGAGTTCTTCCGTTCACCCGCGCCGCCGCGGCGCGACCTCCCGCCCCCACCTGGCTGGGCGGTTGGCCGCTTCGAGGTGATTACCCGGCGCGCGATCCGCCCATCGCCGGCGGAGGTCGAGGTCAATCCACGCGCGCGCAGCGCGCGCTTGCGTGCCGGCGTTCGCCGGCGGGTGAAGGAGACCCATGACTCGGTTTAGCAGGGTGCTGAAAAACGGCACCGAGTTCGGATCCGGACCCTCGGAGCAGGTTTTTCAGCGTCCTGCTAGGCGACCCGGGCGCCGGCCCGGGAGCGTGACGCCAGAACGGGGGGCGATCGTGTTGCTCGTACTCGGCGGCCTCGGGCTCAGCTTTCTGCGCTCGCACGTGAATCTCTCCATCCTTGGAGACTCACAGAACCTGGCCGAAAGCCGGCGGGCGGTGGCCTCGAGCGAGCGCGAAGTCGATCGCGTGCGGGTGAGTGTCGAGCGACTGGCGGCGATCGATCGCATCGAACCGCAAGCTCGCCGGACCGGCTTTGAACGGCCGCTGGCGGAGGCGGTCATGCTCTTGGCCGCGCGCGCGTCCGAGCCCATTCCCGAGGCACGTCCGCTCGGGGTTCCCGGTGCTGGCGCCCTGGGTCGCCTGTTGGAACGGGCAGCAAGAGCGGCGAGGGTGCCGGCGGCGGCGGCCGCGCCCGACGAGGCCGGCCGCCGCCCCGGCCGTCTCTCGCGCGGAGATCGAGAAGGCGACCGCGGTGGATCGCGATCGGGCGGAGCATCGCTCGTCGCTGCCGCCTGTGGGGTGGAAGCCGGGGAGCACGGCGGACGAGGGTCGCGGTGTGAGCATTGCCGCGCCCTCGCCGCCGGGCAAACCGTTGGGCATTAGTGGGCACGAGCCCGAGGAGGATGGCCATGGCTCGCGGGCTGGCAGGCGGATGGCGTGAAGCCACCGGACGGCGAGGAGCCGCCGGGCGGCGCCGATCAGGCATGTGGCGCCGCGCCGGGGGGCAGGGCCGCGGGGGCAACGCCGGCGAGTGGCGCCCGACTCGCGGATGGCGCTTCGGGTGGCGCCGCGCCGGCGAATGGCTCGGTGCGCACCTGCGGCGCGGGGACGACAGCGGGACGGATGCCAGCTGGGGGGGCGGCGCGCCGGCGAACGCCGGCCGGGCGGGCGCCACCGGGTTTCTCGCTTCCCTGGACCCATTGGAGGGCGCGAGCCACCCAGGCCTGACTCAAGTCCGCCCGAGGATCATGGCGCTGGGGATCGGCTATGGCCTGGTCTTGCTCATCATCCTCTGCCGGTTGTTCTGGCTCCAAGTTCTCTGCCACCGCCAGTACGCCGACTTCGCCGCCGCCCAGCAAGAAAGGCGAGTCACCATCAAGGCCGTGCGCGGCGATGTCGTCGATCGTGACGGCCGAGTCCTCCTCCACACCCTCGTCTCGCGGACCCTGGTCGCCCATCCGGCCGAGATCGCCGACCGGAAGCGGGCGGCGCGCGACCTCGCCCCGATCCTTGGCTGTCCGGAGGCGGAGATCCGCCGGCGTCTGGCGCGGCGGGCCGCGCTCGTCGAGCTCGATCCCCAGGTGACCGAGAGCGAAGTAGAACGGCTTCGCGCCCTCAAGCTCAAGGGCATCCGGCTGGTCGAGGCCGGCCGGCGGGTGAAGTTGGTCGAGGGTTGCGATCTGCTCGGAGCTCTCGATCACGACGGCCACGGCAACGAAGGCATCGAGCGGTCGATGGACGAATTCTTGGCCGGAGTCGATGGCTGGGAGACTCGCTACGTCGATGCGCGCGGTCGCCTGGCGGCGCGACCCGATGCGGCCGCCAAGCCGGCGGCTCATGGAGCGCGGGTCGTTCTTACCATTGATTCCAGGTTGCAATGGATGACCGAAGACGTCCTCGAGCGGGTGACGGCCGAGCACCGCGCCCGCGGCGGCTCGGCGGTGCTCGTCGAGGTGGAGACCGGAGAGGTGCTCGCCCTGGCCTCGGTGGGGGCGACCGCTCCCGGACCCGGGCGCCGGGTCCATCGCCTGGGCGCGATCGAGGACACCTATGAACCAGGGTCCACTTTCAAGCTGGTCACGTTCGCCGCCGCCCTCGAGCTCGGACTGATCGACGACGACGCGGTGTTCTTTGCCGAGAACGGGCGCGCCAACTTTGGCGGCTACGAGATCCGGGATGTGAAGAAGATGGGATGGCTGTGCGCGCCCGACGTCATCGCCCTGTCCTCCAACATCGCTTCGGCCAAGATCGGGCAGCAAGTCGGAGCCCGCGAGCTCTACCAGGCAGCGCGCCGTTTGGGCTTCGGTCGCCGGACCGAGATCGAGCTGCCGGGAGAGGCCCCCGGGATGATCCGGCCGGTGGAGGAATGGAGCGGGCGCTCGGTGGCCACCGTCGCCATCGGACACGAGGTGGCGGCTACGACCTTGCAGCTCGCCATGGCCTACGGGGCGCTGGCCGCCGGCGGGGAGCTCAGGCGGCCGCGGATCGTGCGCGAGGTCATCGGTCCCGATGGGCAGATCCGCTACCGCTCCGAGCCGGAGGCGGTTCGCCGGGCGATGAGCTCGGAGACTTCAGCCACTCTCACCCGCTATCTGGTGCGCGCGGTTGAGCTGGGCACCGGCAAGCGGGCGGCGATCCGTGGCGTCCCGGTGGCCGGCAAGACTGGAACTGCCCAGAAGGCGCGAACCGACGGGCGGGGTTATGCTCAAGGGAAGTTCGTTTCGTCTTTCGCCGGCCTCTTCCCTGCGGACTCGCCCCGCTTCGTGCTCGCGGTCGCGATCGACGAACCGGCGGGCATGCACTACGGCGGGGATGTGGCGGCACCGGCATTTCGCGAGGTGGCGATCGCCACCCTCGGCCCCGCGAACCTTCCGGATGGACTCCGGTCAGTGGAGAGCGCCCCACCCGTCCAGCTGGCGGAGCGAGTGGTGGTGCCGGATGTGCGGCTGCTGACCGCCGAGGCGGCGATCGGCCGCTTGGCGGCAGCCGGTCTCGGCGCCAGGGTGACGAGTGAAGGCGAGCGGATCCTCACTCAGGATCCGCTTCCTGGATCGCAGGTAGCCGGCCGGACCCTGGTCACGCTCGGGCGCTCGCCGCTGGCCGGAGCGGTGGTGCCCGAGTTGCGCGGGCTGGCGCTCCGCGATGCGCTCCGCCAGCTGCGCGGCGCCGGAATCGAAGTCCGGGTCTCCGGGGTTGGAAAGGTGTTCAGACAGGAGCCGCCGCCGGGCACGTTGATCGAGCGCGGAGCGATCTGCCGACTGGCGCTCGCGCCCGACCGGAGTCCGGCGGCGAGCGAGGCCTTGGCCACCGTCACGGCGATGGCGGCGGGACCAATCCCCGTGGCTTTGGCGGAGGCGGCGGCCAACCGCTGAGGCAGAACGCTGAAGGACCGACCGAAGCACCGACTGAAGCAGCGACTGAAGCAGACCGCTCTACCAAGGGAAGGCCGATGCGCATGGATGCCCCGATGATCTCCGCCGCCCAGCCGATGCCGCTCGGCGAGCTTGCGGCCGGGCTCGGCCGAGTGCGCGGGGACGCCACCATCCAGGTGCAGTCGATCGCCATCGACTCGCGCCAGGTGACGCCGGGGGCCTTGTTCGTCGCCCGGCGCGGACTCGCCGTGGACGGGCACCGCTATGCCGCCGATGCGGTGGCGCGGGGGGCGGTGGCGGTGGCGGTCGAGGAGTCCGCCGACGTGGCCGGACTCGAGGTGGAGCTCGATCAACTCCACGTGCCGGTCCTCAAAGTCCCGGCGAGCGACACCGCCCTCGCCCATCTGGCTTGCCGCATCTACGGCCATCCCTCGCATGAGCTCACGGTCGTGGCGGTAACCGGAACCAATGGTAAGACGACCGTCACCCATCTGGTGGCGAGCGCCTTTGTCGCCAGTGGCCGCCCGGCGGCGGTCTTCGGCACCCTCGGCTACGGTCCCCCCGGCGGGTCACTCGAGCCAACTCAGCACACCACGCCTCCGGCCCCCGAGTATCAAGGCATCCTCCGGCGGCTCGCCGACCAGGGAATCGAGGCGGTGGCCTCCGAAGTCTCTTCGCACGCGCTCAAGACCGATCGGGTTCTCGGCACCCGCTTCGCCGCCGCGATCTTCACCAATCTCACTCGCGACCATCTCGACTTTCACCGGGATGAGGCCGACTACCTGGCGTCGAAGCGGCGCCTGTTCGAGCGCAAGGCTCGCGGCGACGATCGGCCGCTGGTCGCGGTGGTGAATGCAGACGACCCTGCGGCCTCGCACTTCATCGCCGCGGCGAAACGATCGGGGGACCGCGTGATCACCACCTCGCAGAGCGCCGCGGCCGACGTGCGGGTCGAGCGCGCCGACCTCGGGCCGGGCGGCACCGCTCTGGTGATCGCTCACCCGGGAGGCACGACCTCGCTCCAGCTCCGCCTCCCCGGGGCCTACAACGTCGCCAACGCGCTAGGCGCCTTTGCCGCCGGCACGGGCCTTGGCCTCGATCCGGCGGCGGTCGCGCGCGGCCTCGAGGCGGTGGCTCGAGTGCCCGGGCGTCTCGAGCGGGTCGAGGGCGGGGGCGATATCGAGGTCCTGGTGGACTACGGTCACACGCCCGACGCCCTTGCCACCATGCTGGCGACTGCGCGCGGGGTGACCCGCGGGCGGCTCATCGCCGTCTTCGGCTGCGGCGGTGACCGCGATCGCGGCAAGCGGCCGCTGATGGCGGAAGTGGGCACCCGTCTCGCCGATGTCGCCATCCTCACCACCGACAATCCGCGGAGTGAGGACCCGCGAGCCATCCTCGCCGAGATGGAGGCCGGGATCCCCGCCGGGCGGTCCTATGAAGTGGTGCCTGACCGGCGGGCGGCGATCGAGCGCGCGATCACGGTCGCTCGTCCCGGTGATGTGGTGGTCCTTGCCGGTAAGGGTCACGAGACAGTGCAGATCATCGGCGACCGGCGGTTGCCGTTCGACGATCGCGAGGAGGCGCGCCGGATCCTGCGTGCACAGGGGAAGCGATGAGTGCGGCGAGGGAAATGAGTGCGGCGAGGGAAATGAGCGCGGCGAGGGAAATGAGCGCGGCGAGGGAAATGAGCGGCGCGAACGAAATGGGCGCCGCGAGGCCGACGGACGAGGCGAACGCGACCCATCTGGGCCCGGCGGTGGGCGTGGATGTGGTCCTTGACTACCCAGCGATCCTCGAAGCTCTTGCCGGCCTCGCGCCGACGATCGCGGCCGGAGTGCTCGATCACCCGATCGTGGGGCCGCCGATCACCGGCGCTTCGCTCGACAGCCGCACGGTCCGCCCCGGAGACCTCTTCATCGCTCTCCCGGGCGCTCATGTCCACGGCGCGCGCTTCGTCGCCACTGCCTTCGCCGCCGGAGCGTCGCTCGCGGTGGTCGCGCGGCGGGACGAAAGCCTGGTGCCCGCCGCGGCTGACCTGAGCCGACTGCTCTGGGTAGAGGATGCCGGAGCCGCCCTCACCGCCCTGGGTCGGGCCGCCCGCCGGCGCTGGCCCGAGCTCAATGTGGTCGCGGTGACCGGTTCGTACGGCAAGACCACCACCAAGGAGATGGTGGCCGCCGTTCTCGGGTCGGCGCTTCGCGTTCATCGCACGCCTGGAAACTTCAACAACCATCTGGGCGTCCCCATCACCCTGCTCGGGCTCACTGTGCGCCATCAAGCGGCGGTGATTGAGCTGGGGATGAGCGCCCCGGGTGAGATCGGCGCCCTGGCCGCCCTGGCCGCACCGCAGATTGGGGTGGTGACCGGTGTCGGCCGCGCCCATCTCGCCGGGCTCAAGACGCGGCAAGCAATCATTGCCGCGAAGCT
>Ga0184637_10002847_pt1 | contig 10981 bp, 10 predicted proteins | sample PLM3_127_b2_FD_133143 | JGI IMG/M metagenome (GOLD analysis project Ga0184637, IMG submission 133143) | Groundwater sediment microbial communities from an aquifer in East River, Colorado, USA - PLM3_127_b2 | ecosystem: Environmental > Terrestrial > Soil > Riparian zone | place: USA: East River... | reverse complement strand
TCGGTGGCGCTGTCCGCTGGGGCGGTGCCTGTCGAGAACACTCGGCTGACAGTGAACTACGCTGCCAGTACTGGCAACGTTGGCGTTCTCATCAACGTCAGTATGCCCTATGACATCGTTATGCCGGCTGGGGCCGGGGCCTACATCCGGGTTCGGCTCTACATTAACTCCGTCCTGAAGGCCACCGGCATGGTTGAGGGTGGAGCCAGCGCTGGAACCCAGACCACCGGGCAGACTGTTTCCTTCTCCTGGTTTGAGGCGACCGCTTCAACCTCCTCGGTGGCCTATGAGATTCGAGACTTCCTTGTTCACACCGCGTTGACAACCTCCACGGCCAACTACCGCGGCGACACAACCAACGATGGGGCGAGCCGGGCTTATCTCCAGATTGTGGAGTACAAGAAATAAGGAGAGATGATGAACCCCGAAATGACCCTGGACGATGTTTGTCTCGTCATCGGCCGGTTGACCCTGGAGAATCATCGGCTGCTCAAGCAGATTCCGCTCTTTGAGGAGCAGATTAAAAAGCTGACGGAGGAGGTCACGCAACTCCGGAGTGAAATCCGTCCGAATGTCATCGTGACGCAACCCGCTGAGAGTGTGAGTGAAGCGGCGTGAGACCGGTTAGGATCCGGCTGGACCAGGGCGTGAACCTAGCCTCCCCTCCTTCAGACCTGAAGAAGGGTGAGCTGGCCTTGGCCAGGAACTGCCACTACGAGCCAGAGTCTGATTCTCTCAAGAAGGTTAGAGGCCGCACCCAGTTTGGAGCCATCTCGGCTGCCGCGGCTACGGGGCTGTCTTTTGTCTCCTTCCGGAACGGCAACCGGTATCTGATCGGGGCAGCTGATACGGTTTACGCTGCTGCCCAGGTTGGCACGACCGGGACCTTCAACCCAATCACCACCCTGGGCACGGCGGCCGGCCGGATGGATGCGATCTATTACAACGGCACCGATCGCGCCTACATCATGGATGGGGTCAACGCTCCACAGGTCTGGTCTGGCAGCGGGGCCACACGGGCTATGGGGCTGTCCTCACCAACCGGGGTTCTGACAGGGTCGATTCTGGCGAATGGGCTGACAAACTACCGTGTGGCGACGACCTTCCAGTACGCCTTTACAGAGTATGACTCGGTCAACGACATCGAGAGCGGACCTTCCTCCGTCCTCCAGCTCCAGAGCACTGGCGCCGGTGACACCTTCAAGATAACCATTCCCCCAAATCTCAATGCTGGCGCCACACGTTTCCGTTTCTATCGGACGCAGGATGGCGGGGATGTGTTCTTCCGTCTGGCTGAATTCTCAACCAATTTTGACACTTACTACGACGGGAGCAATACCGAGGGCTCACTCCCCAACCGGACAGACAATACGGCCTTTTGGGGCTTTGCGACGGTCGATGACTTTTTCCTGACGACGCGCCCAGCCCTGCCGATGTTGGGGAGCCCTCTCACCGGGAACTACATCACCGTCAACGGGTCTGTCCCGGTTGGCAACATTCTCACGATGTTCGAGAACTCCCTCATCATCTCGGGGGTCTCGGGTTTCCCTCAGGACGTCTACTACAGTCAACCGGACAATCCGGAGATGTTCAGCCCGATTTATTTCTTTCGGGAGGAGAACGCCCGCGGAGAGCCTGTCACGGGTATGGGGGTGGCGAATGACCGCCTGATGGCCTTCACGCTGAACTCCATCTTCCGGCATGACACATTGCCACGCGTGACGGATCCAGGGTTTGGCCTGAGTGTGGCCAGCCGACAGGAAGTCACCAGGGACCATGGATGCGTGGCCAAACGAAGCGTCGTGAACTACGGGATCGGTGAGCCGAATAATCGGCTTTTCTATCTCTCCAATCGCGGACCTTTCTCGACAGATGGCTACACGACGATCCCGTTGAGCCGGGATCTGGACTGGAGCAACCTCAAGATTAACTTCGCCCAGATCGCGAAGGCCGTAGCCGTCAACTATCCGCGTCTTTTCCAGATTCGATTGTTCTTGCCATCGAAGGATTCGCTGACGAACGATCTTTTCTGGGTCTATCATTACCACCCTAGCCACATGAAAGAGGGTGGGATTGGCAAGTGGACGGGTCCCTGTCACGTCCGCTGTGACAGTGCGACCGTGGTCTACGAATCCGCTCTGGAGACGCGGCTCTTCATCGCGGACACTGATTCCTCCGGGATGGTTTATCTGGAGGACAACGGGCTCGTGGATGCCCAGCTTTACGAGAATGCCAGCGGCGGCATCAACTGGGAGTGGCAGACTGGGGAACTAGACCTTGGAACCCAGGCCAGGAATAAGCGGGTGGGTCGAACCTTCCTCAACATCCTTGGAACGACTGCCAGCTTTCCAACGCTCAAATATGCGATGAACCAGAGTGACCAAGAGTTCACGCTTCAGATGGCAAATATGACCTTGAATGCCCCTGGAGTCACGCAATTCGGAACCTCTCAGGTGACCGCCAACAAGACGCGAATGTTCCGAGGCGGGGTCTGGCAGACCGGTTCTCACATCCGTTTCCGGATGCAGGAGACGGCAGCCTCTCAAGAGAGAGAGCTCGTCTACCTTGACATGGAGATGGAGGATTTTGGTGAGCAAAAGTGAGGCTCAGAGGAAACGCCAGCAAGAGGCCAGCAGGCGATGCTATCTCAAGAATAGGGTGAGACGTCTGGAGCGATCGAGACGATACCGGGCTGAGAATCCAGAAAAATGCAAGAAGTGGTACTTGGCCCATTACTATCGTTTCCATGATGAGCATCTGCTCAAAATGAGGGCTTACCAAAGAGCCTTCCGGGAAAAATTGAAAGACGAGATGTTCCAGGCGTATGGCGCTGCTTGTGTCTGCTGCCGAGAGAATCGTCGCGAGTTTCTAACCCTCGATCACATCGACGGCCAGGGAAGAGACCATGGATTGGCTCATAGAAAGTGGGGAATTGGCGGGACTCCCGTATATCTTGACCTACGTCGAAAGGGCTGGCCGAAGGATCACTATCGCATCCTTTGCATGAATTGTAACTGGGCCAAGCGCGGGGGGTTGTCTTGTCCACACGAAGTCGAAAGGACGCAGCGTGCTCATCAGAATTCCAAGGCCTCATAGACGTCTCGTTAAGAGCCTGGAGGTTATCAGCGATGCGAACCGTTGGGCATCCGACGTGGACCTTCGGATCCTCGAAATCCTGAGGAGTCTCGAAGACGTCCAGCGGGTCATCAACAACATCACGGTGACGAACGCCCCGGCGACCTTTATCACCAGCGCCTGTTCTCAGCGGCTGGGGGCGGACACGGGATGCTTCCGGAATGTTGCGCTCAGCAACCACACGACGCTGGGGGCGCTTCTGACGGCCTCGCCGACCTTCACGGTGGGCGCTCTGTCTCTCTATCCTCCCCTCGGGCCGGCGGCCTTGACGATTGATGCGACGGCTGTTCGAAGGGCCAGCAGCGATTTCTTCGCCTCTACATTTGCCAAAGGGTTTGTGATGACAGACAGCCAGGCCACGGTCCACTACTGGCGGCTCAGGATGAGCTCTGACGGGATTCCGTTCTGCACAGATATCGGGGCGACGGTGCCTTAATGGCCACGCGTTTCTATTTCGATGACAACGTATTTTGGGATGGTGGCGGTTCCAACCCTGCCAATCCAGCCTATTCCGCAGGCTGGACGGAGACGAACGCGGCGCTCCGAGTCTCACTGAAGACGACCAAGCCTGGCAACGCTTTCAGCCAAATGACCATCCAGAAGAACGTGGCCACGAATCCAGACTATGGACTGATGCGGGTTTATGTGAGTGACACGCTTGCCGCCGGCTTCACGCTCACCGGAACCGTCCGTGGGCAGTTTTTGTGTCAGGAACAGAATGCCGCCAACGAGGCCTCTCGGGCGCTCATCATCAGAGTTTGCGATAGCACCTGCACGACCTTCCGGACCCCAGTCGTTTTAGACCATAGGCCTGGCGCCAAGACGTCCGAGTACAATGATGTCGGTGCCACCAACCGTAATTTCCCCCCAGCCACGGCTATCTCCCCAGTTGTCATTCAGGCCGGCGACCGCATCGTGGTGGAGATCGGCACAGCCTACTACACGGCTGCCTCCGGGGCCGGCACCACAACGACACTTCGTACTGGGAATCCGGCTGCTTCGGGCGATCTTCCGGTTGACGAAGTCTACACAACCCCAGAGCTGGCGGCCTGGATTGAGTTTAGCTTGGACTTCACGGGAGTTGCCGATGACTACCTGATGACATTGAGCGGCCCCAGCGAAGCGCAACGGCCAGCGGCGCCCAGTAAACGTGGACTCCACTATTTCTTGGTCGATACTGATATCGAGACGATCTGGGATGGGTCCGCCTGGAAGGAGATGGTCTCTTCGCTGAATGCGAACGGCGGGACAGGGGTTGGTGGCAACCTGACATTTCAGAATACGACTGATATTGACGTCACGCTTACTGGGACGACCTTCACCTGGAATGCTCAAGCGCTCTCTGCGGAAGCCGATCGGACCAAAACGATGGTCTTGACAGATAGCGGAACCGGTGGGCTTCTGACATTTTCCAGTGCCTTTCCGGCTGGCGAGGCTCAATTCAAGCTTCCCGGTGCGGGCTCTTTTTTCCTCCAAGATTCAGGGACGGTAGCCTCGTTCGTAGCGAGCTCTCTCGTTCCAGGTGATTTGAGATTTTTTGCAGACCCGGTTGGTTCTCCAGTATCCATCAATACCAGGGGTCATTTGGGAACTGCCGGCACACTGGCAAGTGCGAATAGGATCCTCACTTTTCAAGCTTTCTATGCCGACTCTACCATCCTGACAGCTATTCATGCCACGGCAAGCAACTCGGGAACTGGCGGCACAACCGGCGTGAATCTTAACGTCACGAACAGCGGTGCCAACGCCGTCATTAACCTGGGAACCGATCTGACATTGTCCATGACGGGTGCTTCCACGACTGGTGCCGCTGCTGGACATCGCGTGACACTTAGTTTTTCTGGAGGCGCAGCGCACGTCACGACGGATGGTTTCAACCTGGGAGCAACCAGTCTGACGAACGCCGGGACAATCACGGCTTATCGTGGATTTATTTTCAACTCTCCAACGGGTGGGACTGCGACCAATGTGAATGCCTTTCAGTCTTCTTCGATCTCCACTGGAACGACCAGGCGCGGGTTCTTCTTCCAGGGGGCCACAACCGGGACTCCGACAGCCGTTCTTGGAGTTGATATTTTATCCATCAGCGTCGGAACCGATCGATGGGCCGTGCGTGGTGCGAACAAGATCGAGAATACCGCAACTGACATCATCGCCTCCACGGCCGGCAAGGGCTTCATCACAAAGGATACGCAAGGGACGGCGCGATTCTGGCGCAAGTACATGGATGCTACTGGAACGGTCGGCGTGACAGTGGAAGTGGACGAGAACGATTACACCTTCACAGCCCGCGGGGCCACACCGACCGGCAGCGTCCTCTTCAAGCTGGATGACGTTGGGACGGCCTTGCCGACGACTTAGAGGGTTTCCGTGGGACGTATGAATAGCACTCAGTTCTGGACGCAGACCGCCGTTCAGGCTGGTGACACCATCAGCAACACCGTGACGGCCACCAATTTTGCCAGCAACGGCGCGTTACTGGCTAATTCTTTCCGAACGCTTGGTCGTGGGGTCAGTATCCGAGCCTACGGCAATTATGATACGGATGCGGTTTTCGGTCACAACATGAAGTTCGACCTCATGTCGGATGCGGTGGTCCTCTGCACCTCCGGAAGTTTCACGCCAACGTCGGCCGGTGCGGCAGGGTTGGCCTGGAATATCATCCTTGATGGCAGCGTTAGAACGACCGGTGCTGGCGGAACCGTCGAGTTTCATGGTCGGGTCTTTCTTTCCAACGGGACCATCGCTCCTGACAGCGTCTCGATGCCCTCGGCGGCGGCAACGGGCCTCGACACGACGGTCGTTCATACGCTTCAGATTCGGTTTACGTGGTCCTTTGCCTCGCTGAACAACAACGTCACCATGCGCCATTCGCTCGGATGGATTGGGGGTTATGCCTGATGAAATTGGTCCTGACGATTCAGCTTCAACAGAACGATGGGACGCCCGTGTTTACTGGAACCCAAACGAAGTCAGCCTTTTCGCCAGATTCCGGTTCCATTAACGACGATTTCAAATTGGTGAAGGGGTTTCTTGTGGGAGAGTCCGTGTCCAATTTGGTCAAGCTTATGTGCTGGATTGCGGCTGGGCAGGTTGCCCTCACTGGGACGCCAACGCTGACGATCAGCCAGCTCTGACGAAGTTTCTCTGGACCTGGTATAAACGATCTGGTATAAAATACACAGGGAGGAATGAATCATGGGCGCGGTAGGCAAGAAACTCAAGAAAGTCAACAAGTTGACTCCGCATGGGCTCCTCGGGAAGACAAAGCTTGGGAAGAAGCTTTCGCACATCGATCCGCTCGGGCGGAGACTCGGGGCGTATGGGGGGATGCCTGGTGGCAAGGGGATGGAAGGGCTTTTGAATAAGGCCGATCCACTTGGCCGGGCCATTGGGAATAAGCTTCCTATGGGCCCGCTTGGGAAGAGGGTCTTCGGGCAAGCTGGTGGCGCGGGTGGTGGGAGGAGACGCAATCCTGCCGCAAGCATGATGATGGGCATGGGTGGACGTGGCCAGTACGGAAACCTTGCCCAGAAATTAAAGCTGGGGTCCTTCGGTGCGCCGGCTGGACCCGTAACTCCACAGGCCACCCCAGCAGCAATCCCGAATCCGTTAGTGCCTCCGAAACCACTGCTCTAAGAGGTCTTGGTGTACCTTGAGCGAGCGGAATCCGGCCAGGCACGTCTCGTCTACGATCTTATCCAGACCCAATCGGGGAGCTGTGGGATCCCGATCGAGACGATTTCCTTCGAGACCTTCCTTGAGTCGATCTTCGAGCCGAGCTACTACTTCTTCTGGCGGGACAAGGACAACGTCTACGCCCTGGCCAACATCGGTTCCCTCGAAGGTCAATCCAGGAAAGCCGAGTTCGGGGTCATTTCTTTTGTACGGCGGGAGGGTCACGCGGCGGGCGCCTGTTTCGCGGTCCTGCGTTATGGATTTGAGACGTTGGGTCTTCACCGGATGTATGCCGTTGTCAACGCCGACAACGAAGCCTCCATCAGTCTTTGTAAGAAACACCGGATGGTCCATGAGGGACGGACACGGCAGTCTCGCTTCAAGGCCGGTCGATTCATCGACCAGGTCACCTATGGGGTTCTCGAAACCGAGCGTCACATTTGGAATCCAGCGGGGGAGCGGAGGGAGAGTCTAAATGCCTCCAGCGGTAGTCGGGGCGGCGATGGCCGTGGGGGCCGTCGCAAAGGGCATCAGCAAACGCAAGGCGGCCAAGAAAGCGGACAAGCAGGCCCGAGAGAACCGCAAGAAGAATCTTCAGTTCGCGTCCCCGGAGCGCTATCTGAAGCTTCTGGGTCAGTATAGGAACACGTTTAGCGAAGAATTTTCTCCTCATCTGAAGAACATCGGCCAGGCTTTGGCCTTGGGCGAACAGAGCGCTCAACAGAGTGTCGATACGGATCTTGGCCGTCGAGGCCTCAGTGGATCCGGTGTGGGTATGGCTCTCAAGTCGGCGCAGTCAGCGACACGGCAATCCAACTACAACCAGGCCATGCGGGATTTTTCAAGTCAAGTGGAAGCGGCGGCCCGCGGCCAGGCTGGCCAGACTCAGGGATTGGAGACAGGTACTAGCCTTCAGTCGCCGCTGACTTACACGCCGCGTCCTGGGTGGGGTGAGATTGGTGGTGAGGCGATCGCGGCCGGTGCAGGCGGGATGGCGAATTATCAGAGCATGGCTGGGATGCCGAGCGGATTCTACATGGGCAAGCAGCCTGGACAGGGTTAGGTGAGGCTATCCTCCCCTCTCCCTTCCAATCTCTACCCTCCCGTCGTATCCTGTGCTTTCCAATGTCCGCATTCTAGCATTTGGGTGTTCTGAATGGCTAACCCATTTTACAACTCCGTCTTTGGCCAGCCACCGGATCCTCACGCTTTCGAGGATGATCTTCCTGATTATCGTTATGGCGCAGGAGCCGGAGGGAATCCCTATTACCCTGGTGGCGACTTCAATCCAGAGCAGTCGATGGTCCAGGATGATGTGACGGACATTCCAGTGGGTGAGCTCGCCGGTCAGGCCAGGATTCTTCCCACGGCTCCAGGCCTGACGCCCGACATGGGGATGGGTGAGACACCTCCTCAGGAAGGTGCGCCGCCTGGTTCGGATTCGCAAGGCTACAATAAAATCCTCCAGGATTATCTGGGTGCCCTTCAGAAACCAGTGGACTTCCCGCAGCCAACGCCCTTGACTAAATTCCAAGCCTTGGCTGTCATATTGAATCCGGAAAAACGCGAGCAAATGCTCTCTCAATTCCAAGGGCAGCCTTACGAACGCAAACTGGCTGAAATGCAGTTCAATCAACAACGACAGGGCCAGGCCGCTACCATCGCCTCACGATTGGCAGAACGGCAACAGGAGATGGAGCGACATGACCGCGAGCAATCCTGGTTCCGCGAGTCAGCGATGGCCAACTCTGGCACCAGCGCGATCCCTCCGGGATATGTTTGGAAAAACGAAGAATTGAGGGCGCTCTGGGAACAGAAAACCCACGATAAGCAGCAGGCGGATCGACGGACCGATGAGTACCTGGCTCGCGGCACACGCTCTAAGCCGACCAACAAATTCCAGCATCTCGATGATGTCCGGGATCGTCGGGACCGAGCGGAACGGGGTCTTAATTCCTTCTTCCAAAGTGACCCAACCGGGGTCATGCGCCAGATGAATCCTAACGTGGACACGATGTATTCGAGGTTGACGCAGAGTCTTTCCGACTTGGATGCTGAGGAAAGCTTTGTCGCCGCTATGGATGATCAGGATTATCAGGAATTCTCCAAGAAAGATGGCGTGACCCAGGCCAAGATGATCGCTCAGTACACCGAAGAGCTCCGCAAACGCGGGATCCAGCCGCGACCCGTCCCGGGAGGGGCCCCCTCTCCGACACCTCTTCGTTAGGTCCTCCCTCGGTGGCAACCGAAACCGAACGACTCCTCATTAAGCAGATCCTTGCCGGTGGCATTCCTCGGGCCGCTGCGCCAAGCCAGGCCGGTCCTATGGACTTCAAGTCCATGGCACGCACTTTGGCCTCCCAGATGGGCGTGGACCCTGACCTTTTCGACTCTCTTATTCGCGCTGAATCGAACTATGATCCGAAAGCGGTCAGCCCTAAGGGCGCGATCGGCCTGACCCAGCTGATGCCGGCTACGGCGGCTCAGTATGGCGTGGACCCGAGCGATCCGGAGCAAAACCTTCGTGGGGGCGCCCAACATCTCGGGAAGCTTCTTCAGAAGTACAACGGTAACACGACCCTAGCCGTGGCGGCCTACAACGCGGGCGAAGGGAACGTGGATCGCTATGGTGGCATCCCGCCTTTCAAAGAGACGAAAGACTACGTGACCCGCGTTCTCGGAGGACGCGGCAGTCCATCTCCAACTGAGATCCCACCGCCGGAGCGTGACCAACCCATCGAGGAAGGCGCAGAAGATCCCTTCATGGCGCGGATGATCGCCAGGCTAGGTCCGGTGCCCCCACCAGCCCCACTAGCCCCGGAGGATCTCCCAACGCCAACACCAGTCGAAGCCGTTGGGCAGGGCGGAAGCTGGACCTTTGAATATCCAGGGATGCAGGAAGCACAGCCTGAAGTGTCAGCGGAGGCCCAATCTTTTGTCCAACAACCCGTACCGCCGGCCACCGCTGCTCAGGAGTTTGGCCGAGAGCCGGAGCTCCAACAGTTCACACCTCCGGCCGAGCCGCCTCCGGAGCCTCCCACGCCTTTGGGTGAGCTCCCAGGTGTCGCTGCGGCGAGCCTGGAGCGTGGTACTCGTGAGATGCTGGGTATCCCTGGGAACGTCGCCGCCCTGGGTGTGATGGGTGGCGCCCAGCTCTTCGGCCCTGGCCCACATCCAGAAGCTGCGAAGATGGCCGGCAAGCTTCTGGAGGCCAACCGCTACTTTCTTGAGGCCGCCCCTGAGAGTATCGCCGGGCGGCTGATGTCACGTTACAAGCCAAGGGGCCCACTCGCGCACACGGTCAGTTTCTTCGCCCAGCTGCCGCTTTACATGGAGCGACTCAACCCGGCGATGATTCCATTTAACGCCGCGGGTCGTGGCGTTGTCACAAAGATCCTTGGGAAGGAAGTGACCGAAGGGGCAGCCCTGGCAGCTCAGCTCACCCGGGAGAAGGTCCTCAATGATGCGATGCACGAGGCTGGCTCTAAGGCAGCCCAAGCCTTTACCGAACAGAATGGCGATGCGGCTACCTTCCGAGCTACGCAGGCGATGGCGGAAGCGGAGAAGTACGCGGCCTATCCGGAGCTCTTTGACCGTTACGCAGCAACCGCGAAGCAGGCACTGTTTGATTTGAGAACACGCGCCAGGATGGCCTATGCCAGAGCTGCGACCACCGCAGGGTATTCCGCTCGGGGTCTGGCCGACAACGCGGCCCGCATGGCGGCCAGGGAGGTAGAACTCAAGGCCTTGAGCAACACGTTGGGAGGAGCCGGTCGTGGGACGGCCACCCTGGTTCGCATCGGAACTCAGGCAGCCAGCGGCGCCACCCAGGGACTGCTCATCGGCGCCACGATGACCCAACCAGGGCCAGGTGAAGATCCGAACGCTTACGCTGCTCGGGCTGCCATCAACGGATTCATCCAGGCTCCTCTCGTCGGGTTCATGGCTCTCTCTGGTGAGGTTCTCAGTCATCTCTTCAGGGTGGCTCTCGGAGAGATCCCGGAGCGTGCTGAGTGGGCGAATATGGTGAAGAGTCTCGTCGTGAAACATTCCACCGGAGAGCCATTGACGCCCAAGGAAGCCATGCTCATCAACTTTATGGCTGAAAAGTTAAAACTACGCGGTGTCAACGTCCAATTTACTCAGGGGGAAAGACTTCCGCTGACAG
>Ga0184637_10002846_pt1 | contig 10983 bp, 10 predicted proteins | sample PLM3_127_b2_FD_133143 | JGI IMG/M metagenome (GOLD analysis project Ga0184637, IMG submission 133143) | Groundwater sediment microbial communities from an aquifer in East River, Colorado, USA - PLM3_127_b2 | ecosystem: Environmental > Terrestrial > Soil > Riparian zone | place: USA: East River... | reverse complement strand
GAAGAGCAGATCGGAGGGAGCTAAGAGGGCATCGCTCGCGAAGTCCTCTAGGGATCCGTCGAGATAGGTCATAACCACCGAGGTGTCCGGGGGAATGTCTTCGGAGAAGTCGGGAGGTGGAGTTCCGGCTCTGCGCGTGAGGTAGAGGCGCTCCCCGAATCCGTGGCCTTCGCTCCATTCGAGCCCCGCCGGGTAGCTCAGGCTGTCCACGGGAATGAAACTGGTGGTGAACCCTTCCGGGAGCACGATGTCGCCCGTCTGCACCGGTGCCCGCTCCACCACGCTTGCCTCGCGAATGCGGAGCGCCACTTCGTGCCCCTCCTCCTCGCCGCCTCCGGTCGGATAGTCATCCGGGCACTCGATCGTCATGTCAAAGCGGCTTATCCAGCCGCCGGCGAAGCCGCTCCCCCACGCTTCGGAGTTGGCCTTGAAGCGCAGATCGACAATCTGCGGGACCCAGACCGGGACGTCCCAATGCCGGACATCGTTGTCGTTCCAGGGGCCGGCGAAATTTTCGTCGCCGGTCCTCCGGATGATGGTCTGCCCCGGCCACACCGGCGGGTTCCAGAATGGGTGGACGAGGATGCGCGCCTCGACGTCGCTTTCGGCTCTGCCAGGGCCGGGGCCGGTGAAGGCTCGCTGCCATCCGGTAACTGTCCACTCGGCGCGACAGTGCACAAACGCCTCCTCCCATCCTTCCTTCGGAAGCACCGTGTAATCTCCGAACAAGTGGACGATTGCCGTCGCTGTCGCCGGCAGGACCATGCCCAGGAAGTTAATTCCCCTCGGATCGGCATCGGCCTGCAGGATCCAGATTGCCGCACCGCCCGGGGTGACGCGCGGCCACGGAACCTGATACTGCCGCTGGCAGGGCGGAGGGGGACCGACGATCTGGTGGGTAGGGCTGGTGTCAGCATCCCAGTGGCCTGGAGGCCACCCGGACTCGACGGCGCCGACAACCCCGAGGGCCGGCGAGACGATGTGCTCGCAGCGCGTGTCATCGCTCCGGTTGATGGATAAGAAATAGGCGCCAGCGCTGCCCGCCAAACCGTCCACCACGATGAAGTAACGGACGAACGGCTGCAGCTCCAGGGTGAAGTCCTCGGGCGCTCCGGGACCGCGGGCGTTGCCGCCCGCGATGCAGAGCCCGTGGCAGTCCTCGACGTAGGCATAGAGAACGCAGTCCCAGTGGCCGCGTGGAGAGACGTAGAAGGTCACCGAGTCCGGCTGCTGCTCGAGCAACTGGAAGGAGTAGACGACGTCGGGACCTTGCCCGAAGGCGGGATCGCCGTTCGAGCACTGACCGAACGGCCGGACGTCGTCCCTGAACATCGTTGTCGAATCGACATCGATGTAGGGCAGAGATTCGACTACGAAGGGGTTCTCGCACTGATCACCGACGGGCGGGGGCTGCTGCGCCGAAGCCGCGCCCTGAAAAGCGAGCAGCGCCGTGAATCCCGCCAAGGGTGCTAGGGCTCTCGCTACGAGCCTCGTATTCCGATGTGCCATCGCCGTGCCTCCTTTTCTCGAGTGGCGAGTTCGCTTCGGAGAGGGCTCGCAAATGGGACGGGCCGAAGCAGAGATCCGCAGTGCACCGGCTAAGCAAAGGTACTAAGCAAAGGCGAGGCCAAGTTGTGGAGCCAAAACGGGCGGGCGCAGCAAGGTGGGCCAGGTGACCGTGGCGATGAGAGTTATCGGAACGGGGCGGGGTTCGGGCGTGGGCATCCGTCACACGCGGCCGCCGCGAGCGTTAAGGCGGCCGAACAAACACTGTCAGGAATGTCGAACAGAGCGGCGAGAAGCCTGGGCTCATCGGACGAGGCCCAACTTGTGCGTGGCCTCGAGGCCGCCCGCCTCGAGCTCGAGGAAGTAGGTGCCGCTCGCAAGCTCCACCCCGCCGTCGTTCCGCCCATCGAAGAGCGTGATGTGGACCCCTGGCTCGACGAGGGCATCGACGAGCGTCCTGACCAGGCGGCCCTGGACATCGAGGACGCGCAGTTCCACCCGGCCGCGGTCGGGCACCGTGTAGCTCACGAAGGTAGCGGGGTTGAACGGGTTCGGCCGCACCGCGAGCGCGACCTCCCCCGCCGGTGGCGCGCCGCCGCTGACGACCCCCTGGGTGGCCAGCACCCGGCTCACGGCGGCGTAGGCGTCGATGAAGCCCCAGCCGTAGATGTTGTCTTCGCCGGCCGTGCCCTCGTCGCGCGCCGTCTCCATGATGATCTGCTTCGCGGTCGTGATGTCCAGATCCGGATCGGCCTGGCGCATGAGGGCGATCACACCTGCGACGTGCGGGACGGCCATCGCCGTCCGCTCCAAGAAGCATACGCGCCGTTGTTGGTCGACGAGAGCACGTTGACCCCCGGCGCCACGATCTCGGGCTTCTTCGTCACCCCGTCGCAACCTGAAGGCCCGCGGCTCGAGAAGTTCGTGATCGAGTACGGGAAGTTCTCGCCGGCCTGCGCACTCACCGCCCCGACGGCGTAAGCGTTGGTCGGAGTCGTGATGCGGTCGGCCGGCGAGCCGATCGACTGCGCGCCGGGCCCGTCGCCGCCGGCCGAGAACACGACCGCGCAGCCCGCCGCTTCGCAGCCATCCATTACCGCCCACCACCGCGGGTCGCAGTCGCCATACCCTAATTGCTCGTTCACCCGCCAAGCGTTCTGCACCACGTCCGGCACGTCCCCCGTCGTCTGCGGATCGCCGTCCGGATCGGCGATCCACTGGAAAGCGGCGATCACGTCGTTGTCGAACTCGAAACCCACCCCCTGGCCGATCGCGTTGCAGGCGATCCACTGGGCGTCCCAGGCGACGCCGATCGTGTCCTGAGTGGCGGCGTCGAGGCCCACGAGGGTGCCCATCGTGTGCGTGCCGTGGCCGTTGGGATCGGCCGGAACCTGCGTGTTGCCTCCGAGGACGTCCTTCCACGCCCACTGCCACGGGATCCCCGGCTCTGCTCCGCGCCAGCGCGAGGCGAGCGCGGGGTGGCTCCCCATCACCCCCGTGTCGAGGCCGCACACCAGCCGCCCCGCCCCTGTGATCCCCAGCTCGTACCACACCCGGTGCGCGTTGATGGCGCGAAGACCGGGGGCGATGCCGGAGAAGGCCGCCGCGGACTCCGTCATCTTCCCGGTGTCGTCCACAAGTTCGATGGGCGAGACGGTGAAGTTGGCGTCGACGATGCCGACATCGGGCCGCGCCGCCACCTCGCGCACCGCCGCGACGCTCATCTCCGCCACCACCAGGTTCGCGATCCAGTACGGCGTGTACCCGGTCACTTCGCCGCGCGCCTTCCGCGCCGCGAGGTCGGCGAGGATCGGCCCCTGTGTGGCATCCGCCATCGCCTTGAGGTCGGTGATCACGCGCTCGTGGCGGACGGCCAGGGTCGCGCGCTCGGCGCGAAGCTCCTCGTCGAGGGCGCGAACCGGCACCTGGCCGGCGAGGAAGACGAGCACTGAGGCCTGAGTGTCGTCGGGCAGGCGCGTGAGGTAGCTCTCGTACGCCGGGTCGATCACGCCTGCGACGGCGACGTTGGCGAGGAGTTGGACGAAGAGGGTGGCGGCGAGAGGCCGCCAGACACATGGGCTGTGCAAACGATAGCTCGCAAGGCGCGTCATGGGCCACCTCGGACGGCGTGACACGTGAGAACACGCTCGGGCACGGATCGCCTCGATTATAGCCCCCCGCATGCGGATCGTCTTGCCCCGGCGTGTTAACCACCGAGTCAATCGCAGCCCTTGCTGTTCGCCCCTCGGGGCACAATATATGCTACATTCGCTGATACGTTGGCGGCAACGGCAACCGAAGGAGGAAAACAATGCCCTACGATCCATTCATGGTCCAACCAATGCGAGACGAGCTGACGCGAATCGGCGTCGAGGAGCTCAAGACCGCGTCGGATGTCGACGCGTTCATGGCCAACCGAACCGGGACGGCGATGATCGTGGTCAACTCGGTCTGCGGGTGCGCGGCCGGATCGGCGCGTCCCGGGGTGAGCCTAGCGCTCCAGCACCCGAACCGTCCCGATCGGATCGCCACCGTCTTCGCCGGCCAGGACCTCGAGGCCGTCGAGAAGGCGCGGAGCTACTTTGCCGAGTTCCCGCCGTCGAGCCCCTCCTTCGTCCTCTTGAGCCACGGCAAGCCGGTGGACTACGTGTCGAGACAGATGATCGAGGGACGCGACCCCCAGATGGTGAGCCAGGTCCTCATCGCCTCCTTCGAGAAGCACATGGCGAAGGTCGTCGGCGCCTGAGAAGAGGTGTGGGTGCATGGCCGACTTCAAGGTCATCGTGAGGAACAATGGCCCGCTCCGGCTCGAAGGCGACATCACGCTCTGCGACCAGGAGGGGAAGGCCTTCGGTCTGGGCGGAAGGACGGTGGTCTCACTGTGCCGCTGCGGGCACTCCGCCAACAAACCGTTCTGCGACGGCTCCCACGCCAAGGTAGGCTTCGCCTCCGAGCTCGAGGCGCGCGAGCTCCCGCCGCCGGCGCCAAAACCTTAACTATCAGGCGACTCCGTCCCGTCTGCAGCTCAATCTCAGCCAACGTTCCCGTGGAACTCTGCCGCGATCGGGGCTCTTGACTGATTGAAGACTCGGCGCGACGATCTCCGTGGCCTCCTTTTTCTCGCTTTTGTCTGTGAACTGGGAGATTCCCATGGCCAAGAATATCCTGATGCTGGTGGGCGATTTCGCCGAGGACTACGAAGTGATGGTCCCGTTCCAAGCGTTGCTCGCCGTGGGTCATACGGTTCACGCCGTGTGCCCGGGCAAGAAGAAGGGCGAGAAGGTACGCACCGCCATCCATGACTTCGAGGGCGATCAAACCTACACTGAGAAGCGCGGCCACGACTTCACTCTGAATGCCACGTTCGACGAGGTGAAGCTTGATAAGTACGACGCCCTGGTAATTTCGGGTGGTCGCGCGCCAGAATATCTGCGCCTGAACGAGAGGCTGCTCGCGACCGTGCGACATTTCTTCCAGGTGAGCAAACCCGTCGCGGCGATTTGCCACGGCCCGCAGATCCTCACAGCCGCCGGCGTGTTGCGCGGCCGCACGGTCTCGGCCTATCCCGCCGTTGGCCCCGAGGTGAAGCTTGCAGGGGCCAAGTATGTGGAGATCGGGATCGACGAGGCGATCACGGATGGCAACCTGGTGACCGCACCGGCCTGGCCTGCGCACCCCGCGTGGATCGCGCAGTTTCTCGCGGTGCTCGGGACCCGGATCACGCACGAGCAACCGGCAACCGCTGCACGGTAATGCCGGCGTTGCTGCGGCTGGAATCTACCTCTGTCGCTCGAGGCGGGCGGAGAGGGACGGAGAACCACGTCCGCCGGTAGAGGATCTTGATCGCCGCAATCGGCCAAGCCTGCCATGGGCTCTGCCGATAAGACTGGGGGCGACGGTTCCCGCGCGGAGAGCGGCGGGCCGGCTGTGGCCGGCCTGGATCCTCGTTCCTGGCAGATCGCGCCCGCCGCCTCTTAGTATGTATCGGCAGTCACTGTATGTGTCGGCAGTCACTACCGTCCGCGCTGAACGCCCTGAGAAATCCGCCCCACGAGGCCAGAGCCTTGAGCATGAAAACCTCGTCTCCTGCCAAAGCAAACACGCATTCGCCGGCATCCGACCCTCCAGGGGCCAACTAGCCGTGGTGCGCTGGCTTGCACACCGGTTGATCTTCATCGCGCTGGCGATTGGTTGGGCCCTTTTGGGGGCGGGCACGTTGGCTGGCTTGGGGATTGGAGCCCTCTGTGCACATCAGGTCGAGAAGGATGCCGCGGCGCTTGGCGCCTGGCTTCCATCGGCGGACAGCATCTGTCGGGCGATGTTCGGGTTCGGGATCGCCTGCGCGCTGACTGGGATCGCCGCGATCGTTGTCTGGGGGTTGTCGAGAGGATGGCCCCGACCACCGGCATCTCCTCGATCGACCTTCGACGATGGACCCCACGATCATAGCGGGCTCGTCATGGCGCTCGGCCTCGCGCTCGCGGTGCTGCCTGCCGCGATATTCATTGGCGCGCGCCCCGCGCTCACATTCATCGCCAGGAACCGCGAGCTCCTGAGCAAGCCATTGGATGGCATCTTCTTGATGGTGCCCGTGTTCGAGCTGACGATAACTGCCGCATGGCTCGCCGCCGGGATCGGACTGTTGCTCTTGTTCGGGACCAAGGATCGCCTGTTTCCAAGGGCGTACGCCGTCATGCTCACGGTTCAACTCGGTCTCCTTGTATCGAGCCACCAGGCACTCGCGATAACCCGCTTGGCCACCGAACCCCTCGCCGGTGAGATTCCAATCGCACAGGATCACCTCGCAGCGGTGGAGGCTGCCGCCCACAATCTTGTCTGGGTGTTCGCGGCCTACGCCGTCTTGGTGCCGGTGGTGTTCCTTACGCGGGCGGTCCGGACGCGTTTCGCGGGGGACTGCGATCGACCGCGCCTGGCGGATGAACGGGTCATGACCGTTCCGCCAGCGCCGGTGCGGGTGGCGCAAGCCTCTTTCGCATCGACTCGCGTAGAACCGGGTCCCGGGCCCGCGGGAGGAGGTTTCCTTCAAGGCAACAGGTACTTCATCCAGGCCACCTATCTCGGGGGACCGTTCGGCGGGTTGCTTCAGGTTCGCGATCTCGATTTGAACCGGGCGTTTGTCGCATGGATCGCGCCGCTCCGGCTCAGGAGCGTTGTCCAGGTCTTCGCCGACCGGCAAAGAAAGACCGAGATCCTGCGCATCGAGGCCCGACAGGTTCTGTCGCTGGGCGGTTGGTACGACGTCTTCGACTCATCCAACCAGGAGAAGATTGCTGTCGTAGGGAAGCGCTTCGCCGCCGACTGGCGGATCCACGATCGGCTGGACCAGCCGATCGGCATCATCACGCGGGGTGACGGGTCTCTCGGCCGCGCGACCTACCATGCCTGCCTCGGGCCGCACGAGGTGGGAACGCTGATGTGGTCCAACGTGCTCAAGCCTGCGCTCGAAATCGACTATTCGGCCGACGTGGATGGGTTGCTCGACCGGCGGCTCGCCGTCGCGCTCGGGCTTCTCCTGTTCATCGACCTCTCCATTCCGGGCCCCTAGCCTTGACGGGCGGTCACTCCATATCAGCGCTGGGTCATCTCGCAGATCGAAGCCTCCTCCTCATCCGCTTCGAATTGGTTCCCTTCAATGACCAGGGTCACGGTAACGGGACCCTCCGGCTTCCAGCCGCCGGGCGGAGGAAAGGCGCCGGGGACTCCCTGAAGCCTGACCTCGTCGATTTGCGCGCCACCCTCGACACGGGCCTTTTCGAGATGGAAGACGAAACGGTACATAAGGTCCGTTGTATCGTTCAGATTGAAACCTGGATTGACGTAGCTCCACAGGCGCGGGTCAAGGTGGACGTAAGGGGTGCAAAGCTTCCGACCAACTGTGCTGGGCTCCGCCCATTCGACTTCGGGCAGGGCCTCGAACTCGCGAGCCGAGACGAAGGCGTCGACACCCCTCGTTAGGCGAACAAGGAAAAATCGTCCTAATCCCAGCTCTCGCTCGACCTCGGAGGTCGGATCCAGTTGGAAGACGGGTATGACTTCAATAGCTCCCAGGGCTGCCCAGTGCTCGTCCATCTCGCCAAGGCCAGAGCGCGGGCTGCTGCCCCGGACATTGGCCTCTCGGGCAAGCTGGACGAGAAGCTCCCTGGGTGCGTCGGCAGGGTACTGCTCCGCAAGAGATTGATCCGCAGCGGATGCCGCGATCGCGAAAGACGTTTGCCTGTCAACGAACGCTACGACACCCATGAGCAACCCCAGGGCTCCAACCTTTAAAACCTGCTTTGTGCGGCGCATCTCTCCTTCCCTCCTCATTTCGTCGCGAACGATCGCGCGGCTCTGTGGTTTGTTCGTTCCTGCTTGGCTCCATCCTGCGGGCGGGCGGTGCAGCTCGCGATTCGGGGCCTTGTCTAGTGCTTTCATAATTGAACAACGCGCCGCGGGCCCCGACCGAACAGGGGAATGCGGATGATTACGCACAATCGCCACCGGGACGGGCGAAACGAGGCGGGCAGGCTCTCCGGCCCCGGCGTGTCCTTCTACCGGCTCGACGCCGGAGGCTTCGCGGCGGCGCGGAAGGTCGTCGTCACACGCTGACTCCAAGCCCCCAGAGATCGCCCTGGGCTACAGACGGGCCTTCCGGATGAGGCCGCTGCACTCTAGTCGATCGCGCCGGGCCTTCCATGCCGTTAGGAAGATTTGCGTCGCCGGCCGGGAGTCGGTCTGTGACGGGGCCCGGCGCCCCCAGCACGCTGGCATGCTTGATGCTCCCTTGCGAAAACGCGCACACATTAATTGGATAGGGTCACAAACGTGCTTCGACAGGAGAAGAGCGGTGCATTCTGCAATGAAACGGACAATACTTGGAGCGACCCTCGCTCTGTTTTCAGGCTGCGGGGGCACTAACGTTCTTATGCCCCCGCGAATCGACCTGCAGGTGTTTCAGAGGATCGGGCTCGTCGAGTTTACCTCCAACGCCGAAGGCAACTTGCAGACACTCGCGAGCCAGGAATTCATCCAAGGGATGCAATCATCGCAACCCGGTGTGCCGGTGCTCGAGCTGGGGGGCGAGGAGTTGGTGCTCGAAGCGATCGGGCGCGACAAAATCGACCCGGACGCCATCCAGGCGATGGGGAAGCGCTTCAACGTTGATGCAGTGATCATCGGCAATTTGGAAGTCACCGACGTGAAGCCTAAGGTCGACTTGACGCAATCGTTAACCTCAATGGATGTTCAGGCAGATGTCGAAGCGGCCCTTACCACCCGGCTCATGGAGGCTGGGAGCGGGGCAACGGTATGGGTCCGATCTGCACGCTCGAAGCAAACCGTGGCGCACGCGGGTCTCGACTCGCAAGGGGGTATTCACTTTGGGGCTGAGGACCCGGAGACAGCCTACGGAAGCCTCGTACAGAATCTCGTTTACCACGTAACGCAGGATTTTCGGCCGTACTGGGTGAAGCAGTAGACGCGAGGTGCTGATACGGTGGATGGGTCTGCAAGCGTGGATCGTCGACTGGCCCACCCACCGTGAAGTGGTAGAGCACCTGAAATCGGTCGCCTTTGAGTCCGAAGACCTGGTGCGTAAGGTCGTCGAAGAAACAGCCGATGCCAGTGCTGCGGATGCCGCTTGCTTCGGCCTCGAGGTAAAGAACCTGTCCGATGACGCCAGTCTCCCAATACAGGCGGCGGTAGAACCAAGCCCCGAACGTCTCGAGGGACGCGCGGTACTCGGTGAGCATGGCTGCTGCGAAGGCGCCGTCGGCAGCGATTTCTTGGTCGCAGCTCGTCTGTTGGGCGGCACGGCGGGCATCCCCGGCCTCGAGGAAGAAGAGGGGCAAGGACTCCGGACACGCCTCTGGTCGCGTCCAAGCGAAATGCCGATCCATCGCTCTCTCAAGCGCCTCCTTGCGCGTGGGGTCGCGGAAGAGCGCGTACAGGCCGGGAGTCAAGTCCGCCACGCGGTGGACGAAGAGCAAGAGATCGACGCAAGGGCGCCAGGGCAGCGTGGTGAACGGGACCTGCCGCGAGCCCGGCATGACCTTCAGCAAGATTTGGTAGAAGGCGTCGCGCGTGATCCCCGTATGGCCGTCGAGTGCGACTGCGCTGCGCCGCTGATGGATGATGCGGCGAAGCGCGAGCGGAGAGTCGCCAATCTCGAGGGAGCTGTTCTCGAAGACGATCGGGGACCAGAACGTCTCGCCAGGGGGTGAGAGCTTCTCGGTGGCGGCGGCGGTCTCATCGATGATCGGCCACAGGTGGTGATCGCTGCTCAGCCGCTTCGGCACTCCAGACCATGGCGCGCCACGCAGCTCGTCGCGCACCGTGCCCGGAATCGTGAACCCTTGTTGCTCGTCGATCGTTAATCCGGCGTCCTGGGGGAAAACGGCCAAGAGGCAGTCGGCGTGCTCTGCCTCAACTCCGGTCTGGACATGCACTCCCAGGAGCACAGCCAGATCGACGTCGGTGACACTTTCGAGCAGCTTCGCCTCCCAGCCGAGCCCCGCCGCTGACACTGCAAAGCTTCCGATCGCGTGACCAGCGTCGTGGTGGCAATAGCGGAACGCGCGCTCGCCGTACTTCCACGACTCGCGCCAGTGGATGGACGTGAGGCCCACGAGCACCGCACCGTCAGGAAGCTGTGCCGCGATCTTCAGCCACGCCTCGCCCGACAGCTCTGCCCGGAGCTCGAGCGCGTGCTCGAACGGTGTGTAGTGGTAGACGGCGGGCCGTGGGTGAAGACCGGCGATGGGACCCGCGACCAGATAGCCCTCGGTCGGATGAAGATTGCCGCTCGACGGATTGACCCGGAGCGACCAACGAGAGTTCCCCGCCTGCTTCCACGAGGAGAGCGCGAGCGCATCCTGGAAGAGTTGAGAGATTGAGACACGGTCCAGTGGGGTGCGGGCGATGCGACCGAGCGCGAACGCGGGCTCATAGCGCGGCTCCGGCCCCACCGGCAGGAGATCGAGAGGCAGCACAGCGGCGCCTTCGAATCGGCGAAAGGGATCGGGCTGCGTCTCCCAGTCCATGTAGCCAAGAGCGGGCGCAAACCGAAACGGACGATGCTTCGTTCGCTCGTGGTACGCGAGGGTGATGTCCAGCGCCGAGGGAGCCTCCCGCTCCTTGGCCAGATCCGACGTAGCGGCCACGTGGGAAGCTCTCGCGGCGGTCATCCAGGCATCTCCATCGTCTTAGCGCCGTCCCTTATCTCACGACCTTCAGCGATACCACGCTCCGCATCCACCGCCGGATTTCGTTCTCAACCTCCGCCATCACATGCCGATCTCCTGGGCACTTCGCCAGGCGGTCCTTTGAGAACTTGAAGAGCCGCGTCTCGGCGCCATGGTGCACCCGCACGCTAACTTCCTCTGGCCAGCGTCCGTCGAGCGTGTCTTCACGGCTCCATTCCGTCTGCAGCTCAATCTCGGCACCAATGTTCCCCGCGAAACAATCAGCAACGCGCTG
>Ga0184637_10002845_pt1 | contig 10988 bp, 16 predicted proteins | sample PLM3_127_b2_FD_133143 | JGI IMG/M metagenome (GOLD analysis project Ga0184637, IMG submission 133143) | Groundwater sediment microbial communities from an aquifer in East River, Colorado, USA - PLM3_127_b2 | ecosystem: Environmental > Terrestrial > Soil > Riparian zone | place: USA: East River... | reverse complement strand
GCAACCCGGATGGGACGGCTGCCGCGACACGGTCAGCGAAGCTTGGGGTGCGGGAGCGGCAGCATGAGCGCCCCGTTTAACGATTTCTCTTGCGGCAGCTTGCGCCCCTTCCCGCTCCACGCTTGCGCGAGTTCGAGTCCGGGGCGCCTTTCCGGGCGGTCTGCTTTGTCGCTCAGCTTGCCAAGGGTAGTGGCCATTGGCTGCGCCTCGCTTCGCGCATCCCATCCCGGAAAGCCGCCGTCGCAACCGCGTGGGACTTAATCAGAGGTTCCTCAGTACATTCGAGTGATCTGGTAGCCGCGGCTTTGCAGCAGGCTCAGCACCCCTTTTTCCCCATATAAGTGCAGCGCGCCCACGGCGATAAATGCCCCGCCCTCGGCAAGGCGCGGTTGCATGCGCCCGGCCATGCGCGTGTTCCGGTCATAGAGCACGCGCTGCAGGAACGCTCCGTTCAAACTTTTATCCGCCTCATCTTCCATCATGCTGTTGTTGATATCCCACATCGCTCCAAGGTCGCGCTTGAGATAGGCCTGGATTGATTTTTCCACCATCCCGGGAATCAAGTCGTGATGGGTCACGGTCTGCTTGAGTAAACCTACTTGAGCCTCCATCGGCAGCCCATCGAATACTGCTATCTGCTCTTCCACGCTTTCCAGCTGGTGTACGGACTTGTGCTGCTGCAGCGCTTGCTGATACAGCACATCATCCACGATGATGCCCAGCCGCCCCTTGGGCAGAATCAGGGTGAGCATCAGCGCCCAGGGCTTGAATCTCGCACTAACCTCGACCGGCATGCCGTATTCACGCATCACCTCGGTGGTTTTGGCGAACAAGGGCTCGCCGAGCAGCGCTTTCAGGTCGCTCCCATCATCAAGCAGCATCGAAGTGACAAATTTCCGGGTGCTCGCCTCGTCGATAATCATTTCCATGGTGAAGTTCTTGCTTCGCGCAAATGATTTTTTGACCGGCGCCGGCAAATCGGTGACGCGCGCGTCATCGAGATGGATGGTGCCGAAGACATAGCTGGGCTGGGTATTGGTCTTTTCGATTTTCCACAGCAGGCCTTTGGAAAATTTTGCGGCCGTATCGGCTGCGGCAGCAAAGCCCGACGCCGCGACAAGCAAACAGCTCAATGCGATACAAGCCAGTTTTTTCATGTCGTTGCTTAATGCAAGAGAGGTGGGTTACAGTGCAGCCTTTCCAAAAGCGGCATGCGCTGAATCGTCTCACGAAACGCCGCCAAAGCGAAAGCATGAAACCCAGCAACTCCGTTTTCCATAGCATCAATGGCCTGTGCTGTCACGCGCGTACTTGGGGCGACCCCGGCAATCCGCATCTGTTCCTGCTGCACGGCTGGGTGTCAGTCGATTTACTCCCTGGCGAGCTGGACTGGGCACGGCTTGGTCAGAACCTCCGGCTGCAGGATTTTGTCCAGCTCTGACTTCGCCCGAGTCTAATGCTGTTTTCGCATAGGGCCCAAAGGGATCGGTATTCAAGCCGGGTTCCAGAACAATAAAATCCGCCAAATCAACAATATATACTGCTGGACAATAAAATATTCATGAGTTAGATTAAAAACGGGCTGGCTTCAATCATGCCCCCTTGCTGCCTACAAAAATCACCTAAAATATCCCTCGAGGAGAAGCTCATGAACCACTTTTCCCGTTTGCTTCTGGCATTCGTCGCGTGCATAACGTTCACTGCCCCCGCCCTCGCCCAGGAACTCACCGGCACCCTCAAGAAAATCAAGGATTCCGGCACTATTCTTCTCGGCCACCGTGAATCTTCGATCCCGTTCGCCTATTACGACGACAAGCAGCAGGTGGTGGGTTATTCCATGGATCTCACGTATAAAATCGTTGATGCGGTGAAAAAGCAACTCAACATGCCGAATCTCCAGGTCAAGCTCAATCCGGTGACCTCTCAGACCCGGATTCCCCTGCTGCAGAACGGGACCATCGATCTCGAATGCGGATCCACCACCAACAACCTGGAGCGCCAGCAGCAAATCTCCTTCTCCAACACCATCTTTCTGATCGGAACCCGGCTGCTCACCAAGAAGAACTCCGGCATCAAGGATTTTCCTGACCTCGCCGGCAAAACCGTAGTCACCACCGCCGGCACCACCTCCGAGCGCCTCATCCGCAAGATGAACGAAGAGAAGAAGATGGGCATGAACATCATCAGCGCGAAGGACCACGGGGAGTCGTTCCTCATGGTTGAGTCGGGCCGCGCTGCCGCGTTCATGATGGACGACGCCTTGCTGGCGGGCGAATTGGCCAAGGCCAAGAACCCCGGTGAATGGGTGATCGTCGGCAAACCCCAGTCGTTTGAGGCGTACGGCTGCATGCTGCGCAAGGATGATCCCCAGTTCAAGAAGCTGGTGGACGACACCCTGTCCGGAATCATGAAGAGCGGCGAGATCGAGAAAATTTACGCCAGGTGGTTCCAGAGCCCCATCCCTCCGAAAGGGCTGAATATGAACTTCCCCTTAAGCGACGAACTCAAGGCTGTGTTCAAGAACCCGAACGACAAAGCTAACGATTAGCGGGCCGACTCGGGCAAAACCGGGACCGGAAGGGTTCCCTGCTGTCGGATTGGAAACGTAACCGGCTGGTGTCAGCATGAATTACCACTGGAATTGGGGCGTCTTCCTCAAGCAGACACCCGACGGCTCCGCCACCTTCCTGCAGTGGCTGATTTCAGGCCTGGGTTGGACCGTAGCGGTCGCCCTGTCCGGCTGGGTCATGGCGCTGGTGTTGGGCTCGGTGCTCGGTGTGATGCGCACTGTCCCGAACAAGTGGCTCGCCGGATTCGCCGCGGCGTATGTCGAAGTGTTCCGCAATATCCCGCTGTTGGTGCAGCTCTTCACCTGGTTCTATGTCGTGCCCGAACTGCTCCCCTGGGGGCTGGGTGAGAAGCTCAAGACGATGGACCCGACGTTCAACGCGTACCTGACCTCCTTCCTCTGCCTCGGCTGGTTCACCGCGGCGCGGCTGTGCGAGCAGGTGCGTGCCGGCATCGATTCCCTGCCGAAGGGGCAAAAGATGGCCGGTACTGCTCTCGGCCTCACCTTGCCCCAGACCTATCGCTATGTGCTGCTGCCGATGGCCTTCCGCATCATCATACCTCCGCTCGGCAGCGAGTTCATGAACATCTTCAAGAACTCCGCCGTGGCGCTCACCATCGGTCTGCTCGAACTCACCGCCCAGAGCCGCCAGATCAGCGAGTACACGGCAAACACGTTTGAAGCATTCATCGCCGCGACGATACTCTACATCTGCATCACGCTGACCGCGGTCAGCATCATGCGCTGGCTGGAGAATCGCTACCGCGTGCCCGGCTACATCGGCGGAGGCGGACGATGAGTTACGATTTCGATTGGAGTTCGATCCCCGGCGCCATCCCTTTTCTGATACAGGGGATGGGCTTGACGCTCACGCTGCTGGTCCTGGCGATGACGGGCGGCATCATATTCGGCACGTTGCTCGCGCTGATGCGGCTCTCCAGCATGGTATGGCTCTCCAGCCTCGCCGGCGCTTATGTGAACTTGTTCCGCTCGATCCCGCTGGTGCTGGTGATCTTCTGGTTCTACTTCCTGGTGCCCTTCATGCTGAAAGCCATGACCGGGGACCAGACCATTACCGTCGGCCCGTTCTATTCCGCATTGATCGCCTTCATGATCTTCGAGGCGGCCTATTACTGCGAGATCATCCGTGCGGGCATCCAGAGCATCCCCCGCGGCCAAGTATCCGCCGCCTACGCCCTGGGCATGACCTACGGTCAGGCGATGCGCTACGTGATCCTGCCCCAGGCGTTTCGCAACATGATCCCGCTGCTGCTCACGCAGAGCATCATCCTGTTCCAGGACACCTCGCTCGTCTATGTCATCAGTCTCGCCGACTTCCTCGGCGTGGCGAGCAAAGTCGGCCAGCGGGATGGCCGCCTGGTCGAGATGTACTTGTTCGCGGCCGTGGTATACCTCGTCATCTCCTATTCGGCTTCATGGCTTGTGATGCGCCTGCAGAAGAGGTTCGCCATATGAGCATGATCCAGATCAACAACGTTTCGAAGTGGTACGGCCAGTTCCAGGTGCTGACCGATTGCACGACCCAGGTGAAGAAAGGCGATGTCGTGGTCGTCTGCGGGCCTTCCGGCTCCGGCAAATCGACGTTGATTAAATGCGTGAACGGCCTGGAACCTTTCCAGAAGGGCGACATCACCGTTGATGGCATCTCGGTGGCAGACCCGAAGACGAACCTCTCCAAGCTGCGTGCCCGGTTGGGCATGGTGTTCCAGAATTTCGAGCTGTTCCCCCACATGACCATCACCGACAACTTGACCCTGGCGCAGGTCAAGGTGCTGGGGCGAAGCCGGGAGGAGGCGACGGCGCGAGGCTTGAAAATGCTGGAGCGCGTCGGCATTACGGCGCACGCCCACAAGTTCCCCGGCCAGCTTTCGGGCGGGCAGCAGCAGCGCGTGGCCATCGCCCGCGCGTTGGCTATGGATCCGATCGCCATGCTTTTCGACGAGCCGACCTCTGCGCTCGACCCGGAGATGATCAACGAAGTGCTGGATGTGATGGTCGAGCTGGCCAAGGAAGGCATGACCATGATGTGCGTGACCCACGAAATGGGTTTCGCACGCAAAGTCGCGCACCGGGTGATTTTCATGGACCAGGGCGGGATCGTTGAAGACGCTGAAAAGGACGAGTTTTTCGGCACGCCGCGCTCGGAGCGGGCGCAGCAGTTCTTGTCAAAGATTCTCCATCACTGATTACTTTAGGCCGTAACATATCCCGAGATACCCCCGGCGATCATGCGCGTTAAACAGAGAACCTGGGCGGCCTTGACGCTGGCCGCTGAAATGGCAGTCCTGCTGCGAAATTAAGATTTAACCGGAACTCCCCAGGTACCATCGAAAAACTTTTCCCCAAGAGGCCTGCGGGCTCTCGGCGCGAGCTCTCGTTCCTTGATTTCTCCTTCCAGAAAAGCGGCATCGGCTTGATAACCGACCGCGATCATCGCCATCGGCGTATAGCTTGCAGGAATCGCAAATTTTTCGCGCAGCTTGTCGGCATCAAAACCGCCCATCTGGTGCGCTGCCAGTCCCAGCGCGACCGCTTGCAGCACCAGGTTTGCGCTCGCCGCACCGGTGTCATGCTGCCCCCAGCGGTTGGGTTTGCCGTTACGCGCGAATTGGCTGCCGGCTATGGAAGCCAAAAGCAGCGGCGCGTTCTTCACCCACACCTGATTGCCTTCCGCCAAGCATTCAAACGCCTTTTGCCAAGAGTCGGGGTCGCGGTGGCGGTCCCACACCAGATAACACCACGGTTCATCGCCGAAGCAGGACGGTGCCCAGCGTGCCGCTTCCAATAGCGCTATCAACTGCTTGCGGCTCACCGGCTTGTTTCTGTCGAACGCGCGCGGGCTCCAGCGCCTGGCGATGAGGTCGTGAATGACTTGGGAAGTGAGTGCGATTTTCGTTACGGGCATGAGATTTCCCTTTTCCGACCACAAACTGTTAATCAGCAACTATCTTTCTTGTCCAGGCTGCAGGGGCCGGAACCGTATGCCACGACGTAAAGCATGCCGCCCATGATGGCGATATTTTTCATGAAATTTATCATCTGGTTTTGCACTTGCGCCGCGTCTACCGCCCAGAACGCATGAAAGATGAGCGTCGTCGGGATGACAAACAGGAAAATCGCCAGCGCCGCCCAGCGCGCTTTCCAGCCCAGAAGCAGCATCAAGCCGCCGCCCAGCTCAATTATAATGGTCGGCACCAGCAGCACATCGGGCATCGGCATGCCCTTGCTCGCCATGTAAGCGGCGGTGCCGGAAAAACCGGTGATCTTGCCCCAGCCGGATAGAATAAAAATCGACGACAGCAGCGCCCGGCCGACCAGCGGCGCATACTGCTTGGTCATTTCGCATGCTTTGTTCATGATTGAGCTCCTTTCTATTAGTAGACTTAGGCAAGATCAAACAACAGCAATTCGGTATCTTCCAAAGCGGCAAGCGTGATTTTGTTTTCATCGGTGATTTTCGCACCATCCCCCGTATCCAGCCGCTCGCCGTTCACCTCCAGCGCGCCGCGCGCAACATGCGCATAGGCACGCCGTCCATTTGCCAGCGAGTGGCTCAATTCTTTGCCCTCGCTCAAAATCCCTGCGTACATCGAAGCATCCTGATGTATGGTCACCGAGCCGTCGCGGCCATCGGGAGAAGCCACCAAACGCAATCTATCCTGCTTTCCCCGCGCGTCAAAATATTTTTGCTCATAGCTCGGCTGCAGACCGTTGTGTTTCGGCAATATCCAGCTTTGCAAAAGATGCACGATCTCGCTTTGCGAAGCATTGTATTCGCTGTGCGTGACACCTGTTCCCGCGCTCATGCGCTGCACGTCGCCGCGCCTGATGACCGAGCCGTTGCCCATGCTGTCCTTGTGCGCGAGCTGGCCTTCCAGGATATAAGTAATGATTTCCATGTCGCGGTGCGCGTGCGTGCCGAAGCCTTTTCCCGCCTGGACAAAATCTTCATTGATGACGCGCAAGCTGCCGAAGCTCGTGTGCTCGCGGTCGAAATAATCGGCAAATGAAAAGGTGTGGTAGGTCTTGAGCCAGCCGTAATCAAAATAGCCGCGCTCCGCGCTCTTCCTTAAAACTATCATGACGAGACCTCGAAAATGACAGGCACAGTGGTATTTTGACCACTTGCCAGTCGTTAAGTCATTGATAGTCAATTATATTCAAAATTCAGCCGGATTTCACCTCCTTTGAGCATTCCGTTCAGCTTGCGTTCAGCAAGCCCTGCGTAGCATGCGAGTCATCAGGCAAGACCTGAGTCTTTGTAAAAGGAGGTTTCCAATGTTAAGCAAACATGTTGTTTCGGGATTGGCGCTGGGAGCGGCAATGCTGATCAGTGCCGCAGCACCGATGGCAGCGCAAGCGCGTGACCGCGTTTACATCGGTACCGGCTATACGGTGAATCCGGGGAACAGCTACTACGGCCATCACCGCTATTGCCAGCCGCGTGCGTATTTTCCGTCCCACTACAGCAATAGTTATTACTACGGGGGCGGATATGGCTACAGCCATCCGTCTTACGGCAATCGCCTAACCATCATTTATCGCAGTTATTGATTCGATTAACTCTTAACTATTTACTGAAAGGAGCACAAAATGAACAAACGCATTCCTCTGATCGCAGCCATGGCGCTGGCGTCCGCTTCTGCGACCGCATTCGCCAACGACTATGAAGATATCGCCATCGTCAAAAGCGCAAGCCCGCGGTACGAGCAAATCAATGTGCCGCGCAACCAGTGCTACACCGAGTACGTTCCGGCGCCGCGCTATCGCAGCAATGAATCCCTCGCCGGTCCGCTGATCGGCGGCCTGGCTGGCGCACTGCTCGGTCACACCGTGGGCCGTGGCAGCGGCAATGTTGCGGCCACCGCTGGCGGCGCGGTAGTTGGCGCAGTAGTCGGTGACCGTATGCAACGCAACGCCGATTACGACAGCGGCGCGACCCAGGAAGTACGCCGTTGCAAAGTTGTTGATAACTTCGAATCCCGCCTTACCGGCTATCACGTGGTGTATGAGTACGCGGGCAGGACTTATACTGCCTTGCTCCCGTACGATCCCGGCCGCGAGTTGCACGTGCGGGTTAACGTGGATCCGGCGGGTGGTCCCGCGCACTATAATCGCTAACCGGCCGGCGGCTTGACTTTGCCCCATGCGCCCACCAAGATGGCGAACTCATGAATCTCCTGTTCACCGGCTTCATCCTTTGTGCGCTGCTCGCGGCAGGCTCTGTGCCTGCCGCGGGCTGGCGCGATGAAGCCGGCTGGGACACCGACTTGGTGGCGCAGCACAGCCGCGTCTCGGCTGGCGAAGCGGCGCAAATCGTACAGCAGCGCACCGGCGCGCGCGTTTTGGATGCGCAACCCGTGCGCGGCGGCTATCGCGTCAAGGTGCTTAACCGCCAAGGCGAAGTGCGGGTGTACTTCGTTGACGCCGAAACCGGCGCCATGCAGTAAAAGCTTCCTTGGTAATGCGCGTCCTGGTCATCGAAGACGAGCTGCTGTTGCAAAAACAAATCGCGAATCGCTTGCAGGCCGAGGGTTACCTCGTGGATGCGAGCGGCGAAGGCAAGGAAGGTCTGTACCGCGCAGCTGAATATCCGCATGATGCCATCATCGTTGATCTTGGACTGCCCGGGCTTGCCGGCATAGATATCATCCGCAAATTGCGTGCCCAAGGGAAAAATCTGCCGATACTCATACTCACCGCGCGCGGACGCTGGCAGGATAAAGTGGAAGGGCTTGAAGCGGGCGCCGATGATTACGTAGTGAAACCGTTCCAGATGGAAGAATTGTTGGCGCGGCTGAAAGCCCTGCTGCGGCGCGCTGCAGGTACCGCCCAGAACATTCTCAGCCTCGGCGCACTGATCTTGGACCTCGCCGCGCAGAAAGTACAGTTCAACGGCAGGGAAATCGAGCTCACCACCTTCGAATACCGCTTGCTGGAGCATCTCGTCAAAGAGCGCGACAAAGTGGTTTCCAAAGACGAGCTTGCCGATTATCTCTATCCCCACGACGAAGACCGCGACAGCAATGTCATCGAAGTGCTGATCGGGAGGCTGCGGCGCAAGCTCGATCCCGACGGCACGCTTTCCCCTATCAAAACCCTGCGCGGCCGCGGCTACCGTTTCGCGCTGGCGGACAAATAGATGTTGTCGCTTAAAGCGCGTATCTCTTTAAGCGCCGGGCTTGTGCTGGCGGTCTTTATTGCGCTTACCGGATTTGTGTTGGATCAGGCATTTCGCGACAGTGCGAAAAGCGCACGGCAGGAACGGATGCTGGGGGAATTATTTCTGCTGATGGCAGCGGCGGAAGTAAACGAGCAAGGCCAAATCACTTTGCCGCAAACACTCGAGGAGGCGCGCTTCAGTCTCCCGGGATCAGGGCTTTATGCGGTGATTACCGACGCGTTGGACAAGGTGGTGTGGCGCTCGCCTTCCAGCCTCAGTGTCGCCGCACCCTACCGCGAATTGGTGGTGCCGGGAGAAAAGCGCTTTGGCGAGCTGGCCGACCCGTCAGGTCAGAGCTATTTCGTCGAGAGCTATGGTATAAATTGGCTGGCCGGCGAGACGCCGCATAAGTTTACCTTTCACGTCATCGAAGACATGACGGCGTTTGACGAGCAGATGGCGCAATACCGGCAAAGCCTGTGGGGCTGGCTCGGCGTCATGGCGCTGCTCCTGCTGCTGGCCCAGGCGCTGATGCTGCACTGGGGCCTGCGGCCGCTGCGCCGGGTCGCCGCGGAAGTTTCCGCCATCGAATCAGGCGGCAAAGAGCGCATAGAAGGCGATTACCCCGAAGAGCTGAAACGGCTCACCGACAATCTCAACACTCTGATCGAGCACGAGCACGCGCGGCAAAAACGCTACCGCGACGCCCTCGCCGATCTCGCGCACAGCCTAAAAACCCCGCTTGCAGTGATGCGCAATGCGCTCTCGGCCGAGACACGCGATGCGCTTGGCACATTGCTGGAAGAACAGGTGGCACGCATGGTTCGCATCGTTGACTACCAGTTGCAGCGCGCAGCCACCTCAGGCAAATCCAAAAACACTGCACGGTTGCCGATTAAACCTGTCGCGGAAAAAATCCTGGCTTCGCTCGCCAAAGTCTACCTTGATAAGAATGTGGATGTTGAGCTCTCTATAGGCAGCGGACTTTGCTTCCGGGGCGACGAAGGCGATTTGATGGAACTGCTCGGCAATTTGCTCGACAACGCCTACAAATGGTGCCGCAAATCAGTGCGTCTCGCTGTTAATGAGCAAAACCAGCGCGTGATGATTAACGTCGAGGATGATGGGCCGGGAATCAGCGAGTCGCAGGCAGAGCATCTGTTGCAGCGTGGCGTGCGCGCCGATCAGGCGATGCCTGGTCATGGCATAGGACTCGCAGTTGTACGCGATATCGTCCGCGCCTATCAGGGCAATATATGGATCACGCGCAGTGAGTTCGGGGGCGCGGCATTTGTGGTGGATCTGCCCGGCACATGAAAAGCGGCGAGCCGCGACTGTATATCAGGAAATGCAAAAACCTGGATGATGCACCATCGAAGATTAACGGTTTGCCGGCTGCTCCCGTGTTATTTCCTCCTGCACCCTGGCCATATCCACGGCCTGCGCCTGGCTAATGATGCTCTCAAGACCTGAGGCATGAAGAGCTCCGGGCTGCGAGAACAGAATGACCTGGTCGCGCAGGATCATCAATGTCGGTATCGAACGGATCTGGAAATACGCCGCGAGTTCCTGTTCCACGTCGGTATTGACCTTGCCGAACACTATCTCCGGATATTTCTTGGAAGCAGCGTCGAAAATCGGCGCAAACGAGCGGCACGGCGCGCACCACGGCGCCCAGAAATCGACAATCACCATCGGGTTGCCGGCGATAGCCTGTTCGAAATTGTTTTTTGGTCAGTTCTATTGTGGCCATTTGAGCCTTTTTCCAAGAAGTTTCATCGGGCAGCCCTTTTTTCACTCGGGCTGAAAGTAAGAATCTCCTCGATCAGTGGTTGTTTCTTGCCGGAGCCCCCTGACTGGCTGTCGGGGGTCACGCAGCGCAACTGATACACTTCGCCCGGGATCTCATCAGACAGTGTGAACAGATAATATTTTCCGACATGCTTGCCGAAGCGCTCTTTCAGCTCGTCGTTCACGTACGGCGTAATCTTGATTTCCTTCCCGTTCACTTCCTTGCCCTGGTAAACGAATTTAACCGGGCGCACCTCGGCGTGGTCGGCCAAAGCAATTCTGATGCGCTTGCGGAAATAGTTGGGCTTCCCGCCTGTCAGTCGCTTCATTTCGCGGATGTCCCGTTCCAGGAAATACAGTAAAACCGGGTTGCTTCTGGCCTCTTCTGTGGGCGGAAAAGTTATTTTATTCGGGCCAGACAAGAACTGGGCCGTAATGTTTTTG
>Ga0184637_10002844_pt1 | contig 10991 bp, 12 predicted proteins | sample PLM3_127_b2_FD_133143 | JGI IMG/M metagenome (GOLD analysis project Ga0184637, IMG submission 133143) | Groundwater sediment microbial communities from an aquifer in East River, Colorado, USA - PLM3_127_b2 | ecosystem: Environmental > Terrestrial > Soil > Riparian zone | place: USA: East River... | reverse complement strand
GTGGCGATCGCCCGCACCAGGCTGTCCGACGCCAAGATCGTGCTGATGGACGAGCCGACGGCCGCCATCTCCGTCCGCCAGGTGGCTGAAGTGTTAAACCTGATCCGCCTGTTGCGCGATCAGGGCATCGCGATCGTTCTCATCAGCCACCGCATGCCCGACGTCTTTACCGTCGCCGACCGCGTCATCGTGATGCGGCGCGGCAGAAAGGTCGCCGACAAGCCGATCGCCGCAAGCTCGCCCGAGGAAGTCACCGGACTTATCACGGGCGCCATTGAACAAGTATGACGAGTCCCAAAGGACCACCATGGCAACCACACTTGACCAGACGATTGCAAAAAGGCAGCACAACTGGCTTTCGGCGATCGTCGGCGGCCAGACCTTCTGGGTTCTGATCGCCGTTATCCTCGCCTGCGTCTTCCTGTCGTTCGCGACGGATTCCTTCGCGACGAGCAAGAACCTCTACAACATCACCCGCAACGTCACCTTCGTCGCCATTATCGCCCTCGGCATGACCCTGGTGATCATCACCGGCGGCATCGACCTCTCGGTCGGCTCGGTGCTGTGTCTGTGCAGCATGGTGCTCGCCGTCGTCATGCACGCCGGCTACCCTATCGAGGTCGGCATCGCCGCGTCGATCGGCACGGCGTTGCTGGTCGGCCTGTTCAACGGCGTGCTGATAGCCTATCTCGGTTTTCCACCTTTCGTGGTGACGCTCGGCATGCTGTCCATTGCGCGCAGCCTGGCGATGGTCGCCTCCAACAACACCGTCGTGTTCGAGTTCGGGCCGGATCACGACATGCTTCTTGCGCTCGGCGGCGGCGCCTGGCTGTTCGGCATCGCCAACCCGGTGCTCTACATGATCGTGCTGGCGCTGCTCACCGGCTTCGTTCTGCGCTGGACCAAATTTGGCCGCCATGTCTTCGCCATCGGCGGCAACGAGCACGCCGCCACCCTGACCGGTGTTCCCGTGCGCCCGATCAAGGTCGCGGTCTATATGATTTCGGCCTTGTCGGCGGGCATCGCCGGCATCGTCCAGACCGGCTGGCTCGGCGCGGTCACCACAAACATCGGCGCCGGCATGGAGCTTCAGGTGATCGCCGCGGCCGTCATCGGCGGCGCCAACCTGGCCGGCGGCATCGGCACGGCGTTTGGCGCCCTGGTCGGTGCCGCGCTGATCGAGGTGATCCGCAACAGCCTTGGTCTGCTGGGCATCAACGCCTTCTGGCAAGGCGCCTTCATCGGCGGCGCCATCGTGCTCGCGGTTCTGTTCGACCGCATCCGCAACTTCCGCCAAAGCGAATAACCGGGGCGAATAACCGGAGCGAATAGCCGGGGCGAATAACCGGGGCGAATAAATCGGGCGATCTGCGCACGCTCTCGCGGCCGTCTGCACTGTGCCTCGCTGCACGGCCGAATTACGCATCATTTTGAGGGAAACAGCGCAGTTGGCGTAATGCGCGCCGCTTTCGTTGACGCGCGCCGAACGACTCGCTTATCGTGCAATTGTCAGACAAATAACTGACTTGGGATCGGCGGCGGCGCTGCCGGTCGTGACAAAAAGCGGACATGACGTGTTCGCGCGGGAGGAAACGATGAAACGTATACTCATGACCGGCGCCGCCTTGGCGCTGGCGATTGGCCTTGGCCTGGGTGCCGAGGCGCAGGACAAGAAGAGCCTTGCCTTCGTGGTGAATGGCGCCTCCGATTTCTGGAAGGCGGCGGAAGCCGGCGTGGCGAAGGCGCAGGGAGAGCTGCCGAATTACGAGCTGAGCTTCAAATATCCGGAATCCGCATCGGCCGCCGTGCAGCAGCGGCTGATGGACGACCTGGTGGCGGCGGGCGTCGCCGGCATCCTGGTCAGCCCGGACGATCCGAAACACTCGACCGAGGCGCTGAACCGCATCGCCGGTCAGATCGCCTTGTTCACCACCGATAGCGACGCGCCGGATTCCAATCGCGTCGTCTATATCGGCAGCTCGAACGTCGAGGCCGGCAAGCAGGCCGGCGAGTTGATGAAGAAGGCCCTGCCAGATGGCGGAAAATGCATCATGTTCGTCGGCATCCTGGCCAACGACAATGCGCGCGAGCGCGTCGAAGGCATCAAGGAATCGATCGCCGGCAGCAAGATCGAGATCCTCGACGTGCGCGAGGACGACATCGACATGGCGCGCGCCAAGCGCAACGTCGAAGACGCGATGGCGGCGCATCCGGACGTCGACTGCCTGGCCGGTCTCTACTCCTACAACACGCCGCGCATCTACGAGGTGGTGAAGAGTTCCGGCCAGCTCGGCCAAGTCAAGATCATCGCCTTCGACGAGGATCCGATCACGCTCGGCGGCGTCAAGGAAGGCAGCATCGTCGGCACCGTGGTGCAGCAGCCCTATGAGTGGGGCTATCAGGGCATGAAGATGATGGCGAGCTATCTGGAAGGGGACAAATCCTTCATTCCGGGAAACAAGCTGATCATCATCCCGACCGCGATCATCGACCAGTCCAACGTCGATGCCTTCTGGGCCGAACTGAAAGCGCGGCAAGGCAAGTAGCGGCGAGCGTATCGCCGATGGCCGAACCGGCCGGCGCGATGTTATGATCGCGCCGGCCAGGCGGTCTTTCGACGACGCTGTATCTGTCGGTATCCCCCATGAACGCGGCGAGTTCGTTTCTCGACCTGATCGATATTGGCAAGGCCTATCCCGGGGTCACGGCGCTGGCCGAGGTCAGCTTGTCGGTGTCGCCGGGCGAGACCATCGGCCTGGTCGGCGAGAACGGCGCCGGCAAATCCACCCTGATGAAGATTCTGGGCGGCGTCACCGCGCCCTCCGAGGGCGCCATCCGCGTCGACGGCATCGAACGGCCGGCGATGAGCGTGGCGGACGCGACGCGCTCCGGCATCGCCTTCGTGCATCAGGAGCTTAACCTGTTCGAGAATCTGGACGTCGCCGCCAATGTCTATATCGGTCGCGAACCCCGTTATGGCGGTCGCCTGGGCCTGATCGACGAAAAGGCGCTGCACGCCAAGGTGAAGCCGCTGCTGGGCCGCCTGGGCGCGGATTTCTCCCCCGGCGCGCTGGTCGGCGATCTGTCGCTGGCGCAGCGCCAGTTGGTCGAGATCGCCAAGGCGCTGTCCTTGGACGCGCGGCTGGTGATCATGGACGAGCCGACCTCCAGCCTCACCGCCAGCGAGACCGGCCGCCTGCTCGACGTGATCGCCGATCTCAGGGCCAACCGGGTCAGCGTCATTTTCATTTCCCACCGGCTGCAGGAGGTGGAGCGCTGTGCCGACCGCGTCATTGTGCTGCGCGACGGCAAGGTGGTGGGCCGGCTTGGCCGCGGCGAGATCCAGCACGATGCGATGATCCGCCTGATGATCGGGCGCGATCTGAAATCGCTTTATGTGCCGCCCGCCGCGCCGCCGGGCGAAACCATCCTGGAGATCGATCAGGTCCGCACCACGGCCTTCCCGGACAAGGCCGTCAAACTGTCCCTGCGCGCCGGAGAGATCCTCGGCCTGGCCGGACTGGTCGGCGCCGGTCGGACCGAAATGGCGCGGGCCGTCTTCGGCATCGACGTCAAGCTCGGCGGCAAGGTCACCATAAGCGGGCAGCCGGTGGACATCACCACGCCGCGCGACGCGATCCATAAGGGGCTCTATCTGGTGCCGGAGGACCGCAAGCTCTGCGGCCTGTTGCTCGACTTCTCGATCGCAGAGAACGTCTCGCTGCCGGATCTGCCGCGTTATGCGCGGGCGGCCATTGTGCAGGGCGATGCGGAGCGGCGGAACGCCGAACTGCAGAAGGACCGTCTGAATATCCGTGCGCCAGGCGTCGCCATTCGCACCGGCACCTTGTCCGGCGGCAACCAGCAGAAAGTCGTGCTCGCCAAATGGCTCAGCATGCGGCCCCGCGCCATCCTGCTCGACGAACCGACCCGCGGCATCGATGTCGGCGCCAAGGGCGAGATCTATGAATTGATGCGGCGACTGGCGGATTCCGGGGTGGCGATCCTGATGATCTCCAGCGACATGGAAGAGGTCATCGGCGTCAGCGACCGCATCGCCGTCATGCATGAGGGCGAGATCAGCGGTTTCCTCGATCGCGACGAGTTCAGCGAGGATCGTGTGCTGCAGCTTGCCGTGGGCAAAAAAGTGAACTGAGCGGAAACAGCGGCCAGGACAGGACAGGTTGGGGCGCATGTTCAAGAAAGATCTGGGGCTTCTCATCCTCATCCTGGTGGTCGGCGCCGCGGTCGCCGTCATCAATCCGCGTTTCCTGTCCCCGATCAACCTGTCGAACACGGCGAACCTCATCGGGCTGTTCGGGATGTTCTCCATCGGCATGGGATTCGTCATCATCACCGGCGGTATCGAGCTTTCGGTGGGTTCGATCTTCGCCCTGCTCGGCGTCATTTTCATCGACCTGCTGGTGACCTACGCCTGGCCCTGGCCGATCGCCCTGTCCGTCATCGTCGTCGCCGGCATCATACTCGGCCTGCTGCATGGCTTCCTGGTGACGAGGATGCGGCTGCAGCCCTTCGTCGTCACCCTCTGCGGGTTGCTGATCTATCGCGGCGTCGCGCGTTGGTACACCGACGATGGCACCGCCGGTTTCGAGTTCGGGATCAGCTTTCCAGCACTCGAATGGGTGACCACCGGGCGCAGCTTCAACGTCCCGCACAGCTTCATCGTTTTCATCCTGCTGGCGGTGGTGATGGGCGTCGTGCTGCACCGCTCGGTGTTTGGGCGCTACTTGTTCGCCGTCGGCAAAAATGAGGAAGCCGCCCGCTATTCCGGCATCCGCACCGACCGGATCATCATCGCCGCCTACGTGATCTGCGGCGCCTTGTCGGGGCTGGCGGCGGTGTTTCTGGCCATGTATACGCGCTCGATCTCGCCGGCCTCGCACGGCAGCTTCTATGAGCTTTACGCCATCGCCGCGGCGGTGCTCGGCGGCTGCTCCTTGCGCGGCGGCGAGGGCTCGATGCTGGGCATCGTGCTCGGCGCCATCCTGCTGCAGGTGCTGCAGAACCTGGTGAATCTGCTCGGCATCCCTTCGTCGCTGAATTTCGCGGTCATGGGCGGCGTCATCCTGATCGGCGTTCTGGCCGACCAGCAATTCACCCAGCGGCGCAAGGCCCGGCTCGGCAAACCCTAAGGGCGCGCGGTCTGAACGGCGGCCTGCGACCGCCGGTCGCACCGCCAGAATTTCGGGCGGAATTTCGGTCGGAATCCGCCGATATGGGCGGATTTGCCACCAATCGGCCGCAGAAGCGTCAGATTTCCCGCTTACTTCCAAAAATCAATTGGCGCAGGGAACCAACCATCTCATGCGTTGTTCAACTGGCTAATGGCACGCGTGCCGGCCCGGCATCGTCCCCCCACGTTGCCGGCCTCATCCTGCATCCCCCCATGCTCGGGGCCTCCAGGGTCGGCGCGCGTCGCCATTGCCAATCGCAAATGTCCATCACGAGCTTAAACCCCAACCGAAGGCGAGGCGTGCGATGCTGAAACTCAATCTGCTGACCATGGCGCTGCTGCTGGCGGCTTCGGGTGGCGAGGTAACGGCGCAAAGCGCCCCGGAGACCGTGGTCGGCGTCCCTGGCTGCCACTTCGGCGAGATCATCGACGGCACGACGGCCGACGACGCCAGGCGGCACATCGAGGCCGCCGGCTACGCCAACGTGAGCGGTCTCAAGAAATCCTGCGACAATTTCTGGCACGGCCAGGCCACGATCAATGGCGCGCAAACCAGGGTTCTGGTCACGCCCGACGGCCGCGTGCGAACGGAAGGCAACTGATCCAGTTTATTCCCAATTTTATATTACCGGCTCGAGGGCGCGCTTAAGTTCGACGATATTGCCCTCGGGATCGCGCAGATAGATCGAAGGCCCCTCTCCTTCCGCGCCATATCGTTGGCCGGATTCCCCAATTTCCGCGCCATGTGCGTCCAGATGCGCGCGAATCACTGATTCGTCGTAACCGTCGACCGTCAGGCAGAAGTGATCAAGATTCCGGCCTTCCGCGCCGGGCGCCGCGCCGCCTATCCGCCCCAGCTTGCCGTCGATCGTCACCAGATCGATCAGGGAGCGGCCGGCGCGGATCTGCGTCAGGCCGATGGCCGCCTGCTCACGCTCCAGCGTGCAGCCGAGCACGCCGCAATAGAAGGCCAGCATGCGCTCCCGGTCGCGCACGCGCAGCACCAGGTGATCCAGGCCGGCAATCTTGAAGGGTGGATTCGGCAAAGCGACATTCCGCTGTCTGTCGGCGCGAGACGGATCAGACTAGCACGAATGCAAGCGCCCAAAGACGTACGCTGTACAAGCGAGAGCGGCTGCCCGTCGAGGGGAAACGGGCAGCCGCTCGGCCGGCTCGCGAGCTGGCGGTGGGGTTAATCCCACTTCCAGATCGGCTTGCCGAAATTGATGTCGTCGGAATCGGTCAAGGCGCCGGCCGCGGCACCCGCGGCGCCACCCACGAGCGCACCGCCGAGCGGATGGCCGACCATGGCGCCGCCGAGCGCGCCTACGCCAGCGCCGAGAGCGCCGCCGGTGATGGCGCGGTCGCCTTGACTATGCCCACACGCCGCAAGGCCGAAGCCAAGCGCCAGGACAGGCAGGATTGAAAGTATCTTCATGGTACGCATGTCGGTATCCTCCACGTTCATCTTGCTTCCCGATGCCCTACAAACACGCCGCGCATGCGTGGGTTCCAGGCGTTCGACGACCCCGCCAGCGTGGCGCGAGCCGGCTCGGCGATATTCCGCTATCGCCTTGATTTAACTGGGGCCGATAGCCCGTGCCCGCCGTTCAAGATTGCGTGAGACTGGCTGACACTCATCTGAGCCACATCATGGTGATGTCACACGCGAGCTCTCGGCGCGGCCGCTCACGAAACGCCGATGCCAGCCCGTTTTGATGTCAGCCCGTCTTGATGTTAGCCCGTGCGGCGTTTGCGCACCGGTGCTGCCTCGCGCTCGTCCTTGCGCGCGAGCTGTTCGGCAACGAAGTCCCAGTTGATGAGGTTTCCCAGGACGGTGCTGATGAATTTCGGCCGCTCGTTGCGATAGTCCACATAGTAGGCGTGTTCCCACACATCCAATGTCAGCAGCGCATGCTGATCGTTCAGCAGCGGCGTCTCGCCGTTCGGCGTCGTCACCACCTTCAGCTTGCCGCCATCCAGCACCAGCCACGCCCAGCCGCTGCCGAACTGGGTTTCGGCGGCCTTGCTGAACTCCTTGCGGAAAGCGGCGACATCGCCGAAATCCGTCTCGATCCGCTTGCGCAGTTCGCCGCTCGGCGCGCCGCGATCCGGCGCCAGGCACTGCCAGAAGAAACTGTGATTCCAATGCTGGGCGGCATTGTTGAACACATTCGGATCTTTCTTGAAGCTGTGCCGGACAATCTCCTCAAGCGTGAGCTCGGCATAGGGCGTGCCCTCGATCGCCTTGTTCAGCTTGTCGACATAGGCCTTGTGGTGTTTGCCGTGGTGGAGTTTCAGGGTCTCGGCCGACATATGCGGCTCAAGCGCGTCCATCGCGAAGGGAAGTTCCGGAAGCTGGAAGGTCATTGCATGCACCATTAGTTCTTGGGTGTTAAGCGCAAGTCGAACCGCGCAAAAGCCCCGGATCGGGACGATCCGGTGGCTGGCCAGAGCATTGGCTTGACCCGCGGCGCCGCGCTTATCAGATCAACAGGATAGGTCGTCGAATGTTCCGGTCGGGAACCTTATGGACGCTTGTCGGTTTGGCTGGCGGGCGCGTTCGCCGCCAGTCTCGCGCCGCCAGTCTCGCGCCGCCAGTCTCATCAACGCACATTCCACCTATGCAGGGGAAAGACATGTCGAGCGAAATGCTGCATGAACCCGCCGAAAAGCTCTCCGTTGCGACGATCGATCGTCACCGCGCCATCGTGTCGCTGATGGAGGAGCTGGAGGCGATCGACTGGTACGACCAGCGGATCGAAGCGGCCACCGACAAGGAGCTGAAGGATATCCTCCGCCACAATCGCGACGAGGAGACGGAACACGCCGCCATGGTCCTGGAATGGCTGCGCCGGCGCGATCCCGCCTTCGACAAGCAATTGCGCACCTATCTCTTCAGCAAGGGCGATATCCTGAAGGTCGAGGAAGCGGCAGAGTCGAAGGAATAGGGAGCCGGGGCCTGGCGCGCCGCCTCTGGTCTTGATCTGTTTTCAATCATCGTCAACTCAAAATTGCCTCAAATCTGATCTGTCGATCGTTGGCGGTCGAGCGCGGGGCTGCGCCGTCCTCTGACGCCGGCCCCCGCCCGTCCGCTGGCGGTTCCAACTTTCCAACTGGTCAACTTAATTTCCACTGCGTTCGCCGCGTGATCCCGCCATGGGTTTTCACGGGGGTGGTTTTTCGGGCGCTCGGCACTGGATTCGGGGCACCGCTTGCGGTTATGCTCCGGGCGGAAATGGAAATTCCTGGTTGTCATTTGCTTGCATTGGGAGTCGAAATGCCCGGAAAGATCGCGGCCCGTTTGGCCGAACTGAAGATCGAGCTGCCGAAGGCCGCAGCACCCGTCGCCAACTACGTGCCAGTGGTCATCACCGGCAACCAGGCATACGTGTCGGGCCAGGTCACCGTCTGGAACGGCGAGTTCAAGTATCTCGGGCAGTTGGGCAAGGAGTTTCAGGTCGAGGATGGCCAGAAGGCGGCCCGGCTCTGCGGTCATAACATCATCGCCCAGCTGCAGGCAGCGCTCGGCGACCTGGACCGGGTCCGCCGCTGCGTGAAGCTGAATGTATTCGTCAATTCCACGCCCAATTTCACCGACCAGCCGAAGGTCGCAAACGGCGTCTCCGATTTCATTGCCGAGGTATTCGGCGAATCCGGCAAGCATGCGCGCTCCGCCGTCGGCGTCGCGCAACTGCCGCTGGGCGTGGCCGTCGAGGTCGACGCCATTTTTGAGATCTCCTGAGCCTGATGGATCATCGGTGCCGGTGACGGCGCCGACGCTTGAACAGTTCCGGTTGGGGACTTGATGTATCAACCCAGTCAGCAGCCGCTGCCGACGATCACGGTACCGCAATTGCGGCGCTTGGCTGAATTGTGGCTGGGGAAGTGCAATGCCGATTTCATCCCCTCCCGGGCGGATTTCTCGGACGCGGATTTACGGCCCTGGTTCGGCAATCTGCTGCTGGTCGACGTGGTCGATGGCCCGCACCGGTTCCGTTTCCGCCTGATGGGAACCTCGCTGGTCGACGCCGCTTGCCGGGAACTCACCGGCAAGTTTTTCGACGAAGCCGATATCAGCGGCTATGAGCCGGACGTGCTCGAGGATTACGCCGCTGTCCTGCGCACCGGCATGCCGGTCTGCAAGACGCGCCGCTACAATCCGGTTCCGGGCACCTTCATGGACCACTGGCGGATTTATGAGCGGCTGCTGCTGCCGCTCGCCAATGACGGCAAAGTGGTCGACAAAATCCTCGGCTGCTCCTATCCCCTGGCGGAACGCCCGAAGGCCAAGCCCTCGACGTGAGCGACGGGTCGCTTGACCGGCCTGCCCGCGTCCTCACAATGCCGGCATGAATCGCGCAACCACCGCCCTGTCCGCCCGCATCCTGGACCGGATCGACCGTGTCGCGGCGGCGGAATGGGATGGCTGCCTGCTGGATGACAGCGGTGGCGTCGAAAACCCCTTCGTCTGCCATGCCTTTTTGGACGCGCTGGAGCAATCCGGCTCGGTCGGACGCAAGACCGGGTGGCTGCCGCAGCACCTGGTGATCGAGCATGCCGACGGCGCGCTCGCCGCCGCGGCGCCGCTCTATGTGAAATCGCACAGCCAGGGCGAGTACGTCTTCGATCACGGCTGGGCCGAGGCCTATGACCGCGCCGGCGGTCGCTATTATCCGAAGCTGCAGGTGGCCTCGCCCTTCAGTCCGGTGCCGGGGCCGCGCCTATTGGTGCGGCCGGGCCCGCATGCAAGCGAAGCGCGCGCCGCGCTGATCGCGGCGCTTATCTCCGCGGTCGAGAATTCGGGGATGTCGTCCCTGCACGTCACGTTCGCTCCGCGCGATGAAGTGCTGGCATTGGAGCAGACCGGCTTCCTGGTGCGCGGCGGCATCCAGTATCACTGGCGGAACGAGGGATATGAGAGTTTCGAGCAGTTCCTGGCGGCGCTGAATTCCCGCAAGCGCAAGGCGATCCGCAAGGAACGCGCCGCCGCCGAAGCCCATGGCCTGGAGCTGCGCGCCTGGGAGGGGGCGGAACTCACGTCAGCGCACTGGGACGCGTTCTTCGCCTTCTACATGGACACCGGCGGCCGCAAATGGGGCCGGCCCTATCTGAACCGCGAGTTCTTCGCCCGCATCGGCGAGACGCTGCGCGGCCGCATCGTGCTGATGCTGGCGCGGGGCGACGACGGCTACGTCGCGGGCGCGCTCAATCTAAAAGGAACCAAGGCGCTCTATGGCCGCAACTGGGGCTGCTTGGCCGAGTACAAGTTCCTGCATTTCGAACTCTGCTACTACCAGGCCATCGACTACGCGATCAGGCATCGACTGGCCCGCGTCGAAGCCGGCGCCCAGGGCGAGCACAAGATCCAGCGCGGCTACCTGCCGACCGAGACCTGGAGCGCCCATTGGATCGCCGATCCGCGTCTCAAGGCCGCGATCGCCGATTTCCTGGAGCATGAGCGTGTCTACATCGCGCAGGAACAATCGGCGCTGGAAGAGTTGTCGCCGTTCCGCCGCGATGAAAACAAAGCGACCACCGCGTAACCGCGATGGCCGCCAGGAATCCGCCGGGAAGGCTGTCAGCGGAGGTTCGCTATTGCGCCAGCTCGCAGCCCAGTTTGCGGGCCACGTCGTCGCCTTCGACCGAATAGAAGTCGTAGTCGCTGTCGCCCGCGGCGCGCATGAAGCCGCCGACGAAGTCGCCGCAACCGGCCATCAGGCCCTTCATATCGTCTTCCATCGGGCCGGCGGTGACCAGCACGGCGCGGGTCTCGGTCTCCGCATCGACGATGCGG
>Ga0184637_10002842_pt1 | contig 10996 bp, 9 predicted proteins | sample PLM3_127_b2_FD_133143 | JGI IMG/M metagenome (GOLD analysis project Ga0184637, IMG submission 133143) | Groundwater sediment microbial communities from an aquifer in East River, Colorado, USA - PLM3_127_b2 | ecosystem: Environmental > Terrestrial > Soil > Riparian zone | place: USA: East River... | reverse complement strand
TGGCGCTGGCGCGCGCGTCGGCAGAGTATCGCGAAACCGGAACCGGCGATGCCTTCCGCCATCGCGCCCGGTTCTGGCCGACCGATGCCCTGAAGCTGCGCGACTTGTTCGAGATCATCGACCCCTTTCCTGATAGCGAGGTCCTCATTGACGATCGGCCCGTGCCCTATGCGCGCGAGCTCTGGTTGCCGCTCGTCTGGTTTCTGATTCCTCGCTGAGGCACCTCAGCGCGGCTCCCGCTCCATGACGCAGCCTTCCGACCTCGAACGGGATCTTCGGCTTCTCGAGGTGGAGCTGCGCAAGCTGGAATCCGAATACACCATGTTCTTTTCCGGGCGACTGCCCAAGCCGCCGTGGGAGACGCGCAGCCGCGTCGAGGCGCTCGTCAAGCGGCTCGACCGCGCGCACATCCAGAACTACGGCGACCGATTTCGCTTCAGCACGCTGCAGACACGGTTTGCCACCTTCAGCGAGCTGTGGGAGCGGGGTATGCGCGCGCGCGAAGAGGGACGCCCGGGCCCGTTCGCGCCGCGTCCCGCTGCTCCCCTCGCGCCGGCGAAGGGTCAGGATCGTCTGGTGCACGTGACGGCATTTCACGACCCACTCAACGAAATGGATAAACTACACACCCTCTACGACCGGCTCGTGGATGCGCGGCGAGAAGTGGGCGAGGAGAGCGTCCCGTTCCACAAGTTCGCCGACCTGGTGAACGGTCAGGTCAAGCGCCTGCGCAGAGGCGGCGTCGAAGAGGTGGCGTTTCGAGTCTCGGTGAAAGACGGCCGCGTGAACTTCAGCGCGCGCGGGTTGAAAGGAACGAAGGAGGAGGGGACGTCGTGAGGGCGGGCTGCCAGATCCAGGTGCCGGCTGCCCTGGGGGCCGGCACCTGGCAAAGATGGTTCAGTTCAGATCTTGGTGACGTTGCCGGCCTGCGGGCCCTTCGGACCGTCAACGATCTCGAACTCAACAGCCTGGCCTTCCTCGAGGGACCGGAAGCCAGCACCCTGGATGGCAGAGTAGTGGACAAAGACGTCGCTGCCACCCTCGCGTTCGATGAACCCATACCCCTTGGCGTTGTTGAACCACTTGACCTTGCCTTGAATGCGCATCGTTCTTCTTCCCTGCTTGCTATCGCGGCGCCGTGCGCCGCGGCGGGGTGCCTGACACGGCCACCGCGCCTGGTACCCCAAGTACACCGACCCCCGGGTCGAAATCCGTCCCGGAGGCACAAAAAAAAGACCGCACGCGCGGCCCGGACGATAATAACGGAGGTTGCACGTCCAGTCAACCGGCCGTCTCGCTTGCGCTAAGCTTCACTCGCCGCTTACTCCGATGCCTCGCGCTCTCCTCAGCGTGTCCGACAAGACGGCCGTGATTGATCTTGCCCGCGCGCTCGTCGCACGAGGGTACGACATCATCTCCACTGGTGGCACCTCTCGCGCCCTTCAGGCAGCCAACGTCCTGGTCACCGGCGTTTCGGACGTCACGGGTGTGCCCGAGATGCTCGATGGACGAGTGAAGACGCTGCATCCAGCCGTGCATGGTGGCATTCTGGCGCGCCGGAACCGGCCCGAAGACCTCCAGGCGCTCGCCCGCCATCGCATCGGCCTCATCGATATCGTAGTGGTCAATCTGTATCCCTTCGTGCGGGCAGCGGCTAATCCAGACACGCCGTTCGAGGCGCTGATTGAAGAAATCGATATTGGGGGGCCGTCGCTTCTCCGCGCTGCCGCCAAAAACTTTTCCGATGTGCTGGTGATCGTGTCGCCGTCCGATTACGGTCGGGCGCTCGAGGAGCTGGACCGCGCGGGCGGGCCGCGCCCCGAGTTCCGATTCGAGCTTGCGCGCAAGGCCTTTGCCCACACGGCGGCCTACGATTCGGCGATTGCGGCCACGCTCGCCGCGGTGGAAGCGAATGGACATGGCTTCACGCGGCACGCTGAGACGGTGCTTCCGGCGCGACTCGCGCTGGGATTGACGAAGATCAGAGATCTCCGCTACGGCGAGAATCCGCACCAATCCGCCGCATGGTACGCCGCCGACCCGCCGTTCGCTCTCGGCGCTGCACAAGTGTTGCAGGGGAAGGAGCTGTCGTTCACGAACCTGCTCGATCTCAACGCGGCTGCCCGGATCGTGCTGGAGTTCGAGGAACCGACGGCTGCGGTGATCAAACACACCAACCCGTGCGGCGCCGCCGTGGGCCGGACCAGCGTCGAGGCCTACGTCCGTGCCCGCGACGCCGACAGTCTCGCCGCCTTCGGCGGCATCGTCGGATTGAATCGCCCGATCGATGAGGAAACAGCCAAAGCGATCACGGCGACCTTTATCGAAGCGGTCATCGCGCCCGGTGTTGCGGATGCCGCTCGGCCGATCCTTGCAGCCAAACCCAACATGCGCGTCGTGGTGGCCGATCTGCAGAACGCGGCGCGCGGATCGCTTGACCGCCAGGAAATTCGCACGATTCTTGGCGCGGCGCTGGTGCAGGAAGGCGATCGCGTCCGCGAAGCGTGGAGCCCATGGGGGACGGCAACAGCCGCTGAGGTCGGGCTGAAGGTCGTGACGCGACGCGGGCCAACCGGAGCCGAATGGCAGGCGCTTCGATTCGCGTGGCGCATCTGCGCGCACGTGAAGTCGAACAGCGTCATCTTTACGTCCGAGACTCAGACGCTGGCGATCGGTGCAGGGCAGATGAGCCGGGTGGACGCGGTCAAGGTGGCGACGATGAAGGCTGGCGATGCGTCGAAGCTGAAGGGATCTGCCGCCGCGTCGGACGCGTTTTTTCCGTTTCGCGATGGGTTGGATGCGGTCGCGGAAGCCGGAGCGACTGCCGTCGTGCAGCCCGGCGGCTCGGTTCGCGACGCCGAGGTGATTGCCGCGGCCGACGAGCATGGGCTGGCGATGGTGTTTACGGGACGACGGCATTTCAGGCACTGACGAAGAAGGAATACCGACCGAATGCGGAATGTCGAAATACCCACATACGGAATGGGACGTTGATTAGAGTGCGCGAGTGGCCCTCACGTGATTCGCTCGCGATTCGACCCGCTCCCTTCGTGGCCGCGACCGTTGGGTATGTCGGCCTTGCCATCGCCCTGACGTGGCCGCTGGTCCTGCAAATCAACACGGCCGTTCTTCACGATCCGGTCGATCCGCTCATGAGCGCCTGGATCCTGTGGTGGAACGCGCATCACATGCCTTTCGTGGCCGACTGGTGGAATGGGCTGCAGTTCTATCCGACTGCGGGCACATTGGCGTTTTCCGATCACCGCGTCGGCTTGAGTCTCATCACGTCGCCGATTCAATGGCTCGGCGGGTCGCCGATTCTGGCCTACAACATCGTGCTGCTCCTGACGTTCGTGCTGTCCGCGCTTGCTGCGCACGCACTCGCCTTCGTGCTGACGCGGCGTCATGCCGCGGGCCTGGTTGCCGGCCTGACGTTCGGTTTCTGTCCCTATCGGATCGCGCAGATCCCGCATCTGGAAATTCTCGCGAGCTACTGGATGCCGGTTACCCTGCTGGCGCTGCACCGCTACATCGCCACGGATCGAGCGAAGTGGCTCGTCGTATTTGCGCTGGCCTTGTGGCTTCAGGCGCTCTCGTGTAGCTATTACTTTTTTTTCTTCTCTGTCATTCTTGTGCTGTGGGTAATGTGGTTCGTACGGCCGGGAGAGTGGCGACGCCTGCGTGCTGTCGGGCTTGCATGGGCAACAGGAGTGCTCGCCATACTTCCGGTGCTTCTGCAGTACCGCGCTATCTTGCAGCGCCTTGGTCTCTCGCGCGACATCAGTGAAATCGAATTCTTCAGTGCCGACATTACCGGTGTGGTAAGAGTGGCACCGTCGCTGGCGTTCTGGAAGGCCCTTCCGGCGCCGATCCGGCCGGAGGGAGAGCTTTTTCCTGGTGCGGTCATCGTGGCCGTGATCATTGTGGCGTTGCTGCTTACCACGAACAGCAAAGCACCCACCAGGACGCCCTGGCGGCTTCGGCAGTTGTTGTTTGGATGGGCGGCCGTGGAGGCCATCGCCGCCATGAGTGCGGTCGTATTCGGTCCCTGGCGGATCGGATGGAACAATGTCAGGTTGCTCTCGGTGACCACACCCGACAAACCGTTCTCGATTGCCTTCGCGTGCCTCGCGCTGGGGATTGTGTCTGGCCCGCGTTTCGTGACCGCCTTCCGTGCGCGATCGGCGTTCGCCTTCTACCTTGCAGCTGCGCTCGTGGCGTGGGTATTGAGCTGGGGTCCCTCACCTCGGTTTTTGGATCGCGTTGTTCTCTACAAGGCGCCGTATACCTGGCTGATGATCTTGCCAGGCTTTCACGATGGCCTGCGCGTGCCGGCGAGATTCGCGATGGTCATGATGTTGATGCTCGCGGTGGCCGGAGCGCTCGGATTGATGCGGTTGCTCGAGCATCTGCCGCGGCGCAGATTCCTGCTGTGGACCGCAATCGTGGCGGTTGGGATTGTCGCCGATGGTTGGATGAGCGGCATGCCGTTCGCCGCACCCCCGATACCTTGGTCCGCGCCTCCTGGCACGGATCTGCGGCAGGTCTCAGCCGTTCTCGAACTGCCACTGGGAGATGTCGGGCAGGATACGGCCGCCTTCTATCGGAGCATGAACCACGGGCGACCCGTCGTGAACGGTCTCAGCGGCTATTTTCCGCCACATTACCCCGTGCTTCAGTTGGCGCTGGAGGAACACGACGATCGGGCTCTCCACGCGCTTGCTGCACACGGCCCGTTGTTGGTCGTGATCGATCGCAAATCTGATCCGGAGGCGAACTGGAGGTCGTACATTTCCCGATTCGCCGGTGCGGCGTCATTGGGTTCCACGGCAGATCGCACATTCTTCCTCTTGCCACGCAGTCCGCAGTCAGCAGAACCCGAGCTTGGTTCCAAGTTGGAGATCCGCCGCGTGAGCGCAAGTACAGGACAGGTCAACATCCGGGACGTGCTGGACGGCGATCGGAACACACGCTGGTCCAGCGGCGTCCCGCAAAAGGGCGACGAGCGGGTCACTATCGAGCTCGACGAGTTGCAGTGTGTCGGAGGGGTGACTCTCTCCCTGGGAATCTATAACCTCGACTTCCCTCGCGAGCTGGAGGTCGAGGCTTCAGCCGACGGCGAGAACTGGCGCTCAACCTGGCGCGGTCGGACCGCTGGGCTGACGACGCGCGCCGCGCTGGCGAGTCCTCGCGACATACCTCTGACGATTCCAGTCGGTTCGGTTCCCGCGCGTGCGATTCGATTGCGGCAGCTCGGCCGTGATGATCTGTCGCCCTGGTCAATCGCCGACCTGAGGGTCACCGAATGCCCACCGTGATCGCTGCTAGACGATGCGATCTCGCATCGCGTACTGGGCTGAGAAAAAAACGAACCGACGATGAAATGCTCTGGCTCACAATGGAACTGTGGCGATGGTGTTCACGGCCCGGAGGCATTTCAGACACTAATCAGCCTGCGGGAAGCAAGATGAATATTCTAAATCGAGGTCTTGCAGTCTTCGGCTTGTTATTGACCGTCAATCTGAGCCTTGGCATCGAAGCTCGTCAAGCTCGCGAAACGGTAAGGGCTATCGCGCCGCCCGCCAGACCTCTCCCGTCGGAGGAGGCATCAGCGGCAGCCCAACGCTTTTCGTTCCTCGTGTACGGCGACACCAGAGGCCGCAACGACGGCGTCGACGTCCAGCGCGAGCATTCGCTGGTGGTCGATTCGATGCTGGCTGCGATCCAGCGGCTTGACAAGACCGAGTTCCCGGTGAAGTTCATTCTGCAGTCCGGCGACGCGGTGGTCGACGGTCGAGATCCTCGTCAGTGGAATGTCAGCTTCGTCAGCCTGATCAATCGACTGACCACGGAGGGCGGGGTGCCGTATTTTCTCGCGCCGGGGAATCATGACGTGACGACCGCCCAGGATATCAGTGCGCCTGACAGACAGATAGGGCTTCGGAATTATCTGGATGCGATGGCGCATCTCATCCCACCCGACAATGCCCCCCGTCGGCTGCGGGGTTATCCGACGTACGCCTTCGGGTATGGCAACACGTTCGTGATCGCTCTGGATTCCAACATTGCGGCCGACGCCAGCCAGCATGGATGGGTGAAGAGCCAGCTCGAAGGTCTGGATCGCAGCCGGTACGTCAATGTGATCGTCCTTTTTCATCACCCGGTTTTTTCCAGCGGGCCGCACGGCGGGGCGCGGATCGAACCGCCCTCGGCCTCGCTTCGGTCGCTGTACATGCCGCTGTTCCGTGCGCATCACGTCAAGATATTATTCGCGGGCCACGATCATCTGTTCGAGCACTGGATCGAACGCTACGTGGACGGTGCAGGTCAACACCGCATGGATCTGGTGGTCACAGGGGGCGGCGGGGCGCCGATCTACACGTATCAAGGAGAGCCTGACCTGACTTCGTACCTAAGGGCCAATGAATCCAGTGAGGTCCAGCTCGTGCATCTCGTGACGCCGGGTCCGCAACCGGAAGACAATCCGTACCACTTCGTGATCGTCCGCGTGGACGGAAATCTCTTGGACCTGGAGGTCATCGGCGTGGACGGGGGAAGGAGCTTCCAGCCGTATCGGACTGATAGAGTCGAACTCCAAGACTCAAGGAATTAGGTATTCGGCATTCGGTATTCGCCATTCCTTTCAGGGTCAGCGACGGCTTGCAGCAGTTCGTCCTGTGTGAGCGTCGCTGGCCCGAATTTCCCCACAGTCACCCCTGCGGCGGCGTTGGCGAGCACAGCGGCTTCGAGCAGCGTGGCGCCCGACGCGAGCGCCAGCGCGAGCGTCGCGATCACGGTGTCTCCGGCGCCCGTGACGTCGGCGACCTCTCGAGCCGCAGCCGGAAGGTGACATTCAGCGTTGGCGTCGAGCAGCCACATGCCCTGCTCACCGCGCGTAAGCAGCACGGCGCTGCACCGCGTGCGATCTCGCAGCGCCCGGGCGGCGGCGCGCGCGTCGTTATCTGAGCGGATGCGCGTGTGTGTGGCCGTTTCCGCTTCGTAATGGTTCGGGGTGATGACGGTGGCTCCGGTGTAGTACTCGAGATGCGGAAGCTTTGGGTCGACCAGCACGGGCGCCCGGCGCGTTGCGCCGAGCTGAATGATGTACTGCATCAGGCGGCGGGTGACTGCCCCCTTTGCGTAATCGGACACGACGAACGCGCACGCGTGTGGGGCGAGGCTGTCGAGCGTTGTGACCAGGCGCTCGGCCACGGTGTCGCTGATTTCCTCGTCCTGTTCATAGTCGATGCGAGCCACCTGCTGGTTGCGCATCGTCACCAGCCGCACCTTCTTGGTCGTGCACCGTCCGGGATCCTCGATCAGGCCTGCGCACCCAATGCCCAGCGCCGCGAGGTCTTCGTGAATAAGGCGGGCCTCGTCATCGCGGCCGACCACTCCCGCCAGTTCGACTCGTCCACGCAGCGCGCGGATGTTGTGCGCCACATTCGCCGATCCACCAACTCGATGATGTTCACGATCGAACCGGACTACCGGGACGGGCGCTTCCGGCGAGATTCGGTCGACATGTCCCACGATGAACTGATCGAGCATGACGTCGCCGACAACGACCAGAGACGTGTCGCTGAAGCGTCCGATAATCTCCCGGGCGCGGGCGCGCGCAGGCAACTCAGGCAAGATCGGTTCGTTCTGCGGCGAAGGGAAGCGTGACGAGAACGAGAAACAGCATGAGAAATTCTGAATCGCCAAAGTTGTATTCGAACAGTCCGGCGGTGAGCATGCCGGCAATTGCGGCGAGCGCCGCGCCCGGCAGGAACTTGTCTCGCGCGGTTCTGAACTGTTTCGAAAGATCGATCACCAGCACGAGAACGAACCACAGCCAGGCCGTCAGCGCCGGCAGTCCACGTTCGGCCGCGATCTGCACCGGCACATTGTGAAGGTGCGGGTTGACGGTTTTCGGATCGTCCGCGCGTTGATAGTCGGCATACTCTCGTTGGACCATGCTGGGACCGACGCCGGTGAGCGGATGGTCCCGTATCATGCCTTCCCCGATCCGCAGCATGACCACTCGATCGCGGATGGTCGGATCCTTCAGGTCAAACATCGAATAGAAGCGGCCGGTAATCTGAGGCGGGGCAGCGGCGAAAAAGATCGCGGCCAGAATCGGAAGCACTGTCACGAAACGAAAATCGCGGCGCAGCGCCAGCAGCAAGGCGATCCCGGCGCAGGCTCCAACCAACGCGCTGCGCGTGAAGGTCACCGTCAAGGCCACCATCAGGGCCGGGATCATGAGCGCGGGCCAGATACGATCCCGCGAGAACAGCACCCGCGCCCAGACGGCGCAAATGACGAGCACGAGCACACCCGAATAGGTCATGTAATGGGTCAGCAACCCTTCAGGACGTCGACCGAGGTTGTCATACTCGAAGACGCCGTACTGCACGATGCCGATGATCGCGCTCAAGGCGCCCACCGTGATGATCACATTGAGGATCATCCGGGCGCGCGAGCCGCGAGCGAGCTGGTACACAGCCGGCACAATCAGAAACAGGACGAGCTGTTTATCATCAACAAAGCTTTCTCGTGGATCGACCGCAAAGGCGGAGGACACCAGCGTCAGTCCGGCGTACACGAGCAGCGGGACGAACATTCGCGGCACCTGCAGGCGGTCGTGATGGATCGCGAGCGACAGCGCCCAGAACGCCAGCATGAAGCCGAGACAGATACCAGCAGCTGCGATGGAGAGTTGCGTTGCCGCGGCGAATCCGACCAACCACCCGAGGCCGATCAGCTCGAGTCGGTCGCGCGCGGGAACGCCGGCGGTGATTGCGGTCGCTGTCGTGGTCATCTCAGCTCAGTGTTTCACGAATCAGTTGTCACTAGCGCTCCCACACGTTCGAGGGCACGTTCGGCCGCCGCGAGGACGGACGCAGGCTCGATGCCTGTGAGACATCGATAGTCGCCCGGAACGCAATGCCGCTGCTCGCAGGGACGGCACGGCAGCACGCCGAATTCAACGGATTCGCTGACGAGCGCCGGATCGCGCCACGGCTGCGAACGGACGGGAAGCGTCGGACCATAGAGGCCAACCACCGCAACCGGCGTCGTGCTCGCGATGTGCAGCGGTCCGCTGTCGCCGCCAATGTAGAGCGCCGCACGCGAGAGCAGCGCGTGTAGCTCATCCAAGTTGAACTCGCCGCAGTCGAGCACGGCTTCCTCATAAGCCAACCGATGGCGTGCTCCCGCAATAACATCCCGACGCGCTGCGGCATCGGAAGGTCCGGAAGTCACGATGACGCGCCGAGTCGGATCGTTCTTCGCCAACCCTGCAATCAGCTCGATGAACGCAACGGCCGGCCACCGCCGGAACGGATTACCCGCACTCACGTGAACGACGATCACCTGGTGAGAGGGCCGGACTCCTGCGCCGGCGAGGCGCGTGGCGACCGAAGCGGCGGCGCCGGGATCTTCATGCATTTCTGTGGCGTCGCGGCACGGATCCGGCGACTCGATCCCAAGCGGCTCGAGTAGATCCCACTGGTTCTGCACTGAATGACGCGGCCTCAGCTCCCGCGGCCGGTGGACGCGCGTCGTGTACATCCAGCCGCGGCCGACGACGTCGTAGCCGATGCGCTGCGGCGCGCCGCTTGCCCACGCAAACCACGAGCTGCGGGGTCCGCCGTGCAGATCGATTGCCAGATCGAAACGCGATGTCCGCAGCCGGCGCGCGAGCGCGACATCCTGAGGCAGGCGGCGCCAACCACGACCACGCCGCGCAATGATGATCTCGTTCAAATGAGGGTTTGCCCGCACGACAGGCGCGGCTTCGGGTTCCACGAGATACGCAATCCAGGCATCGGGAAAACGCCGCCGGATGGCCCGCACGACGGGTGTGGTAAACACCACATCGCCAATCAGCCGGGGTCGAATGAGAAGAATCTTCACGGTTCCACGGTGGCTTCATCGATCAACATCACCGGGATGTCATCTTTGATGGGATACACACGGTGGCACGTGCTGCACTTCAAGGCCGTGTCGCTCTTGACGAGGACCACCGGCGTCTTGCACTGCGGACACGCGAGAATTTCGAGGAGTTCTGGGTCAACTGGCATGGGGCAGCGCCTCCTGCCGAGAGACTATATCAAAGGCTTAAGGGCCATGGCTTGAGGCTTATGCCGGCCTGAGCCATAGGCCTTGAGCCATAAGCCGTCTCGTGAAACAATCGAGCTACTCATGAGAACCGCTATTGTTGTTGTCACCATCGCCATCACGGGGACGGCCGGCGCGGAGGGGCAGACGCGCGCGGGCGCACCCCCTGCCACGCCACCGCTGACCGCGACGCAGGCTCCGTCGACGACGGCGTACTACGAGTTCATCCTCGCACGCTACCTGGACGCGAAAGAGGACGTCGACGGGGCCATCGCCGCGCTCCAGCGGGGCGCCAAGCTGGATCCTGCGTCGGCTGAAATCCCGGCCGAGTTGGCCTCCCTGTACGGACGGCAGAATCGCATGAAAGAAGCGATCGCCGCCGGCGAGCAGGCGTTGAAGATCGATCCCGACAACGTGACCGCGAACCGCGTGCTGGGAACGCTCTACGCTAACGTCGTGCAATCCGCCAGGGCTGGCGCGCCGGTCGATCGCGAGAGCGCCGACCGCGCGATCCGCTATCTCGAGAAATCGAGCGTCGGCGATGCGGTGGGCGTCCGGCTTCTACTGGGACGGATGCACCTGCGCATCGGCGCCTGGGACAAGGCCATCGGAATCTTTACGAAGCTTGTCGAGGACGAGCCAGACCTCACGGAAGCCGTCAGCTCGCTCGTTCAGGCGTACCGCGGAGCCGGACGTCAGCAGGATGCGATCAAGCTGCTAGAAGATCAGGCCGACACGTCGACTCAACTCTCAATCACGCTCGCAGAGCTCTACGAGGGCGAGCGTCGATGGGCCGACGCCGCCGAGGCGTACAGCCGCGCGTCACGTCGGCGCCCGCGGGATCTCGATTTGAAGGTGCGATGGGCAACGGCGCTGCTCAGCGAAGGTA
>Ga0184637_10002841_pt1 | contig 11001 bp, 13 predicted proteins | sample PLM3_127_b2_FD_133143 | JGI IMG/M metagenome (GOLD analysis project Ga0184637, IMG submission 133143) | Groundwater sediment microbial communities from an aquifer in East River, Colorado, USA - PLM3_127_b2 | ecosystem: Environmental > Terrestrial > Soil > Riparian zone | place: USA: East River... | reverse complement strand
TGCTGCCGGCCGTGCGCAAGGTGCAGCGGCTCCTGCCGGGGGCCGTCATCCGTAGTGTAGAAGGCGCGGGGCATTTGGTGCCGTTGGAGAAGCCGGAGGAAGTGGGGCAACTCATTCGCCGGTTTCTGGAGAAAGTGACGTAGGGTGTGGTGCGGGTTCTATTAGCGCTCTGCATTACGGAAGCGCCTCATGTAACAGGCTGACTGCCGCCCATGACAGATTACTCTCCTTCCGAACTGATGACCATCAACGCTGCTCGCCTCCTGCGTGACGGGGATGTGGTGTTTGTGGGCGTGGGGCTGCCTAACCTGGCCTGCAACCTCGCGCGCCGTACGCACGCGCCCAACCTCACCATGATCTACGAAGCCGGGGTCGTCGGCGCGCAGCCCGCGCGTTTGCCGCTTTCGATCGGCGATCCCACGCTCGTGTCGGGCGCGGCCAGCGTGTGCTCGATGTACGAGATTTTCGCCTTCTATTTGCAGCGCGGCTTGATTGACGTGGGCTTTTTGGGCGGCGCGCAGATTGATCGCTACGGCAACGTCAACGCGACCGTCATCGGCTCGTATGCCAACCCCAAAGTGCGTTTGCCCGGCTCAGGTGGCAGCGCCGAGATTGCGGCATGGGCCAACCGCACTTACCTGATCACGCCGCATCAAAAACGCCGCTTCCCGGAGTCGTGCGACTTCGTCACGGGCGCGGGCTTTCTGGCTGGGCACGGTGCGCGCAAAGCCAGCGGAGTGCGCGGCGGCGGGCCCCAGGCCGTGGTCACCGACCTGGGCTTGCTGGAGCCGGACGAAAGCGGCGAGCTGACTCTGACCGCGCTGCACCCCGGCCAAACGGTGGAGCAGGCTAAAGCCAACACCGGTTGGAATTTGAGCGTCGCCTCCAGTTTGCGGAGGACCGAGCCGCCGACCGCCGATGAACTGCGGCTGCTGCGAGAGGAGCTTGATCCCCAAGGAATTTACCTGAAAGGCGGGGGGTAAGTTCTGTTCTGCAACCTGACCGTATCCTTCACGTAGGAGAGATAGGCAAGCTTTTCCTATGTGAGGTGAACCATGAATTCAGTTCGTCGTCCCAGCCTGCTCTGGCCGCTGTTGCTCGTCGGCCTGGGCGTGATGCTGCTCCTGCAAAACTTCAATCTGCTGCCGCCCGGCACGTGGCAAGCGTTGACTCAACTCTGGCCGGTGTTGTTGATCTTGATCGGCCTGGACATGCTCGTCGGGCGGCGTTCGTCGGGCGGTGCGGTGCTGGTGCTGCTGGTGGGCGCACTGCTCGTCGCAGCGGCGCTCACCTGGGCCGCCCTGCGCGCCAATGCTCAACCCAGCGGCGAGCCGCAGGCTATCATCCAGACGGTCGGCGAAGCTAGGGAATCCGAAGTCAACCTGGATTTCGGCGTCGGCGAACTGAACATCTTCGCGCTGACCGACTCGGCTTACCTGATGGAGGGACGCCTCCAGCATGGCCCCGGTGAATCGCTCAAACAAAGCTACTCAGTCGAGGATGGGGTAGGGACGCTCACCCTTGACCAAGTGCATAACACGATCCTGCTCCCCTTCCTGGCCGGGCCAGGGGCTCGCACTCATTGGGAAGTGCGGCTCACCGATGACGTGCCGTTGAGCCTGGGAGTGGATACCGGCGTGGGGGAGGCGGCGCTGGATTTGTCGGGCCTGCAACTCAAGGCTTTGAACCTGGACACCGGGGTGGGGAAGACTACCGTGATCTTCCCCGACTCTGGGACGATACACGCCACGGTCTCGACCGGGGTGGGCGAGGTGATCCTGGTCATCCCCGAAGACTTGCCCGCGCGCTTGACTGTTGACTCTGGCCTCACCACCATAAACTTCCCCAGCCGCTTCACCCGTAACGGCGAGGTGTACACCACCGCCGAGTTCACGACCAACGGCAACTATCTCGATTTGGAGCTGGATACGGGCGTAGGTAGTGTAACTATCAAGTAATCCCAAACAAACAAGCCGCAGTTCACCAAAGCGGATGGCCATAAGAGGTCATCCGCTTTTTTACGAACTACATTAGGAAACATAAGCTGTTTACCTTATTTTGATTGACATTCTAATAATTCACCTTATAATAATAGGTAGAAAGCTTTGTTGGGCTGATATAGAGAAGGAGTTTGCGATGAACACCAATCCAAATTATCCCAAGTTCAACGATCCTCCGTACACTCAGCGCCCGGTGCTGGCGGCCTATAGTTCGACCCCGGCCGGGGAGCTGATCTGGATGATTATTCCAGTGCTCGTGCTGGCATTAGCGTTGATCGTGCGCTGACCGCTCATGGCCGTGCTGACGCTGGACGACATTGACCACAAAATCCTGGCGCTGCTACAGCGCGACGCGCGCCTGACCAACGCCGCCATTGGGGCCGAGGTGGGCCTGTCGGCGCCTTCGGTCTTCGAGCGCATTCGCAAGCTGGAACAGCGCGGCGTGATCCGCGGCTACACCGTGAAGCTCAACCCGGTGGCGCTGGGCCGCCCGTTGACGGCGTTCATCCGCCTCACCCTGGCCTTCGACGAGAAGCACGACCCCGGCATGGCGTTAATCAGCCGCGACCCGGAGGTGCTGGAATGCTATGGGGTGGCTGGAGAGGACTGCTTCATCCTCAAAACCCAAGTGGCCAGCCCGGAAGATTTGTCGCGGCTGCTCAACCACATTCGCTCGCACGTGACCGTGCTGCGCAGTGTGACGATGATTGCGATGTCCGCGCTGAAAGAGAATGGCCCGCTGAACGTAGCGCCCGCTGCCGCCGAGCCTGTGAATGGCGCCGGCCCGGTTGCACTAAAGGGCAAAGCTTGATGATCCCTGAAACCCGCCGTCGTAAGCTCGAGTCCTACAGCAACGCTTATTCTGAGCTCTTGGAGGGGTTGAAACAGTTTCCGCGTGAGATGTGGCGCTTCAGGTCTGCGCCCGGTGAATTCACGATCCACGAAATCATCGTGCATATCGCCGACAGCGAGGCCAACAGTTACGTTCGCTGCCGCCGCTTCATCGCGGAGCCTGGGTCACGGATTCTGGGCTACGACGAAAACAAATGGGCGCGTGACTTACACTATCACGAGCAAAACCCGGACGACGCGCTCGAATTATTCAAGGGGTTGCGGCGCAGCAGTTACTTGCTCGTCAAGTCCTTGCCCGAGTCGGATTGGGGTAACACGGTCACGCATTCGGAGGCCGGGCTGATGACGATGGACGACTGGCTCGACACCTATGCGCGCCACATCCCGGAGCATTTGGCGCAGATGCGGGCCGTGTATGAAACCTGGCTCCAACAGCGTTTAGCTTGACGCTCCCCGGTTTGAGCACAAGAAACGGATAGACTACCCTCCGGTCAGGCGTTATCATGGCTAACGGTTGGCTTGCCAGGTGCGGTGTGCCTCACGAAAGGACCCTTACATGAAACTCAAGGAATGGACCGTGTTTGCCGTGTTGGGGTTAGTCTGGGGCTCGTCGTTTTTATGGATCAAGATCGGGTTGGCGGAGATCGGGCCTTTCATGCTCGTGACCCTGCGGTTGTTGTCCGGCTTGATTGGGCTGCTGGTGGTGATGCGCCAGCAAGGGCAAACCTTCCCGCGCGAGCGCAGCGTGCTGCTGGCCTACCTCTTCATGGGTGCGGTCAACACGGCTATTCCCTTCACCCTCATCTCTTGGGGCGAGACGCGCATTGACTCCGGGCTCGCGTCCATCCTCAATGGCACGGTCCCGCTATTCACCATCGTCATTGCTCACTTCTGGCTGCACGACGAGAAGATCACGTTGCCGCGTATGACGGGTTTGATCGTCGGGTTCATCGGCGTGGTGGTGCTGGTGAGCCGAGACTTTGGCCCGCAAGGATCCTTCGGTGGGAATGTTTGGGGACAGTTGGCCGTGATTGCTGGATCCATCTGCTATGCCACGGCCATCACGTTCTCGCGCAAGTATCTGCGCGGGCAGTCGCCGGTTGTGCAATCCACCATGGTCATCTTGGTGGCCAGCACCTTGATGTCGGCGACAACGCCCATCGCCGAATCGCCCCTCCGTTTCCCGACCTTGCCCATCACGTGGCTGGCGATTGTCTGGCTGGGCCTGCTCGGCTCGTGCCTGGCTTACCTGATGTTCTTCTATCTCATCAATGCCTGGGGGCCGACGCGCGCCTCGCTGGTGACGTACGTCTTTCCGGTCATTGGCTTGATCTTGGGGATCATCTTTTTACGCGAGGCGGCCGATTGGCGCTTGATCGTGGGTTCGACTTTGATCGTGGGCGGGATCGTGGTCGTGAACCTGCGCCGGCAAGCCAAGGCCGCCCCCTCCCTGTCTGCCGCTGCGGACTGAACGGCAGATGGCTTATCTCATATTGCGTATCGCAAAACTGCACGATAGGCCATAAGCTATCGGCGATTAGCGATCTGCCAGCGGCTCACAAAATCCCTGCTCCCTCCGCTGCCTGGCATACGTAAATCTCCGGCTTCAATCCGGTCGCCTTCTCGTAGCGTGCCGCTAACTCACGCTTGAAATCCTCGGCGGCCGAGGCGGCCACCAGGTTCACGGTGCAGCCCCCGAAGCCCGCGCCGGTAAGCCGCGCGCCGTAACACCCCTCGATCTGTTGTGCGGCTTCCACCATCACGTTGAGGGCCGAGATCGAGACCTCGTATAAATCACGCAGGCTGACGTGGCACTCGTTCATCAACGCCCCAAACTGCGCCGCGTCGCCCACCCGCAGCAGGTTCACCGCGCGCTGAGTGCGGGCGCACTCCTCCACCACGTGGCGGGCACGTTTTTGAACAATGGGCGACAGGAGGTGGGCATGCCGGTTGAAGTCCTCCACCGAAACATCGCGCAACGCCTTGATGCCCGGCAGAACTTCTGCGAGGACGCGCACGGCTTCTTCGCATTGCGCGCGGCGCGTGTTGTACTCGCTCGTCCCTAGCTCGCGTCGCACGGTGGTGTCCGCGATCACGATGGCGACTCCCGCGGGTAGGGATATGGGCTCCCATTCCAATGAGCGGCAATCGAGCAAGAGCGCGTGCCCTGCGCGCCCGCAGGCCGAGGCGAACTGATCCATGATGCCGCAGTTGACGCCCACATACTCGTTTTCAGCGCGCTGGCAGGCCAGGGCCATCTCCATCGGCGCGAGCGCCCAGCCGCCCAGGTTTTGCCAGGCAGTGGCGAAGGCGACCTCCAGTGCCGCCGAGGAACTCAGCCCGGCCCCGCGCGGAACATCTGAAGTGAACACCGCATCCATCCCCTTCACGGCCAGGCCGCGTTGTCCCAATGCCCAGGCCGTGCCTGCCGGGTAACGCGCCCACGAGGGCAATGGGTGGCCGCTCACATCGTTTTTTGTGTCGAGTTCCGTTGTTCTAAGTGTAATACCCTCCCCCAGATCGGCGGCCGAGAGCGTGACGAGCGCGCTCGGGCACTCGCCCACAGCCACGTACGTCGCGCGGTCAATCGCGGCGGGCAGCACCCAGCCGTCGTTGTAATCCACGTGCTCGCCCAGCAGGTTCACGCGGCCCGGCGCGCGGGCGATGAAGGCGGGTTCGGCATGGTAAGCTTGTTTGAAGTGGTCAACCAGGCGATTGAGGATGTCCATGTTGAAATCCTGCGTTGCTCTTCGCAGTTAAGCTAGTCCACCAAAATCCCCACTTTTAACAATGCCGCACGTACCTCGTCCAGATCGGCGTGACGTACCTCGACCACGCCTGGCCCCAGGCGTTCGCCCAGATAATTCACCAGGCCCGGAGTGCGCCGCAGGGTCTCGAGCAATTCATCATTCTTTAATTTTAGCACGGCCATTTCCTTTAACGCCCCTTCGCTCCCCGCCCGCTCCCAACGGTGCAGCGCGCCGAGCAGGCCGGGCGGTAAGGTTTCGTCGCCGCCCACCAGTTCGCGCAGGAAGGCCTCGATACGCTGAACGGTGATGCCGCGCTTCGTCGCGCGCCCAAGCGAGGCAGGGGTGAGGCGATAAAGATAATCGTCGCGCTCCGGCTTGAGCCAGTCGCTGATACGCGCAACTTGAAAGCGCGCGTAGCGGCTGGCGCTAGCCGGCGCCCGGATGACGCCTGAGGCATTCACGAGAGTGGGAGAGGGTTCAGGCTCTTCGGGCCACGCGCCGCGTCCCAGAAAGGCCGCGCCCCATGAGGCGAGGCGGAAGGCATGGACAGGCGTTCCCTCCTCGCCCCTGCTCTCTTCCCCCTTGAGAGAGGGAGTCTGCTCCTCTCTCTCTTTTAGGGAGGGGGGCAGGGGGTGAGGGTCAGATCGAGATATTTCCACCAACCCCAGGCGATAGAGCGGTTGCCAGATCAGCCAGCGGACGTACGCGCCGTCCACGCGATCCCAATTTTCAAAGCCGCGCAAATACTCGCGCGTCAGCTCGTCGCGGATGTACCACGAGTCGTAATCGCCCGCGGGCCGCTGAAAATCAGGTTGGCGCTCCTTCACAGCCTGAACAAACGATTCGAGTGACCACCATTCGCCCGCAGGCACTTCGGCTAGCAGATTCAGGATGGCTTGGCGCGCAGCCAGCGCATCGTTGTGCCAGGCCGTGCCCTCGAAGATCAGTCCGGGGACGTGGCGTAGGTCGTTCCAGTGTCTGGAAGCCCGCCACACTTCGGCCAGCATCTCCATTTGTTTCGAGCGCGTGGCTTCGAGGAAGGGTCGCACCTTTGCGGCATCCAATTTGAGGGCGCACCCGCGACCAACCCTAACTCCACCAGCAAAGAGAGCAAAAAATCGAGCGCCACCGGAAAGAGCAGGAAGGGACTGAGGGCGACACGATGGCGGGGCGGAAACATGCCGGGCCGGGTGGCATCCAACTCGGATGTGACGGCGTTGATTTGTAGGTAAGCCAGTATTGTCGTGACGTCGGCGGCGGCCACGCCCACCTGTGAAGCTGAGCCCTCGGCGGGCGGCTCGACGGGATGGCCGGGCGGTGCGGAGGGGACAACCGCGTCAAGTTGCAGCGGGAGGAGGGGCCGCACGTCGTCGGGGACGAAGACGAACTCCTGCGGGCTGTGCCCGCCCTCGGCCAAGAAAGCGCGCGCGATCAAACCCCGATACCACAGCACTTCAGCGGTCGAAGGCGCGTTGAGCCAGGGCTGTTCGCGCTCGCGGCGGGCCGGGCCCATGGCGCGCACCTCGCCGTGCTTGCGCGTGAATTGCGCCATAGGCTGGCGCTCGCGGGCCACAGCTTCCAATGCGGCTGCCGCTTCAGGAGGGAGCGAGGCCACGCCCTCGGTCAGCAGGCTGAGGTCGAGCAATTGCGAGGCTAGTTCCTCGGCAGCTTCGGCCTGGTTGGGCGCGTCGAGTTCTATGCCCCACAGCCCAGCGATGGTGCGCAGAAGGCCGAGGTCGTAGTCTTTCAGCACGCGGCGCAGGTCGGGCATGAGTCGTCAAAAGATCGCTTCGCGGCGGATTGGACGGATAGAATTGTCAAACGATCACACGGACCGCAGCCGGGAAGAGGTTGATCTCCACGCGCCGCACGTCGGCCTCGTAGGGCGCAAACAACTCGCCGTCAATATGGATGGGCAGGGCGCGGTCGGCGTCAAGGGTCAGGTGAGTGGTCTGGCCCAGCTTCACGTCGGGTTCGTGGATATGCGTGCCGTTCATCACCTTGGGCAGCAGTTGCAGCATCCGAAATTGCGAGATTTGCGTGATGTAGACAAAATCCAACAGGCCGTCGTCTATCTTGGAACTGGGCGTGGTCACGAACCCGCCGCCCTCGCGCGGGCCGTTGCCCACCGTGAGCATCAAAATGGGCTGATCGAGCACCCCGCCGTCGTAAGTCACCTTCATATGCGGCGCGTGAAAGTTCAGGGCGATGGATTGCAGGGTGGCGGTCAGGTACATCACAAAGCCGCTGAGGTAGGTAATCTGGCGGCTGCGGATGTTGATCGCAGCGTCAAAGCCGATGCCGGCTGTGTTGTTGAAGTATTCGCTCCGACCGGCGCCGTCCTGGATCAGCGCCACGTCTATGGGCTTGGCCGCGCCCGTGAACACGCGCCGGATGGCCTCCTGCGGGTTGAAGGAAATGCCCGCCGCAAACGCAAAGTCGTTGCCCGAGCCTAGGGGCACGATCCCCAACCGGGGCCGACGTTCTACTTCCACCTTCATCAGCCCGTTGATGACCTCGTGAACCGTGCCATCGCCCCCGAGGGCCACCACGGTTTCGTAACCGCGCTCGGCGGCCTGGGCCGCAATCTGGCTGGCGTGGGCCGGGTACTCCGTGCCCTGCCAGTCGGCCCCGCCCATCTCCTCGACCATTGCGCGTAGGTCGGAGGCCTTTTGCCCTGAGCGCCCGTGGTCGGCCATCGGATTGAAGATCAACAGGGTTTTGTGCATGGCGCCTCCCGGAAATCCCAACCCCCAAAGCCCCAATCCCAAATGTACTCCAAACACCCTCTCATATCAAATACGCTTGACCCGCAGACTCCGCAGAAGTACAATCCGCCAGCTACAGGCAAAGCGGGCCGACTCGCCCCAACGATTGGGCTTGCGAGTCGCTCTATGCTATACTCGTTGAAACATGGACGAAGACCATCTGGCGCATTTGGCCCACAAATTGCACTCGTGGGGGTTGAGCGAATTAGCGGCTGCGTTTCTGACTTCGGCTCGCCCGTTGGCCTTTTTGGGCGCGCAAGCGCTCTACTTCGTCGAGCCTGTACTGGGCGCATTGGCTCCTGAGAACGACGTGCTGGCCCTCGCCCAGTTGTTGGAAGACCCGGCCGCGGCCCGCGCGTTTGTCGATCGCCTGACTGAGGAAGCTTGATCCGTGGAATTACAACGCTTGCTTGGCCTGGGATTTGTCTTGCTCTTCGCCGCTCTGTTAGCGGGTTTCACGTTTGTAGCCCGCCGCAATCGCGCGCGCCCTCGGGTCTTGCGCGACATCGAAGCCTTTCGCACTCTCTCTACCACTGTTGGGCAGGCGGTCGAGACGGGCCGACGCTTGCACATCTCGCTCGGCACGAGCGCCATTGGCGAGCGCGATACGGCCACCGCGCTGGCGGGTCTCACCGTCCTCGATTTGGTCTCGGCTGAAGCGGCGATGAGCGACAAGCCTCCGGTCATCACGACGGCCGACGGCGCGGCGATGTTGCTGGCGCAAGACGCTTTGCATCGCGTCTATGAGCGGCAAAATGCGCTCCGGCGCTACGATCCAACCTCGGCGCGCGTGGCCGGCCTCTCGGCGATTTCGTTCGGCGCGGCGCTCACCTCGATGGTCCAGGACGAATCTGTGGCGGGCACGATCCTCATCGGTTCGGCTGGGGCCGCCGAGGCCATCTTGATGACCGAAGCGGGCCAACGCTCGCACGTGGCCACGCTGGCTGGGGCGGACGACCCCAGTACGCAGGCCCTGCTGTTTGTCGCTGCCGATCAGCCGCTGGTGGGCGAAGATGTGTACGCCGGAGGTGCCTACATCGGCCGCCTGGCTCATCACTTGGGCAGTCTGCAAGCACAGGACGTGTTGCGCATCATCATCGGCCTGGCGATTGTGGCGGGGGTCGTCTTTAAAAGTCTGGGGAGATAATGACGCGCCGCTTGACCACCCTCCTCGCCACGATCATCGCCGTCGGAGCCGGACTCGTCACCCTGTTCGGCTACTTCCTGGATGTGCCCCTGCTGGGCACACTGCGCGGCCTGCTCGTGGGCTGGGCGGCCTTGCTGGCAGGCGTGGCCGTGTGGGTGGGCGCTATCAACCTGCTGTTGGTGCATAGCAAGAAGCTGACCACGCAAGCGCCGGGTTGGCTGTACAGCATCTTCGTCATCCTGGGTTTGCTGGGCGTCGTCGCCGTCAACGTGCTGGCTCCGTTCATCCCCGGGGTAGGCACCGGGCCCTCCAACGCCGCCAATCAGTGGATCTTCCAATCTTTGCAGATCACGCTGGGCACGGCGCTGGCGGGCATGGTGTTCTTCTTCTTGGTCCTAGCGGGTTATCGCTTATTGCGCCGCCGTATGTCGGTTGTTACGGTGACGTTCGTAATCGTGGCTGTGGTTTCGCTCGTCGTGCTTACACCCTGGCCGCCTGAAATCCCCAATCCTGTGCTGGGAGTGGGAAGTGAGGGCGGGACGCTGCGTGATTTGTTGCGGGCCCTAACCCTGGTTCCGGCATTAGCCGGGGCACGCGGCCTGCTATTGGGCATTGCGTTAGGGGTCGTCGCCACCGGCCTGCGGGTGCTGCTCGCCCTCGACCGGCCTTACGGGGAATAGCATGGCTGTCATTCGTTGCCAGGCCTGTGGCAAGCCCAACCCCGATTTTCTGGATACCTGCCAGTATTGTGATGCACGGCTCAAGCCACTCACCGCGCCCTTGTCGCCCTCTGAACCCGCGCCAGCTCAGGTCGGTTTAGTACATTGCCAGGCGTGCGGCAAGCCGAATCCGGCCTCCCTGGAGGTTTGCCAATTCTGCGAATCGCCTCTCCGGCCGCTGACGGGCCCGTTGACGATGCCCGAGACCGCAGGTGTGGTGAAGTGCCAGGCCTGTGGCAAATCCAACCCTGCCTTCCTCGACGTTTGCCAATTTTGCGAATCGCCCCTCAAGCCCGTGGATTTGACTCCGGCGGCGGGATTGCCCGCGCTTTCCATTCCCACTCAGGAGGACACCCCGGCCGCTTCGGCGGTTGAGGAAGCGCCCAACTGGTTGAGTTCGTTACGGGGCGCAACGGCCGAGCCGCTCGCCCCGGCGGGGGAACCCGAAACTCCGGATTGGTTGGCGGGTTCAGCCGAGGCTGCCGCTCCCGCGGAAGACATCCCCGATTGGCTGCGGGGAATGCAAAGCGCAACCCCTTCCGCGCCCGAACCTGAACCGGCTGCCCCGGCGGCTGACGTGCCGGATTGGATGAGCGCGTTGCGCAGCGCGCCCGCTGAACCTGCGACACCCGCTGAGGATGTTCCCGATTGGCTGCGGGGAATGCAAAGCGCAACTCCCTCCACGCCCGAACCTGAACCGGCTGCCCCGGCGGCTGACGTGCCGGATTGGATGAGCGCGTTGCGCAGCGCGCCCGCTGAACCTGC
>Ga0184637_10002840_pt1 | contig 11002 bp, 8 predicted proteins | sample PLM3_127_b2_FD_133143 | JGI IMG/M metagenome (GOLD analysis project Ga0184637, IMG submission 133143) | Groundwater sediment microbial communities from an aquifer in East River, Colorado, USA - PLM3_127_b2 | ecosystem: Environmental > Terrestrial > Soil > Riparian zone | place: USA: East River... | reverse complement strand
CTTGTGTTCAGTGTGGCATTTGCAATCGTGGGTGACCGCAGTGTGGCTGAAGAGATCACGCTGGATGTTTTTGTGCAGGTCTGGCAACGAGCAGCGAGTTATCGCCCGGAACTGGCAAAAGTGAGCACGTGGCTGATAGCCATCACGCGCCATCATGCGATCGATATCCTACGCTGGCAAAGATCGCGACCAGAGGCAAGCAGCGTAAATTGGGAGGACATATCCCCGCAGGATGGTCCTCTATTACACAACCTGGAAGAGCAAATTGAAGGCACGCTGAATAAAGAACAGGTTAGAAAAGCTGTCGCTCAATTACCAGAAGAGCAGCGCGAGGCTCTGGCATTGGCATATTTTAAAGGCTATACTCAGTCGCAGATCTCCGCAGCATTAAAACAACCACTGGGCACTATTAAGACACGCATCCGTTTGGCAATGCAAAAACTTAGAAAACTACTGGTCGAAGATCTCGATGGCTCCTAAGAAATCCGATGGAACCCTGTCTGCGTATTGTATTGATAAGGATTGATAAGGATTTTTAATGATGGAAGAAATGCACGTTCTTGAATCACTGCCGGCATATGCACTTGGCTCCCTGGATGCGGCTGAGGCACAGGTGATTGCCCAACACCTGGCCGGTTGTCATATTTGTCGAAGCGAGCTAAATGCCTTTCAAGAGGTCGCCGGGCAACTCGCGCTGACAGCCCCACAGGCAGAGCCGTCACACAATTTGAAGCCGCGCTTAATGGAACGGATTCAAAGTCTCAGCCCGAGCCGGTCGAGAACAGAACCTTGGCGCTTTGCTGGGCCAGGCCTGTCTGTTGGTGCGATTGTTGGCCTGGTATTGATCGCGACTCTGGCTGTTTCCAATCTGTTGCTGTGGCAGAGATTTAATCAACTGGAAGTGCTTGCCGGACCTCTGGGAATGCGGGCAATTGCAGTTCAAAATACGGATGCCGCACCGAACGCCAGCGGATTCGTCGTGATCAGTGCAGATGGCCAGAACGGTGTGTTGGTGGTGGATGAATTACCGGCGCTCGATGCACAACATGAATATCAGTTGTGGCTGGTGCGCAATGGGAATAATACAAGTGCTGCAGTTTTCTCTGTGGATGGAAGCGGCTACAGGGGCATGCGGATCGAAGCTCCGCAGACGCTGTTAGTGTATTCGTCGGTGCGCGTCACCATTGAACCAACCGGGGGCAGTGCTTATCCAACTGGGGAACAAGTTCTAATTGGATCATTATTTAACCCGTAAAGTTAAAATCATTCCCTGTTTGGATCAGTAAGGATTTTGCGCCAATCTTGCGAAGATGAAATCCAATTGATGGCTCCTGCCGTATATGTATTTTGAGTAAGGCTTAATGCCATTTCCCATTGGATTCAGAAAGGAGCAAACAAATGAAAAGAATCTCTGTGACTCTGATTGTCCTGCTGGCAGTACTGGCCATCATTGGAGCGGCCTCTGCCAGAAGCTTGCAAGCCTCCGATAATTTTGCCGCGCCGCTAAGCGGACGTGAAGAAGTTCCACCCCGCGATACAAACGCGCGGGGCATTGCCACTTTCAAGTTGAGGAATGATGGAACGGAGCTTGATTACACATTGAATGTGGCCAATATCGAAAACGTGTTTGCCGCGCACATCCACTGTGGGGCAACAGGCGTGAATGGCCCAGTAGGTGTGACGCTATTTATGGGCGCACCGGGCGGTGGGCGGTTTGATGGCGTCCTGGCTAAAGCCACAGTCACGGCGCCGGACCCTGGAAATGGATGCGGCTGGTTGACCCTGGCTGATGTGGTAGCCGCGCTCAACAGCGGGAACACCTATGTAAACGTCCACACGAATGATGGTGTTGCGCCAACGAACACCGGTCCAGGTGATTTCCCGGGAGGTGAAATACGCGGACAAGTCAAATAGGTCGAGGCAGACATGCGCATGCAAGATTGAATAACGGTTTCCAATCCCGTCCGCGCGGTTAAATCAAACGGCCTGACTACTTGTCAGGCCGTTCCACATTGATGTGTTGGAGCGAGAGTGAAAGCGAGTTCATTCTTCGGATTTGGAAATATTTTCAAGCTGTTCGTGAATCTGTTCCAGCAAGTGTTTAATCTCCTCCCGCTCGCTCCTAGCCAACTGCATGGATGCCTGGAAGGATGGTTTCTCTTCGTCTGAAAGGGTCTCCAACAGACGCTCGTCACGCGCGATCTGTGTTGTTTTCTGATTTAGCTTTATTTCAAGTCGTTTACGATATCCATCGTAGAAATCAATTTCGTTGATGGTTTGTTGTGCGGCAGGGGCGCCTTGCTTGAGAAGCTTTTCGATGATCGGCACAAACTCATCGAGGGCGACTGGTTTTTCGATGAAACGGGTCACACCAATGGTCAAGGCGAAGGCCTTATCTTCAGGCGCGACGTAAGTGGCTGAAAGAAAAACCACTGGAATATCCCGAGTCTCCGGGTTGATGCGTAAGCGATGAACGAGACTGAAACCATCCATCTTTGGCATCAGGATATCGGTAATGACCAACGCTGGGCGTTCACGCTCCATGGCTTCCAGTGCTTCCTCGCCATTGCGAGCTGTGACCACGCGATGTCCCTTGAAGGTGAGGGTTGCTTCCAGCAGTTTCAGGATGTCAGGAATATCTTCAACGACGAGCAGGTAACCTGGTTGGGTACTCATAGATGTATTTTAACCATGTATTCTCACTTTGGGAATGATACTTTAGTTTTGCAAAATGTTTCATAAGCATATACGAAAAACTTCCAGCGTGCAAGCCCATGAAAGGTCCGCATGGAAGAAAGTTCTTAGACATCTCTCACATTATATTAATTCAGGTAGGGGGTTGGAATGAGCATAGCGCTTGCAATTTTTATTTACCTATCATATATATTGGAGTTGGGAAGCCCACCTAGCTGAGGCAGGGTAAAGTCAATGGATCTGCAAAGATGATTTCGCATCCGGCAGCAGACCGCCAGACTGCCAAACTTTGCCCATCTGGGTGACGCGGCCCTACATCCAAAAAGGAAGTGATGCGTTAACCCTTAACCGGTCAAACTGATCCTCCCTACCGATCCGCTCGCAATTCAGAGCAGAACGCTGGAAGATCACAGTACAAAACATAAGGAGATATAACGAATGAAAAAAGTAACCCTGGCGGTTGTGCTTGCACTGACTTTGGTGTTCAGCACGATCGGTTTTGCAAGCGCAATAACGAACGGCCAGCCCGATGGTGACAATCATCCGTACGTGGGCCTGGCTGTGTTTGACGTTCTGAATGAAAACGGCGACCCGACCCCTTCACATCGCTGTTCCGCCTCACTGCTCACGCCGACAATTGTCCTCACAGCCGGTCACTGCACCGACGGGGCAGCTGCCGCGCGCGTCTGGTTTGATGAGATCGTGCAAGGAAACCCTGAATATCCATTCAGCGGTGCCACTTCCTATGATGGAATTGCGCACACCTATCCGGGCTTTTGTATCGGGTGTGGTAACGGCCTACCTGGTTTTGCTACTGGTGATGTGGGTATTATCGTCCTCACAGAGCCGGTTCCCACGAGTGTGGTCAGCGAGTACGCTGCCTTGCCATCCGAAGGATTGGTGGATACACTCGCCAACAAGACCGGAGTTGAATTTGTAGGCTATGGAGTGCAGGAACAGATCGTCGGCGGCAGCCCACCCGTTTGGACTGGGCTTCGCAATCGCCTCTTTGCTCCAAGTGAACTGGTCTCAGGCAATTTCGTGCATAGTGATCAGTTCATGAAACTGGCGCTCAACCCTGGCGGCGGCTCTGGTGGAACCTGTTTCGGTGACTCAGGCGGCCCGGACCTGCTGGCGGACACGAACATTGTTCTGGCGGTTAACTCCTATGTGACCAACTTCAACTGCTCTGGCGTCGGCTATTCTGCCCGTGTGGATACCCCGGATGTATTAGCATGGATTAACACCTTCCTGCAGTAAATCCGTCTCTCACGAATAAGTTGTGGAGCCACCTAAAGGTGGCTCCATTTTTTTTCCGAGTAAATACTCCCTTATCGAATCTACAACAGCCTAACAATTTCTCACAATTTGCTTATTTTTGCTATATCATATAGGTGAAGGAGAGAAATAATGCGCAACGGATTCACTGCAATTTTCAAATTCATTGCCAGGCTTGTCGCAGTTTTCTTTGCCCTATTAACCATCATCGCAATCATCACGGTGCTATTGCTCTCAAGCATTGATCATACATTATTGAACCCACGCACTTCCAAACAAGCCTTTGCAAAAAATAAAGTTTATGAGCGCCTCCCCTCTGTAGCAGCCACGGAATTCTCACTGGTCAAGAATCTGCTTGCAGGTCCGTGTGCTTCCAATCTAGAAACTCAGCTCGCCAAAGACTGCTTCAGTCAATCTGGCAATTCATCCCAACCAACAGGTAGGCTTGGCCCTGAGGGCATGGCGTTGTTAAACGAATTGAGTTCAAAGCAGTGGGAGACGCTGATCATCTATCTGTTTCCAGTGGATGAACTGCAAGCGATGACAGAATCCACACTGGATGAAACCATCGGCTATTTTCACGGGGCAGGGGATTCCGTACAAATGCCTTTGGTTCATCTGAAAGCGCGTCTCACAGACAAAGCTGGCGAAGAGTTGACTCTGCTGCTTCTGGAATCACAGCCACACTGCAACGCAGAACAGCAAGCGCAAATCGAAGCCATGGATTTAAATGTAGCGGGAGCACCGCCCATTTTTTGTTCAGCAACTGGAGAAACACAGCTTCAACTATCAACTGAGTTGCAAAGACGATTGAAAAATGTTTCCGCTGAATTGCCTGAAGCTGCGATCGTTATCAAACCACCATCCCCTGCAATTCCATCCAGCTTCCGCAGATTCTTCGGCGAAGACCGTCAGACAGCACTGCAAAAGATAAACAAGGCTCTACCCTATGGTCCACTTCTTCCATTGGCCTTGTTGCTATTGCTGGCGTTATTCGCTGTGCGGTCACTCAGGGGTTGGATGCGCTGGTGGGGCATCCCGATCTTTATCGCCGGTCTGATGGCGTTGATCTCTGGCGTCGTACTATTTTTTATGTTTGATCAGCTATGGATTAAATACGTTTTGCATAAGCTTCCACCACTGTTCGCTTCAGGCTTTGGTGAGATCACTCAGGATGTTGCACACTCGTTGACGAACGATCTCGCAAAATGGATCATGCTTGAGGCCGGGTTTATTACTCTGCTGGCGCTGGGGATCCTCTACGCTTCATCCTTCGTAAAGCCACCACCCGACCCATCGCTTCCCCCACTTGCACAACCGGGAACACCCGGCGGCCCGGTAATACATCCGCCGCAGAAGAAAAAAAGAAAGGGTTGGTAGGCCCCACCCGCCCATTGGGCACCCTCCCCAAATCCGACAGATAAACCTTTTTTTGTATAGAAAAATCTCTGTGTCGGATTTGGAGAGGGATAGAGGTCACGCAATGTTCTTTTCCTGCTTCCACAATTCCTGCATTTCAGGGCTTATTTCAAGTAAGGTATCCAGCGTCCCTTCGGACTCTACGCTGCCATCTTTGAGCACGATGATATGATCTGCGCGGCGCAGGAGCGGACGACGGTGCGAGACCACGAGGCAGGTTATGTCGTCACGTGTGAAGATGCGATCCCAGAGTTGACGCTCCGTTTCAACATCCAGCGCGCTGGAGAGATCATCAAAGACCAGCAATTCAGGTTCACGAATGAACATACGCGCCGCGGCAGTACGTTGGACTTGCCCGCCTGAGAGTTTGACGCCACGCGCACCAACCATCGTTTCAAGATCGTCATCGAGTTCCTCGAGATCGCGATCCATGACAGCTAACTTCGTTGCAACATAGATATCATCGTCCGTGCGGTCGAGGCCAAGCAAAATATTATTGCGCAGAGTATTGCTAAATAAACGAGGCACTTGCGCAGTGTAGGAGCAACGCGGCGGCACAAAGAAATCACCGGGGGATGTGATGATATTCCCATTCCAACGAATCTCACCTGCTTCAACTGGAAGCAAGCCTAATATGGCGCGCACGAGCGTCGTTTTACCGGAACCAATGCGCCCGGTGACAACTGTGACGGTGCCGCGCTTGAGGGTCAGGTTAATACCTTCGATGCCGTTCTCAGAATCAGGGTAGTGAAATGTCAGATTAACGGCGGCCAGCTTATTCAGTCGGTCTGAGGCGATTTTCGTTGGGTAGATCACCTGGGGCAGCGCGCCATCCAAATCCACTTTGCTGTGTTCGACCAGGGCAGCCAATGGTGCGTTCTCCATCAGGCGATACATGCGTTGCACAGAAACATCCAGTTGTTTGTAGCGTGCGGCGAGCATACCCGCGAAAGTGGTGAGGTCGCCCATACTTTGCAGAAGATAAACGAACAGCGAAAAATCGCCGAGTGTGAAACTGCCGGCGCGCATGGACTGACCCACGAGGATCAGGATCACGCCCGTGCCCAGCGTGGATGTATTGCGATAGATGGAGCTGAGGACATCATCGAACAATTTTTCGCGCACTGTCAACCTGCGGCGTTCGTCATTCATCTTGTGAAAATGATCAATGACATTTTTTTCAGCAGTGGCAACTTTGACAGCCTGAACCGCGCCGAAGAACTCACCGATGAAGCCAGTCACTCTACCAGCGGCTTGGCGCGACGCACTGCGATAATGTTCAATGCGACTCGTCGCAAGGTTTGCAATGAGACCCACAATGAGAAGCGGCACCAGTGCCATCACTGTGACGGAAGGGCTGATCTTCGCCATTAAAAAGATGGCAATGGAGATGATGGCGATGCCAACCATGATGTCATTGATGAGGATGACAAACAGTGGAATTTCGTTGACATCATTCTTGAAACGGCTGACAGCTTCTCCGGGTGAATCGGGCAAGGTTGCAGCGCCGGGACGCTTCAAAATATATCGAAGTAAATTCTTGCGGAGCAACGTGGACATATCTGCAAAGATGGGCACATCGGCATAATAAAAACCGTAGCTGGCGAGCACGCGTCCCACCCAGCTAGCCATGGCAAATGCAACGATGGCCCAGATGCCAAAGGTCAAGGGCGCGGCACCAGTGAGCATATCAAAGAATGCTTTGATGATGAGCGCGGGTGCGATCTGCCAGCAAAAGCGGATCAGTGAAACACACAGCAGGTCAATGAACCATAGCCAGGGGCGAAAGCGCATCATTTCCCAGATGACGCGGTAGGCGGGAAGTGATGGGGATTTTTGAGAGAATGTAGTTTTGGTCATAATAATCCTTATTGATGTCATTGCGAGCGTTCGTCGCGAAGCAATCTCCGATAATAGAGATGAAACGTGTCGAGTAGCAATTACCGTTTAAGCGGAGATTGCCACGGGCAAACAGCAAGGGCGCCCTCGCAATGACATGGTGCGCTAGGCGAGCACCTCTTCCAATCCGGTTTGTAATAATTGAGAGAAACGTGAGCCTGCGTCAGCGGCTAATTGTTTGCGGTCGCCGTATTCGCTGACCTCTCCGTTCTCAAGGATCATGATCTCGTCTGCACGATGCACGGTGCCTAAACGGTGCGCGATGATGATGGCGGTGCGGTTTTGAAGCAGCTTGTCAATGGCGCGCTCCAAGCGTTGTTCTGTTGCGGGGTCAAGACGCGAGGAGGCTTCATCCAGAATGACAAGGCCAGGATTGCGCAGGAAGACGCGCGTAAACGCCAGCAGCTGCGGTTTCCCCGCGGACAGGGAGTGGGCACCAGTATCCAGTTCAGTATCCAGGCCTTTGGGCAGAGAGCGGTACCAGGCGCCCAATTCCAATTCTTCGCGGGTCGCAAGAATGTGCTCACCGGTGAGTGAGCGATCGAAGAAGGTGAGATTGTCACGGATGCTGGCGCGGAACAACTGCACATCCTGTGTGACAATGGCAATGCTTCGTCTCAGAGTATCGAGATGTGCAGCGCGCAGATCCGCACCGTTGACGGCAATCGTTCCGGAGCTGGGGTCGTACAGGCGGAAGATCAAACGCGCCAGCGTGGACTTCCCACTGCCAGTGCGACCAAGCAATCCCAAAACGGAACCCGGCTTGAGGTCAAAGGAGAGGTGGTTCAGAACGGCATCGTTCCCGTTATACGAAAAGGTGACGTCATCGAATGTGAGCGCCAGTGGCTGCGAAGGAATATCAACGCCGCTCCCATCCACTACTTCACGTTTGAAATTTCGAAACTCTGTCAGCCGCTCGACGCAGGCACCGATGGTCTGAAAACTTTCGATCTCATGCGTCATTGCCCAGAACGGTTCTTCCAACAGATTGATGTAGTGGACGAATAGATATACCGTACCGATCGTGATCAAACCCGCAGAGAAGAGCCAGTATCCGCTGGTAAGCGCGAGCAGGGTGCCTGTAGTGAGAGCAAGCCCCATGGCGTTTTCAATGATCCAACGCTTGAAATGGGCCTTGCGATTGTGTGACAGGATGATGCCCTGATGGCGGAACAATTCACGGATTGAAAAATCCACCGCGCCACTGGAGCGGATGTCTTCTGTGCCAGCCAGTTGCTCTTCGATAAAGCCATAGAGTTGTGCTTCAGCTTCGCGGCGCGCTTTTTGGTGCGGCACTGCAATATCTTTGAGCCGCCCTAATACGATGATGGTTGCAAAGGAGAATATTGTGAATGCCAGCCCGGCACGCCAATCTTCGAGGAAGAGCGCAACCAGAATGCCGATCAGCAACAATCCATTGCTCACGAGGTTCAGAGCAAACTGTGAGAAGAAGGTCGCCAGTTCGGTCACGTCACCGTCAATGCGTTCGATCAGTTCACCGGGCGTGTGGTCGTTATGGAATCGCATGTCCAGGTTGAGAGCCTGCCAGGCTAATTCGGCGCGCAAAGCATTGGTAGCAGTCCAAGCCACATTTTCACCAAGATAGGTAACACTGACAGCGATCACCTGTTGAAACAACGCAATGCTGATGAACATCAGTGCGGCGGTGGTAAGAGTCCGCAAGGCTTCACCGGCGAGTGCTGAATCGATAAACACGCGCATGATCTGCGGAGCGTAGATGCGCAAACCGATACTGGCCAATAGCAAAATGCTGAGCAAAATGAAGCGTCCCTTTTGCGGGCGAATGTGCTGTGAGAGAAGATCCCAGTAGGCTTTGAATGGTAGTTTCATAAAATAATCCTATTTCGCGCTCCCGAAAGAGCATCGGGACTATGTGAGCGGAGCGGCCCACGAAGTGGGGAGCGCAGACGAAGCGCAGGTCGGCTGAAACACTTGTATTTCCTAGTGATGCGCGCTTCGTCTACGAGTTTTGACGCTATGCGTCTCAACTCTCCGCTCAGCGCGAGCGATAAACAATAAAAAAAAGCCACGGTGCAGTAGTGCACCGTGGCATAAAGACACAGAAGATATGACCGTTAGCTAACGATCAACAGGCGCACTCCGAAAAGGTAAATTGTTGGGGTTGCGGTCGGCTACGATCAATCGAAACATGGAATGCGCTCCTTTCTTTTAGAATTTGTTGCGGTTGCAGTTTACATCAGGAAAGTGAGGGTGTCAAGATAACGGCATTACCAAATCACCTCATGCAGGGATAAGGCCATAGCGACCAGTTCAATGCGTATTCCCTTGCAAAGAATGCGCGGAGTTTTCGGGCCGACGCCAAGTAATAATAATAACAACCTAGGGTGCTTGCTGCTATTTCAATATCAAACTCAACGCATCAAACCATTTCTGCGCGATGATGTCATAACCAGCCGCGTTGGGGTGATTGCCATCGTCATATAAAGTAGCAGGATTGGTGAATATATCTGTTGAATAAAAATCCACGGTCAATGCGCCGTATTGTGCGGCTTTCTCTGAAATGACCTCGTTGTAACGCGTGACCTGTAGAGACATACGATCTAATTCGTCCGGTGTGATGGAGGTGAAGGCTTCCCCTTTAAGGGCAACAGGGCGCCTGGATTGATCATCCAATAAGGCAACGATCACCTTTGCACCCGCAGCGCGCAATTGACCAAGGATCACATCCATGTTGGATGCAAAATGTTCAGCATCCAGAGCATCATTTTCGTTTGTTCCCTCGCCAAATTCATACAAATACCACAGGTCATTGCTCCCGATCCACAACAATGCAACTGCGCCGCGTCCTTCTGCCGCGGCAATTTCCAATTCTCCCAGAGACCGTGTGAGCTGTCCTGAAAGTCCCTGGTCACCATTGATGAGTGCATCTGAATTCCAACCCGATTGACCAAAATTGGTCATTGTGGAACCAGGCCGTATGGCGTTGACCATATCCAACAGGCGCAGGGTGTAACCGCGGCCGGTGTCATCACCGTCACCCAAGGTCAAGCTATCGCCAAGCGCGACCATGGTCACAGGTCCAGCTGGAAGCGTAGCAGCAGGGAGGTTGATATTTGGAACGGGAGTTACTTCCTCCACCACCGGAGGAGGTAAAGTCGCTTGCGGGGCCTCGGTGATAATTGATGGCTGGGAGGTTAAAGGAATTTCGTGAGAACAGGCAGCTAGCAGAAACGATAAGACCAGAATAATTCTTTTCATTTTGACTCCATTGAAACTCATTGATTACAAGCTCTTATCCTGCATTACTTTTCAGGCAATGCACAGTAATAAATACCATGGTGGATAATTTATTGGAATGCCTGCGCAGTAACACCTGGACTAACCCCCTCCGTCCTCACCTGCACTGCACCAAACGCAGTGCGGTGCAAGTGTCGGACACCTCCCCTAGCGAAGCATCCCTTGGGGACAAATCCGACATGAAGATTTAGGTTGACAAGTTTATATTTACTGTCGGATTTGGGGGCACCTAAAGGTATGCTTCGCGAAGGCAGGAGGGGTCGTTATTCTGGCTTGCTGTATTTTTCAAGTTGCTCGTGGATTTGGTCGAGTAGAAGTTTTAATTCTTCCCGTTCACTGATTGCATGACGAAGGGATACCTGGAGGAATTGATTCTCTTCGTCTGCGTGGGTACTCAGCAAGTGTTCGTCGCGTGCAATTTGTTTAATTTTTT
>Ga0184637_10002839_pt1 | contig 11003 bp, 11 predicted proteins | sample PLM3_127_b2_FD_133143 | JGI IMG/M metagenome (GOLD analysis project Ga0184637, IMG submission 133143) | Groundwater sediment microbial communities from an aquifer in East River, Colorado, USA - PLM3_127_b2 | ecosystem: Environmental > Terrestrial > Soil > Riparian zone | place: USA: East River... | reverse complement strand
GCTAGGCGACAGGCGTGACGGGACTATCGCGCAACTATCGCGCGGAGCGTGCCACGCCTTCCGGTCTGAGGGCGCTGAATCGAGTGGCTGCTTGCATGGAGAGGAGCAGCGTGAGCTGGCGCTTCCGCTTATCTGAACCGGGGGCCTCCGTCAAGTCTCGGGGGGCGAGTGGTTGTGGAGCGTGATCGGTTCGATCGCTCCGCGGACGCCCGGGCTTATCTGGGTGCACGGCCCGTGGGCCGGCGACGTGATGGTCGATGGGTCGATCCGCGGGGAACGACTCCGGCCGCTCGGTCTTTCATGGACCGCCGCCCTGGGGCGGGTGTCGCGGGAGCTGCGGGAGCCGGCCGGAAGCTTGCAGGCCATCTGGGACTCGTGGGCTTGGGCGGAGGCGATCGACGGGATCACGAGGAAGGCTCAGGCGATCGGTTCGAGCGCCTCGGGCCCGAGCTCGCGCAGGGTGTGAAAGCAGCGCCGGGCGAGCTTGCGGGCGATCGTGATCGAGGCGCGCGTGTGCGTGAGCCCGCGCGCCTTCAGCGCCAGGTAGTCGGCGTGGTCGGGGCTTGCCGACCGGCACGCCGACTGTGCCGCCTCATAGAGAGCCCAGCGCAGCTGTGGCGAGCCCTGCTTGGTCAGCCGCCCGGCGCGCGAGCGCCGGTCGGAGCGGTGGACGCCGACGTCGAGGCCGCTCATCCGCACCGCCTTGCGCGAGCTCGAGAGCCGGGCGACGTCGCCGAGCTCCGAGAGGATCGTCGGCGCGGTCAGCTCGCCGATCCCGAAGTGGGCCTGAAGCGCCCGGCAGCCTGCCTGGCGGCGGGCGAGCGCGCGCAGCTCGCCCTCGAGCGGGGCGAGCTGGGCGTTGAGTGCCTCGACCATCTGAAGCGAGACCTCGATCCGCTCGAGGGCGTCGGAGGGCAGCTCGAGGGCTGCGAGGAAGGCCCGGCCGCGCTCGCTCAAGAGCTCGTCGGGCACCCCCGAGACGCCGTGGTGAAAGAGCGTCGCCCGGATCCGCTGCACCCACGCGGTGCGCTCGTCGACCAGCGTCTTGCGAAGCCGGGTGCGGGTGCGCCACTGGCGCACGTGCTCGGGCGGGATCCAGGCCTCCGGCAACCGCCCCTCCGCGAGCAGCGTCCGCAGCCAGCGAGCGTCCTCGCGGTCGGTCTTGGCGCGCCGCTTGGGCCCCCGTAGCGCGCTCGTCTCGGCGGGCTCGGCGAGATGCGGGCTGGCGCCCGCCTCGGAGAGCGCCTCGCAGACGAACAGCCAGCCCGTGCCCGCCTCGACGGCGACGTGGACCTCACGGTCGGGAAAGCGTTCAACCCACCCCGTGACCGCCTCGGGTGTGGAGTCGATGCGCCCCCGCGTCAGCTCGCCGCTCTGCTCGTCGAGCGCGTCGAAGGTGAATCTGGGATCGGTGCACGTCGAATCCGGCGACTACGATGCTCATGGGGCCTCCTTCTTGCTCCAATTGACTTGCGAGCGCACTGTCGCCCGCTGAGCGGACGGAGGCCCTTGTTCATGCCATCTTTTCGGGGCATGAAACTCCCCTCGAAGGCTGACGTCCGCCTCCCGACCTACGGTCGGGCGACTGGAACAGGGGCCTTCATGGAGAACGCAGGCTGGACAGGCCGCTTACTGCGCGATGGGCCCCGAGCCCGGCTTTTCACTGGCCGCCCCTGCGACCGGCCCGGTTGTGCCCAGAGCACGAATCCGTCGATGTCGTTGTCCACCTGTTCTCCCCCAACGCAAACACAAGGAGGAGTGCATGACGATGAGATCGATCGGCCTCGACATCCACCGCGACTTCTGCGAGGTCGCGATCGCCGAAGGAGGTGAGACCCGCTCGCCGGGACGGATCGAGATGACCCCCGAGGCCCTGGAGCTCTTCGCCCAGAGCCTGGGCCGAGACGACCAGGTAGCACTCGAGGTCTCGGGCAACGCCTGGGAGGTGGCGCGAATCATTCGCCCCCACGTCGGCCGGGTGGTGGTCGCCTCTCCCACCGACACCGGGATCCGCGGGGCGCGGGCGAAGACCGACCGCCTCGATGCCCGGGCGCTGGCGAAGCTGCTGGCCGCGGGCTCACTCGACTCGGTCTGGGTCCCCGACGAGCCGACCCGGGCGATGCGCCGGCGGCTTGGGCGGCGCTCCCAGCTGGTCCGGGTCAAGACCAAGGCCAAGAACGAGATCCACGCAGCGCTGATGAGCAGACTGATCGAGCGCCCCAAGGTCTCAGACCTGTTCGGGGTCCAGGGCCGGCGCTGGCTCGAGGCGGTCGAGCTGCCCGCCGAGGAACGAGAGACCGTCGACGGGTGCCTGCGCCAGCTCGACTTCTGCGAGTCAGAGATCGCAGAGATCGAGCGGGTGATCGCCGCCCAGGCGCTCGGCTCGGCCGAGATCCGCCGGCTGATGAGCGTGCCGGGGGTGAACGTGATCACCGCGGCCACCTTCATGGCTGCGATCGGTGACGTCGGCCGGTTCGAGTCCCGCCAGAAGCTGGTCGGCTACCTGGGGCTCGATCCGAAGGTGCGCCAGTCGGGGCAGAGCGCAGCCAGCCGGGGGCGGATCTCAAAGCAGGGCTCTGCCTCGGCGCGACACGCACTGGTCGAGGCATCGTGGAGCGTGGTGCGAGCACCGGGCCCGGTCCGGGCCTTCTATGAGCGGATCCGCTCAAGGCGCGGCCACCAGGTGGCGATCGTCGCCGCCTCGCGAAAGCTCGCCTGCCTCTTTTGGTGCATGCTGACCCGGGGTGAGGACTACGCCTACGGCCAGCCTTCTTTGACCCGCAAGAAGCTGCGGCGGCTGGAGCTCTTGGCCGGCCACCCCAAGGGCGAGGTCGAACCGGGGCTCTGGGCGACCAACGCGGCGATGCGAAAGGCAGAGCGCGCACTCGCCGCGCAGGCCGAGGCCGCCTGCAAGCGCACGGTCGCTGAATGGCAGCGCGGTCAGAAGAAAACGGGCGCCGGTGCGACACCGGGGCGCGCATCTTCAGCAGCGCGGCAGGGATCAGCCCCAGAACCTGCGCTTTAGCTCGTCGTCAGAGCCGGCGCCCATGGAGAACTCTCGCAAATTGGAGGTGATACGCGTGGCGGGGGGTTGATTTTCATCCGTCGCGCTAACCGGAAGCTAGGCGACCGGAGGAGGCAACCAATGCCTGTCGAGACGATCCCTGGCTAACTGCCGCGATGTAGGGCCGCCTGCGCCTGAGCGAGCGCGTCATGCTCAGAGGCCGAGGCCGCGTACCCCACGCTCATCCCAGCCCAGGTGGTGGGCCAGCTCGTGGCGCACGGTGCGCTCGACCTGCGCCCGCAACAGCTCGGGATCGCGGCCGAAGTCGCGCTCAAGCGTGTCCTGGTAGATGACGATGCGGTCTGGGTAGATGTCGCGGGCGACGGTGCCGCCGACATAGTGTCCGTAGGCGTGGTGCTCGTGACCGCGACTGGAGACGACCACGGGCGTGCGCTCGAGCAGCTCGCGGAACCGCTCCGGCAGGTCGTCCAGCGCCTGCATCACCAGCTCGTCGAACTCACCCGGCGGCCGATCGGGAGGCGGCAGCGAGGCGAGCGCCTCGCTGCGGTCGACGAGCCGCCGGAACTCGGGCTCGGGCATCTCCTGGCCGATCAGCGCCACGGTCGCCCAGGCGGTGACGAGCATGATCGCGAAGGCACCGACCAGCAGCGCCAGCAGCTCACCCAGCCCCGCGAGCGACGGCGGGTTGAGGAGCATCAGGACGAGGCCGGTGATGAAGGCACTCAACGCCGCCGCCCGCAGCGGTGGGCCGAAGATCTCCCTCATGCGTTGCAGGTTAGAGCGAGCGGACTCCGAACTCGCCGGCGAGGCGCTCACGCAGCTGGACAAGCGTAACCGCGAAACGACCTCCTCGGTGATCTTCGATGCTGAGCCCTGCTAGTGGCAAAGGCGTTCGACGCATCGAGGCCATGGCCCTCCTGTTGGGTAGTTAGCGCCGCTTCGCGAACAGCTCGATCGTAATCTCGCCAGACTGGTCGAGGTTGGCGTCAACGTACAGCTTGCAGCGCTTTGCATTTCGGACGTTCGGCTTGAGCGTACGCTCGTACGGGCTGGTCTGGTTGAAGTTGGCGTCCGTGTAGTCGAACTTGAAAGGCCCTCTATTGCAGAACAGCCCGTAGCTTCCGATGACGGTCTGGATCGGATCGGCACTCACCCGGACGGTGAGGTTCTTGGGCTTCTTCGCCCCTCCCTGGGCGGTCGCAAACGCGAACTCCCCCGAGGCGGACTTTTCAGCGATCTTCTTCCCTGGCCCTGCGATCGCTGCGGGAGCTAGGGCAAGCAGGACGATTATCCCGGCCGTCGATGCAAGACATTTCGACTTGGCCATCCTCAGATGCGCTACTCGTCCGGAGAGGATGGCGTGCGGCGCTCTCGAGCCTCCCGCACGCTGTCGGCGGCACGCTTCACGGTGCCCCCCGTCGCGACGTGATCGGGGAACTCGCGGATCACCTGGCGGCGCAGGACCTCCGTGCCGAGCACGAGCAGGGCGATCAGCAGCAGCGAGGGGCCGAGACGATGCGTTGCCTCGACCGGGTCCCACCAGAAGATCAGGACGAGCAGCACGGCGAGCCCGCCGTAGGCGAGCTGCGGCTGGCGCAGGTACGGCGTGATCTCGCGGCGAATCCACGTCGCTGCGGCGGTCGGGCCGGCGAGCCACGCCGCGAGCACGATCACGATGCCGTAGGCGATGATCCCCTTGGCGGTGTCGGTCAGCAGCGAGGTGCCGATGTCCCACGTCGCGCGGACGGCCGGCTCGGACGCGTCGGTGTCCGCGAGCGATTCGGTGACCGCGTCGCCGGCGAGGCTGTGCGCGAACAGCACCAGCACGCCGACCGCTACGAAGGCGATGCCCACGGAGCGCAGCGTCTCGCGGCGCCGCCCGCGGGCGATGTAGATCGCGACTGCGTAGAGAGCAAGCGTGAGGACGGTGAGGACCCAGGCGAGGGTGCGAAGCAGGCTGACGCCCTCCTGGACGCCCTCGAGCTGGTCCGAGCGCAGGATCTCCAGCTCGGCGGCCTGCGGGGGCAGCTTGTCCGCGACATCGGCGCCGAGCCCGACCTGCGCTGCGATCTGGGCGACGATCACGCGCAGGTCGAGGGTGACGACTCCCCCCTTCGTCGACACGGCGTCGCCCTCGTCGTCGATGACCTTCAAGAGTTGCTCGTGCGCGGCGCGGTTCGCCTTCTCCCACAGGGCCTGGACCTTGGGCTGGGCGAGCGCCTCCCGGGAGGCCTGACCGGCGACCTGGCGCAGGCCGCCCGAGACGGGCCCGGCGAGGCCCTTGACCTGGGGCGGCAGCTGCTTCTCGATCTCGCCTTCGACGTCCACGTTCGCGTACAGCTCGTCGACGAGGAAGTCGGAGAGGGCGTCCCGGATCTCCTCGTTCTGGAGCAGCTCGACGCTCGTCCGCGTCCACGTCTCCGTCTCGAGCGCCTGGCGCTTCGCCCACAGCGCGAAGATCGAGACGAAGCCGATCAGGGACGCGAGCACGATCAGCGCGATCGAGATGCCCCGCCGCGTGGACGTCGAAGCCGTCTCGTTCACCTCTCTCCAGTCCTTTGGCCGGGGCAACCCTATACCCCGCTGACGGACTGTGGAGGGCTGCGGGCTCCGCGCTACCCGCGCTCGAGCCGCTCGGCGAGCCGGTTCATGCCCCGCGCGCGGGCCGCGCGCGCAGCCCCGGGCTGGTCGAGCGCGCGGTCGGGCGGCGGCTTCACCTGCGGGTCGCGGAGCGTGGCGATCTCGCGGAAGGCGAGCAGCTCGTCGCGGGCGTCCAGCAGCGCGGTCCGAAGCCGTGGGCGCGTGATCGAGATCGCGCTCTCGAGCACCGCCTCGAGCGAGCCGTGCTTCTGCAGCAGCTCGGCCGCGGTCTTCTCGCCCACCCCCTTGGCCCCGGGGATTCCATCGGACGGGTCGCCCCGCAGGGCGATGAAGTCGGGGACCTGCTCGGGGGCCACCCCGTAGCGGCGCCGGACCTCGGCGGGGCCGACCTCCTCCGCCCCCCGGACGCCCGTGCGGACGTAGAGCACCGCCACGCGCTCGCTGGCGCACTGGAACATGTCGCGGTCACCGGTCATCAGGAGCGCCCGCCCGCCCGCCTTGGCCTCGGCGCCGGCGTAGCCTCCGAGCAGGTCGTCCGCCTCGAGCGACTCGCTCATCGCGATCTCCCACCCGAATGCTCCGAAGAAGTCGGGGGCGTCGTCGAACTGGGGGGCCAGCTCGCCCGGCACATCGGGGCGATCGGCGTGATACGGCGGATACAGCTCGACCCGGTAGTCGGCGGCGTCGGGACCGAGGCACAGGACGACGGCGCGCGGCCCGTGACGCTCCACCTCGCGCAGGATCAGGTTCGCGGTGCCGAGCAGCGCGTTCACCGGAGTGCCGTCGGGGCCCGCTATCGACGTCGGGAGTGCGTGGAAGGCGCGGAACAGCATCGAGGGCGCGTCGACGGCCAGCAGGGGAGCGCTCATCGCGATCAAAGTAGCTGCTGCGGCACAGCCCCGATTTCAGCCCGGGTCGCCCGCCCGGCGTGCCGTCGCATAGGGTCCGCCGTGATGGAGGGCATCCGGACCGAGCGCCGCGGCGGAACGCTCGAGATCACGATCGACCGCCCGAAGGCGAACGCGATCGACTCGGCCACCAGCGACCGGGTTCTAGGCCTTCGTCTGCCCGCGGATCGCGCCGTCCACCGGATACGAGTCGTTCTTGACGTTCACGTGGTAGAGGCGCGGGTGGCGGGTCATGTCCTTGAGCGTCTGGATCGGAATGCCCGTGGCCACACCCTTGACCGGGCTGCTGTGCCGCTGGTCGGTGAGCGTGAACTCGAGCGCCCCGTTCTCGTTTCGCTTGCCCGAGTAGACGCCGATGTTGAGGCCGGACGTGCCGCCGATTCGCGAGAACGTGACCCTGAAGCGCACCTTGCTCTTCTGGCGCAGCAGGTGGAGCGAGGCAACGCCCTCGCCGTTCGGCGCGCCGGGCTGCCCGACCACCTGGTTGCCGGACATCTTCGCCTTCACGTGGGTGCCGTGCGCCGAGGCCATGCCCGGCACAACCAGCGAGACGGCCAGCGCCGCAGCGGCGACGACAACAGATCGCCTCAATCGCATCGGTGATTCTCCCTGGGTAGTTGGACCTGAAGTCCGGGCAGGCTAGCAGCGACCGAGGCCAGAATCGTGACCGCGACCGGCGAGCCGGACGCCCGCGAACGCCTAGCATGCGCGGCCTGTTCCAACGACCGAAAGGGGAGACGTTGAGGCTCCGAACCAAGTACATCGCCGTGGCGGCGGTACTCGCCGCGGCCGGGCTGGGGATCCTGGCCGCACCCGGCCTCGGTGATCGAGACCAGGCCCGTGTGCTGGCGCCCGAGGTGCTGCGGCCCGAGGTCAAGAGCGTGCAGACCGAGCGGCTATCGCGCGCCGAGGCCGTCGCGCGCGGGCTCCCGACGGCAAGCAGGAAGAAGAAGAAGATCAAGTTCGTCCTGATCGTCAGCTCGCTGACCTTCGGTCAGGTGTTCGTGCCCGCCTCGCCGGTCCCGGGTGCGGTGATCGAGATGCAGTGCCCGCCCAACAGCCTCCCGGTCTCCGGTGGGCTGCAGAACAACAACGTGTTCATGCTCGAGGCCGGGTCATCGCGCGCCAACCCCACCGGTGGGCCGACAATCGAGAACGGTTGGTACGAGACGGTCAGGAACGCAGTCGGCGCATCGACGGGCGTCACGCCGACGCTGACCTGCGCCGAGGTCAAGAAGGCATAGAGCGCGTCAGGTATCGAGCGGGGCGTGGGCTGGGGTCAGTCGGCCAGCTCCACCCGCTCGATCACCTGCCGCTCGAGCGGGCGGTCCCCCTCGTCCGTCTGGGTCGACTCGATCGCGTCAACGGCGTCCATCCCGTCCGTGACGCTGCCGAACACGGTGTGCTTCCCGTCGAGCCACGAGGCCTCCTCGGCGGTGACGATGAAGAACTGCGAGCCGTTCGTGTCCGGGCCGGCGTTCGCCATCGCGAGCGCGCCGCGGACGATCCTGTGCTCGTTGATCTCGTCCTCGAAGGTGTAGCCGGGCCCGCCGGTGCCGGTGCCCTCGGGGCAGCCTCCCTGGACCATGAACCCGGGGATCACGCGATGGAAGACGAGGCCGTCGTAGAACCCGTCGCCGGCGAGCTTGCGGAAGTTCTCCACCGTCTTCGGGGCGTCCTCGTCGAACAGCTCGAGCGTCACAGGGCCGGCGTTCGTGTGCAGAGTCGCTTCGGCCATCGGTCGGAGCCTACGTCTTTATGGACTCGTAAGGGACGCGGTGCATGCTTGCAGCCGATGAGTCGAGCGATGGCGATCGCCGCGGCGTGCGTCGGCCTCACGATGGCCGCCTGCGGGGGCGGTGACGAATCCTCCAGCGACGAAGCCGACGGGTCCGCGGCGACAACGGCCGCCGACGAGACCAAGCAGAACGGTGGCGGCGCGAAGGCCGCCGGCGCCGGCACGGGCTCCCTCGTCGAGGTGAGCGACTCCGAGTTCGGGCAGATCCTCACCGACGCGGACGGCAGGACCCTGTACCTGTTCGACAAGGAGGCGACAGACCGCAGCGAGTGCTTCGGGGCTTGCGAGGAAGCGTGGCCGGTGCTCTTCACCGAGGGTGATCCCGCGGCTGGGAGCGGGGTCAAGGAGAGCCTGCTCGGCACGACCGAGCACGAGGGCAAGACGCAGGTGACCTACAACGGGCACCCGCTCTACTACTACGCGCACGAGGGTCCGGGCGAGGTCCTGTGCCAGGGCGTCGACGAGTTCGGCGGCCTGTGGCTGGTCGTCGACCCGGGCGGCGACGCGATCCAGTAGCGCCCGCGCGAGGCCTGGCCCAACCGGGCCCGGGGGTGGACCGGGGCGACGCCCTCCTCGCATATCATCGGGTCGCTCGAGACGCACGAGGAGGGTGGGGTGGACGCAGTGCCGATCCTCTGTGGCGCCTCGGTTGTTAGGAAACCGATGAGGTCGGCGGTTACGGCCACAAGAGCCCTGTCTTGCGGCGCCCTCGCGGCGCTCGCCGCGCTCGCGGCTCACGCGGCGCCGGCGAGCGCGTCGCGCACGGCTGCAAGTGCCGAGAAGCGGCCGAACGTCGTGCTGATCGTCACCGACGACCAGGCGGTGCAGACGCTGAGGCCGGACACGATGCCGAGCCTCGTCGACCTGATCGCCGCCAGGGGCACGAGCTTCACCGACGCCATCGTCACCACGCCGCTCTGCTGTCCCTCGCGCGCGAGCATGTTGACGGGGCAGTACGGGCACAACAACGGCGTGCTGAAGAACGACTACAACCAGCTGAAAGACAAGCGCAACGTGCTCCCGACGTGGCTCGGACGCGCCGGCTACCGGACGATCCACGTCGGGAAGTTCCTCAACGTGTACAGGAAGGCGCCCGGGCCGGAGTCGAAGCCCGCGCCGGGCTGGGACGTGTGGCAGACGCTCAAGGAGCCGAACACCTACTACGACTACGACCTCTCCATCAACGGCCGCAAGGTCAACTACGGCACCAGCGACGATGACTATCTGACCGACGTCCTGAGCCGACGGGCGGCGCGCCTCGTGCGCCGATCCGCGGCGCGAAAGCGGCCGTTCTACCTCCAGCTCGACGAGTGGGCACCCCACGCCAGCCCCGGTCGAGGGACCGGTCCCTGTGGCAGCGGCGCAGATCCCGTGCCCGGACCCGCGGACGAGAGCCTGTTCACGCAGGAGCCGCTCCCCCATCCCCCCTCGTTCGACGAGCAGGACGTCGGCGACAAGCCCTCCTTCGTCCAGGACAAGCCCCCGCTCGACGTCTCGGCCGTGGAGCGGGAATATCGCTGCGGGCTGGCGTCGCTGCGCGCCGTCGACCGCGGGATCGAGAAGGTCTTCCAGGCCCTGAAGAGCAGCGGAGAGCTCGACGACACGGTGATCATCTTCGCCTCCGACAACGGTTACCTGTACGGCGAGCACGGGCTGCGCTACAAGCTGCTCCCCTACGAGGAGGCGCTGCGGGTGCCGCTGATGATCTCGCTCCCCGCGGGCCTCCGAGGGGGTGTCGAGAGGATCCCCGAGATCGCCGAGCCCGTGGCGAACATCGACCTGGCCCCGACGATCCTCGAGCTCGCGGGAGCCGAGCCGTGCCGCCGCGCCAAGCGCTGCAGGGTGATGGACGGGCGGTCGCTGATGCCGCTGCTCCACGGCGAAGACGAGGACTGGCCTCACGATCGCGCCCTGGTTGTCGAGTTCACGGGCCAGCACCAGGGCTTCTCGAGCTGCAGCTACCGTGGGATCCGCACTCCGGGGGAGGCCTACGTGGAGCACACGTCGGTTCCCGAATTCGACACCGGCGGTTGCGAGCCGACCCTTGAGGTCGAGCACTACGACCTCGGGTCGGATCCGTTCCAGCTCGACAACCTCTACCCGGCGCTCCCCGCCACGCCCGAGGCCGGCGAGCAGCAGCTTCTCGCTGACCGCCTGGCTACGCTGCGCAGCTGCACCGGAATCGCCGGCCGCGATCCTCGGCGGCCCAACCGCGCCCACTGCGAATGAACTCCACGCACGACACCAACTCCCGTCCCCGCCACGTCGGGGGCCGCAGGATCGCGTTCGCCGCGGTGCTAACGCTGTTCCTGGGCGCCTTCGCGGCGCTCTCTCAGCCGGCGGGGCACGCTCGGGCCGGGTCGCCGGCGCAGGCGCAGCCGAACATCGTGGTGGTCACCACCGACGACCAGGCTCTCAGCATGTTCAAGGGGAAGTACATGCCGCAGACGATCAAGCAGATCGCCCACCCGGGGACGATCTTCACCAACGCGATCGTCACCACGCCGCTGTGCTGCCCCTCGCGCGCGAGCCTGCTGACCGGTCAGTACGCGCACAACCACGGCGTGCTGTCGAACGCGTACGAGCTGCTGCGCGACAAGAACAACGTGCTGCCGGCTTGGCTGCGTGAGGCCGGGTACCGGACCGCACACGTCGGCAAGTTCCTGAACGG
>Ga0184637_10002838_pt1 | contig 11003 bp, 11 predicted proteins | sample PLM3_127_b2_FD_133143 | JGI IMG/M metagenome (GOLD analysis project Ga0184637, IMG submission 133143) | Groundwater sediment microbial communities from an aquifer in East River, Colorado, USA - PLM3_127_b2 | ecosystem: Environmental > Terrestrial > Soil > Riparian zone | place: USA: East River... | reverse complement strand
CTGGTGCGCGAGAAGCGCTTCGATTTGATGGTGCGCAGCCACGTCGCGCTGTCGCCCAAGATGCGGCAGGATATCGGAGCCCTGTTCCAGGAAGCGCTCGAGCTCGGCGAGTACCGCGGCAATCTGGTGTTCCAGAAGGTCAAGGAATTCCCGGTCTCGCCGCTGGACGAGATCGAGAAGTCGGCGACGCGGGTATCGGCCTAGGGTGCTACGCCCGATGAAGAGGGGCCGGTCTGCGTTCTGCAGTTAGGTCTAATCTGACCCCGTTTCGCCTTTCTCCCCTGTTTTGGCTCATTTCGAACTCGACTCGATCACGTGACGTCGTATGAGATGGTCGACCGACCACGGGCCCGGCCCCCGGAGCAGCACATAAAGAAGCGGACCCGCCCAGAGCAGATGCTCGGGGTAATGCTGCGGATAGACGAAGACCTGAATGACCAAGGTCTCTGCCAGCAGCAGCGCCGCGCCCACGCGCGCGCCCACGCCCACCACCAGCAGCCACGGCACGATCAACTCAATGGCCGTGGCAAGATAAGCCGCGAGGGCGGCTGGCAGCACTGGCACCTGGTATTCCGCCTCGAACAAGAACACCGTCATATCATTGCCGATGGGCAGCTTCGTCAGGCCAGATCGCCAGAACACGAGAGCGACACCGCAACGCAGCAGCAGCACCGGGAGCGCCGCCGGCACATGCTCCAATGCCCCAATAAGAAACCTGCTGCCGGCGATCACAGGTAGAGCGAGGGCAGACATCGCCTTGCCGTTCAAAGTCATGTTATTGCCGCGCCCTGCCCCCCCGCCAGCCAAACATGGCGGGCGGAAGAGATCAAAAAGACATGCCGCTTTCACCTCACGATGGGTTCAGGTTGCCGCCAGCGAGCTTCCCACAGGTGCCCGTCGGCAGCGCGATGAACGCCGCCTTGTCCAAGTCCTTGGTCGACGATCCGGCACAGGACGCCGTCGCCGTCTGGCAATCGTTGCCGCCGGCTTTGGCGACGCCATAGCATTTCTCGATCTTGCCGGCCTTCATCGCCTCCGCGGACTCCGCCATCATCTTTTCCATCTCGGCGCTGGCAGCATTGGCTGGTTTGCCCGGCGCTGCAAGCACAAGCGCCACGGCGGCCGCGAGGACGGAAGTCGTGTATATGCGAGTCATGGGACTGCCTCACTCCTTGTTGAATTGCCAATGGAGATACCTCCAGTTAAGAAGGTTCGTCGGGAGCCACCAAAGGTTACGCGGCAGTAGAGATTCAACGAGGTGGGCCCGACAATCCGCCGCCTCAGCGTGCTATCCCCTCGGCCACGATGTCCTGGGAGGATCGCGGGGTCCCATGCAGCCGGAGACTTCACCCCGGGTGACCGCAAAGACCGACCGACGCGACTGGTCTCGGCTGATGGCGAGCGCTCAGGATGGCGACCGCCGGGCCTATTCGCGCCTGTTGGAAGAAGTTGCGCCATATGTCCGGCGGCTCGCGCGTCGCCGGCTCCGGAGCGTCGAGGATATAGAGGACACCGTCCAGGATATCCTCCTGACCATCCATGCCATCCGGCACACCTACGATCCGCGGCGTCCATTCGGACCCTGGCTGGTCACCATTGCAAGCCGTCGCATTGCGGATCGCGTCCGGCGCCGGGTATTCCTGTTGAATAGAGAAGTGCCCCTCAAGCGGGAGCATGAAACCTTGTCATTGGCCCGCACGAATCTCTCAGAGGAACTCGTGGACGGTCACCGTCTTCGCGACGTGGTCGAAGGCTTACCGCGGGCACAGCGTTGGGCGATCAAATTGGTGAAACTGCGTGAATTGTCCCTGAAGGAGGCGGCCCAAGAGAGTGGAATGTCGATCGCCGCCCTGAAAGTCGCGGGGCATCGCGCACTCAAGACACTGCGGGCGATGCTCGTCCCGCACGAGGACTGACTGGAACGCATGACGACAACACGTGATCTCATCCGTTTGCTGGTAGCCGACGCCAGCGCCGTGCGGCGCCAGCCACCGCCAATGCTGCGGGCCGGCATCTGGATCGCGATGGCGGCGGTTCTCTTGACGATCGTTGCCGCGACCATTGGCGTGCGCGCCGATCTCGGAGTGAAGCTCCAGGATTCAACATTCCTGATCGAAGTAGCGTCGGCCGGCCTGACCGGCATTGCTGCGGCGATCGCCGCCTTCCACATCAGCCTCCCGGATCGAAGTGGCCGATGGGCTTTGCTTCCGATTCCCGCGCTTCTCTTGTGGCTTTCGACAGTAGGTTACGGCTGCCTCACCAACTGGGTCGGACCCGGACCCTCGGACTTGGTCGCAGGCATCAGCCTCCAGTGCCTGGAAACGATCGCCTTGGGAAGCACGCCCATCGCCGTCATCCTGTTTTTCATGCTGCGGCATGCTCGCTTTGTCCGACCCCTGGCGACGGCGGCTGTCGGCGCGATCGCCGTGGCAGGACTTACGGTGAGCGCGCTCAGGATATTTCACGAACTCGACGCGACCGTCATGGTGCTGATCTGGAACGTCGGAGCCGGCGCAGTTATGTCGGTGATCGGCACTCTACTCGGTCCACGGCTATTCCGGTCATCGATGTAGTCACCCAACCCGCAGGTGGCGCAGCCTGTTTGAGTGATGGTGCAGCCCTGTGGTCAGGGCGACAGGTTGGCGGATTCCAGCAGCAAGCGCACCTGGAATATGGAGAGGGATATGGCGTCGGAGACGGTGGCGGCTTTGGTAGTCTGAGCGGGAAACGGGCAGGGGGAAACGCACTCAGAGTAGACTTATTTCTACAACCTCGTCGGTAAACGTTGGTGCTCCGGCCGTTCTTCACCATGGGTCTCGAACCGGGACCTATGCGATGGCCGGGGCGATCATCGGCGAGAGCGTATGGGCCCCTGTATCCGTGTTGCGCTCGCGTGCTGGTAAGATGCAGGCGGGCCAGCTTGCCGAGAGCGCATCACCCCTTGCGTCTGTGCATCTGCAGGCCGATCTCGTCGCTGGCGATCTGTTCGCGGCGGCGGTCGGCCAAGCGCTGGCGCTGCTCGCGGTTCTTCACTGTCTGCTCGGTCTTCTTCAGGTCCGAGAAGGCCTCGGAGATCTTCTCCTGCAGCTTAGCCAGTTCGTCCTTGAGATCGGTCAGGGACTTATCCAGCCGCGCGCGGCGGTCCTTCATCGCTTCGCGATAGCCCGGCAAGTCGCGCTGCATCTCGATGCTGTCGCGCGCCGCCGCGATTTCGCGCTGGACCTGGCGGTCGAGATTGGCGATGTCGGTCGCCAGGCGCTCGATCAGCAGCTCCAGATCGCTGGCCTGGCGGCGCTTCTCGTCCAGGGTCCAGCGCTGCAGGCGGATCAGCTGGTCAAGACCGCTCATGATTCAACCGCCCTGCCTTCAACCATGCGGGCTTTGCCGACCGGCTCCGCATCGGGGTGCGGCATGCCGAGAACATCGGCCAGCTGGCAATAGCCGCTGTGCAGATCCGTATGCTCGGCCCGCTTCTGGCCGAGGAATGCTTCGATGCCGGGATAGAGCCGGATCGCCTCGTCGACCGCCGGGTCGGTGCCCTTGCGATAGGCGCCGAGGCGGATGAGCTCCGCCATGTCCTCGTAGACCGAGAGATGCTGGCGCGCGCGGCGCACGATGTCGATCTCCGCATCGCTGTTGCAGTTCGGCATGGTGCGCGAGAGAGAGCGCAGCACATTGACCGCCGGATAGCGGCCGCGCTCGGCGATGTTGCGCTCCAGCACGATATGGCCATCCAGGATGCCGCGCACCGCGTCGGCGATCGGCTCGTTGTGATCGTCGCCTTCGACCAGCACGGTGAACAGCCCGGTGATGCTGCCAGCACCGTTGGCGCCGGGACCGGCGCGCTCCAGGAGCCGCGGCAATTCGGCGAAGGTCGATGGCGTATAGCCCTTGCTGGCCGGCGGTTCGCCCACCGACAATCCGATCTCGCGCATCGCCATGGCGAAGCGCGTGACGCTGTCCATCAGGCACAGCACGTCGTCGCCGTGGTCGCGGAAGAACTCGGCGATGGCCAGGGTCATCTGCGCGGCTTGGCGCCGCATCAGCGGCGATTCGTCCGAGGTGGCGACGACGATGACGCTGTTGGCCAGGCCTTCCGGGCCAAGTTCGTCGACGATGAATTCCTGTACCTCGCGGCCGCGCTCGCCGATCAGGCCGATCACGTTGACGTCGAGCGAGGTGTAACGCGCCATCATCGACAGCAGCACCGACTTGCCGACGCCGGACGCGGCGAAGATGCCCATGCGCTGGCCGCTGCAGCAGGTGGCGAAGGTGTTGATGGCGCGGACGCCGAGGTCCACCTTTGCGCCGACCCGCGAGCGGGTGTGCGCCGGCGGCGGCGTGTTGCGGATGCGCACAGGATGCTTGCCGGTGGGCAGCGGCCCCTTGCCGTCGATCGGTTCGCCCAGCGCGTTCACCACCCGGCCGAGCCAGGCGCGGGTCGGCCGCACCACGGGATCGCTTTCGATGACGATCGCCTTGCTGCCGAGGCCGACACCTTCCAGCGAGCCGAAGGCCAGCGCCAGGGCGCGGCCGTTGCGGAAACCGACCACTTCGCAGCCGATGCGGCGGTTGGCGCGGTCCAACAGGTCGCAGCGCGCGCCGATGGCCAGGCTGTTATCGATCCCGGCGATCTCCACCAGCATGCCGAGGATGGCGGCGACGCGCCCATAGACGCGCCTCTCCGGAATCCGGTCGATATCCTGCAAAATGTCTTCTAGCGGCAACGCGTACGCCATGCCCAGGTTCGGCCCTGTGCCAATTGACCCTCTTGTCACAGAGACTACACAGGTGTCGTTAACCGCTGGTTAAAGTTAAGGTTGCAAGGCAAGTCAATTTCAACGCGCTATTTCAATGAGTTACCCACAGAAGCATCCACAGCCCCAAAACGCCGCATCGGCCGCTTTGAAAACGCCCGATCGCCACCAACCTCACCCCTGGATGTAGGTGCCGCAAAAGCGCAACAACGTCGAGAATCGAAGAAATCTGCGGATTTCCTAGAACATTGCTTTACAGAGCTGGGGATAGATGGTTAAGATTCATCAGTATTAATGCTCGTCACGCCATCACGGGGAGTTGGGGCAATGCGAGTATTGCTGGTTGAAGACGACGCCAACACGGCTCAGAGCATCGAACTGATTCTGAAGTCGGAAGGCTACATCGTCGACACGACCGATCTGGGCGAGGATGGGCTCGAGATCGGGAAACTCTACGATTACGACATCATCATCCTTGATCTGATGCTGCCGGATATTGACGGCTACGAAGTGCTGCGGCGCCTTCGCTCGTCGCGCGTCAACACGCCGATCCTGATCCTCTCCGGCCTTTCGGAACTCGACAACAAGATCAAAGGCCTCGGCTTCGGCGCCGACGATTACCTGACCAAGCCGTTCGATCGCCGCGAATTGCTGGCCCGCATCCAGGCGATCGTCCGCCGCTCCAAGGGCCATTCGGAATCGGTGATCAAGACCGGAAAGCTGACGGTCAACCTCGATACCCGCACGGTGGAGGTCGAGACTCAGCCGCTGCATCTGACCGGCAAGGAATACGGCATCCTCGAGCTGCTCTCGCTGCGCAAGGGCACGACGCTGACCAAGGAGATGTTCCTCAATCATCTCTATGGCGGCATGGACGAGCCGGAGCTGAAGATCATCGACGTCTTCGTCTGCAAGCTGCGCAAGAAGCTCGGCAACGCGACGGGTGGCGAGAACTATATCGAGACGGTGTGGGGCCGCGGCTATGTGCTGCGCGATCCCGAAGAATCCCGCACCGGTGCCAAAAAGGCCGAAGGCGCCAGCGCGTAGCGCGCTGGCCTTCCACCCACTCGGTCATTTCACGGAAAGATCGAAACGCGCGCCCAGTCAGGCGCGCGTTCTAAGTTAGCGCTGCGCGCCAACGGCGGCGGCCAGCGGCATCATCGCCGGCTTCTGCGCGCCGGTCACGCCATAGACGCCGCGCTGGCCGGCGACCATCTGGAACTTGTCGGTGATGCCGAGCACGGTCTCGGCACCGCCGAGGAACAGGAAGCCGTCTTCCGGCATCAGCTTGGCGACCGAATTCAGCACCCGGCCTTTGGTCTGCTGGTCGAAATAGATCAGCACGTTGCGGCAGAAGACGACGTCGAAGCGGCCGAGCGTCATCGGGTCGTGCAGCAGATTGAACTCGCGATACTGCACCATGCTGCGGATCTTGGCGTTGAGCTGCCAACGGTCGCCGACCTGCGAGAAATACTTCACCAGCATGGTAATGGGCAGGCCGCGCTGCACCTCGAACTGCGAATACATGCCTTCCTTGGCGCGGCCCAGGATCTCCGTCGACAAATCGGTGCCGACGATCTCGATGCGCCAGCCGGTCAGTTGCGGCGCCATCTCGGAGAGGATCATGGCCAGCGAATAGGCTTCCTGCCCGCTGGAGCAGGCGGCGCTCCAGATGCGGATGGTCTTGCTCGATGCGCGGCCCTTCAGCATGGCCGGCAGAACCAACGCCTTGAACTGATCGAACGGCTTGGTATCGCGGAAGAAGAAGGATTCGTTGGTCGTCATCGCCTCGACCACGTCCTTGATCACCGCCTCGTCCATCCTGGTACGAATGGCCCGCACCAGATCGTCGAACGTCGCAAGCTTCCACTTGCGCGCGACGGGCAGCAGGCGGCTCTCGAGCAGATAGGCCTTGTCGTTGGTGAGCACCAGGCCGGACCGCTCGCGGAGGATTTGGCAGATGAACTCGAAATCGGTCACGGTCATGCGGCCATCCTCGAGATCGTCTTGCGGAGGAACGGACCAATGTCCGACAGCGGCAAGACGGCGCTGCAAAGGCCGGCCCCGGTGACGGCCCCGGGCATGCCCCAGACGACGCTGGTGGCCTCGTCCTGGGCGGCAACGACGCCGCCGGCGTTGATGATTTCCGCGCCGCCATTCAGCCCGTCGTGGCCCATCCCGGTCAGAATCAGCGTCAGCACCTTGCCGCCATAGACCTTGGCGAGCGAGCGCAGCATCGGATCGACCGCCGGCCGGCAGAAATTCTCCGGCGGATTCTTGTCGAGGTGCAACACCTTGCGGCCGTTTTCCATCTGCACCGTCATGTGGAAATCGCCGGGCGCCACATAGATGCGGCCGGAGGTAACCTGTTCGCCGTCCTTGGCTTCGGCGGCGGGCATGCCGCTGGCCTGCGCCAGATGTTCGGCCAGGATGGTGGTGAAGGTCGCCGGCATGTGCTGGGTGACGAAAACCGGCAGGTTCTGGACCTTGCCCAGCATCTGGAACACTTTGAACAACGCCTGCGGCCCGCCGGTCGAGGAGCCGATGGCGATGCAATCGGGCCGGAACAAGGTCGGCATGTCGCGCAGCTTGATCGGCCCGGCGGCATAGAGGCGCTTCAGGTTGGAGCCGGCGGCCGGCGCGGCGGCGGCCGCTCCGCTCGGACGCTTCCGCTTGCCGGCGGCGCCCCAGCTCTTCACCTTGGAAATCAGCTCGCGCTTGAAGCCTTCGGCTGAATTGATCTCGCCGGTCGAGGTCGGCTTCGGCACATAATCCACGGCACCCCTCGACAGCGCCTTCATGCTGATCGAGGCGCCTTTCAGCGTCAGCGTGGAGGCCATGATCACCTGCACGCCCGGCCTGGCAGCGATCAGCAGCGGCAGCGCGGTCATGCCATCCATCACCGGCATCTCGATGTCGAGCACGATGACGTCGATTTCATGCTTGGCGATCTCGTCCACGGCGGCCTTGCCGTTGGCGGCTGTCACGACGACCTTGATCCCCGGATCTGTGTCGAGCGCGCGGCTCAGCAGGCCGCGAATGACATGCGAGTCGTCGACCACCATCACGCGAATTTGCGCGGCTGTCGCGGTTGCGGCGCCCGTCCCGATTTTTCTTACGCCCGCGTCGCTCACGCCCATCTCCCGCACTCTACCTAGATCAGCCCGACCTGGCTGAATTTGGATTCGATGATCTCGCTGTCGAACGGCTTCATGATGTATTCGTTGGCGCCGGCGCCGATCGCCTCCTGAATATGGGCGATGTCGTTCTCGGTGGTGCAGAACACCACCACCGGCACCTGACCGCCGTTGGATTTGCGCAACACGCGCAGGAATTCGATGCCGCTCATCACCGGCATGTTCCAGTCGAGCAGGATCACGTCGGGCATGTGCTTCAGGCAGGCATCCATCGCCAGCCTGCCGTTCTCGGCCTCCTCGATCTCGAAGTTCAGCCCTTCGAGGATCTTGCGCGCCACCATGCGCACCACTTTCGAATCGTCAACGACCAGACAGGACTTCATCGCGCCGCTCCGTCCTCACTTTACCTGTACTCCACCCGCAATTCCTGCCTCCAGGCAAACTTAGGCCGCGTCCTTGTGGCCGCCGAAATTGAACAGCGACCCGACCGACAGAACCACGAGAAGCGAGCCGTTCAGACGGTAGATGCCGTCCGAGAATTCGCGCAGCCGCGCGTTCAAGGTCGGCGGGTTGCGCTGATAATCCTTCATGTTCAGGCTCAGCACCTCGCCGACCGCATCGACGAGCAGGCTGTAGAGTTCGCCGTCATGCTCGACCACCACCGACATCGGCGCCTTGCCGTCGTCTTTCTTCGGCATGCCGAGACGCAGGCGCACGTCGATCGCGGTGACGATGCGGCCGCGCAGGTTCAGCGAACCGGCCACCTCGGGCGGCGCCAAGGGCACGCGCGTGATCTGCTGGCTGCCCAGCACGTCCTGCACGTTGAGGACGGGGATGCCGAACATCTGGTCCCCGATCGACATCGTCACGTAGTCGCGGTGATCCTCGGAACCGGCGGCGGCGGAGCCTTCGGCCGGAGCTGCGGTCTTCGCGCTCATGCGGCGCCTCTCATTTCAGTCAAGGTGGAGTTCAGCGTGTGGACCAGGCCGTCGCGGTCGTATTTCGCGACATAGTCGTCGAAGCCGACATTGCGGCCCTTCTCCAGGTCGCGCGCCGAAGCGTGCGAGGAGAGCGCCACCATCGGCACGTTCTGCCAGCGGCCCTGGCGCTTCACGGCCTCGCAGAACTCGAATCCGGACATGCCGGGCATCTCGATATCGCTGACGATGATGTCGAATTCCTCGCCGGCCTCGCACAGCGCCAGCGCCCGGTCCGGGCTGTCCACCGCGGTGACGCTGAAGCCCGCGGCCGAAAGCTGCGGCGCCAGCAGGTTGCGGAAGAAGGCGCTGTCGTCGACCAGCAGCAGGCGCTTCTGGCCGCCGACCATGCGGTCGCGCTCCTGCGAGCCGAACCAGTCGGCGAAGGCCTGACGCAGGAAGTAGCCGGTGTCGATGATCTCGGTCGCCTGGCCGGCGACCACGGCGCTGCCGATGCGGCCCGGATTCTCCGCGCCCAGCTCGACGTTCAGCTTGGCCTCGACGATATCGACGATCTGGTCGACCATCAGGCCCATCGAATGTTCCTGGTCCTGGAACACCAGGACCGGCTGACGCGAGCCTTCCGCCGCCAGTTCCTGGCCATGCTCCATGGTGATGAGCGGCATGAGCTGGCCGCGATACTGCACGACCCAGCGGCCGTTCGAGCTTTCGATCGTCTTGCGCTCGATCTCCTCGAGGCGAGCGACCAGGGCCAGCGGCACCGCCTTGGGCGTGGAATCGCCGGCGTGGAACAGCAGCAGCGGCACCTTCTCCTCGCTCTGGCCGCGCGACTTGGCGGCCATCTGCTCGGCCGACTGGCCGTCGGACATGCCCATCTGGCCGCTGTGCGAGGCGATCCCGTTGGGGTCGAGGATCATGATGACGCTGCCGTCGCCCAGGATCGTGTTGCCGGAGAACATCTCGATGTCGCGCAGGATCGGCGCGACCGGCTTGACCACGATTTCCTCGGTATCGAACACGCGGTCGACCATGATGCCGAACGAATAGGTGCCGACCTGGGTCACGACGATAAAGGTATCGTCCTCGGAGCTCGACTCGGCGGTCTCCAGCTTCAGCAGCTTGCGCAGCGAGACCAGCGGCAGCAGGCGGTTACGCAGGCGCAGCACCGGCGTGTCCTTGATCCGCTCGACGCGCAGCTCGCCGTTGGCGGTGGCGCGCACCAATTCGACCACGCTGATCTGCGGGATGGCGAAACGCTCCTGCGCGCATTCGACGATCAGCGCCGAGACGATCGCCAAGGTCAGCGGGATCTTGATGACGAAGGTCGTTCCCTTGCCGAGGGCGGAGCGCATCTCGACCGTGCCGCCGATCTTCTCGATGTTGGTTTTCACCACGTCCATGCCGACGCCGCGGCCGGAAACGCTGGTCACCTTGGCGGCGGTGGAGAAGCCGGCCTTGAACACATATTGCTGGATCTGCTGTTCGCTCATCGATTCCAGTTCGGATTCGCTGGCGAGGCCGTTCTGCAGGATCTTGGCCTTGATCTTGTCGATGGCGAGACCGCGGCCGTCATCGCTGACCTCGATGATGATGTGGCCGCCTTCGTGATAGGCGTTCAGCGTGACCTTGCCGGTTTCGGGCTTGCCCGCCTTGCGTCGTTCTTCCGGGCCCTCAAGGCCATGATCGCCGGAGTTGCGCACCATGTGGGTGAGCGGGTCCTTGATCATCTCGAGGACCTGACGGTCCAGCTCGGTGTCCTGGCCGATCATGACCAGCTCGATCTTCTTCTTCAGTTCGTGACTGAGGTCGCGCACCAGGCGCGGCAGCTTCGACCAAGCATTGCCGATCGGCTGCATGCGCGTCTTCATGACGCCTTCCTGCAGCTCCGAAGTGACGTGGTTCAGGCGCTGCAACGGTGCCGCGAATTCGCTGTCCTTCTGCTTGCGCAGGATCTGCAGCACCTGATTGCGGGTGAGCACAAGTTCGCTCACCATGGTCATCAGGTTCTCGAGCAGCTCGACATTGACGCGGATGCTCTGGTTGGCGACGGCGCTGTCCTTCGTCTCACCGGTCTCGCCTTTTGCCTCGGCCTTGACCGCGGGCTTCGCCGCCTTGGCGGGCGCCGGTTCCGCTTCCATTTCGATCGGGGTTTCCACAGGGGTTTCCACAGG
>Ga0184637_10002837_pt1 | contig 11014 bp, 10 predicted proteins | sample PLM3_127_b2_FD_133143 | JGI IMG/M metagenome (GOLD analysis project Ga0184637, IMG submission 133143) | Groundwater sediment microbial communities from an aquifer in East River, Colorado, USA - PLM3_127_b2 | ecosystem: Environmental > Terrestrial > Soil > Riparian zone | place: USA: East River... | reverse complement strand
GAACGAGCGCACCCGGATCGTGCTGGTGCCGGTGAGCGACGTGATCTACCTGAAGGCGGAACTCAAGTACGTGACGCTGCGTACGCGCGCCGGAGAGCATCTGGTCGAGGAGCCGCTGGTTGCGCTGGAACGCGAGTTCGCGGACAGGTTCATCCGCATCCACCGCAATTGCCTGGTGGCGCGCGCCGCGATCCGCGGCTTCGAGCGCAGCGGGGGCAGCGATGACGAGCCGCACTGGAGCGTGATTCTGGAGGGAGTCGCGGCGCGCCTGCCGGTGAGCCGCAGGCAGTGGCACCTGGTGAAGGAACTGGTCGCGGAGCGCCGCGAGTGAACGTGAGGCTCGTCATCGGTACACGCCGCAGCCGCCTGGCGCTGTGGCAGGCCGAGCACGTCAAAGCGCGGCTCGAAGCACTGCACACGGGCCTTGGCGTCGAATTGCTGCCCCTGTCCACCCGCGGCGACGAGCTGCCCGAGGCGTCGCTCGCGCAGGCGGGCGGAAAGGGCCTGTTCGTGAGGGAGCTGGAAACCGCGCTGGCGGACGGCCGCGCGGACATTGCCGTGCACTCGATGAAGGACCTACCGGCGACGCTGCCGGAGGGATTCATGCTCGCGGCGATCACCGGGCGCGAGGATGCGCGCGATGCGTTCGTATCCGTCCGCTACGCGGCACTTGCCGAATTGCCGCCGGGATCGAAGGTCGGCACCTCCAGCCTCAGACGCCAGGCGCAGATTCTGGCGCGCTATCCCTCGCTGGACGTGCGGCCCCTGCGCGGCAATCTCGACACGCGACTGGCAAAGCTGGATCGCGGCGACTACGCCGCGATCGTGCTGGCGGCGGCAGGCCTGAAGCGCCTGGGACTCGCCGGGCGCGTGCGCAGCGTTCTTTCGGTCGAGGAAAGTCTTCCGGCGGCCGGGCAAGCGGCGCTGGGCGTCGAGTGCCTGTCTGCGCGTGCCGACGTCATTGCCCTGGTCGCGCCGCTCGCCGACGCCGCGACGAGTGCGTGCGTGCGCGCCGAGCGTGCGGTCAATCGCGCTCTGGGAGGCAACTGCGCCATCCCGCTGGGCGCATATGCGGAAGTTCGTGCATCGGGCATGCGCCTGCGCGCGCTGGTTGCGTCGCCGGACGGCCGCCGGATTGCACGCGCCGAAGGCGAGGGCGACGTCTCACATCCGGAAGCACTCGGTGATCGCGTGGCGGAATTGTTGCGTCGCGAAGGCGCGGACGAAATCCTTGCCGCGCTTTCTCCATGAGGGGCGGGCCGCTCGCCGGCAGGCGCATTCTGGTGACGCGGCCGCGCGAGCAGGCCGCGGGACTTGCCGCGCTGATACGCCGCGAGGGAGGCGAGCCCATCATCGTTCCTGCGATCGAGATCAAGGACCTCGCCGATCCGCAGCCTTTTTTCGAGCTGGCCGATCGCCTGGATGGATTCGACCTTGCGATCTTCATCAGCCCCAATGCCGTGCACAAGGCGCTTGGCCTGCTGCAATTGCGCCGCCAGGGAAAGTCCTGGCCGGCGCGGCTGCGGGTCGCCGCGCTCGGGGCGGGTAGCCGACGTGTGCTGGAGCAGAGCGGTTTTCACGAAGTGCTTGCGCCGGCGTCGCATGCCGACAGCGAAGCCCTGCTCGCATTGCCCGCGCTTGCGGATGTCGCGGGACAAAACGTGGTGATCTTTCGCGGCGAGGGCGGCCGCGAACTCCTCGGCGACACGCTCGCCGCGCGCGGCGCCCAAGTCGAATACGCCGCATGCTACCGCCGTGCGCGTCCGGATCCCGGTTCCGATGCGGCCCCCGCCGCCTGGGTGCAGGGGGCAGTGGACGCCGTGACCGTGTCCTCCGGCGAAGGTCTGGTCAATCTCTACGAAATGCTCGCCCCGCCGGAACGGCAGTGGCTGACGAACCGACCGCTGTTCGTGCCGCACGCGCGCGTCGCCGAGGAAGCTGCGCGGCTTGGCGCGTGCGAGATCGTGGTGGCGGGGACCGGCGACGAGGAGATCGTCGCCCGGCTGGTTGCATACTTTCAGGACGCGAAGTAAAAGCTTGCGCATGGATCCACTCGAACCGCGCGACTCGACCGGGACGCGGCCCGCGGGCAGCTCGCGCGTGCGCGCGCTCGCCGCGCTGTGGATCGTGCTTGCAGTGGCGCTTGCGACTGCGTACTGGCTCGACGCGCGCAGCCGCATCGGCGCCACGCAGGAAGAAGTTGCGCGACGCTTGCGCGAGGTCGAGACGGAAAGCGGCAACGCGCGCGCGGCCGCGCGCCAGGCGCAGGACGCATTGCGCGAAATGCAGACGAAGCTCTCCGCACTGGAGCAGAGACTTGGCGAGTCGCAGAGCCAGCAACTCGCACTCGAAGCCCTGTACCAGGAACTTTCGCGCAATCGCGACGAGTGGCAGCTGGCGGAGATCGAGCAGGTGCTCGCGATCGCGCAGCAGCAGCTGCAGCTCGCGGGCAATGTGCGAGCGGCGCTGCTTGCGCTGCAGCTCGCGGAAGGCCGCCTTGCACGCGCCGACCGGCCGCAATTCCTGCCGGTACGGCGCGCGATTGCACGCGACATCGAGCGGCTGAAAGCCGTTCCGGGGCTCGACCTGCCCGGCATCAGCCTCAAGATCGACGGCCTGGTCGCCGCCGTCGATTCGCTGCCGCTCGCTTTTGACGAGCGCTCGCCGAAGCTCGCGGACGAGGGCGCGCGGCAGCCGGCGTCCGACAAGGAAGGCAAGCCTGCGCCAGCGGAGGACGGGTTCCTCGCGCGCTTCGGCAGCGAAGTATGGAAGGAGCTGCGGCAGCTCGTGGTGGTGCGCAAGGTGGAGACGCCCGAGCCGCCGCTGCTGCCCCCGGCGCAGGCCTACTTCGTGCGCGAGAACCTCAAGCTGCGCCTGCTGAGCGCGCGACTGGCAGTGCTTACGCGCGACGAGGCCGGTTACCGCGAGGACCTGCGCGTATCGCAAGCCTGGATCAGGCGCTACTTCGATACGCGCAGCAAATCCGCGCAGGGCGTCCTGGCGCAGCTCAAGCAGCTCTCGGGCGCCTCGATCAGCTTCGAACCGCCTTCGATCGCGGAGAGCATCGAGGCAATGCGCGGGTTCAAGTCGCGCCGCGAGCGTGGCGGCGGATGAGATCCCTGTTCTGGCTGGTCGCGGTGTTCGCCGCGGCCGCTGCTCTGGCGGTGTTCGGCCGCACCAACGAGGGCTACGCGCTCATCATCTACCCGCCCTGGCGGATCGAAGTGTCGCTGCTGCTCGCCATCGTCGTGCTGCTGTTGTGCTTCGCGGTCCTCTACACCACGGTGCGGCTGGTGCAACACGCGCTGGAACTGCCTTTGCACGTACGCGCGTACCGCGAGCGCAGGCTGCGCGAGCGGGCGCAGGGTGCGCTGGCCGCCGCGCTGCAGGCCTATCTGGAGGGGCGATTCGTGCGCGCTGAAAAGGAGGCGGAGCGCGCCTGGGAGGGCGGCGGCGCGCCGGGGCTGGCGGCGCTGATCGGAGCTCGCGCCGCGCACCAGCTGCGCGAAATCTCCCGCCGCGACCAGTGGTTCGAGCGCGCCGCCGCCGCCGGGGGCGAGTCACTGCAGGCCGCCCGGCTGGTGTCGCGCGCCGAAGTCGCGCTGGAGGAACGCGATTTCGCCGCTGCCCGGGACGCCCTTACCCGCCTGCATGAATCCGGTCCGCGGCATATCGCCACATTGCGCATGCTGATGCGCGCCGAGCGTGGCGCAGGAAACTGGGCCGAAGTGCTGCGCATCGCCTCGATGCTGGCAAAGCGCGATGCGATCGCACCAGGCGTCGCGGAGGAGCACAAGGTGCAGGCACACCTCGAGCTGCTGGCGCGCGCCGGGGCGGACCGGCGCGCGTACGAGGAACAGTGGCGCAAGATCCCGCCGCGCGACCAGGCGCTGCCGCGCGTCGCCGCTGCCGCAGCGCGCCACCTCACCGTGCTGGGAAATGCGGCGCTTGCGCGCGAGGCTGTCGAGCGGGGTCTGGCCCACGACTGGAGCGGCACGCTGCTCGCGCTCTACGGCGAGTTGCCGGAGACCGCGCCACCGGAGCGTGCGCGCGAAGCGTTGGCGCGCATCGAGCGCGCGGAGCGCTGGCTCTCCGATCATCCCGAAGACGCGCAGCTGCTGGTCGCGCTCGGCCGGTTATGCGCCGCGGCGGAGCTCTGGGGCAAAGCCCAGCGCTATCTGGAAGCTGCACTTTCCTTCGAAGAGTCGCGCGCTGCGCACCTCGACCTGGCGCGGCTGCAGGAGCGGCTGGGCCGTCTGGCGGAGGCGCAGGTGCATATCCGCCGGGCGGCGGAAATGCCCTAGGCCCAGTCGCGCGGTCGGAGAAACTCGGTGTACAGCCTTTCCTCCGGCGAGCCCGGATCGGGTTTCCAGCCGTAGCGCCAGGCGGCCTGCGGCGGCATCGACATCAGGATCGACTCGGTGCGGCCGCCGGATTGCAATCCAAACAGGGTGCCGCGGTCGTACACCAGGTTGAATTCGACGTAGCGGCCGCGGCGATAGGCCTGGAAGGCGCGCTCCCGCTCGCCGTAGGTCAGGCCGCGTCGGCGCTCGATAAGGGGTTCGTAGGCAGCAAGGAAGTGGTCACCTACTGAGCGCGCCAGCGCAAAGCATGTCTCGAAATCGGGTTCCGCGAGGTCGTCGAAGAAGATCCCGCCCACGCCGCGCGGCTCCGCCCGATGCTTGAGAAAGAAGTATTCGTCGCACCACTTCTTGTACTGCGAGTACCGATCTGCGCCGAAAGGCGCGAGCGCGCGCTTGCAGGCCGCATGGAAATGACGTGCATCCTCCTCAAAACCGTAATAGGGCGTCAGATCCATTCCGCCGCCGAACCACCAGACCGCATCGGAGGAGAAGAACCGGACGTTCATGTGCACGGTCGGGCAATAGGGATTGCGCGGATGCAGGACGAGCGACACGCCCATGGCATCGTAGGCGCGGCCGGCAAGCTGCGGCCGTGCAACGGTCGCCGAAGCCGGGAGAGATTTGCCCTGTACGCGCGAGAAATTGACTCCGGCGCGCTCGAAGAGCCCGCCTTCCTCCAGGATGCGCGTCACGCCCCCGCCGCCTTCGCCTCGTTCCCAGGCGTCGGTGTGAAAGCTGCCGCCGTCAAGCTGCTCCAGCGCCGCAACGATCCGCTGCTGCAGCCCGGCGAAGAATTCACAAACCGCTTGCGGGTTCACTTCTTCAACGCGAGGTGACCGATGTCTTTCCGGTACTGCATGCCGGCGAAGCGGATCGAACCCGCGGCTTCGTAGGCGCGGTTGCGCGCGATGCGCAGTGAATCCCCCAGCGCAGTGACGCAGAGCACGCGGCCGCCATTCGTGACGACGGCCTTGGCTTCGAGCGTGGTGCCGGCGTGAAACACGCGGCACTCCTCGGTCGGCGCGGGCAGCCCCTCGATCGCATCGCCCTTGCGTGGTGCTTCCGGGTAGCCAGCCGCCGCCATGACCACGCCCAGCGCTGGGCGCCGATCCCACTGCGCGGAGGCCCGGTCGAGCGTACCCGCGAGCGCGTGCTCGAGCAGATCCAGCAGGTCGGACTTCAGCCGCAGGATGATCGGCTGCGTTTCCGGGTCGCCCAGGCGGCAGTTGAACTCCAGCGTCCGGGGGTTCCCCGCCTTGTCGATCATCAGCCCGGCGTACAGAAAGCCCGTGAAGGGCGTGCCGTCCTTTGCCATGCCCGCGATCGCCGGCTGGACGATCTCGCGCATGACGCGCGCATGGACTTTCGGCGTGACGACCGGTGCGGGCGAGTACGCTCCCATGCCCCCGGTATTGGGGCCGCGGTCTCCGTCGCCCAGCCTCTTGTGGTCCTGGCTGCTCGCGAGCGACAGCGCATGCACGCCGTCGGCGATGACGATGAAGCTCGCCTCTTCGCCCGCGAGGCATTCTTCGATGACCACGCGCGAACCCGCATCGCCCAGCCGGCGCTCGACCAGCATCGCGTCGATCGCCGCCCTGGCTTCGGCCACGCTGGCTGCCACCACGACGCCTTTCCCCGCAGCAAGGCCGTCGGCCTTCACCACGATCGGTGCGCCCATCTTTTCGACGTATGCCTTGGCCTCCGCCGCACTGCTGAATGCGGCATGAGCGGCCGTCGGTATTGCATGACGCGCCATGAACCGCTTGGCGAACTCCTTCGAAGATTCGAGTTGCGCGGCGGCGCGTGTCGGACCGAAGATCCTCAGGCCGGCGTCGCGGAACGCATCCACCATCCCCGCGGCAAGCGGTGCCTCCGGACCCACCACCGTCAGCTGAATGCGCTCGCGTTTCGCGAAACCGATCAGCTCGGCAATCCCGGCGAGGGCAACGTTTTCGATCCCCTGCTCGGTCGCGGTGCCGCCGTTACCCGGGGCAACGAACACTTTCTGCACTCGCGGGCTCTGGGTGAGTTTCCAGGCGAGCGCATGCTCGCGCCCGCCCGAGCCGACCACGAGGAGTTTCATGTCAGTGGCGGAAGTGGCGTACGCCGGTAAACACCATCGCGACGCCGCGCTCGTCGGCGGCGGCGATCACTTCATCATCGCGCACGCTGCCACCCGGCTGGATGACTGCGGCCGCGCCCGCATCGACGACGACGTCCAGGCCGTCGCGGAACGGAAAGAACGCGTCCGAGGCGACCGCTGCATGCGTGAGCGCGAGGCCGGCGTTCTGCGCCTTGATCGAAGCGATGCGCGCGCTGTCGACGCGGCTCATCTGGCCGGCGCCGATCCCCAGCGTCGCTCCGTCGCGGCAGAACACGATCGCATTCGACTTGACGTATTTCGCGACGCGCCAGGCAAACATCAGATCGGCCCATTGGGTTTCGCTGGGCGCTTTCTTGGTCACGATCCTGGCCTCGGAACGCTCGAGCGTTCTTGCGTCCGGACTTTGCACCAGCATGCCGCCGCCGACGCGCTTGTACTCGTATCCGTTCGTGCCGTGCGCGATCGGCACTTCCAGCACCCGCAGATTCTGCCTGGCGGCCAGGAAGGCCTTCGCTTCCGGCTCGACCCGGGGCGCGATGAGCACCTCGGCGAACTGCTTGCCGACACCTTCCGCGGCGGCGCGGTCGAGGGCGCGGTTGAAGGCGAGGATGCCGCCGAACGCCGACACCGGATCCGTTTTGAACGCTTTCTGGTACGCCGCGAGCAGGCTTTCGCCGATCGCGGCGCCGCAAGGGTTGGCGTGCTTCACGATCACGCAGGCCGGCTCCGCGAAGCTCTTGACGCACTCCCAGGCGGCGTCCGCATCTGCGATGTTGTTGTAGGAGAGTTCCTTGCCCTGCAGCTGCCGGTAGCCCGCGAGGCTGCCCGCGGCGGGTGCATCGTCGCGGTAGAACGCGGCCGACTGGTGCGGGTTCTCGCCATAGCGCATCTGCTGCACCTTGCGCAGCTGAATCGTCAGCACCTCGGGGTACTGCCCGCGCCGGTTCCGGTCGTCCAGCGCATACAGGTAGTTGGCGATCGCGCCATCGTAGCGCGCGGTATGTGCGAACGCCTTTTTCGCGAGTGCGAAACGCGTGACTGCCGTAACCCCGCCCGCAGCGCGCAGCTCGCCGAGCACGGCCGCGTAATCGCCCGGGTCCACGACCACGCACACCGAGCCGTAATTCTTCGCCGCCGCGCGCAACAGGGCCGGGCCGCCGATGTCGATGTTCTCGACCGCGTCGTCGAGTCGGCAGTCGGGATCGGCGACCGTGGCCTCGAACGGGTACAGATTGACGACGACCAGGTCGATCGGAGCGATGCCTGCCCGGTGAATCGCCTCCAGGTCATCCGGCTGGTCGCGGCGGGCAAGAATCCCGCCATGGATCTTCGGGTGCAGGGTCTTGACCCTGCCTTCGAGCATCTCGGGAAACCCGGTGTAGGCCGAGACCTCGGTCACGTTCACGCCTTCGCGGGCGAGCAGCCTTGCCGTGCCCCCGGTCGAGAGGATCGAGACGCCGAGCGAGCTGATCGCGCGCGCAAATTCGACCACTTCCGATTTGTCCGAGACGCTGATCAGCGCCTGCCGGACGAGGGTCACTTGATGCGCAGCTGCTGCATTTTCTTGCGCAGCGTGTTGCGGTCGATGCCGAGCATGGCGGCGGCGAGCGTCTGGTTGCCTTGCGCCTTGCCGAGCACCGTCTCGATCATGGGTTTCTCCACATTTTTCAGGACCATGTCGTAAATCCTGCTCGGCCGCTCGCCGTCCATGTCCCGGAAGTAGCGCTCGAGCGCGCGCCGCACCGTGTCCGCAAGCTCGTTGTGGCGATTCATGCCGCCTGCTCCTGGCAGGCCGGCTCGTTCGCCGGCTCGGTGAGCCGTTCGAACCATCGCAGCACCACTGCACGCTGCGTTGCGGCATCTGCGGCGCACATGGCCGCGCGCCGCAGCGCGTCCCCTCCGCGCAACGCGCGTGCGTACCAGCCGATGTGCTTGCGCGCCACGCGCGCGCCCAGCTCCTCGCCGTAGAGCACATACATCCCGTCGAGGTGCTCGAGCATGACGGCGCGGATCTCCGCCGCGCCCGGCGGCGGCAAATGCGATCCGGTGGCGAGGTAGTGGCAAATTTCCCTGAAGATCCACGGCCGGCCGTGCGCGGCGCGGCCGATCATGACGCCGTCGGCCCCCGTACGCGCGAGCACCCGTTTCGCGTCTTCAGCGGTTGCTATATCGCCATTGGCGATCACCGGAATGCGCACGGCTGCCTTCAGCTCCGCGATCGTGTCGTATTCGGCACTGCCCGCAAATCCGCAGGCGCGGGTGCGCCCGTGAACGGAGAGCAGCTGAATGCCCGCGGCCTCGGCGATGCGGGCGACGCGCAACGCGTTGCGGCGCTTCGGGCAGGGGCCGGTGCGGATCTTGAGCGTCACCGGCACCGCCGCGGCCGCGACCACCGCATCGAGAATGCGCGCCACGAGCGGCTCGTCCTCCAGCAGCGCCGAGCCCGCCGCCACGCTGCAGACTTTGCGCGCCGGGCAGCCCATGTTGATGTCGACGATCTGCGCCCCGTGATCCACGTTGTAGCGCGCCGCCTCGGCCATCATGGCGGGATCCGCGCCGACGATCTGCACCGAAACCGGTGCGGGCTCGCCCCCATGCGCGATGCGCAGGCGCGATTTGCGCGTGTCGCGCAGCTCCGGCCGCGAGGAAACCATCTCGGAGACCGCAAGCCCGGCCCCGAATCGCCTGCATAGCATGCGAAACGGCCGATCGGTCACGCCTGCCATCGGGGCAACGAATAGTCCGCTGCGCAGGTCGTGCGCGCCTAGACGCATCGGAGGAAGATCGCCGGAATCTGGTTCGAAGGGAAGCGGATTCTAACCGCTTTCGCCGCGAAAAAAAATATCCGCGCGCAGCGCGTCGTAGGATTTCAGGGAATCGCGGAAGCGCCGTAGATCATGCGCCGCGCAAGGAAGCGCCGCGCCGGGGCGCACAAGTCGAGCGCGCACATTGCCGCGCCGCGTGCCGCCTTCACCACAGGATTCGCTCCGACGAACAGCCCGGCAAGCAGATCGGTGATGCGAATCGCCGCGAACGCGTCCGGCCGCCGACGCGCCGCGTACCGATCCAATACGCGAGCCTCGCCCGCATCGGGTGCATCGCCGATGGCGCGCACAAGTTCCCAGGCGTCCCGCAGGCCGAGATTCAGCCCCTGCCCGGCAACCGGGTGCAGTGTCTGCGCGGAGTTTCCAACGTAGGCCTGGCGCGCCCCAGTGCGCGCCGTGCGCACGCGCAACGCAAGCGGCGCGCTCGAGCGCCCATCAACCGAAGAGAATTGGCCGGCGCGCCGGCCGAAGCGATCTTGCAATGCATCGAGAAATTCCCGTGGCGGCATGGCCATCAGGGCGCTTGCTCGCTCGTCTCGAGTGGCCCATACCATGCCATACCGTCCCTCAAGCGGCAGCAGGGCGAGCGGTCCCTCGGACGTGAAGCGCTCGTAGGCAGTGCTAAGCGCAGGCGGCTCGCAGCCGACCAGAGCCACGACGGCCGTCTGCTCGTATCGCTTCTCATTCGCGTTGTCGGCCGTTCCTTCGGCGTGTACCACCAGCGGCGGTTCGCCGCGCTCCGCGGGCGTGTCATGGCGCCCGGGTGCAATCTCGATACCGCCCGCCTGCACTTGCGCCGCAAGCGCGTGGGTGAGCGCCCGGTAGTCGATCACATACCCGAGCGCCGGCACGCCCGCATCGGCGGCGCTCAGGCGCGTCCTGCCGAAACCGGCTGCCTGCGACACATGAATCGTCTCGATCGGAGTGACCGCCAGTGCATGCCAGACGCCCGCGCGCTCGAGAATGATACGGCTGGCGTAGGAAAGCGCGACCGGTCGCGCCGCCGCAGCGCCTTCTCTGTGGCCGCGCAGTGCGACGATCCTGACCGATCTCCCGCCGCCATGCAGCAGCAGCGCGAGCGTGCAGCCGACGGGACCCGCACCGGATATGACGATCTCAGGCCGCACTGCGCATCAGCGCTTCGATGTCGTCGATGCTTTTCGGCGCCGCGGCAGTCAGTACTTCGCACTCGCCTGCGGTCACGAGTACGTCGTCCTCGATTCGTACGCCGATGTCATGCAGCGCTTCGGGTACATCCTGGGCTGCCCGGATGTAGATCCCCGGCTCTACCGTGAGTACCATGCCGGGCACCAGTGGGCGCCATGCTCCCGAGCGCTTGTAGTCGCCCGCATCGTGCACATCCAGCCCCAGCCAATGCCCGGTGCGATGCATGTAGAAGCGCTTGTAGGTTTCCTTCTCCAGCACCGCATCCAGAGGGCCGGGGAGCAGCTTCAGGTCGACCATCCCCTGCGCGAGCGTGCGCACGGCGGCATCGTGGGGCTCGTTCCAGGCGTGCTGCGCGCGCACCTTCGCGAGCGCCGCACTCTGCGCCGCGAGCACCAGGTCATAGACGTCGCGCTGAGCGCCGGAGTAGCGCGCACTGACCGGAAATGTACGCGTGATGTCGGAGGCGTATCCATGCAATTCGCATCCGGCGTCGATCAGCAGCAGATCGCCGTTCCGCAGTTCCGCGTCATTGGCGACGTAATGCAGCACGCAGG
>Ga0184637_10002836_pt1 | contig 11014 bp, 15 predicted proteins | sample PLM3_127_b2_FD_133143 | JGI IMG/M metagenome (GOLD analysis project Ga0184637, IMG submission 133143) | Groundwater sediment microbial communities from an aquifer in East River, Colorado, USA - PLM3_127_b2 | ecosystem: Environmental > Terrestrial > Soil > Riparian zone | place: USA: East River... | reverse complement strand
GTCCCTCACCTCGACGGTGCAGACCTGATGTTGCTGGGCGCGGAAGTGGTTGACGCCGACCTGGCGCAGTTAGGGCCGCGCCTGGCAATGGCGCTAGGATGGCCGTTCATCGAAGGCGCACAGGAAATTTTTGTCCAGGGCCATGGGGTTCATGCCATCACCCGCCCCCGCGCTTCCGTTCGCAGACCCGCCCCCGCGCTTCCGTTCGCAGACCCGCCCCCGCGCTTCCGTTCGCAGACCAGGAGAGAGCGCGGGGGCCAGGAGAAAGCGCGGGGGCCAGAAGAGAGCGCGGGGGCCCGGCAGACCGATGGCTTTCACCAAATCGAAGCTGACCTTCCGGCCGTCATCTCCGTGGCGCGCGACAGCAACAAACCGCGCTACTCGCCTGGCGCCAGTCTCGTCAACGTTTATCAAGCTAACGACGTCGTCGAAATCCTGACCGCCGCTGATTTAGGGCTGAGCGAAGCCGACCTGGCCCCGCTGACCGAACGACACGGCGAATCCTTCCCACCGGAGCGAGAGTTAGGCAAGGTGGCGGAAGGCTCGCTGGATGAAATCGCCGGGCGGGTTATGGACGTGATTCGCAAAAGATGAATTGGATGGGAGCGCACTTTTATGGACCTCACCGACCTCTCCGCTCTCCTGGGCGAAGACCTCGCCCCCAAAAATTACGCTGACCTTTGGGTCGCGCTGCCGGATGTGGCCGCGGCGCCGCTGCTGGGTGAAGCGCGCCGCCTGGCTGATGGGCTGGGCTGCTACGCCCGTGCCGTTGTCGCCGACGAAGGTTTGAGCGCGCAGGCTATTGCGCTTGGGGCCGACCGCGTCCACGTCGCCAGTGACCTCCTCTCCTTCCTGGCTGGCGCTAAGCCTGAGTTCGTCTTCTTCCCGATCCGCCAAAACAGCCAGGCGGCGCAACTGGCCCAACGTTTGCGCGCCGGGCTCATCACCGATGCGCGCGGCTTGAGCATTGACGAGGCCACGCGCGCCCTGCTTGGCTCGCATCCAGTTTATGGCGGCGAGTATTTCCTGGACTTCGCCGTGACCTCGCCCTCAAAAATCGCGACCCTCGACCCACGCCTGTTGCCAGAACCTTATACGGACTCGTCTCGCACAGGGGAAGTTTTGACCGCCGATGCTTCATCCTTCATTCTGCAAAGCAATCCTTCACCTTTGCGCGATCTCGGCCCCGTGAACTATACCCCTCAGGCATGGCGCCCGCTCACCAAAGCACGTGTGATCGTCTCAGCCGGGCGCGGAGTGCGAGATATGGAGGGCTTCGCATTAGTGAAACAGTTGGCCGATAAGTTGGGCGCGGAGTTGGCGGGAGATCAATCGGCTTGTGACTCGGGTTGGGTAGATGAGGCCCATTTGGTGAGCGTCACCGGGCAAGAAGTCGCGCCTGACCTGTATCTCGCCGTCGGTATCTTGGGAGACACCTACCACAATGCCGCCATCGTCGGGGCCAGGCAAGTCATCGCCATCCACCCCCGCTCTGACGCACCCATCTTCAAAGCCGCCGATCTGGCAGTGGTGGCCGAGCCCAAGGAACTGTTGCCTAAATTGCTTGAGCAATTAGCGTAGACGGTTTCGCGTTTCCTCATCTTCGCCGTTACAATAGTGAGTGCGCCTCCCCACGTGGCGCGCTCTGTTCTTGTTTCAGCCTTCTATAGCCTCCAAGTGAAACGCGATACCCTTCGACGCTGGAAAGACCGCGCCCGGCAACTGAGGACGGAGACGTACGCGCTCTACCTGGCCTACCGCGACCCGCGCGTGCCGTGGTATGCGCGAGCGTTGGCCGCCTGCGTCGTCGCCTATGCGTTCAGCCCGATTGACCTGATCCCCGATCCGATCCCGGTGTTGGGATATCTGGACGATCTGATTTTGGTTCCCCTTGGGGTGGTATTGGCCCTCAAGCTGATCCCCTCTAATGTGATGGCGGAGTGCCGAATCAAAGCGCAAGATGTGCTACGCGAAGGCAGGCCCATCAACTGGGTCGCCGCTGGCATCATCGTCACGGTCTGGCTGTTGGCGGCTGCATTCGTCATGCTTCTCTTCTTCCGATAGGCCATTTTGATTTTCATCAGACGGCGATACAATATCCTGCAACCTTGCCACGGCCTACCCATTCAAGATGCTGCGTTACCTGCTTTGCGATCTCGACGAAACTCTTTACTCACGCCAGACAGGCTTGTGGCCGGCCATCGGCGAGCGCATCAGCCTTTACATGGTCGAGCGCCTGGGCCTGAACCCCAAAGACGTGTCCACCCTGCGTGAGCACTACCTGGGCGCGTTCGGCACCACCCTCAACGGCCTCCTCCAGGACTTCAAGGTAGACCCAGCCGAATATCTGGCTTACGTCCACGACCTGCCGCTGGAGAAGTATTTGCAGCGCGACCCAGCCCTCAACGGGATGCTAGCCCGTCTGCCCCTCACTAAAGTAATCTTCACTAACGCCGATGAGCCGCACGCGCGGCGCGTGCTGGAGTATCTCGGGGTCACGCGCCATTTTGAGCGCATTATAGATATCCAAGCCCTTGAGTTTTACAGCAAGCCCGACGCGCGCGCTTACACCAAAGCCTTGCAACTGCTCAAGACCCAACCGGGCGAGTGTCTGTACGCCGACGACGCACGGCGCAACCTAGCGCCCGCCCACGTCCTGGGTATGATCACCGTCTTAGTCAGCGAGAATCATATCGCCGGACCTGTGGAAGGAGTGGATTATCACATCCCCACCATCTTGGGCCTCGAACGCATCCTGGCCGGACTGACGGGGCAAGTTCTATGATGAACCCTCCTTACGACTCAGAGCCGGATGCCGCGCGGGCTGTGATCTTTGGCTTAGCGCTGGGCGATGCCCTGGGCTGGCCGGTGGAGTTTCTGGAGCGGCCGCAAATCCTGGCCCGCTATGGGCGTGAGGGGGTCACCGCACCGCCCGACCCGGCGTTGTACACGGACGATACGCAAATGTCGGCGGCGGTAGCCGAGGCCCTCATCGGCGCAGGCGAGGCCAGCGGGATCACGGATTTAGTGATGGGCGCGATGGTGAGCCAATTCATCGCCTGGAAGAACGATCCCCTCACCTCCACGCGCGCGCCGGGCGCGACTTGCATTCGAGGGGTCACGGCGCTGGAGCGCGGCGCACATTGGCGCGAGGCCGGCGTGAAAGATTCAAAAGGCTGTGGCGCGTGCATGCGCGTGGCCCCGATTGGCTACTTTTATCAGCACGATCCGAAGGCGCTGGCCCGTATCGCTCGGGCCCAGGGCTGGCTCACGCATCGTCACCCCACCTCCGACGCGGCCTGCATCGGCGCGGCGTACCTGGTCAAGCTGGCCCTCGACGGGGTTGCGCCAGACGAGTGGATTGAGCGAGTGCTGACCGTGACGGCCGGCATTTCCGGGGAGTTCGACGCGGCGCTGGGGCGCGTGCGCGAGGCAGCGGGCTGGCCCGACGCGGAAACAGCTCTCAACCACATCGGCCCCACGCGCGGCGGGGGATGGATTGCCGAGGAAGCGGTGGGGATGGCGTTGCATTGCGTGCTGTGCCACCCTGACGATTACGTGGCCGCCGTGCGGCTGGGGGCCAACATTAGCGGCGACTCGGACAGCGTGGCCAGCATCGCAGGCGGAATCGTGGGCGCGCGCCTCGGCCTGCGCGCCATCCCGGCTGAATGGGTGGAGCGATTAGAAAACCGAGAGTACCTGAACGAGCTGGCCGTGCGACTAGCCGAAAAGAAGATGAGAACCTGATGTGTGACCCGCAGCGGTGATCTGTGCGATCTGCGTTCTTTCGCCCAATGGCCTGAGCAGGCAACACAAATCACCTCTGCGGGTTACGTTCGAGAGTAACCCAGTGAACCGCTCCTTTCGCTTTGTCCAGGTAGATGTCTTCACCTCCCTCCCGTTTGGCGGCAACCAACTAGCGGTGTTCACCGACGCGCGCGGGATGAGCGAGGCCGAGATGCAGATTCTCGCCCGCGAGATGAACTACTCCGAGTCCACCTTCGTGCTACCGCCAGAGACGTCGGGCGCAACTCATCGTGTGCGCATCTTCACTCCCGGCTACGAGATGCCCTTCGCTGGGCATCCCACCATCGGCACGGCCTTCGTCCTGGCGAGCGAAGGCTTCATCCCACTCGACAGAGAGGAGACCACGGTCCAACTGCAGCTCAACCTCGGGCTGATGCCGATCCGCATTCAGGCGCGCGACGGGCGGCCCAGCCTGGTGTGGATGGAGCAACGCCTGACCGAGTTTGGTGAGCCGTGGACGAACCTGGCTGAAGTCGCAGCGGCGCTGGGGGTGGAAGCTGAAGATATCGCCGCGACGGGTTGGCCCATACAGATCGTCAGCACCGGCGTGCCGTATCTGGTTGTGGCGCTGCGTTCGCTGGCCGCCATCCGCCGCGCGCGCTTCGATGGCCCAGCCCTGCGGCAAATGCTGGTGGGCCAATCCGCATTGTTGGCGCTTTACCTGTTCACGCGCGAGACCGAAGACCCGGCTCACACCGCCCACGCGCGTATGTTCTCGCCGCACCCCCTGGATTTGCCGGAAGACGCGGCCACGGGCTCTGCGGCCGGTCCACTAGGGGCATATCTGGTAAAGCACAGTATTGCGCCGAAAGGTAAAATGATCGTCGAGCAGGGTTACGAGATGGGCCGCCCCTCGCTCATCCGGGTGGAAGTGACTGACGCCGGAGGAATACGCGTTGGGGGCCAGGCTGTCATCGTGGGTGAAGGAGCGATGTATCTACCATGAGCGAATTACTGTCGAACCCCAAGGGGTTGCTGGCGCTGGCGTGCATTGGCGGACTGGTGATCAGCTTCAACCTGATTTTGATTGGATTACTGCGCGGCGACAAGACCGTGCACGAGGAGATGGCGAAGTGGGGCAAGGCCTTCGACGGCGGGCGCGAAATGCGCCAGGCGCAAACGGCCCAACTCGACGAACTGCATCAGCTCGTGGAAAAGCTCAAGGCTAATACGCCTCCTTCCAAAGGACAGGATGAATAGCAAAATCGTTTCGTTGCCCGAAGCCGCCGCGCTCGTTAAAGCAGGCGATACCCTGGCTCTCGGCGGGATGACGCTCTACCGGCGGCCCGTAGCGTTCGTGTACGAGCTCTTGCGGAGCACCGCTCCACCGCGCGGCCTGACGCTGTTGTGCTTCACAGCCTCGTACGAATCTGATCTGCTCGTAGGAGCTGGACTGGTCAGCCGTGTGCGCACGTGCTATTTCGGCTTCGAGGCTTTCGGCCTCGCCCCGATGTTCACTCAGGCAGCCAACCTAGGAGAGATTGAGGTCGTCGAAGAGTCAGAAGCCAGCCTGGCCTTTGGGTTGCGGGCCACGCTCGCCGGCGTGGGCTTCATGCCGGGGCGCGGTTGGCTGGGTACCGACCTGCCCCGCCTGCGGCCCGACGTGCGCACTGTCCGTGACCCCTATTCGGGGGAAGAGCTAATGGCCTTTCCGGCTTTGCGCCCGGACGTGGCCGTGCTTCACGCTTTGCAATCGGACGAATTGGGCAACGCGGCGCTGGGCGGCAACCTGGCAGTTGACCCCGAACTCGCGCTGACCGCGAGGACCGTCGTCCTCACCAGTGAAGAGATCGTGCCCTCGTCACAACTCAAGCACGTAGACGTGGTGGCTCCGCTCGTCACTGCCGTGGTTCATGCGCCGCGCGGAGCCTGGCCCACCTCGTGCCACCCGCTCTATCCGCTGGCCGGGGGTGAAATCATGCGTTACCTGGACGCCTGTGGGCGCGAGGCGTTTGAGGACTATCTCAAAGAGCGTTTGGAGACGCAAGCATGATTCGGACTCTATATCGCAGCGGTAAGGGTGGGTACACGATTGACGTCCCACAAACGCATTGGCGCGTGGCTCTGCACGACGAAGGGGGCCTGTTGTGGGTAGATTTTGGGGAGGAGGCGCCCGAGGTCGTGGAGCCGCTTATGCAGGCCATCTTCGGCTTCCACGCGCTGGCGATTGACGACGCGCTACACGAGACTCACGTGCCCAAGATTGACGATTGGGGCGAGTACGTCTACGCCGTGGCGCACGGCGTGGTCTTCGACACCCAAACGCTCGCTCTCACCACTCGCGAGATGGATATCTTCCTGGGTAAAAACTATCTCGTCACCCATCACCGCCGACCTATCGAAGCTATCAACCGCGTGTGGGCCAACACCCAGAAAGATCAGCGGCGGCTGGAGGCGGGGGCCGATCACCTGCTGTACGATTTGCTCGATACTCTAACCGCCGATTATCTCCCGGCCATTGACGCGCTGGACGCGACGATTGACCACCTGGAAGACGAGTTGTTCGCCCGGCCTACCCCACATACCCTCAACACCCTCTTCTCGGTCAAGCGCGCCGTGATCAGCCTGCGCCGCACTATCGGCCCGCAGCGCGAGGTGCTCAACAAGCTGGCCCGCGACGAGTACAAAGTGATTGACCCCCGCGACCGCGTGTACTTCCGCGACATATACGACCACCTGGTGCGGCTGGTGGACCTGAACGAGAGCCTGCGCGACCTGGTGGGCGGCGCGCTCGACACCTATCTTTCCGTCACCTCTATCCGTATCAACGAAGTGATGAAGGTGTTAACCATCATCAGCGCCCTCTTCCTGCCCATCTCGTTCCTGGCCGGTTTCTTCGGCATGAACTTTACCGGCATCCCGTTCGACCGGTCGTGGCTGCTGATCAGCGCCACCGGGATCATGATCGTTCTCCCGATCGCCATGCTGCTGTGGTTCCGGCGCAACGGCTGGTTATGAGGAAAGTAGTAACGACATTCGCGGTATAATGGGCGGCGCTCGATCACGTCATTTCACATGCGGAGTAGCTGAATGAGTCTGACAGACAAAGCAGCGCTGGTCACGGGCGCGTCGCGCGGCCTCGGGCGGGCCATTGCGCTTGAACTCGCCAGACGCGGCGCAAAGGTCGTGGTCAATTACGCCAAAGACGCCGACGGTGCGCAGTCCGTCGTGAGCGCCATCCGTGAGGCCGGGGGTGAGGCCCAGGCCGTGCAGGCCGACGTGTCCGATTTCAAGGCCGCCGAGGGGCTGATCAAGGCTACGGTGGAGGCTTACGGCGCGCTGGACATCCTGGTCAACAACGCCGGGACCACGCGCGACACCCTCATCATGATGATGTCGGAGGCCGATTGGGACACCGTGCTCCAGACGAATTTGAAGAGCGCCTTCAACTGCTCGAGGGCGGCGGTGCGCACGATGATGCGCAAACGCTATGGGCGCATCATCAACATGACTTCGGTGGTGGGCATCGCGGGGAACGCCGGACAGACCAACTACGCCGCCAGCAAAGCCGGGCTCATCGGCTTCACGAAGGCGCTGGCGCGCGAGGTGGCCCCGCGCAACATCACCGTCAACGCCATCGCGCCGGGCTTTGTCCCGACAGCCCTCACGAATGATTTACCGGCAGAACTCAAAGAGGCGTCGCTCAAGACTATCCCGCTGGGCCGCTGGGGCACGCCGGAAGAAGTCGCCTATGCCACTGCGTTCCTGGCCTCAGACGAGGCGGCCTACATCACCGGCCAGGTGTTGAGCGTGGACGGCGGGATGGTGATGGGGTGAGGCAATGACCGAGGCCCCCTCTCGCCGCGGCAAAGTCATCATCGCCCCCGACGTCCTGTTGACCATCGCCAAGCTGTCGGCGCTGGGCGTGCCGGGCGTGGCGCGCACGAGCCCCATCCCCGGCGGCGTCAACCGCCTATTTCAACGCGGCCTCGGCGACGGGGTGCGGATTGAAGTGAAGGATCAGGCTGTGGCGGTGGAACTGCACCTGATCGTCCAGCACGATACCAACGTGCGCGACGTCAGCCGGGCGGTGCAGGCCGAAGTCGCTCGCGCGATCCAGGAAATGGTCGGGATGACCGTATTGAACGTGGACGTGCACATTGACGACGTAGCTTTTCCGGGGGGAGACGAGGCGTAGACCTTCGCATGAAAGCTCGACGTAAGGCGCGCGCGGTCGCCCTACAGGCTCTTTTCGAAATTGATTGTTCTGCCCACTCGCCAGAGGTCGTGCTGGCCGAGCGCCTCGCCGAGCAGCCGCTCCCGCCCGACCTCGAGGACTTCGCGCGGCACCTGGTCGAGGGCATCCTGGAATACGCCCCCGCCATTGACCGGCTGATCCACACTCACGCGCCGGAATGGCCGCTCAACCAGATGGCGATCATTGACCGCAACATCCTGCGCATGGCGATTTGGGAGTTTGCGGTGGCCCGCCAGACCCCGATCAAGGTAGCGATTAACGAAGCGGTGGAGCTGGCCAAACTGTATGGGGCCGACAGCGCCCCGCGCTTTGTCAACGGGGTGCTGGGCGCACTGGCCGACCGCGAAGCCGAGTTCGCGCACCTGTTTGCCCACCCCGCCCGGTGATCCCCAACCCTTCTCTCAACCCCGTATGGAATTTTTAGGCATCGGCCTCCCCGAACTGGTCTTCATCCTGGTCATCATCCTGCTGGTCGTCGGCCCGAAGGACTTGCAGCGGACGACGCGCGAGTTAGGGCGTTGGCTGAATCGCCTGAACCAATCCGGTAACTTCAAAGTCCTCCAGCGCGCGTCGGAAGAGTTGCGAAATTTGCCCCAGCGGCTGGTCGAGGAAGCACACCTGGAAGAGCTGGAAGAATTGAAAAAAACGGCGGAGGATCTCAAAAACCTGGGGCAGGAGGTCTCGATGCGCCCGCCTAGCCACGACCCATATCGGGGCTGGAAAGAGCCCTCCCCCCAGCCCAACCCCACCCAACCGGCTCCCGCCGCCTCCCCGGAACCATCATCTCCCCCATCTGATAAACCTGCGGCATGAAAAAGCAGCTCTACATCCTGACCGCGCCCTTACGTTGGGTCGCCGCACCTTTCGCCTGGCTCTGGCGGCAAGGACGAAAATTGACGGGCTTCTTCACCGCTGTGCCTGAGGACGTCCCGTTGACCGACACCCTCGGCAAAGCCTTTGAGAGCCGCGATGCCTTCATGCTCATCCTGCAAGGCATGGGCGAGCACATTGGCGTTCTGCGCCGTCACTTGTTCCGCGCTCTGATCATCCTGGCGGTGACGACGTTTTTCAGCTTTACCTTCTCGCAACAACTGATGGCCATTCTCGCTGTCCCATTGGGCGAAAATGCGCAGGCACAAATGCTCGGCCTGTTTCGCCTCCCGCCACTCGAGGCGCTCAACCAATTCCTCAGCCTGGGCGCGGATGGGTTGAGCAAAATGCAGGTGATCGAGCCGACCGAAGGGATTGGCATCTTCATGCGCGTGGCGCTGCTCTCCGGCTTGGCGCTGGCGATGCCCTGGATCGTGTTCGAGATTTATCTCTTCATCTGGCCGGGGTTGATGCCCGACGAACGGCGCAACTTGCTCATCGCCATCCCCGCCGCCAGCTTGCTATTCCTGGCCGGGATCGCCTTTACTTATTTGGTGATGTTGCCGGCCGCGGTGCCCTTCCTCTATAGCTTCGCCGGTTTTCGCGCCGCGTGGCGGCCGGCCGCTTACTTTGGCCGGGCGACCGGCTTGATGTTTTGGATTGGGGTGGCCTTTCAGATGCCGCTCATCATTTACGTGCTCGCCGCGCTAGGTTGGATCAAGGCCCGGCAGCTCGCGCAGCACTGGCGCATCGCCATCGTCGTCATCGCCATCCTCGCCGCTGCGGTCACGCCCACGGTGGACCCGGTGAACATGGGGCTGGTGATGCTGCCGATGATCTTGCTGTACGGCTTCAGCATCGTCGGTGCGGTGGTGGCCGAAGGTGGCCGCCACCGGAGGCAGAGTGCAGCGGCATGAGCGATCCTTACATCCATCATCTTGTCCCAGCCGACTATTATCGCGCCCTGCCTGAGTCCGCCCCTTACCTTCCCGACGGATTTGACCGCGACGGCTTCATCCACTGCACGCGCGAGCCGGAGATTTTGCTGCAAATCGCCAACGCCGTTTTCCGGGACATGCCCGGCGAACTGCTGGTGTTGGTGATTGACCCCGCCAGCGTGACCGCCGAGGTCAGGTTCGAGCCCCCCGTCCCGCCCCCATCTTCTGACTCCCCACTCTCCCAACATCTATTTCCGCACATCTACGGCCCGCTCAACCGCAATGCCATCGTCGCCATCCGCACCGCGCAACGGGCGGCGGATGGGATGTTCGTCTCAGTTTAAGAGTATGTACAATGCTCCCCTCCACGCCAACCCCTGACGATTTCGCGCGCACGACTCTCGAGCTATACGGCGACCGAGGCGCAGCGTGGTCGGCTCAACTCCCTGCCCTGCTGGCGGAGTGCGAGTTGGCCCGCCCTTGCGCGAATCGCGGATTCGCATAGCCTCAGGCTTGCTCGCTGGCCACGCTCTTTTCTCCCAATCACTCTTGCTGGCTATGCGCAAATGGAGGCGATATGCCCGGCAAATTCTTCGATGACCTGAACGTCGGCGACCACTTCCGCCATCCCACGGGCCGCACCATCACCGAGGCGGACAACACGCTCTTCTGCGCCCTTACCCTCAACACCCAACCCCTGCACATCAACGAAGATTTCGCCGCCAAGACCCAGTTCGGCCAGCGCATCGTCAACGGCCTCTTAACGATGGGGCTGGTGGTAGGCCTGAGCGTGGCCGACCTGACCGAGGGCACCATTGTCGCCAACCTGGGCTACGACAAAGTGGTGCACCCCAACCCGGTCTTTCACGGCGACACGATTTACGCCGAGACCGAGGTGCTGGAGAAGCGCGAGTCGTCGTCCAGGCCGGATCGCGGCATCGTGCGCCTGAAACAGATTGGGCGCAAGCAAGATGGGACGGTCGTAGTGGAACTGGAACGGACGGTGATGTTTTTGAAGAGGCCTAAAGAATAATCCACGAAGTTACACAAAGTGTCACGAAGAGACTTTGATAAATGAGAACCTATCTTCTGTTGAATCGCGTACATCGCTTTGAACTCCCCGCAGAATTCCAACACGACGACGTGCGCTTCTCGGAGAGCCTGGTCGAGCACTTTCTGCGCGAATTCACGCGAGAAGGCG
>Ga0184637_10002835_pt1 | contig 11015 bp, 7 predicted proteins | sample PLM3_127_b2_FD_133143 | JGI IMG/M metagenome (GOLD analysis project Ga0184637, IMG submission 133143) | Groundwater sediment microbial communities from an aquifer in East River, Colorado, USA - PLM3_127_b2 | ecosystem: Environmental > Terrestrial > Soil > Riparian zone | place: USA: East River... | reverse complement strand
GTGATCCAGGGCGGCTCGTGAATCTCGAGTCCCACGCCATGGCCCGTCCCGTGCACGAACTGGTCGCCGTAGCCGGCCGCCTGGATCACCCCGCGGGCAATCGCGTCGACCTCCGCGCCCGTCAAGCCCGGTCTGGCTCGGGCCTCCGCCTCGGCCTGCGCATCAACGACCACCTGCCAGACTTCCTCGAGTTGTCCCGGCACGGAGTCGATACAGACCGTTCGTGTCATGTCCGAGCAATATCCGCCGAGCAGCGCCCCGATGTCGAACAACACGAGCTCGTCCGCGCGCACCGGACGGTCCGACGGTTGGGCATGCGGAATCGCGCTGTTCGGACCGCCAACGGTGATCGGATCGAAGGACACCCCCTCGCCACCGTGGGTTCGGACAAAGTTCTCCATCTCCCAGGCGAGCTCGCGCTCGGTGACGCCCGGCCGCACCGTTCGGGCCAGATGCGCGAACGCAGCCTCGTTGAGGGCAATGGACTCGCGCAGCGTCTCGATCTCATCCGGATCCTTCACCATTCGCAGCCGATCGACGAGATCGGGCGCGGGGACGAGCGCAACAACGCCCTCGAGAACGTCACTCAGCTCCCGCCACAGTGCGTAGGGCAGATGATTCGGGTCGAAGCCGACCGTCCGGATGCCGAGCTCCGCCGCCAGGCCGCGCAGCAGATCGTGCATCGGGGATCCGGCACGGTAGACGCGCAGCTCGAATCCCGGCGCTTGTGACTCGGCCTCGGCCTCCGTGCGTGGGTCCGTCAGGATCAGCTGGCGGTCCTCAGTGATGAGCAGGTAGCCGGCCGACTCTCGCGGCGGGATGTCCTTGGCCGCGTAGCCGCTCAAGTAGCGGCGCGATTCCGGCTGCGAGACCAGCAGGGCCGGCAGCTTCGCCTCCTGCATGCGCCGCCGCAGCCGGCTCAAACGCGGGAGCTGGGCGGCGGTCATCGGCCGTCGGCGGTTGCTAGCGCCACGTGGCCGTCACCGGGCAGCTCAGCAATCGTGAACGTCGAGCCGCACTTCGTGCACTTGGCCCGGTCGCGGCCGGCCTCGACGAGCAGGCTTCCGCACTCCGGGCACGGCTGCTTCAGCGGCCGCGCCCAGGATGTCCACTCGCACTCCGGATAGCGTGAGCAGCCGAAGAACACCCGACGCTTTTTTGTCCGCCGCTCGACGATATCGGCCTCGCACTCCGGACACGGGATGCCGAGCTTCAGCAGGAGAGGCTTGGCATTACGACACTCGGGAAAGCCCGGGCACGCGATGAACTTGCCGTACCTTCCGAGCTTGATCACCATCTGGCGACCGCACTTCTCGCAGACCTCGTCGGAGGGCTCGACGGGCGGCGTCACCTTCTCCATCTCCTGCTCCGCCATGCGGAGCGTGACCGAGAACGGGCCGTAGAACTCGCGCATGACCGGCACCCACATCCGGCGGCCCTGGGCGATGTCGTCCAGGCGCTCCTCCATGTTGGCGGTGAAGTCCACATCTACCACGTCGGGGAAGTGCTCGACGAGCAGGTCGTTGACGAGCTCACCCAGCTCCGTCGGCTCGAGCCGACGGTCGGCGCGAATCACATAACCGCGCTCCTGCAGCGTCGACAGGATCGGCGCATACGTGCTCGGTCGCCCGATGCCCCGCTCCTCGAGCGCTCGCACGAGGCTCGCCTCCGAGAAGCGCGGCGGAGGTTGGGTGAAGTGCTGCTCCGGCGTGAGCGAAATCAGGTCGAGCAGCTCGCCCTCAGTCAGCGGCGGAAGCGGCTTGCGATCCTCCTCGGTTGCGGCCGCGTCCTCGTCGCGCGTCTCGGTATACAGCGCCAGGAACCCCTTGAACTGGGTAACGGAGCCCGAAGCGCGGAAGCGGTATTGCGCGGTCGAACCAGGCCGCTGGGCGGCGACGTCCACCGTCGTGATCTCAATACGGGCCGAAGCCATCTGCGTCGCGACGAACCGCTTCCAGATCAGCTCGTAGAGCCGCGCCTGGTCGCGCGTGAGAAAGCGCGTCAGGTCCTCCGGGCGCCGATAGACCGACGTCGGCCGAATTGCCTCGTGGGCCTCCTGCGCTAACCGACTTCGTGTCTGATAAGTTCGCGGCGTCTCGCTCACGAAGTCTTTCCCGTGGCGCTCCTCGATGTATTTGCGCGCTTCGCCGATAGCTTCCTGTGAAACGACGGTCGAATCGGTTCGCATGTAGGTGATGAGGCCGACCTGCTCGCGATTCGCGATCTCGACGCCCTCGTAGAGCTGCTGCGCGACCATCATCGTGCGCTTGGCCGTGAAGCCGAGCTTGCGGTTCGCTTCCTGCTGCAGCGTGCTCGTCGTGTACGGCGCCGGCGGGTTGCGCTGCTGCTCACGTCGGCGTATGCCCTCGACGCGATAAGACGCACCGTCGAGATCGCGCACGATGGCAGATCCGGTGGCCTCGTCACCGATCTCAGGCTTCTGGCCATCAACCTCCACCAGGCTCGCGCCGAAGGTCTGGTGCCGCCCACGACCGTTGGCCTGCCGCTTCGCCAGCTCGACTTCGATGGACCAGTACTCGACCGGATCGAAAGCCTGCACCTCGCGCTCGCGCTCCACGACAAGCCGCAGAGCGGCGGACTGCACGCGCCCGGCCGAGAGCCCTCGCTTCACCTTTTTCCAGAGCAGGGGGCTGATCTGGTAACCGACGAGCCGGTCCAGGATGCGCCGAGCCTGCTGCGCGTCGACGCGCTTGTAGTCGATGCTTCTCGGGTGCTGCATGGCGGCCTGGACCGCGCTGCGCGTGATCTCGTGGAATTCGACGCGTCGTACCGGCCGGTCGCCAGGGTCGATGGTCTCAGCCAGATGCCATGCGATGGCCTCGCCCTCGCGGTCAGGGTCGGTCGCAAGGAAGATCTCCCGCGCCCGCTGTGCCTCGTTCTTGAGGGCCTTCACGTGCTTTGACTTGTCGCGCGGCACGAGGTACTGCGGCCGGAAGTCCGCATCGACGTCCACACCCAGCTTGCTCTTCGGCAGGTCGCGAACGTGCCCGAGCGACGCGCGCACCGCGTAGTCCCGACCCAGGTACTTTTCTATCGTCTTGGCCTTCGCCGGCGATTCGACGATGACCAGTTTATTTGCCACTCAGTACTCCACTCATGACCAATTCAGGCTCAACCAATTCCTCTCATGTAGTTCATTCCGCCCGTTTGTCGTGCGATTCCTTTTAGCTCCATCATCGCCAGGCTGGCGCTGACGACCGACATGGGGAGCGACACCGCGCGAGCGATCTCGTCGATGTGCAGCGGCTCAGCGGTGAGCACGTCGAGGAGGGCTCGCTCGGTTTCGTCGAGGGGAAGGATGTCCTCTACGGTGAGCTGTCTTGGTACTCTGGAGGGCGCCAGCTCTGCCAGCACGTCCTCGGCGCTCGTTACTGGCGTTGCCCCGTCACGAATCAGATTGTTTGTCCCTCGGCTTGCCGGGCTGAAGATGCTCCCTGGCACCGCAAGCACGTCACGCCCCTGCTCGGCAGCGAAGGCAGCGGTGATCAGCGCGCCGCTCCGCTCGCCAGCCTCAACGACTAGGGTACCAGACGTTAGTCCGGAAATGATCCGATTCCGCCGTGGGAAATTAGTCGCATCGGGCTTAGTGCCGAGCGGAAACTCGGTGACAAGCGCGCCATGCTCGGCGATCTGCTGCGCCAGACGAGCGTGGTGGGATGGATACACCCGGTCCAGCCCGTTGCCCAGGACCGCGATGGTCCGTCCGCCACCATCGAGCGCACCGCGGTGGGCGGCCGCGTCGACCCCCATTGCCAGGCCGCTGACCACAGTCACGCCGGCAGCGGCCAGGCCGCGCGCCAGTTGTTCTGCTGCCATCTTGCCGTAGCTGGTGGCGCCCCGGGTGCCGACGATGGCGACCGCGGGCGTCTCGGGCGAGTCCAGCTCACCCTTCACGTACAACACCGGTGGTGGGTCGTAAATTTCCGCGAGCCGGGCCGGATACCGCTCGTCGCCGCGAGGAATGGCGACGCCGCCCATCGCGCGCAGGTGGCGCTGCTCCTGGCTGGGGTCGACCTTTCGGCGGGTGGTTACTAGCGAGTCGACGCTTCGGCGGTCGAGACCCGCGGCCGACAACCGGACACCGTCTGCCTCCCACACTTCGCGCGCCGACCCAAAGGACTGGATGAGGAGGTCGAAGCGGCGAGGACCTATGCCGCTAACGCGCGTCAGGGCGATCCAGAAATCCAGATCGTCCTGCTGCATGGAGGTCTCGATGCTCACAGGGTCGGCATTGTAGCACCGCGGCCGAAGCGGGCAGCTACAAGCCGGATTGACCCTGGGCCCGCACGCCGAGGGCGATCAGGAACATAACGCTCTTGCCCTCGGCATGCGGCGAGAAGAAGCGCGTGACATCGTCGTCGAAGAAGGTGAGGCCCGTGGCACCGAGCCCGAGAGCGTAGGAGGCCAGATAGAGTCGTCCCGCGGTTATGCTCGCGTCCAGCTGGGCGGCCCGATAGCCTCGATTGCCGAACCGGGCCAGGATCGGCTCCAGAGCTGCGAGAAAATAGACGTTTACCGCAGCCTCGCCGGCGAGGGACTGGGTGAGGGCGAGATACCCGGCCGCGTCGCGGAAGTTGCCAGCCCGCAATTGCTGCAGCGTCCCGCGGTCCCGCTGGTAGAAGTATGCGCCGCTGTCCAACCCGTCGACCGCATTGACGATCAGATACGGATCCGTCAGGGCTGCGCCGGGTGCCGATAGGAAGTCGGCGGGGATTCCATGCGCCGCGTGGTCCAGAATGGCCGAGAGCGCGTCGAAGCCGATGGCAGCCGGCTCGAAGCGTCGCGACGACCCGCGCCGGCGGATCACCTGCTCGATCGCGTCCGCGGGCAACGCCTCCGCGCTCATGCGCCGCAACGGGACGGGGGCATCGGGCCCATCGACCGAGTCCTGAGGACCCTCGACGGCGGGCTCGGCGTTGGAGCCAACCTGGGGGGCTGGGCTCCCCGATGCGCGCCAGCCAGTAGCCTCATCAGCATCGCGCAACGACGAATCCGCGTGCATCTTCCGGATGGCGGGGTAGTCCACTTCGCTGGGCGACAAGGGATCCGTCTCGGGACTGATCGGAGTGACAGGCGGCGACGTTTTCGGACGGTGATCTGGCGCGTAGCCAAGTGAGACGAGCGTCATGGCCGCCTCGCGCTCGCCGTCCACTCCAATCAGGCGGTTGATCTGTTCGTCGGCAAACCCTGCTACGACCTGGGTTGGCAACCGATGTGCAGCGGCCATAGCCAGCACGTTAGCCAGAATGGTCCCGTTGTCCCAGAAGCAATGGCGGTAAGCCCGCGCCTGGTACTTCCAGGAGTTGCGCCAGTAGGTGCTGGTGCACACGATGGTTACCGGCGCGTCGGCGATGGTTGATTCTCCGCCGCTCGCCTCGATCATCGCCCCTCGGAAATCGCCGGCCCGAAGCTGGCGGAGGGCAAGGTCAGGTACGCCGAAGTGGTAGACACCCGCCGGCAGGTCGGCCAGGTCGCCGCAGACGACATACAGTTCGATGTGGTACAGGGCGCCGGTACACGCTGCCGCCCTGAAGGCCATGAGGCCGCCTGGGTAACGGAGGTGCTTGGTAATGCCGGCGCTGTGCTGCAGGATAGTTGTGAGCGTGGCCCGGTTAGGGACACGCGACTCGCCGCGTTCGACCTCAACAGTGGCGATCGCCGACAGCGCCGACACGTTAGAGGTCAAGAACTCCCCCGGCAGTGGCAGAGCATCGAGTCCGACATACACTTTGTAGGGGCGCGGCTGGTTGCCCCAGTCGAGTTGGTGGAAATCGCGCCGTACGCTCTCGGGCGAGTGCTTGGTGGCGTCATGGTATTCCCAGGCACGACGGGTATCGCTATTGGGCACGAGAGCTCCGTTGAGCTGTTAGGCGTCGGTCATCAGCAACGAGACGCTCTAACTCTAATTGCTGGCAGCCAGATAGCCAATAGCACACCTTCGTGCCGCGTCCCGGGGGCATCTAGTTCAGTTCCGCCCACGCGCCGGCTCATATACTTGCTTAGAGGTGGGGATGCTCGTAATCGGCCACCGAGGCGCCTCGGGCTACGCGCCCGAGAACACCCTTGCGGCCTTTGACCGGGCGCTCGACCTTGGCGCCGATGGTGTCGAGACCGACGTTCGCTTGACTCGAGATGGCGTGCTGGTCCTGCTTCACGACGACACGGTGGATCGGACGACGGACGGCCGAGGCCACATCGCCGATCTGACATGGAGCGAAGTTCAGAAGCTGGACGCCGGCGGATGGTATGGAGAGACGTACGCCGGGCAGCGAGTCCCACGCCTCGAAGAGCTGCTCGACCGTTATGCGGGCCGTCTCCAGCTGGTCCTGGAGATCAAAGCTGCCGACGCGGCCGGGCCGTTCGTGGAGCTGCTGCAGCGGCGCGACCTGCCCAACCATCCAGGTCTGCGCATGATCGGGTTCTCATGGCCGACGGTCACGCTGATCGCGCACGCGTTACCTCGCCTCGCAACCGGCTATCTCACCTTCCATCTCAACGAATCCTTGATTAAACAGCTCGCGGAGTCTCCCGTCCGCGAGGTGTGGCCTGAAATCGCGGCTATCCAGCCCCCACTCGTTGAGGCGGCTCACACCGCTGGCGTGAAGGTCGGCACATGGGGTATCAGGTCTCGCGCCGACGTTGCTCGAGCGCAGGACGCTGGCGTCGATGCGATCACGCTCGATTACCCGGAATGGACCCGGCCCGATAATGGGAACTCAGCACCGAGTTCGCTCGTCTTGAAGAAGAATCCTTCTAAGGGAGGTAAGACATGAGACGTCGTCTGCTCGCTCTTGCTAGCCTCCCCCTGGCGCCGATGGTGGTAGCTGCGTTACTGGTGCTCCCACGCGAGGTCATCTCGTCGCCTGCTGTCGCTCAAGGCACCGGAACGATCATGGGGCAAGTCATATGGTGCACACCGTTCCTGGTCCGGGCCGGCGTCGCCGGGGCGGAAACGGCCGCCAACCCCGACGCGATGCCAGCGGTGGCGCCCGAGGCTCAGCCCGACGGCACGGTCCGGCCGCCAGGGCCGATTCCGATTCCCATCCCACGCCCGAGTCCACCACGGCCAATTCCAGCTGGCGCGGTGCTCGTCGCGGTCCAGAACACGAGCCTGAACGCGCGTACCGACGAGGGAGGCAACTTCCGTATCGAGGGTGTCCCGGTCGGCCAGTACTACACGGTGGCCGCGGGCCCCGTCCGCAATGCGCCGGCAGCGACAGCGATGCGCCCGAACGTGCTCGTCGGAAGCTCGGGCGAGACCGTGAACGTCGGCCAGATTGCCCTCGGCGGGCCGTGCGCGTTCGGCCCCATTCCGCTCGGGGCCCCCGGCGCGGCCGAGGCTCAGCCAGGGGAGGCGCCTTAGTTCAGTACACCAGGACCTTGTCGTGAGGAGAAAGCGATGGTTATGAGGCGATCCGCGGCCGTTGCCATGCTACTCGTCATAGCGGTCGCCGCAGGTTGTGTTGGGCCGAGCAATTCGCAGTCAGCAGGCTCTCAGACGACGGCCGATCGGCCGACTCCGAAGCGCTTGACCGCGGCGATCCGCGGCACCCCGGCCGCCCTCAGCCAGCAGAAGACGATGCGGACCGTCGGCAACATCCCAGGGCTCGACGCAATTGAAGAGCTGACGCACGCCGGGATGAGCCACGCAGACGACCGCGGCGTCCTTCACCCGCAGCTCGCGGAAGCCGTTCCATCCGTCGAAAACGGGCTGTGGCGACTCTTTCCAGATGGCCGCATGGAGACGACCTGGAAGATCGAGTCTGCAGCCCGTTGGCACGACGGCGCCCCTGTCACGGCCGAAGACTTCCTCTTCGGCGCACGAGTCGAGCAGGACCGGGACCTGGGCGTACCGGGCAATGCCACCTTCGACCTGATAGAGACGATCGAGGCATCCGATCCCCACAGTTTGACCGTCCGCTGGCGACGGCCCTTTATCGAAGCTGATGCAATGTTCAGCTACGCCATCGCGCTGCCGATTCCGCGGCACCTCGTCGAGTCGGCCTACACCGACGATAAGGCGACGTTCCTCGGTATTCCCTACTGGACGCAGGAATTCATCGGCACCGGACCGTACCGCATGCGCGAGTGGGTACTCGATAGCCACATGGTTCTACAGGCCTACGACGGCTACGTCCTGGGCCGGCCGAAGATCGATGAGATCGAGATCCGCTTCATCCCAGACCCGAACGCTATCGTCGCGACCCTTCTGGCAGAGGCAGCAGATCTCACCCTCGGGCGGTCGCTCCTCACGGTCGATCAAGCGCAAGAGGTGATCAACCAGTGGCGCGACGCCCGGCTGGCGACCAGCTACGTGTCGTGGGCCGTCGTGCACTCTCAGTTCATCAACACGAGTCCGGCAATTGTCTCCGACGTCCGCTTCAGACGCGCGCTACTCCACGCGATCGATCGACAGCAGATGATGGAGACGTTCATGGGCGGGCAAAGCTCCATCACCCACACCTTCGTTGGGCCGGACAGCGCAGAGTACCGGGAGATCGAATCCAGCATCGTCCGATACGCCTACGACCCACGCCTGGCGTCGCAGATGATCGAGGGCCTTGGTTACACCAGGGGCGCCGATGGCTTCTTCGCGGACACGGCGGGCCAGAAGCTCACGGTCCCGATCCAGACGACGATTCGGAGCGAGATCAACCCAAAGATGCTTCTCGCTGTCGCGGACTACTGGAAGCAGATCGGGGTGGAGCCCGACCCGTTCTTCGTCCCGATCCAGCGGATCAACGACCGCGAGCTGCGCGCGACGTTTCCCGCGTTCGAGGTTCTGGGGGCGGGAGACATCGGCGTGAGCCCCGACGTCGTGCGCCGGTACCACAGCTCGCTGGTCGCGCTTCCAGAGAACCGTTTCCAGGTTACCGGCAATAACCCGCGGTATCGGAGCCCCGAGTTAGACAGTCTGATAGAGCGCTACGTCGTAACGATTCCCAGGGCAGATCGGATGGTCCTCCTCGGACAGATCGTCCACCAGCTGTCAGACCAGATCCCGAGCCTGGGACTCTTCTATGTGGTCGACTCCACGATCTTCAACAAGCGAATTAGCGCCATGACGAAGCGGACTGAGCGAGCGACGCAGGCGTGGAACGCTGAGGAGTGGGATCTTGGCTGATGCAGCAAATCGGCTCGTGCCGCGCTACATCTGGGGAGACATATCGCCGCGAGAGTCGAAGATACAGCGCGGGCCAGCGTATCAGTTCTACAAGATCGTGCCGACGGACGTGATGCTGGTCGTCGCGCCGCTCGGCATCCGGGACTACACCCGGGAGCGCGTGGACGAGGCGATCGCGAGCTTCGGCGACCGCGTCGATTCACTCGCGACGGAGAAGGCCGACCACCTCATCCTGGGCGGGGCGCCCGTCTCCGCGCAGCTCGGTCGCGAGCGCGTGCAGCGCCTGCTTCGCGAGGCGGAGGACAAGACCGGGATTCCTGGCGACGCACCCATCGAAGCGGTGATCGCGGCCATGAAGCACCTCGGCCTCCGCCGCATCGCCGTCGGCAGCCGCTGGGCCGACCAGCTGAATGCGCGGGTGGCTGCCTATCTCGAAGAGGGCGGGCTCGAAGTCGTCGGGGTAACCTCGCGCGGCCAGTGGGCTGACCAGGCCTTCGCGATGACCTTTGAAGAGGGATTGCAGACAGCGGTCGAAGTGGGTCGAGAGGCGGCGGAGCTCGACCGCGGCGTGGATGCGATCTGGGTGGCCGGCGGGGCGGCGATGGCCCTCCACGCCATTCCCGCGCTCGAGGCCGAATACGGGAAACCCGTCTTCACAAACCTCAGCGCCGAGGTGTGGCACGGGCTGGTTCACCCGAAAATCATCGCTCCGGTGCACGACTGGGGGACGCTACTCGCGACACCCTGACCGTGCGCCCGGTGTGAATCGTTTCCTGCCGATGTCGCCTGCAGCTGGGGAGTAAAATAGCCCTCGGCCTCGTGCTGACCGGGGCAAGGCGCATCCTAGGCGGCGACAGGACCTAATTCCTATCGACGCCCGCAACAGCCTGTCATTATTGTCTAGTTGCGGCCCAGGATGGGGTAGATAGAGACGGCCGGGCTTCTCGGCCTCCCTCGACAGGATGCGAGGATATTGAGGAGTTAAGTCTATGACCAAGGGACCCGTAGCAAAGACTTGCGCATCCGCCCTCGGCGTCGCCCTAGTCGGGCTTCTGTTTCTCTCGCCCGCCGCCGGATTCATTACTTCCTTCTCTGGAACCGCTGAAGAACTCCCAATCCTCAACTCGTCCCTCGGCGGCGGATCTGCCCAGGCGCAGATGGTGCCGGGACCCCCGGGCACCGCCTACGTGGCGAACGAGCTCAGCGGCACGATCTCTGTCATCGACACAGCCACCAGCACCATTCTCAAGACGATCTGCCTGGGCTCCGACCCCGCCATCCTGGGGACGCCACAGCCCGCGGGCCCCTGCAATGCGGAGACCCAACACCACAATCCCTTCTACAACGGGCACGTTGGCACCCACGGGCTCTGGCTGACGCCCGATGGCCGTGTGCTCCTGGTAGCAAATCGCATCTCCGGCACCATCGTTGCCATAGACACAGCGGCGGTCTTCACCCCGCCGAGTCCGGAGCACCCCAATCCTGCAGTGATCGGCTACCAGCCTGTAGGCAGAGAGCCGCACCTCGCCACCGTTCGGCCACCCGGGGGTCGGGAAGCGTGGGTTGCTGTGCGCGGCGAGAACTACATCGACGTTCTCAGGCTAGACCGCGAGCGGCTGTTCGATCCGGGCCTCCTCGATACCCAACGGATGAGGAGTCGGGACTTCCTCCCCACTCTAAACGGGCCGTCTATGGTCTCGTTTACGCCGGATGGCCGCTTCGGCTTCGTAGCGTTCGGCAAGGCCGGTCTCGTCCAGAAGATCGACGCGGAAGAACGCAAGACTGTGGCGAGCCAGGTCGTTCCCTTTCCCTTTACTCCATTTGGCCTCGTTACCCCCGACGGCAGTGAGCTGTACCTGATCCACAAGCT
>Ga0184637_10002834_pt1 | contig 11017 bp, 8 predicted proteins | sample PLM3_127_b2_FD_133143 | JGI IMG/M metagenome (GOLD analysis project Ga0184637, IMG submission 133143) | Groundwater sediment microbial communities from an aquifer in East River, Colorado, USA - PLM3_127_b2 | ecosystem: Environmental > Terrestrial > Soil > Riparian zone | place: USA: East River... | reverse complement strand
CGCCGGCGACACGGGCTGCCCCTCCGACTCGGCCGCTCCACGGAAGGCGTCGTGCTCGCGCTCCAACGCGCGGATTTCCTCGCGCAGGCGGCCGGCATCGGCGCGGGTCTTCTCCTCCCGGCGCGCCTCGCGCTGCACGGTCTGCCACAGCTCGCGTGCGCGGCCAAGCAGGACCTCGCCCTCCCGCGTGATGCGCAGCCGCTGCTCGCCGAGGGTTGCGCGGGATTCCTCGAGCGCCGCGCGATGCCGGGCGGCGGCTTCCTCGGCCTCGCGCCGTGCGGCGGCCAGCCCTTCCGCTTCGTCCCGCAGCCTGCGATTGCTCTCGTTCAACTCGGCGATCAGCCGCTCGAGCGCGCGGCTCTCGTCGGGCGTCAGCTCGCGGGCGCGCCCGAGCAGGTCCGACGGGAAGCCGAGGCGTCCGGCCACGGCGAGCGCGTGGCTCGCGCCCGGAATCCCGGGCAGGAACCGGTAGCGTGAGGTCATCGACTCCTCGTCGAACTCGAGGGATCCGTTCACCACCCCCGGAACCTGCCCCGCCAGCCGCTTCAGGCTCCCGAGATGGGTGGTCACGATGCACCACGCTCCACGTTCGGCGAAGTGCTCGACCAGGGCTCGACCGAGGGCGGCGCCCTCCTCGGGATCCGTGCCGGCCCCGAGTTCGTCACAGAGCAGGAGACTCTGCGGCCCCGCCGCCTCGGCCATCCGTCCCAGTACCTTGAGGTGGGCGGCGAACGACGAGAGACCCTGATCCACCGACTGCTCGTCCCCGAGGTCCACCACGACGTTCGCAATCTCCGGCACTGCGCTCCCTTCGTCGGCCGTCACCGCGAAGCCCGCATGGCTCAGCGCCACCGCCAGGCCCGCGGTCTTCAACACCACGGTCTTGCCACCCATGTTCGGGCCGCTCACCAACAGCACCCGCGCCCCCTGCCCCAGCTCGAGATCGAGCGGGACCACCGCCCGTCCGCCCTCGCGCTCCGCCATCGCGAGCAGGGGATGCCGCGCCCGCACCAGCTTCAGCGTCGCGCCCCCCGGCGTCACCGCCGTCCCGCCGAACTCGCGGGCCCACAGCGCGCGTGCCCGCAGCCCATCGAGATGAGCGAGCCTGTCCTCCAGCACGCGCAGCGCCTCGCCCGCGTCGACCACCGCCCGCGCCAGCTCGAGGAGGATTCTCCGCTCCTCCTCCTCCCCGGCGGCGCGCACCTCGAGCAATCGGTTGTTGGCCTCACACGCCTCGATCGGCTCGACGAACAGCGACTGACCGCTCCCCGAGACGTCGTGCACCACCGCCCGACGGCGCGGGAACCCCGCCGCCGGCACCAGCGCCACGAAGCGATCGCCGTGGCGCGTCACATAGGCACTCTCTCCGAACCCCGCCGCCCAGCGCTCGAGCTGCCGAGCGAGACGCTTCTCGCCCGCCGCCAGCTCGCCGCGCAACCGCTTGAGCGCATGCGAGGCCGAATCCTTCACCCGGCCGTCCGGCTCGAGCGCCGCCGCCAGCCTTTCACGGAGCGGCCCCAGATCGGGTACGCCGTCCACCACCCGCGCAAGCGCCGGCTCGCGCTCGCGCATCGCTTCGTCCGCCCATGCGCTCCGGGTGTCAACCCCCGCATCGAGCCACGTCAGCACCAGCACCAGCGCCGGTCCATCGAGGGACGCGGGATACCCGCCCGGCGCCCCGATCGTCGCGCTCAGCGATCCCCTGCCCGTCAGCAGCCACGCCCCCGGCGAGGCGACGCGACGGATCGCCTCGGCCAGACGCTCACACTCGTCCGCGAGCGCCGCGCCGTCGGCGATCGGCCGGGCATCGGCCAGCGCGGTCCGTGCCGCTTCGCACGCCGCGCGCTCCGCCACCGCGGCGGTTACGCGCTGAAACTCGAGAAGTCGAAGGGAGTGTTCGTCCACGCCGCTCACGCCTCCGGGCGGCGCCGGCCCCGCCACGTCAGGCCGCCGCAAGACCCGATCACGTTGCGGTCCGGACCGTCCGGCTTCCTGCTAGTTCGTCGCCGTCGAAACGCCGCCCGTGCGCATGCGGACGGCCCGCCGCTCCGCCGCGAGGAACTGTTCCTTCAGCCAACCCAGACCCGGGAGAAATGTCTCGCCGGCGGTGCACACCGCCGCTGCCGCGCCCATGGTCGACGCTCCGATGCGGGCCCGCGCCGCCGCCATCCCGGGCCCCTTCGGACTATCGAACTGGAGCGCCCCCAGCAATCCGAACGTACAAACCGTAGTCCCGAGCGCCGCGCCGATCAGCATCCCGCCGCCGCGGTCGAGCCAGCTCAAGGGGCTGTCCCTGACCGCCTTCGCCATGCTGCCACCCCACCACCGGAAGGCCGTCGCCAGCGCGAGGCCGACCAGTGTCGCCACGACCCAGCGCAGTACGAGGTAGACCCCCGCGGGTTTCGCGCCGTCCCAATGCACACCGATCCACCGGGAGATCGCGAGCGCGGCATAGAACCCGAACACGAGACCGACGACAACAAAAACCTGCGCGACGGTGCCGCGCAGGTAACCGCGGATTGCGAGGAGGATGACCAGGACGAGCATCATCCAATCCAGCCAGGTGAGCCCGAGTCCGGGTTCCAGTTCCGCTAGTTCTCCTGTCGGCGAGCTAGATTCTTCCGCTTTGCCGCGTTCAACTTGCGCTTGCGCCTTTCGCTCGGCTTCTCGAAATGCTGATGACGGCGCAGATCCGAAAGGACCCCCGCCTTCTCACATTTCTTCTTGAAGCGGCGCAGGGCGCTCTCGAAGGACTCGCCGTCCTTCACCCTGATGCCGGGCAATCAATCGCCCCCTCTCACAACCCTGGAATGTCGATCTTCGTGCGGCGGCCCTAGTAGTGCTAGTGCGTTGTCATCACACAGCCTGCCCGTATGCGACGTTGGATTCGCACGGGCACGGGCTGGATGCGTGCCAATAAGACACAGGCAGTCTATGGCCGCCTGGCCCAAGCGTCAAGCCCGGTCCCTGCATCAGCATGCGGCGGACTCGCCTGGCCCCATCCCGGACCACCAGCAGGCCCACGCCAGGGCCGCCGTCTCGGTCCTCAAACGGCTATCCGACAGGCAGATGGCGGCGAATCCGCTCCCAGCGGCCGATTCCCGCTCCGACGCCGAAAGGCCGGCCGAGGGCCCGATCAAACCGAATGCTAGGCCAGAGACCGGAGGTGCCATCGTCGCGGCGGCGGGCCCAGCCGGGTCCCCCAGCCACCGCCCGCCCAACGCCGGCAGCCCCGCCAGCGCCTCCCCGACCGGAAGCGGCTCGCGGATCTCGAGCAGGAACCGCCGGCGGGACTGACGCAGTGCTGCGACCGCCAGTCGCCGCCAGCGCTCGGCGCGCCCTTTCATCCGCTCCCAGCCGCCGCGCTCGCAGTCGAGCGGCTGGAACACCGCCACGCCCAGCTCCGCGAGCTTCTCGATCATCCAGTCCCCGCGCTCGCCCTCGGGAGGACCGGAGAGCATCCAGGCCACACGCGTGCGCTCCGACCGCTCGCAGGTCTCCACCTCGACCACGGCCGCGCGGCCCCCCTCGACCATCCTCAGCGCGGCGAGGGCGCCGCGCCCGTCGGTCGCGGAGATGCGATCTCCCGGCCGGGCGCGGCAGACCCGCGTCAGGTAGTGACTCTCGTCCTCGGGCAGGGTGATGCGCCGGCCGACTCCGGGCAGATCCTCGACCACCAGGAGCGAAGGTGCGGCCTCAGCCGGCAAAGGCGTCCTTCACGCGCTCGAACAGGGACTTTTCCGGGCGCGGCGGCTTGAAGCCCTCGCCGCGGCCGAGCTCCTCCACCTTGCGCCGCTCCGCGGCGCTGAGCTTGGTGGGCACCCAGACGACGAGTCGCGCGAGCAGATCGCCGTGGCCGCCGCGCAGTCCGGGCAGCCCGCGGCCGCGCAGGCGGATCACCCGTCCGCTCTGGGTCCCGGACGGGACCTCCGCGCTCGCGGGCTCGCCGCTCAGCGTCGGGACCTCGATCGTTCCGCCGAGTGCCGCGATCGCGAAGCTCAGCGGCACATCCAGCATGAGATGGACGCCGTCGCGATCGAATACCGGATGCGGCTTCTCCTCGAGCAGGACGATCAGGTCTCCGGCCGGCCCGCCCCGCGGACCGACGTCGCCCATGCCGCGCAGGGGGATGAAGTTCCCGCTCGCGACACCGGGAGGCACCTTCACGGCGATGGTCTCGCTCTCGGAGACCCGCCCCTCGCCGTCGCACTCGCGACAGCGCTCCCGCATGGTCCGCCCCTCGCCGTGGCAGCGAGGACAGGTGGCGATGTTGACGAACTGGCCGAAGAACGACTGCTGCACGTGGCGGACCTGGCCCCGGCCCTCGCACTGACTACACGGGGTCTCGCCGCGTCCACCGCGTCCCTCGCAGGCCTTGCACGCCCACTGGTGGCGGACCCGGATCTTCTTCTCGACCCCGGTCGCGACCTCCTCGAGGGTCAGCTTGAGGCGCAGCTGCAGATCGTCGCCCCGACGCGGCCCGGTGGCGCGACCGCGGAACAGATCGTCGACACCGCCTTCCCCGCCGAAATCCCGCATGAAGGCGCGCAGGGCGTCGGCCAGATCGAAGCCGCTAAAGTCATAGGCCCCGGACTGCGGAGCGCCCTCGGCTCCGGCGTGGCCGAAGCGATCGTACTGGGCGCGTTTCTGCGGATCGTGCAGCACCTCGTAGGCCTCGGTCGCCTCCTTGAAGCGCTGCTCGGAAGCCTTGTCCCCGGGATTTCGGTCGGGATGGCTTTCGAAGGCGATCTTTCGATAGGCCTTCTTGATCTCGTCTTCGCCCGCTTCGCGCGAGACCCCGAGCACTTCGTAGAGATCGCGTCTCGCCATCTACGCGGCGCTCCCCGCCGGAGCGCGCGCTACCACGACGCGGGCCGCGCGCAGCGCGCGCCCTCCCCGCCGGTAGCCCTTCTGCACCACCTGGACCACGGTGCCGGGTGCCGCGCCCTGGGGGGCGTCCAGCTCGAGCAGGGCTTCGTGAAAGACGGGATCGAAGGGCAGCCCTAGCGGGTCCTCGACCGTCACGCCCTGGCGGGCCAGGACGTCGCGGATGCGCTGGGCGACCAGCGCCACCCCCTCGGTCCAGGAGCTCGCGGCCCCGGACGGGGCGGCGGCGAGCGCGCGCTCGAGATCGTCCAGGACCGCGACCATCTCGATCAGCACCCCCTCTTCGGCGAGGCGGCGCCCCTCTTCCCAGTCGCGCGAGGCACGCCGCCGGAAGTTCTGCAGCTCGGCCTCCGCGCGCAGCCAGCGGTCCTTGTAGTCGGGCTCGGGGCCGCTGGGCGTGGGCGCCGTCGCGGGTCCCGCCGGCGGCTCTTCCACGATACCGCCCTGATCCTCCCAGCGGTTCACCGCCGCGGCCTCCTCGATTTCATCGGCGGGGGTGGCGTGGTCCACGACCGGGGTTTCCCGCCCGGCCGCCGCGTCGTCCGTCCGGGATCCACCCGGTGCGCGGTTCGCTTCGTCCATGGGGCTGCGCTTCTCGGCGGGCACGGGGGGAGGTCCGGTGCGATCCGGACTAGAGCAGCTCGGCGACGCGCCGGCCGACGGCGTCGACGATCGAGAATGCGCGCGCGTAATCCATGCGGAGCGGGCCGAGCACGCCGACCGCCACCCGCACGGAGCCCGGCAGGGGATAGCTGACCAAGCTGCATCGCGAGAGCGCCAGGTCCTCGTCGAGGCCCACGCGCGCCGCCGGATGTCCTTCGAGCCCGTCCATCATCAGCCGATCGAGCGGCGGGCCGTTCTCGATCACGCGCAGCAGCGGACCAAGCCTGGGGCCGCCGATGAACTCCGGCTGCTCCGCGATATGGCCCGCCCCGGCGCTGAACATGGCGGCCGGGACCGGCGGCGCCCAGCACTCGGCCGCCGCGTGCGCCACCAGCCGCACGGCGCTGCGTCGCACCAGCTCGGGGTCCGCGCCCAGCCGCTCGCGCACCTCGGCCAGGTCCCGTCCCAGCAGGCGTTCGCGCAGCACCGCCTCCACCTCCCGGAGCTGGCCGTGGTCCAGGGGGCTGTCCAGCTCCAGCACCAGCGTCCGCACGGCGCCGCCGCCCAGCCCGAGGACCAGCAGAGCCCGCCGCTCATCGAGCGGCTCCAGGTCGAGCGCTGCGAGCCGCTCGTGTTCCAGTGAGGACGTGAGCGCCAATCCCAGCTGGCGCGTCAGCGAGGAGAGCAGGCGCGAGGCTTCGCTCAGCAGGTGCTCGACGTCGTGCGCCGACCGTCGCAGTGTCTCGTCGATCTGCGCCACCACGTCGGGCGGCAGCGGCGACGGGGTGAGCAGATGGCGGACCAGGTAGTCGTATCCGCTCTCGCTGGGGATCCGGCCGGCGGACGCGTGGGCGCGGGCGAGCAGGCCCATGGACTCCAGCTCGGCCAGGGCGCCCCGGATGCTGGCCGGGGACAGCGGGATGCGCGCCTGGTGGGCGAGCGCCTCGGACCCGACCGGGCGCGCGCTGTCCCCATGGAGGGTGACCAGGGCGACGAACACGTCGCGCTGGCGATGGGTGAGATCGGGGTCCTCGCGGCTGACGACCCCGGGGAACGCAGGATGGGACATGGAGTCAGGTTACGGAGGCGGTTGCGCGGCTGTCAAATCCGAAGCCGCGCGCGAGCGGCTCGCGGAACGCGTGATCGCGGGGATCGGGACGGTCCGCCGACGCCATGAGCCAGGCGATCACATCATCGGCCACGAACCGGTGGCGCCCGGGGATGCGCACACCGTCCGCCGTGGCCGCGAGCCTCCCAGTGGCGAGGCCCAAGCGGAACGCCGCCCCGAAGCGGCGGCTCACCTCGCGCCAGCGGTCGGGCGGATGGTCGGCCGCGCTGACGCCGCGCGACAGCCGCAGGCCGAGCATGACGATCTCGTCGGCGCGCGAGCGGGCGCTCTCGGTCTCGCGTTCGTCGCACGGCTGGCCGGACTCGAGCGCCGAGGCCCAGCGCTCGGTTGCGTAGTGGTTGCCGTAGCGCGTCCCCCGCCACAGCCCGTGGGCCGATGGCCCGAGTCCCAGGTAGTCGCGGCGCAGCCAGTAGACCAGGTTGTGCCGAGCCTCGGCGAGGGGCCGGCAGAAGTTGGAGGTCTCGTAGCATCCGTACCCGGCGCGGGCGACCCGCGCGGTCAGCAACGCGTAGAGGTCGGCCTGCCGGTCGTCCTCGGGCAGGCTCACGCGCCCCAGCAGCACGTCGTCTCCCATCGGGGTGCCCGCCTCGGGGATGAAGCAGTACGCCGAGAGATGCTCGGGATCCAGCTCGAGCGCACGTTCGAGCGTGGCGGCGAAGCGCTCCCCGGTCGACCCCGGGAATCCGAACATGAGATCGAGCGAGAGCCTGCGGTAGCCGTGCGCGCGGGCGAGCGCGGCCGCCTCGCCGGGCCGGGCGGCGTCATGGATGCGGCCGAGGCGCGCCAGCTCGTCGGGGTGGAAGCTCTGCACGCCGAACGAGAGGCGGTTGACGCCGGCCTTGCTCCACGCGTCGAGCAGCGCGGGGCGAACGGATTCCGGGTTGGCCTCGAGCGTGATCTCGGCGTCCGGGGCGATCGCGAAGCCCGAGCGCAGAGCGTTGACCAGACGGGCGAAGTGTCGCCCCGACACCGCCGATGGCGTTCCGCCGCCGAAGAACACCGACGTGAAGGTGGCGTGGCCGGCGTCGGGCGCGCGGCGCGCGGCCTCGCGCTCCAGCCCCGAGAGATAGCGTTCGAGCGCGCGCGCGGACAGGGCCCCGCTCGAGAAGTCGCAGTACGTGCACCGCACCGCGCAGAAGGGCACGTGGGCGTAGAGCCCGAGCTTGGCCGCGGCGGACGAGGCGGGCGCGGGCCCGTCGAGGTCGTGGCGGTCCGGCGCCGCCGCCCGGGGCACGGGACGGCTCAACGGATGGGGCTCAGGATCCGATTCCATCGTGGCCAGTTCCTCTCGCCGTCCCAGGACCAGTAGATGAACATCGCCCGCCCCTTGACCAGGTCCATGTCGAGCGAGCCCCAGTAACGGCTGTCGTTCGAGTTGTCGCGGTTGTCCCCCATCATGAACAGCTCACCCGTCGGCACCGTGTACGGGCCATAGTTGTCGCGGTATTCGTAGCCGGCGGGCTTCACCGTGGGATCGGCGTGGATCGCGTAGGGCTCCTTGAGCGTGGCCCCGTCGACCGACACCTGCTTGTTCCGGATCTCGAGCGTCTCGCCGCCGTTCGCGACGCAGCGCTTGATGAAGTCCTTGCTGGGATCCTGCGGGAACTGGAACACGATCACGTCACCGCGCCGGGGCTGGCGCAGGCCCGGCAGGCGCATGTGCGTGAACGGGATCTTGGGCCCGTACTCGAACTTGTTCACGAACAGGAAGTCGCCCACCAGCAGGGTGTCCTTCATGGACTCCGAGGGGATGCGGAAGGCCTGGATCACGAACGCGCGCAGGAACAGCGTGATGATCAGCGCCCACAGCGCCGCCTCGACGTATTCCCGGATGATGGAACGGGGCTTGCTCGACATGGTCTCCTCGGTCAGCGCTCGACCTTGAGCACCGCCAGGAAGGCCTCCTGGGGTATCTCGACGGTCCCGATCTGCTTCATACGCCGCTTGCCCTCCTTCTGTTTCTCCAGCAGCTTCCGCTTGCGCGTGATGTCGCCACCATAACACTTGGCGGTCACGTTCTTGCGGACCGCTCCGAGGGTCTCGCGGGCGATCACCTTGCTCCCGATGGCGGCCTGGATGGCCACCTGGAACATCTGCTTGTGGATGAGCTCCTTGAGCTTGGCGCACAGGTCGCGTCCCCACTCGTACGCCTTGTCCCGGTGGACGATGGCCGACAGGGCATCCACCGGCTCATCGTTGAGCAGGATGTCGAGCTTGACCATGTCGCCCTCGCGGTAGCCGTCGTACTCGTAGTCCAGCGATGCGTATCCGCGCGTGACCGATTTCAGCCGGTCGTAGAAGTCGAGCACGATCTCGGCCAGTGGCAGCCGGTAGGCCACCCGGACCCGCTTCTCCTCGAGGTATTCCGTGCTCACGAAGATGCCGCGCCGGTCCTGGCAGAGCTTCATGATGTTGCCCATGTACTCGGTGGGCGTGAGGACGTGCGCCAGCACGTAGGGCTCCTCGATGACGGCGATCGTGTTGGCGGGCGGCATCTGGCTCGGATTGTCCACGACCATGACCTCGCCGCTCTCGAGCAGGACGCGGAACTCGACGCTCGGCATGGTCGCGATGATCTCGATCTGGTACTCGCGCCGCAACCGCTCCTGCACGATCTCCATGTGGAGCAGGCCGAGGAAACCGCAGCGAAACCCGAACCCGAGCGCCACCGACGTCTCGGGCTCGTAGACCAGCGAGGCATCGTTGAGCTGCAGCTTGGCCAGGGCTTCCTTGAGCTCGTCGTACTGCTCGGACTCGATCGGGTAGAGCCCGGAGAACACCATCGGCTTGACCTCTCGGAAGCCGGGCAACGGGGCGAGGTCTTCGACCTCCGCGGCCCCCAGCGTGTCCCCCACCCGCGCCTCCGCCCCGGTCTTGACCCCGGCCACCACGTAGCCGACCTGGCCGGCGTTGAGGGCCTCCTGTGGTTCGAGCCGCAGCCGCAGCCGCCCGACCTCGCTCACTTCGTACCGGCGGCCAGTCGAGAGAAAACGGATCGCATCCCCGGGGCGAACCGCGCCATCCACCACCCGCACCAGCGCCACCACACCACGGTACTGGTCGAACTTCGAATCGAAGATCAGCGCCCGGAGCGGCGCGTCCGGGTTCCCCTCCGGCGGCGGGATGTCGGCGATCACCTGCTCGAGCAGATCCTCCACCCCGAGCCCACTCTTGGCGCTGATGCGCAGCACCCGCTCGGCTGCAAGCCCGGTGACGTGCTCGATCTCGAGCGCCGTGTCGTCGGGCCGGGCGACCGGCAAGTCCACCTTGTTGATGGCCCCCACCACGGCCAGACCCTGCTCGCGTGCGAGCAGGTAGTTGGAGAGGGTCTGCGCCTCGATCCCCTGCGAGGCGTCCACGACCAGCACCGCGCCCTCGCAGGCTGCGAGACTGCGCGACACCTCGTAGGTGAAGTCCACGTGGCCCGGGGTGTCGATCAGGTTGAGCTGGTAGGTGCGGCCGTCGCGCCCGCGGTAGTCCATGGCGATCGCGTGCGACTTGATCGTGATGCCCTTCTCGCGCTCCAAGTCCATGTCGTCCAGCACCTGCGCCTTCATCTGCTGGGGCGTCAGGGTGTGGGTGATCTCGAGCAGCCGGTCCGCCAGCGTGCTCTTGCCGTGGTCGATGTGCGCCACGATGCAGAAGTTGCGAATGTGGTCGAGTCTCGGATCGCTCAAAAAGCCCACCGGATCTGAAGGCGCGCCCCGGGGGTGCCTGTCCCGCCGGGCAGCGCCGGGTCGAATTGGAGGTTGATGTCGAAGTTCTTGAAGTGCGCGTCCACGTAGGCGTCGAGCAGCGCGTACAACACCACGCCGCCGATCAGCCAGCGCCGATTGACCGACGTCTCGAGCAGCGCATTGTACGCGCTCACGACGATGTTGTAGGCATCGTTGGCCGCGATCAGTCGTAGATTGGCGGCCGTCAGGGCCGCCTGCGCCGCGTCGATCAGCTGCTGGTTACCCGAGGCGAGGGCGGCCCGGTACTCCGCTACGGCGGCTGTCGTATCGCCGACCGCCGCGTTGAGATCGCCCAGGCGCCCGGTGGCATCCCGGTTGAGGCTGTTCAGACGCCGCTCGTCGCGGAAGAAGCGCACACGCAGCGCCCCGTCGCCGGCCACGACCAGGACGGCCTTGACCCACGCCCGGTTGTGCACCTGGCCCCACCCGGGGACCAGCAGCGAACGAAGCATGACCCAACCGGGGCGGTCGAAGCGTCCAGGTTCGGGTAGCGTCCGCCGCTGGCGTTGCGGGGGCTCGGCGACGGCGCTGTCGAGCGTGGCCGGCGCGGAGATCGAGGGTGATGAGACCGTGTCGGCGGCGGTCGGGGGGGTCGCCGCGGTTGGCGCCGTCGTGACCGCGGCCGAGTCCTGGGCGGCCGCCGTGGAATCCCGCGCCGGTG